>Ga0247609_10000038_pt1 | contig 183381 bp, 161 predicted proteins | sample 172DNAGHGlowgp2_FD_193487 | JGI IMG/M metagenome (GOLD analysis project Ga0247609, IMG submission 193487) | Sheep rumen microbial communities from Palmerston North, Manawatu-Wanganui, New Zealand - 1728 DNA GHGlow gp2 | ecosystem: Host-associated > Mammals > Digestive system > Stomach > Rumen...
GGTCAGCGGATTTATGCTACCTTCTGGCCTATTAAAAAGAAAACACCCAATCTTACATTTTTGGGTGTAAAATTGGGTGTAAATCTCGTAAATCACTGATAATCAAGTGATATTGCGGAGAGAGAGGGATTCGAACCCCCGGTGCCTCTCAGCACGACGGTTTTCAAGACCGTTGTAATCGACCACTCTACCATCTCTCCTTTAACTTAGCACTGGGCTTCTTGGTCGTAAAAGCGGTGCAAAGGTAGTCTATTTTTTTTGAACTGCCAAATATTTCCTTAAGTTTTTTTTCTTTGAGATAGAGAGTTGGTAAAAGTACACCTTTTTATTTGGAGGATTCATGATTTCTTTTTATTTTTGCAGATGATCATTTACCGATTCAAGATATTTATTACTGAAGGATTCAACAACATGAAAAAGATTCTTTTGTTTTTTGCCATTACAGCATTACTGACAGCATGTGCTTCTTACACCATCAACGGTCAGAAAGTATCGAAGGAAGAGTATAGCCGATGGGCAACTCAGAAGGTGAAGGAAGGTATTGAGAGTCGGCGTTTTGTCATCGATGTGCGTTCCATGCATCCTTACCGCGGTCATTCCCGTCAGCTTTCCTCACCTTATTCTTTGGAGTTGCGTGGTGACAGTGTGATCTCGTATTTGCCTTATTTCGGTGAGGCGCGGAACATACCGTATGGAGGAGGAAAAGGCTTGAACTTCATCGGTCATCTCTATGGCTATGAAATCCATCAGGTAAAGTCTGGGCTATGGCAAGTAATGATGGGTGTGGAAAACGATGAGGCCAAGTACCTCTATGTTGTAGAGGTGTTCGATAATGGCAGTTCTTCCATTCATGTCAGCACACAGGAACGTGACCCCATCTCATTCTATGGCGAAATGAATTTGGAAGGGAAATAGTTTTTGTGATTATGAACTAAAGGAGAAAAAACGAAAAAGATTCTTCTTTATTTGGAAGATTCATGATTTCTTTTTATTTTTGCAACTGATCTCTGCCCGAAGCCCACTGATGGGTGGGGTAAGGGAAGATGATCTATATATAGGAAGGCGTTACTTGACGCTTTGTGCTTGACGCATCGGAATCTGGCAGTTCCAAACTAGTAGTCAAACATCAAAGCAACAATGACGCCCATGGATGTGTATAATCCGGCATGTCTTTGCAGAAAACCTTTATGGGTTTGATGCAGTGGTTGTCGTTTATATACATATCGGCGTGGGCTTCGGCGTTGCTCGTTCAACTACTAGGGCGATGCCAGAGCCTCGATGCGTGGGACGGGTAACAGGTAGATTCCCACGCTTTTTTGTATATATACAATGATGAAACTTTTGTAGCCAGAGTGGGAGTCTATGGCCAAAATGACTACTGACTGATGTATATATTCTTTAACTCACGAGATGAACTTCAACGGATAGATGTTTCCAAGATTGTGTATTTCGAAGCTGATGGCAACTACACCGATATAGTGATGGTAAATAAATTGCGTGCAGCGGTGTGCATGAATTTGGGTGAGATGGAGAAAGTGCTTGCATCCCAGTTGGGAGAGACAAGTAAAACATTTATGCGTATTGGCAAACGCTTCATTATCAACATGCAGTACGTCTATCAAATTAATGTCTTGAAACAGCATCTGATTCTTTCTGATTACGATCATTTCGCTTTTCAGGTAAATATCTCGAAGGATGCCTTGAAGAAGATGAAAGAGTTGATGCTTGATACGAAAAAACAAGAGGTATGAGTATTTTAGTAGGAAGAGACGGTGGCAGTCATCGTCTGATGCTCACGGTGAACGGACAACCAATGGCCATCGGGCAAAAGAGTGATGTCCCAGACTCCGTATTACAAGCTCACTGTATGATAGAAGCCGCGGGTACTACCGTCCGCATTAGGAATTTAGACGTGAACAATGATACGTTTGTCAATGGTCAGGCGGTTGAGACAAAGCTTATCACGCCTGATGACCGAATTGCGTTAGGCAAGGACCGTTACCCACTTGACTGGACACTGTTACGGAAGGTGCTACCCCCTGTAGCCGATATTCGTCCGTTGCGTGAAGTATGGGACAGATACAACCAGCAACGCGTTGAATTACAGATTGCCGAGCGCCGTTTCAACAGCCTCCGTTCCGCCACAGGCCTGATCACGATGGCCGCTATTGCTTTGAGCGTGATGACAGGCCGCCAGAGTCTTTGGTATGTTGTGTTATATGCCTTAGCCATTCTTGTCTCATTAGCATTCACGGTGAAGGCCTATCGTGATGCATCCAAGGTACCACAGAAGCAACAAGACCTTAACCAGCGTTTTCAGAACGAATATGTCTGTCCGCATTGTCATCGTTTCTTAGGTAACCAGTCGTATGCCATTTTAGAGCAAAATGGTACCTGTTCGTATTGCAAAGCAAAATTCATACATTAATCCTACCATTTCATGGAATATGAAAGGAAAAACATGGTGGGGTAGAAATAAATGATGATATTTGCACCAGAGTTAGAAACAAGTAGGTTAAACAAATCGATGAAGATTATGACAACAAAACATTCTTGGAAACCCGTAACGATTGGTGGAGTCACAGGTATTTTGATGGGAGCAGGCGCCATGTATGCTACCCGGTTAAACACCCTACAACAGGAAGAAGGTGTGGAACAGACAGATCGGCCTTTGGCACTGAAGGAAGCCGCCGCCCATGATGAACTCTCGTTCGGAGAGGCATTCCAGTCAGCACGTGCCGAGTTGGGGCCTGGTGGTGTGTTCCGCTGGCATGGCAATATCTATAACACCTATACGGTGGAAGAGTGGGATCAACTTTCACAAGCCGACAAAGAAACCCTGGCACAGCGAGTAGATGCAGAGGTGAGTCCTGAAGATATTGATACGAATGGAATAGCGCATACTGATTCTCAGCAAGAGGAAGTGGAGGATGTCACCGTAGCCGAGGTTACTGCGGCATCCGAAGCAGAAACAAGTGACGTCAATGTAGGAACGGCCACAATTGACTCTGCCAGTGAGACAGTACAAACCAATGATGAGCAATCCACCGATGAGGATAATGATGTACGTGTGGTAGGCTTTGGTCATGTGCAGATGCCCAACGGTCAGTATGTGGCCGTGGAGGAACTTGATATGAACGGGCAGCGGGTGGCTGTGATCGATGTCGATAATGATGGTGTGCCCGATATTGCTATGTCTGATTTGAATCACAACCAGCAGGCCGATGAGGGAGAGATTATTGATCTCCATACCGGAGAAGCCCTTTCGTTTACCAATACGGTGGAGGACGATGTGCTGCATGCTGGTGATGATACTTCAGTGATGCCAGATGTTGACGCTACCTTATTATAATATATAGGAGGATTGCGTTATGGAAGAATTGCGAATCAAATGCCCGTCGTGTGGCATCGTCTTGGATGTAAGGAACTCGAAGAACGAGGACGTGAAGCGTATTGTCTGTCCTAATTGTCACAAGCATCTCGCCGTTACTTTCCACGAGTCTTCTTCATCCCATCCTTCCCAAGGAGTGCTTTATTATGGTGCTGCTGCCTATCCGCTTAAAGAGGGAATACAGGTTATCGGCCTTAAGGATCCTGCATCGAAAGCAGATATACAGATTGCTACGGGTGACCCCTCCTTGATGAAGGAACATGCGGTACTGAAAGTAGTACCTCTCCACAATGGCGGTTATAAGTATATTGTATCTTCAGTAGGAAAGAACGTGCCTGTCTTTGTCAATAAGCTCCCTCTTCAGGAAGACGATGAGGTGGTACTGAACATAGGCGATGAGTTGAAATTAGGCGATACCGTGTTGGATTTAAAAATTCTCACAGAATAATATGTTTAGAATCATCACCGTTCTGCTTCTCTTTCTCTTTGTGTCATCGGACAGTGTTTCGGCTCAAAGTAACTTTCCCAGACCAAAGGTGGCGCAGAAGAAAGCAGACAACCCCGTGCCTGTAAAACCTCAGGTAACTACTCCCGTCAACAAGGAGGAGAGAAAGACTGTTGTAAAGAAGTCTGAGCCTTCGCTCAACAGTCTCAACGATTATATGCTGGAAATGAAGGCTCATGCCGGCAATGTGGAAGCACAATATTTGATGGGACGTCGGAAGTTGGCTGAGAACGATTCTGCCAGTGAGGTGTTAGGCATTAACTGGCTGAGGCAAGCTCAGGCTAACGGTCATGAGCGGGCACGGCAGTTGCTTAGAAACTATCGCAGAAAGTGGTAACCCTTGAAAAGGATTGAACATGGAAAAGAAGGAAACACTCCAAGACCTTGTGCGTGCCAATGGCTCCCTGCAGGAAGAGATGGTCCGTGCCTATATCCGACAGGTGGAAGTCCAACTGACCGACATGCACCGGCAACGCCATATCTGTCATGGTGATGTGCGCCCAGCCATGATTGTAATCAGTCCTGACGGGAAGGCTCGTCTTGAGAATTCATCATTGGTTCATGCCTATTCTGAAGAGGGAGCAGCCTCTGATCTTCGTGATTTGCAAGCTGTGTGCCAATATGTGCTTACGGGTGTGAAGGTCGAGGGAACGAAAGTGCGTGGGAACGAGACAACCAAAGACGAGGGAACGAAAGACGAGGGCGCGATGGAGCTTGGAAACGAGCGAAAGAAAGATGTAAGCACGAGAGATAAGGGTGCTGGCAATGTGGCAGCGTGGCTGTTGGGTATCGTAGGCTTTGTGATGGCTGGCAGCTTGTTCTGGTATTTCTTCTTCCCAAAATCTACACCACAATCTATAGCAACTATTGGAAAACGGCAGTTCGCCGACTACGAGTATGAAGGTACGCTGAAAGAAGGTGTTCCTCATGGAAAGGGCACAGCCCGTTATCAGGATGGACGTATCTACCAAGGACTTTTCCTCGATGGTAAGCGAGATGATGAACATGCCCACTTCGTCTATGCCGACGGGAATGTCTTTGAGGGCACCTTTGCCGCTGATACCATCCAACAGGGTAGGGTGGAACTGAACACGAAAGACTACTATTTCGTTGGCTCATTCTCTCATGGCAGGCCTTACACAGGCTTCTGGTACGACTCTTCCAATGGGAAGAAAGTAGAGCAAGTAATCAACGGAAAGGAAATCATGTTATGACACACTATATATTACGAATCATCGGATGTCTGTCGGCTTTGCTGTTACTGCCGCTCTCTGCATCTTCCAAGATTACCTTCCGCACACAGGAACTGAGCAGGTTATCCACGGTGCTGTCGATCCATACCGAGATATTGCATGAGGGATATAACTACCCTGTGGCGCAAGGCAAGACCCTCACGGTGCATGTCAGCAATAGCATCGTTGACCATATCGGCATCCGATTGTTTTCCGAAGAAATCCGTGCATTGGATAAGTCACCCGTCTTTGACTTCCTGGAACGTTATTTCCTTCAGCTGAACCATCCGTCTGTGGTGAAAACGGCTTCAAACATGTTGCGCGATGATCAATTTAAGTTCATCAAAGGAAACCTCCATACGGTTGACCTGCTTCAACCCACCGATGGCTTTACCTATCAGTTCGATCGTTACCGTTATGTGGCCACATGGAGCAGAGGTGGACAAACACTCTTAGCTGTATCCTTTCCTGTAGAATACGAATTGATGAGCGGGGAGAACAAGATCGAGGCAGAAAACCTTCTGATGGACGATGTGTTAGGAACACCGATTCAGGAAGAGAATGATATCATCACCGAGATCCGTAACGAGACCTATATCAGCAGTGACTTTTCCAACCGACTGTATTTCCGTGAGGGGGAACTTCTATTGTCTTCCAAGCATCCTGCCGAGAGTGCTGCCAATATGATGCTCACGCCTAATACTCCTGGTGACTATCAACTGCACCTTACCCAGCGGATGTACGGTTTCCGCAAAACCGATTTCCTTGTACCTTTGAGACAATGGCTCTCGTTCTGTCTGCAACATGGCTGTAAGCTATATTTCGCTGTGGAGAATATCAGTGCACAAGGAGAGATTGAGGCTGTGGTATTGGCGGTGAACACTGCTGAAAACTACAACCATGTGCTCACAGTGAATATTCCTTCTTCGCTGATTGCGCAGCACAAGGGAACCATCGAGGCACAGTTATATCCCTATGTACCTACTCATAATGTGATGAATCTCTTCTCTAATGCATATAAAAAGTCGAACAAGAAAACATTCGTGAACAAATGAGGAGAATAAGCATACTCATCATGCTCATGGCAAGCTGTATCGGTGCTGCTGCCATGGACGAGAAGATGGAACAGGTGAATGCCATCAAGAAGAGTCACGAGTATCTTTATGGTGAGGCTACGATGAAGACCATTGCCGAGGCTGAGGCTTTGGCTTTCGAATTGCTGCAGGCAGAAGTGGATGCCTGGCTGTCCTCTGTTGCTCCTTCCGTTGTTGGCGGTCCTTCTGTCGTTGGGGATTTGCAATCTCCAACTCCAACCTATTCCCTCCATGAAATAGCCGACACCTTTGTACTTCGTCGTGCAGAGATGTACCGTGTGTTTGCCTTCGTCAAAAAGGATGCTCTCCTGTCGGGAAAGACCGATCCGCATCAGCCTTCCCAGCAAAAGAAATCAGAGGTGCGTAGCACACCTCCTTTCAAGATGCAGCGGGATGAATTGATGAACAAGGAAGCGGAAGATGTGATCAAACAACACTTCTCTTCAGACAATGAGGCTATCCGCCGTATCAAGCAGGCACGTAACTTCTTCGAGCTGCGCACAATCCTGCCTCCCTTGAAAGAGCAGGGACTGATCACTGACTATGGCAAATATGCCACAGCAGAGCATCCAGAAACCTGCTACCTCATCATCTATGATATTGCGGGTAACATCAAGGCCCTGTTAGGAAAGGGAGAGGAGAGTCGGCCCAATCTGTTGACCGGTCTGCAGGACAGCATCGATAACTATCGGGGCTGCGGTGCCATTTGGTTTAAATAAAAAGAACAAAAATACAAGGATATGAAAAGAATAATCGTTTTGTGGTGTGTGTGCCTGTTCGTAGGCTTCCCCCTGTTCGCTTACAATCAGGTGAGGTTAGTGATCAGTGAGGGTATCGCCGACCAGCGTCTGAAAGAAAAGATGGAACATGCCGTGTCGGTGGTGATGACTGAGATCAACCGTTCTCAGGAGAAGAACATGGCGAAACTAAGCTTCTCGGATGCTTACATCGAGAAGGATGCCATGGCAGAGATTAATATGCTGTGGGAGAATGAGCATTTCCGCTGTGTGGAGGAAGAGGTGGTGGAGAAAGGACTTACTACCTTCAGCGGCTATCAGGTGAGAGGTATCCCCCTGATTGTCAATGCGGCCACCGAAGATCAAGAGTTAGGCTATCAGGAGGCTGTGATCAACTTCGACAAGAATGGTGTTATCACCAGCTTCTATTACACCATTAACCCAGAACTGTATTCTAAATTGCGTTGGACACAGTCGCAGAACAAGAAATATGAAGTGACCGACATCCGTGAGCGCATGATGATCCTCGACTATGTGGAGCATTTCCGCACGTCGTATAACCAGAAGGATCTGAAATTCTTACGACAGGTGTTCTCAGACGATGCACTGATCATTACGGGAAAGGTGGTGAAGATGCGCAAGACGGAGGTGATGCCCTCGGGCAGCCGCGTGATCTATACCACCCAAACGAAGCAGCAATATCTTGACAACCTGAGTCGTGCTTTCAAGGCCGCAACTTATATCAAGGTGACCTTCGACGATGTGGTGATCGTGGAACACCCCACGCTGAAGGGTGTCTATGGGGTGACCGTTCATCAGAAGTGGAACACCAACCGCTATAGTGATGAAGGCTATGTGTTCATGATGTGGGACTTTAGGAATCCCGACATGCCGCAGATCCATGTACGTACCTGGCAGCCTGACTATATCGACAAGGCAAAAGGGGAGAAGCTGAAGCCCACAGATGTGTTCTCTTTGGGTGACTTTGACCTATGATTCGGCTCCCAGAAACGGCCTCTTGATCCGGAAAGGAAATGAGTAGCGAGAACAAAACAAATTGTTTTGTATCGTTAGAAGGCTGTGTTTACATTCAAAAAGATACTTCTTTCGGGAACAAAACAAATTGTTTTGTTCCCGTGCTTTTATGGGTTAACAGTGTAACAAGCTGTTCCTTGAGAAGGAAAAGAGTATTTTTTGCTTTTGCTTGCTTGTTTCTTTCAAGAAAAATGTATATTTGCAATATGTAATGTAGTCGTTGTATGTTAAGGCTGAGACTTTAGCTCCTTGAACTTACAATAAGGGTGTCATGTAAAGCGGAAGATAGGTGATACCATCCTCTACTTTATAGTCAGCTGCATGCAAAACAGTAGGAGTGGTCATATATTCTCCAAACTTATTCATACATTTTACGCTTCAAGATGATGCCATCCGCACCTTTCTGAGATTTCTGTTCTGCCATATTTTACACCTTTTTGAGATTTTACACAGTGCAAATATACACCTTTTTGAGATTTTCTGCAATGGTTTTGATGAATAAGCATAAGATATTTGATTATTTTAAGTCATTTTCAAATTGCTCAATATGATCTATTTGTCGTATTTCAGTCCCAATGGGCACTACGATGATAAATAGGAGTAGTTCTCCTTTCCTTGGGCATCCTCTCAAACATTTCATACTTTAATCGGGGTACTTCATACATTATCCCTTTTCCCGCTTCCATCCAATCCTCCTTTTTCGTATTTTTGTGGGAAAAAGGAGAGTCCATCTACCGCATCACGTTGAAGTCAACCGAGAATGTACAACTAAAGATTGTCAGTCGGGGTTAGACGTGTTATTGGCTCTATTTCTTCAGGAAATGAAGTCAAAAGATGCAACTAAAACCGAAAAGAGAGAACCAACAGAATTGGCTCTCTCTTTTCGGTAAACCTTTGTTATACAAATTATGATTCGCAAATAATCATGAAGCACTGTTCTATTAGCAAAAAGGTAGACAAAGGTTTCAAATCTCATTATAGATAAGCAGGATTTGTACTATAGAACGAAAACTATGTCTCCATTAAATCACATAATCCTTCTCACAATAACTTCTCCATGTCGTATTGAGGTTATAGCCTTTCAATGAGACATTCATGCCCCCTTCACCTTATGTGTAGTTACATTCTTCAATACATCCTCTATAGGCAAATCTGGAAGTATAGCACCTGCCATTTTTGTATTTACAGTTCGCAATGCCAGTGCGCCACGAGCACCTCCAAGTGCCAGTTTTATGCCGTGTTGCACATCGTGATCGTTCTTAATATCATCCGTTGAGTATTTTGTCAAACGTTCTTTCCAGCCTTCTGTTTTGAAAACCATCAAGATTGCATACTCCATAATAATCTGTCCATTAAGATTATATATGATCTGAAGGCGAATGGCAAAAGTATCATCTTCGCCAGTATATAATACTATTGGTGCAACGCCAATCTGTATCGGTTTTTTACGATAGTCCTCAAATTCATTGTTCATTTTCAGACCCTGTTCTTGAAACTGTAATATCCTAATTTCTGCCATAGTTTCAAACTTTAAATTGTGTGAATATATTGGTTGGAATGATTCAGGAAATATTCTATTCTTGAACGTTCGTTGCATAGCTCTTCCACAAACATTGAGTCATGCGTCATTGATTGCAACCCTGTCAGTCGTTTCAGTCCAAACGAACCATTGATGTATCCACGTACAGCCTCCACTGTAACCACAGTCTCTGTCACAGGTTGCGAGAGAAGTGACAATCGCACAATCAACTTATTCTCTACAGTATTCAAGTATAGAGAAACCATTGGCTTGTCTAGCGTTTGCAGATAGCCTACCAATTTCAGTCCTTGCTTTGCCATTGTATATTTATTTCTCTGTAGTTATCAGTTATATATTTCTTATAATCAAAATCAGGGTTTCTTATCAAGTCAAAATGTCCAGAAGAGTTCGTCGGTAAAAAATACCCAGCATTTTCATCGTATCTCATCTCCACCAGATATCGACCATGTTGTTCAAAGAAACCTTCTGCTGTTTCTATTCCATACTCCGAAGCCAGTTTTGTATAGAGTTTGCTCATTGCTTCATCTGCCTTTTCGATGTTCTCATAATGCGAAAGTCCACGTTCACTTAAGAACTTAAGAATTTCTTTATCTTTCATTTTCGCTGGCTTTGACGGAATGTATAAGTATTCTTCACCTTCCTTTTCTTCCCTCTTTTTCAAAGATATCTCCCAATTTGAAATGAAATTCGATGGCTCTGCTGGATTATCGGTCACCCTAATTGCTGTCTTTTTTTCCCGCATTCCATACTTTTCCAAATACTCGGTGTAAGGTGTTATCTCGTCCGAGAATACTGTTTCGTAGCGCTTTGCATTTTTGACTGCAACATCTTCCACAACACCATCTGATGCCGAAGCATATAGAGAAGCATGTTTGGATTTACGCTTCTCTCTAAACTTTCGCTTTCTTATCATTTTTTTATGCTTCTTTTTGTTGTGGCTCATTACATTCGTACATTTTCTTCTATATCACTAACCTCAACGAGGTGTTATAAAACACCTCTGCTTTCGGCCAGCCGAAAAGTTTGCTGCAAAAATACAGTTTTTCTTTTACATTTGCAAATATCATGCCACAATATATTCTGTTTTAACATTTGCGAAGATTTAAAGGCACACATAAGTAGCATAATATAGCCATAATAGAAAAAATCTGATTTAGCCTGAGAAAAACAGTTTGTACCCCAAGCTCAACAGAGCGATTGCCTCGTGATACACTTGTCAAATGCTCCGAAGACTATCCACATAGAACAAAAGTTGCTCATCATTTCCGTGGCTGGTTATTGGTCAGCCTTCTGGACCAGGCTTACACTATAGTTGAAGTTTTTCGACCAATAAGGTTTCTATTCAAATTACTTATTTGGAAGCGGCTTCTCCTTTTTTTTCGCAGATTTCCGTTTTATTCTGACTTACAACCATTTTGACCAACAGGTCGAATTATTCAAGTCAAAGTAAAGAACCTCTCAATCATTTCATACTTTAATCGGGGTACTTCATACATTATCCCTTTTCCCGCTTCCATCCTACACTTCTTTTTCGTAATTTTGTGGGAAAAAGGAGAAAAGATAAATGTATGATAGAGGAATTAGGAACACTTAATAGAGTATATCATTATACAAGTGTGGATGCTTTATTTGCCATTCTTGAGGGATACCGAAATAGAAAGGACAAAAAACAAGCATTCTTACCCTTTTGGGCTTCCAATGTATTCGATGAGAATGACAAAAGAGAAATGGAGGATGGGTACAATTATATAAAACAGTTTCTTCCTCAATTTGAAATAGACAATAATATTCCTGAAAAGCAAAGACTTTCAGAGATATATAAAGATACAAATCGTGAGGAAATGTGCAGAATAGATTTTCTCAGATTAAAGAAAAAGGAAACTACCGAATGTGGAATTGTCCCATATGTTATCTCTTTGTCTAAACTACATGACTTCCTGCCCATGTGGACTTTATATGGAAACATGGGGAAGGGGGTATGTCTCGCTTTTGATTTTGATAAACTTATCAATGAGTTGCTGTATTATGCTGGTAAGTTTACAATAGGCAGTGTTGCATATGATGAAGATAGTGCTAAAACTTCTGTTTTTGAAATACTATCACGTTCATATGATTTTTTCAATTCATCAAGAGATATAATAAGTAACCTTGCAGATTTCTGTTTCTTCTTGTCTCCTTTCTTTAAACGGAAGGATTATAAGTATGAACAGGAAGTAAGGATAGTGACGAATAAACCATATGGATTCGATGAAGATGGATTAACTCATATTACTAAGGATACTTTAAACCATATTCTTAATGGAACCATAGAGCATAAGATTGAAAAACATATTGAGTTTCCCATTAGTGCATCTGCACTATCTGAAGTCATGATTGGACCTAATGCAGATAGCAAAGTGTTAGAACACATTATTGGTTTAGAGAGGGAAGATTGTGGCCTTCAATTTATCATTAAATGCTCGAATATATCATTTGAAAAATAATATGAAGAAAGCTTTGATTATTACGGGATCTGTTGTTTCTGTGATTATTGTTCTGGCATCTTTGACAGTAATCATATTTAAGAAAGATGGGCTTGACTTGCTTTGTGGAGCCTCTTCTTTCATTTCTGGGGTAGGAATGATATTCATTACTTACCTTGTGTACAATCTCACAAATGAGAATACAAAAAAAGATAGCTATATGAAGTCTATTGCAAAACTCTACTATGCAATAGAGGATGATTACAAATCTCTATCATCAACAGATTTGAATACTACTTGTGTTGATAGCAGTTGCTATATTAGGAGAATTAAAGCTAATTCGATCCTAATGTGCTATTATATTGAAAGATTCCCAGGTTATAATGAATGTAGGAATCGGCTTTTTCAACAAGGAATGCTCATCAATTGTGATCCCGAAAATGAGGAGAACTATAAGGAGTTTGTAAAAGAGTTTTCTCATTTTTGTCTTTCTGTAAGAAAACGGAAGAAAAGCAGTGAGACTTTTCCTTTTGAGGATAATGGATATGTACGTAGTAATTTATAGAATATGAATACAATGCTTTTATCTAAAATTTTGAGACATAAAATACTCTTTCTTTTGTGTTTATTGTTTTCTCCCCAGATTTCTAAAGCCTATGACGTAGAGGTTGATGGGATTTATTATAACTTGAATCAGGTTGACAAAACCGCCGAAGTTACAAATGTGCCTAATACTTTGAGCTATTCTGGCAGTGTGAAGATTCCTGACTTAATAAACGTAAATGGGATTCAGTATTCTATTGTCTCGATTGGAGAGAGAGCTTTCCTTGGTTGCCATATTAATGATGTTTCTATTCCCAGTACAGTGATATCTATAGATGAATTAGCGTTTGGTGGCTGTTCTGATTTGTCTTCTATAATCATTCCTAATAGTGTGAAGACAATTGGTGATCAAGCATTTTCCCAATGTGGTATAAATTCTGTTGTAATCCCAGAATCTGTTTCTAAAATGGGTGGTCATGCATTTATGGGGTGCGACAACTTATCTTCTGCGTTTATCAAAAATAGCATTGTTGGTTTTGGTACTTTCTCAAATTGCAAAAGATTGGTAGACATAAAGATTTCACAGAGTGTAAAGACCATTGATTATTCTTCTTTTGAATTCTGTGAAAACTTGATAGAAATTATAATACCAAGTAGTGTTACTGCGATAGAGGATGGGGCATTTTTGGGTTGCAAATCATTGACAAATGTTATATCTGAAATCAAAGTACCTTTTGAAATATCAGAATCTGTATTTGGTCGAATATCATCTAATGCTACTTTGTATGTACCCAAAGGTACAAAAAGCAAGTATCAGGCATACTCAGGATGGACAGCCAACTTTAAAGAAATAGTTGAGGATGACAAAAGTATAGGCTCTGAATCAAATCCCTATACTGTATCTCAAGCTCATGCATTGATACAATCTCTTGGCGCGGATGTGGAATCTGATGAGATCTATGTCAAGGGATTTATCTCACAGATCGACGAAGTATCAGAGCAGTATGGTAATGCGACCTACTGGATCTCCGACACGAAAGGCTCCACAGCCGGACAGTTGGAAATCTTTCGCGGCTACTCATTAGGAGGAGAGAAATTCGTTTCTGCCAATGAGATCAAAGAGGGAGACGAGGTAATCGTCAAGGGAAAGGTTGTGAACTTCCGCGGTAACACACCCGAGTTCACCACCGGTAGTTCTCTCTATTCGCTGAACGGACAGACCGCCTCTGAGAAACCCGTTTCCAAAACACTTGGTACGTTGGATGAGCCGATAACTGTTTCCAAAGCTGTGGAACTGATTAATGCTTTGGAAGATGGAGGTTCTACAGAAAAGGAGGCTTACGTCAAGGGTAAGATCACCGCCATCAAGACTACCGATGAGAACATCGCACTGTACAAGAATATCGATTATATCATCTCTGATGGTACCCAGGAGCTGACCGTCTTCCGTGGTAAGAATCTGAATAATACAGATTTCACTGAGGCTGGACAGATCAATGTTGGAGATGAAGTAGTGGTATTGGGTAAACTCACAAAGTATGCCAACAACGGCAATGTAATTCCAGAGATGGCTCAAGGCAATTATATTGTGAAGTTCACTTATAAAAGCGAATCTTCTACATGCCAGTTATCAATCTCTGCATCGGGAAGTGGTTCAGTTATCTTTAATGGCACAACCATCCGAGGCAAAACCTCATCGTTTACTTTAGATGTAGGCAAATCTGCTACAATCACATTTGTTCCTGATAACGGTTATCATATTTCCAGCGTAAAGGTTGGAAATACAGAGGTGACATCGAGTATTAGGAACTATACATACACGATAAGTAATATCACATCTAATTCAACAGTGAGTGTGGTGTTCGGAGAACGAGAGAAGAACATCTCGTTAGGTGACATGAACTACACGGTCACTTCGTATGAGATCCATACGTTAAGTCTGGCGAGGGGAACTTATGGACAAGTGCTGACGGTTCCTGCCACAGTGGACTATGAGAACGAGACATTTACCGTGACGGGAATAAATGACGATGCTTTGACGGACGCCACGGGTCTTGCTGCTATTATCTGGAATCCTAAAGCTGCGTTTACAGGACAGGTGAGTAATCCGAACTTTTTACTGTATGTCAATGCTGCAGAGTATGCTCCATCATCTGTCAAGAACGTAGTGGTGAACGATAAGGCAACGAGCATCACCCTGACGGATGCCGCTATCGGGAACGATTTTTATTGTCCGAGAGAGTTCACGGCAGAGCAGATCAGCTATACCCATCGGTATGAGATGACCACGGGAATAGAGGAGAGTAGGGGATGGGAGACGATCGCCTTGCCCTTCGATGTAGATCGGGTGGAACACAGCACGAAGGGAACGGTGGTGCCGTTTGCCAGTTGGAATACTTCATCGGTGACAAAACCGTTCTGGCTGTATCAGTATGGTATCGGTGGCTTTACGGAAGCTACGGTCATCCGTGCGAATACACCTTATATAATTAGTATGCCGAACAACGAACAGTATCTGGCAGCGTACCGCCTGAACGGCACGGTGACATTCTCTGCCAGCAATGCCACGGTAAAGGCAACGGATGAGGCGATAACAGCGAATAACGGTGACATGACATTTGTTCCCTGTTTCTCGGTGCGACAGGCACAGGCAAATGACTATGCGCTGAACGTGAATAATGAACTTGCTTCGAATTCTTCTACCGTCGTGGAGGGCAGTAGGTTCATCAGGAACAGCAGGGTAGTACATCCGTTTGAGGCATACTTCACCACATCGGCGCAAAATGCCAGACCGTTCATCCCCGTGTTTGAGGATGTGCCTACAGGAATCAAGGAAGTGGAAATCCTGTATGATCGAGTTCGTGGGAATGAGTGGTTTACGATTGATGGTCAGAAACTGAGTGGCATACCAACGAAGAAAGGGGTGTATATCCATAACCGTAAAGCGGTGGTGAGATGAGAGATGACAATTCGTCTAATTTGTCTAATTCGTAGAGTAGTAGATAATTGAATTGAAGGAATGAGAAAGATATTGATTGTATTGACTGTCTTCTTGACGTTACCTGCATGGGGACAGGATATAGAGATCAAAGACTTCGTGCGGAACCATACCAGCTTGGTGGCGCGGATGAATCCAGTGTATGATAATGCTGATGAGGCTTGTGCGCTGATACGCTTCTCGGTGAGGGATACGCTGATGATCATCGAACCGAATATGGGGGTGGTAAAAAGGGTGAACAAACCGGGAGAGATCCAGTTGTATGTGCCAGCAGGTACCAAGCGCATGACAGTGAGGTATAAGAACTTCTTGCCGCTGAGGGATTATGTGATACCAGAGCCGTTGGAAGGGAAAGCCACCTATGATGCCGTGGTTACCGTGAAGGAAGATGCCTTGGCACGGCAGAAAGCAAACAGGGAACATAACGTGTATGTGGGAGCTGGCTATCAGGTGATGGCGATTTCGGGACCATCGTTGGCTTTGGGCTTCAAAATGAAACAGCATGTGGTGGAATTAGGTGCCGTTATCGGACTGTCGAAAACGGATGACCTGTATTTCTATAAAGGATCGAGTACGCTAAAGGCGGCATGGAAATACAGCGCAATCAGAGCTCAGGCACGCTATGGTTATGAAATACCGCTAACGGATTTCCTGAGTATTATTCCTCAGGCAGGTGTTGCTATGAATATGTTCTCTGGGAGCAGCGTGGCTGACGCTGATACGAATACAGATGATTTCAAGAATGCTTCATCGGTGGCAGGATTGATTGCTGCCAGACTAACCTTCTCTATCAGCGACCAGTTTAAAGTGCAGCTAACTCCGGAGTATGACTTCGGTATCAGTAAGAGCGATAACTGCAAACTGATCAGCGAATATGACAACACGTTTAAAGGCTGGACAGACGGTTTCAACCTGAATGTCGGCATCATATTCTATTTCTAAGCGTATGGGAACAAAGAAATATATTGTATTGATGATAGCTGTGATGATACTGACGGCTTGCTCAGAGAGCGGCGATGTGGAGGATATCATCATCAGTAAGGAAAAGATAGAGAACACGAGCTCTGTATTACAGGTGAATGTGGCGTCACTCGGCTTTGAGGCATTGGGAGGCTCGAAGGAGTTTAGAATAACTAGTAATACAGGGTGGAGGATAACGGCACCAGACTGGTGCGTGCTGTCGGCAACAACGGGTTCCGATAATGCGGTGATCACTGTGACTGCCGATGAAAATACCACAGCAGAACAGCGTTCTGGTTCGATTGTGGTTACGGGTGTCGGTGCTTCCCCCGTGACAATTATTGTGAGTCAGGAGGAACAAAAGAACGTGCAGACGATACCGGGCGCAGGAGATAATGTGCCACCATCGGTGTAGAGTGAAGAGTGTAAAGTGAAGAGTGAAGAGTGAAGAGTGAAGAATTTGCTGCCGCTGTGGCATTGGCTCAAATCACCATGTACCAATCACTTGTGCAGTAGCAAATTCTTCACTCTTCACTCTTCACTTTTCACTTTTCATTCTTCACTTTTCATTCTTCACTCTTCATTCTTCACTTTATTCTGCCGATAGTTCAAAGACGCAGCTGTTGTAGTCTTTCTCCAGAGGGAGGAAGAGACCTTGTTCCTTGAGAAGCTTACCGCTGAACACTTTTCCTTCGAGGGGTGATGGTTGACTGCCCACCTTCACATTCAATTCATGCAGACGGTAGTTCTTGGAGGCATCAAGACCGGCCAGTCGGATGCGTGGTGTCTTTATATTATAAAGGTATTGGATACGGTGGGTAAACAATACAGCCTTGGTCTTCTGATCGTTGGTGTACATCAGTGAGGCGATACCTTGGTTATCGTAGGGAGATATCAAACGGTAGATGTTTCCCAGCTGGATGATGTCGCGCAAGCGTTTGTAGTCGGCGATGGCTCTGCGGCACTGTTCGCGTTCCTCATCGGTCATGTTACGGGGTTGCAGTTCGATGCCTAACCGTCCTGACATGGCCACATCGGTGCGGAACTTAATAGGAGTGGTGCGCCCGGTGTTCCAATAGGGTGAGTGTGCGATATGCTGTCCCATGGCATTTGAGGGGAAGAAGTAGCTGGTGCCCCACTGGATGAATACGCGTTGATAGGGATCGTTGTTGTCGCTGGTCCAGAACTCCTCGAAATAGGGGAGCAGTCCGTAGTTCACACGTCCGCCACCGCTGGAGCAGTCTTGGATCACTAACTTGGGATACTTGGCGCGGATGCGTTCCAGTGTTTTGATGAGTCCACGGTGGTATTCGATATACAGATGACTCTGTTTGTTGGCGGGGAGGTAGTTGGAGCCAAAGTTCTGCAGGGAGCAGTTGGCATCCCACTTCATATAATAGATGTCGGGATTCTCCTGCATCAGATCATCCACGATCTTGAAGACATAGTCCTGCACCTTTGGGTTACAGAGGTCAAGCAGCAGCTGTGTACCGCCACGTCCAAGTTTCAGGTCGCGGTTCTTCTCCTGCAGTACCCAGTCGGGATGTTTCTCGAAGAGCTCACTCTTGGTGTTGGCACTCTCTGGCTCGATCCATATACCGAACTCGATGCCGAGGCTTTTGGCTTTCTGTACCAAGGTAGCGATGCCGTTCGGCAGTTTCTTGCGATCCACCATCCAGTCGCCCAAGGTGCTGGTGTCGTCATTACGCTGGTATTTGTCACCAAACCATCCGTCATCCATCACGAAGAGCTCACCACCCAGTTCCTTGATGTCGTCCATCATACTGAACATTCCTTCCTCGTTGACGTTGAACACGACACCTTCCCATGAGTTCAGCAGGATCTTTCGTACTTGATCACCCTGATTGAGCCAGCCCTCGTGGCGAGCCCATCGGTGGAAGTTACGACTCACGCCGCTCATCCCCTCGTCAGAGAGTGTGAAGGCAAGCTTCGGTGTGGTGAATATTTCTTTGGGCTCAAGAATATATTCTGTGGTCTGCGGGTCGATGCCGGCATAGAAATGGGCATAGCGGTTGTCGCCGGAGTTGTTCACGCGCAGCTCGTAGTTACCGCTCCAGCAGAGGGCTGCACCTACCACGCGGCCACTGTTCTCCTGTGGCTTGCCGTCGAGGGAGATCATCATTTCGGGTGCATCATTGTGGGCATTGCGCACACCATCACTGTTACGTATGACTTTCAGTCCGGGAAGGATCGGCTCGCAGGTGGGGGTGGTCTCAGCACTCCAGTTGCCGTGCATGTGAACCATATAGAGGTCACCCTGTGGGAAGACCAGATGTCCCGAGTCATAACGTTTCAAGGTAATGGCCTTTTTCTCACGGTGAGAGATCTCCGTCCATGTCTCTATCATATCCACCGTGTTATAGGCTTTGTAGAACACCTTCAGCGTGACAGGATATTTCTTATCGGTCATGGTGATGGTGGTTACCGTGGCATGTCCCTCCGAGGAGGTTGTCACATCATCCACGGTGGGGTAGAGGGTCCACTGACCATCGTTATGCAGCACTTGGATAGCGGACAGGGCCATCATGTCGTTTTGTCCAAACGCAGGATAGGCAGCTTGGTTCAAGTCCATGTTCGACCCCTGTAGCTGCTGTACTTCGTTGCTGGAGAGTTTCTCGCCAAAGTAGTTGATGCAAAGGGCATCACCGTTGTTGGCATGCATCACCAACGAGGTGTGTGGCGTGCTTACCACGATGTTTCCTTGCCAAGCGAGAGCAGGCATAACACTCATCGCAGTCATGATGACCACGGAAAGAATTGTTTTTTTCATAAGCTATTGTTGTTAGTTGTCATTCTTATTTCCTGATGGTTACGTTCACATTCCTGCGCTGCACGTTCTTGCAGTTGAAGAAGTCCATGTCGTTCTCTGCTGTGATATAGATATCCTTGAGTGTGATATTCATGATGGGCTTCTCGGGGAGACCATTGAAGAACATGGCGCGATGAGCACCGCGGCAGATGATGTTCTGGATATCGATGTTACGGAACTCAGGTGTTGTCTCGTCAACAGGCATCGGCTCGATGTTGTTCACCTTCTCACCACTCTCCAACACCTCGATTACCGACTTCCCTCCGTAGTAAAGGTCGAAGGTGATGGCATCGCCCTGGATGTCGAACATGGAGATGTCGCGGATGAAGATGTTCTCCACAATACCGCCACGACCGCGACAGCTCTTGAAACGAAGACCCACGTCGGTGCCGAGGAACTGACAGTTCTGTACCATGATGTTCTTCACACCTCCACTCATCTCTGAGCCAACCACGAAACCGCCATGTCCTTGGAATACAGTACAGCCGTCAACCACCACGTTCTCACATGGACGACCACGACGGCGTCCGTCAGCATCCTTTCCGCTCTTAATGCAGATACCGTCATCACCAGCATCAAACACGGAGTTGACAATCAAGGCGTTGCGACATGACTCCAAATCGAGGGCATCACCATTCTGGGCATAGGCGGGATTACGGGCCAACACGTTATCGATGATGATGTTCTCGCACATCAGCGGATGGATGTTCCAAGCGGGAGAGTTCTGGATGATGATGTCTTTCAGAAGAACGTTCCTGCAGTTCACCAGACTCAGCATCACAGGGCGCAGGAATCGTTTGATATAGTTCCAGTCTTCCTCGGTTTGCATCCCCGTGGGCACATTCATGTTCGCCGTTGTGTCTGCATGTAGATAACCGGCACTGGGAAGCCAGAGGTCATCGCGTTTGAATACGCCGCCAGGCTGCGAAGTGAACTTCTTCCATTGGGCATCGGTCACCTTCTGTTTCTTCAAAGGACGCCAGCACAGTCCGTTGCCATCAATGGCTCCTTTTCCTGTGATGGCAATGTTTGTGGCACCATTGGCAGAGATCGGTGACTGGCAACGCCGGGTCTCCAATCCCTCGAACGATGTACTGATAATATCGTAGAGCTTCTCGTCTCCCGAGAACAGGATGACGGCACCTTTCTCCAGATGAAGGTTGATGTTGCTCTTCAGCACGATCGGACCGGTGAACCACACGCCCTGTGGCACGATCAGCTTCCCTCCTCCTTGCTGCGTGAGCGTTTCCACAGCTTGCCGGAAGGCATCGGTGCAAAGAGCAGAGCCGTCGCTTTTAGCACCGAAGTCTTTGATGTTCACTGAACGGTTGGGGAACGTAGGTGCTTTCACTTCGATCATCTTGAACGGAAGATTCTGCGTGTACTGTCTGTAAGGATTGTCTTGTGCCCAGGCGGCTGTTGACAGGAACAGGATGAGGGCAAGGATCTGTTGTTTTAGTTTCATTTGTTATTCAGGGGTTATGTAATTATTATGTTATGTGATTGCAAAGGTACGGATAAACGAGCACAATGCAAAGAAAAACTTCTTTTTTTTTGCATTGTCGAGTGAGAGTACCTTCAACGAAGTAAAAGGTACGGATAAACGAGCACAATGCAAAGAAAAACTTCTTTTTTTTTGCATTGTCGAGTGGAAGTACCTTCAACGAAGTAAAAGGTACGGATAAACGAGCACAATGCAAAGAAAAACTTCTTTTTTTTGCATTGTTGAGTGGAAGTACCTTCAACGAAGTAATAGAGGGTCATCGCACCAGATTCAAATAAAAGGGAAGCCCCTGCAGTGACGAATCACGTACAGGGGCTAATGAAAGGAGGAGTGGTACCACCAGGAATCGAACCGGGGACACACGGATTTTCAGTCCGTTGCTCTACCAACTGAGCTATGGCACCATTGGTTTTGTTTTGCGGGTGCAAAGGTACAACTTTTTCTCGAACCTCAAAAACTTTTCCTTAGAAACTTTATTCATTTAACGTTTCCTAACAATCTCCTCTCTCTACGCTTTGCTTTCAGCCTATCATTATCTTCACCTTATTCTATATTCTATGCAGTATGCACGATGAACGTGGTGCTATCTCAGTGGATTCCATCCCTGCGCGGTAATCTCAAATTCCTGGTTGTCTCTGGTAACAAGCATGCAACCTAATTCTTTACGGGTTATATGTCCGATCACCTTCACATCTTCCATGGCCTCCACTTTCTCATAGTCGCCGATAGGAACGGTGAAAAGGAGTTCATAGTCTTCACCGCCGTTCATAGCGCATGTGGTGACATTCATATTGAATTCTTCTGCCATGACTGCAGTCTGGTAGTCGATGGGGATATTCTTCTCATAGACTCGGCATCCGGCATCGGAATGCTTACAGATATGCAGGAGTTCGCTTGACAGTCCGTCGGAGATGTCCATCATGGAGGTAGGCTGGATTCCCACTTCCCTTAATTGTCTGATAATGTCTCCCCGGGCTTCGGGTTTCAACTGTCGTTGCAAGAGATATTCCTTTCCGGCGAAGTCGGGCTGGAAGTCGCGCAACAACGCACTTTGGTTCTTGAACCTCTCGCGCTGTTGTTCATAGGTGCCGTTATTCTTGGCTTCCTGTATTTGCTTGTTCAGTTCATCGATCTGCTGGTAATAGACAGCCTTTTCACGTTCCAGCAGTTGCAGTCCCATATAGGCAGCACCCAGATCTCCGCTGACGCAGATCAGATCGGTGTCTCGTGCGCCCTGTCTATAGACGATGTCTTCTTTGCGGGCCTCACCGATGCAAGTGATACTGATGGCGAGTCCTGTGAGTGATGAAGTCGTGTCTCCCCCCACAATATCGACATCCCATTTGTCGCATGCCATGCGTAATCCGCTGTAGAACTGCTCCATGTCTTCCACGGAGAAGCGTTTGCTGAGTGCCATACTGACGGTGACTTGTCGTGGAATACCGTTCATGGCGAAGACATCAGAGATATTCACCATGGCTGATTTGTATCCTAAGTGTTGTAGGTCGATATAGGTCAGATCGAAGTGCACACCCTCCATCAGCATATCGGTGGTGACAAGTACCTCCGTGTCAGGATAATGGAGCACGGCGCAATCATCGCCTACTCCCTTCAGTGTTGATTCGTTTTTGGACTTGATATCTTGGGTGAGTCGGTCAATCAGACCGAACTCACCGAGTTTCGCTATTTCCATTGCTTCTTACTGTTTTAAGCGCGGTTGATCATCTCGCGCATGATTTCTGTCATCAGGGGCTGTGCCTTGTTGGCAGCCTCCTGAACTTCCTCATGACTCACTTCCACGGGATCGTCGAATCCGCCTAAGTCGGTGATGACGGAGATACCGAAAGTCTTGATGCCGCAGTGGTGGGCGACGATCACTTCGGGAACGGTGCTCATTCCTACAGCATCACCGCCCAAAATCCGGTACATCCTATATTCTGCGGGAGTCTCAAAGGTAGGACCCTGCACGCCCACATACACTCCATGCACCACGTGAATACCCTTCTCTTGAGCGATCTTGTCTGCCTCAGCCACCATACTGAGGTCATAGGGCTCGTGCATGTCAGGGAATCGCGGTCCGGTGGGGAAATTCTTCCCACGCAGCGGATGCTCCGGGAAGAAATTGACATGGTCGGTGATGATCATCAGGTCGCCGATCTTGAATGATGGGTTCATTCCTCCTGCTGCATTACTTACAAAGAGGGTCTTGATACCTAATTCATACATCACCCTTACAGGGAAGGTCACCTCTTTCATGGAGTATCCCTCGTAGAAATGGAAACGTCCCTGCATGGCCATGATATCCTTGTTGCCGAGTTTTCCGAAGATCAGTTTCCCCGAATGTCCCTCAACGGTAGAAACGGGGAAATTGGGAATCTCCTCGTAGGGGAATTCATATTTATCCGTTATTTCGGAAGCTAATTGTCCGAGTCCCGTTCCCAGAACGATTGCGGTTGTTGGACTTGTGGTCATCCTTTGCCTTAGCCAGGACGCTGTTTCTTGAATTCTTTCGTACATATCCAATGATTTTTTCGTTAAACTCTTCTTGTTGTTCCAGCATGAATTCGATCTCTACCGGTAACATATATATATGTTGTCGGACCTCATCAGACAGTCCTTCCACGCCAAAGAGCCTTGCGTTATCTTTCTCTGTCGTGATAATGATTTTAGGCTCGGGCATGGCAGCGAACATCTCGTTGATCCGCTCGATATCTTTCCGCTTGAAGCGATGATGGTCGGGGTAGGTGAGTGGTGTGATGTTCTTGGTGTATGGCTTGAGGTCGATGATGATCTGCTTGGGCGAGGCAATGCCAGTGAGCAGCAAGATATTCTCATCGGGCTGAATGTCGCTGACGGGTCTGTCTTCACCGAAATAGAGCGGTTTCAGCTTATTGTATTTCAGGGTTGTGAAATACAGTTTCTGATAGGGGAAAAGATCCATGGCACGTGTGAGCACTCTGAATTCCATGGGCTTGAGGTTTCGCGGGCACTTCGTCACGATCACGATATCTGCACGGTTCTTCCCCTGCTTAGGTTCCCGAAGTCGTCCGGCAGGCAGCAGCTTGTCATAGATAATCAGACGGTGGTAGTCAACTAAAAGGATGTTGACTCCGGGTTTCACATACCTGTGCTGATAGGCATCATCGAGAAGGATGACATCCGTATCTTTGGTCTCCTCGTCTTCTGTGAGCCGTTCGATGCCGTGGCAGCGGTTCTTGTCAACGGCCACATAGACATCGGGATATTTCTTCTTCATCTGGGAAGGCTCATCTCCAATCACAGAGGCTGTGGCATCTTTGTCGGCCAGGACATATCCTTTGCTTTTGCGCTTGTATCCCCGACTGAGCACGGCCACTTTGGTCTTGTCGCGAAGCAGTCGGATCAGATACTCCACGTGGGGGGTCTTACCAGATCCCCCCACAGTGATGTTCCCCACCGAGATAACGGGTACTTTGAAGTCACGGCTTTTCAGGATACCCATATCAAAGAGTCGGTTACGGATACCCACGCCGAGTCCGTAAATCCAGCTCAGTGGCAGCAGCCATTCGTGTATTTTGATGAAATCACCTTCCATGTTGTTTTATCGTATGTTCATATAGAACGGAATCCTTGCCTGGATGGCGTTCTGTTTGTTCAAGCTCTTCAGAAGCATGAACGGTTCATAATACTCGCCGAGTGTTGTCCGCATCTTTGCATCGAGGTAGTTGCCGCTGGCGGTCGATGTGCTCTCCAGTAAGTCTTGGAAGATATCGCCCTTTCCTGGGTAGGATGCAGTATGGTATTCTTCCACCTTGGCAAGCTGTGCTGCTTTCTTCACGGCATCATCGATGCTGCCTAACTGGTCAACGAGTTTGATGCCCAGTGCATCCTTGCCCAGCCATACATGTCCTTGTGCGATTTTCTCGATGGCATCCACACTTTGTTTCCTACCGTCGGCCACACGCTTGCGGAACAGTTGATATCCCCGTTCGATATAGGTGTTGAGATAGCTCATCTCCTCCTCGTTGAAGGGACGTGCCATCGTACCGAAGCCGGCATTCTTGTTGGTCTTCACCTCATCGAACTTCACTCCCAACTTCTGAGTGAGCAGACCGCTAAAGTCGGGGAACATACCAAAGATTCCGATACTACCTGTAAGGGTAGTCGGCTCGGCAACGATCCAGTTTGCCGGACAGCTGATGTAGTAGCCGCCAGAGGCTGCCATGCCTCCCATGGAAACCACGACGGGCTTCTTAGCTTTCAGTTTCATCATGGCATGCCAGATCTGTTCAGAGGCGTATGCCGATCCACCACCGCTGTTCACGCGTAGCACAACAGCTTTCACATTGTCGTCGTTCGCCAGTTCCTCCAAGTCCTTGCTCACATCCTTTCCTACGATCTGATGTTCCGTCGGACCTAAGATATTCTCCGTCTTTTGATCAACGATGTCGCCATAGGCATAGTACACGGCAATCTCTTCACCTTTGTTGTTCTCCTTGACATTCTGCATCTGCTCCACGCTAATCTGACTGATCTCGTCTTTCTCATCGAGCTGAAGGAGTTTCTTCACCTCACCTTTCACCTCATCGCTATACAGCAGCTTGTCCACCAGCTTCTGCTGAATGTAGTTCTGGGGGTCGTCGAGCATCACCATCCCGTCGGCCAAGGCATTCAGAGACTCCTTGCTGACCTTCCTGGCTGTGGCAACATCGCTCAGCATCGTGTCCCATATTCCAGTAATGTAGGCAGTGATCTGCTCACGGTTGGGATCACTCATGTGGTCAGACGTGAAGGTCTCGGGAGCACTCTTGTATGTCCCCACCTTTGCCAGCTGCATCTTTACACCGTATTTCTCCATCAGGTCTTTGAGGTAATAAGGTTGAGCGGCTAAGCCGTGCCAGTCGATCATACCATAGGGATTCAGCCAGATCTTGTCAGCGACGCTGGCCAGATAATAGGAACTCTGGGTATATTGATCGCCGTATGCCACAATCCACTTGCCGCTTTTCTTGAAGTCGGCCAGTGCATCGCGCAGCTCTTGTGTTGAAGCGGGTGAGTTGCTGCTGAACATTCCCATCTCGATGTAAATACCTTTGATACGGTCGTTATTCTTTGCTTTCTTCACGGCGTGAAGAACGTCCTCCAGACTGATACTTGTGCCGACAACCCCAGATAGGGTGGCCATTAGGTCGTTCTCCGTGCGCTCTTCCATGATACCGTTCATGTTAAGAACCAGCACACTGTTGTCTTTCACATTCGTTGTTGCATCCGAAGAGGCCACCATGCCTACGATGCTCATGACTCCGAATATTCCTATAACCAAAAGGAATACCATAATACCCACCACGGTGGCAAGTACATTCAAAAAGAAATTCTTCATACTAAAACGTTTTCTCAAATATTTGTTCAGTTACAAGTGCAAAGATATTAAAAAAAGTTGATAGTTGATTCATCCTTGCAGATTATTTACAAAAAATCATCAAAATGCTTCTTCTTTTGTCGGTTTTCTTGGAATATTGCAATAAAACCTACGAAATAACATCGTCTCAGAAAAAAAAGAAAATGTTTCTTTGCTTTGTTCCCATCTTTTCGTACTTTTGTATCATGAAACGTGCAATTGTTATGGGAGCCTCATCCGGAATGGGGCAGGAAGTGAGTAAACTGCTGTTGCAGGACGGGTGGAATGTGGGCATCGCTGCCCGCAGGCTGGAAGAGTTAGAGGCATTGGCAGCCGCCTATCCCGGTAGGGTTGAGGTGATGCAGATCGATGTGACCGATCCTGATGCGCCACGGCTGTTGTTGGAGCTCATCGACCGCTTGGGTGGTGTGGGCTTGTATTTCCATGCCTCGGGTGTCGGCAAGCAGAACATGTCGTTGGATGCAGCTATCGAGGAGCGTACGGTGATGACCAATGCGGTGGGATTCACCCGCATGGTAGATACCGTCTTTAACTATATGGCATCCCATCAGGGAGGTGACATTGCCGTCATCTCATCCATCGCCGGCACCAAGGGCTTAGGGGCGGCACCGTCGTATAGTGCCACCAAGTCATTCCAGAATCTGTATATCCAGGCTCTGGAGCAACAGGCCCACATGCGTGATCTGCCCATCCGTTTCACCGATATCCGTCCGGGGTTTGTGGATACCCCGTTGTTAGGCGACGGGCACCGATACCCTCTTCTGATGAGTAAGGAAAAGGTGGCACGCGAGATCCTTGATGCCATCCATCGGCATCAGCATGTGCGTGTTATTGACTGGCGTTACCGTATCCTTGTTCCGCTCTGGCGTCTCATCCCCAACTGTCTGTGGAGACGGTTGAAGGTGAAAAGTTAGGCATGTCAGAGTCGCATGGTGAGGGAGATGCGGTTCCTTCGCCGGTCCACCTCCACCACCTTCACTTGCACATGCTGATGCAGGTGCACCACCTCGTTCGGGTCTTTCACGAACTTGTTGGCTAATTGTGAGATGTGAACCAGTCCGTCTTGGTGCACGCCAATATCGACAAAGGCACCGAAGTTGGTGATGTTCGTCACGATTCCAGGCAGGATCATCCCCTCAGTCAGGTCATCCACCTCTTTCACATTCGGATCAAACTCGAACACCTCGATCTGTTCGCGCGGATCTCTTCCAGGCTTCTCCAGTTCTTTCATGATATCGGTGAGGGTGGGGATGCCTGTATCAGCGGTCACATACCGTCGGATGTCAATCTTCTCACGCAGGGTGGGGGTGTTGATGAGCTCTTCCACGGTGCACCCCTGATCATGTGCCATCCGTTCCACGATGGGATAGCTCTCCGGGTGCACGGCACTGTTGTCGAGTGGGTTCTTGGCATGAGGGATACGCAGGAAGCCGGCACATTGCTGATAGGCCGTCGGTCCTAAGCGTGGCACTTTCTTCAGTTGGGCACGGGAGGTGAAGGCACCGTTCTCCTTGCGGTATTCCACGATGTTCTTTGCCAACGTAGGACCTAACCCGCTCACGTAGGTCAGCAGGTGCTGACTGGCAGTATTCAGGTTCACGCCCACCTGGTTCACGCAACTTTCCACCGTCAGGTCAAGGCTCTTCTTCAGCTTACTCTGATCCACATCGTGCTGATATTGTCCTACGCCGATGCTCTTCGGATCGATCTTCACCAATTCTGCCAACGGATCCATCAGACGGCGCCCGATGCTCACAGCCCCTCTCACGGTGACATCCTCATCGGGAAACTCTTCGCGTGCCGTTTTCGAGGCGGAATATACCGATGCCCCATCTTCACTCACCACGAAGATGGTAGGCTTCGTTCCCCCTTTACCTTTCGTCTTGGCATACTCGCTTACCACCTCCTCCATGAACTCTTTCGTCTCTCTGCTTGCCGTCCCATTTCCAATGGCGACAGCCTCAATCTGATAGTCGTTGAGCATCTGGAGCACATGCATGGTGGCCTGCATACGGCGGTTGATGGGAGGATGTGGGAAGATGGCCTCATGATGCAGCAGGTTGCCCTGGGCATCGAGGCATACCACCTTGCAGCCAGTTCGGAATCCCGGATCCACACCCATCACCCTTTTCTGTCCCAAGGGGGCATCCATCAGCAGTTGTCGCAGGTTGGCAGTAAACACCTTGATGGCTTCTTCGTCGGCCTGTTCCTTGCTCAGGGCAGCAAACTCCGTCTCAATGCTGGGCTCTAACAGTCGTTTGTATCCATCCTCCACGGCTTCTGCCACCAGACTCTGGCATTTACCGTATCCGTGAACGTAATGTCGTTGGAGACGTTCCACACACGATTCATCGTCTGTGGTGATGCTTACGCGCAGAATTCCCTCACTCTCACCACGTCGCATGGCCAGCAGACGGTGGGAGGAACAGCGTTTGAGTGGCTCTTGCCAGTCGAAGTAATCTGCATATTTGGCTGCCTCGTCGGTGTCTTTCTTGGCCTTCACCACCTTACTGCAGATACGGGCATCGCGGCGGAACGACTGTCGTACCTGGTTGCGCGACCGCTCATCCTCGCTCACCATCTCGGCGATGATGTCCTGTGCTCCTTTCAAGGCGGCGGCGACATCTGTCACCTCCCCTCTTACAAACCGCTGTGCAGCCTGTTGCGGATGGGGATCCCGTTGCAGTAATAATAAGGTAGCAAGGGGCTCCAACCCTTGTTCCTTTGCCACCGAAGCCCTTGTCCTGCGTTTGGGTCGGTAGGGCAGATAGATATCTTCCAGCTCAGTACTCTCCCAGCAGTTATTGATTCTGTTTTGCAGTTCATCAGTCATCTTCCCTTGCTCGGTGATGGTCTTGATGATGGTATCCTTGCGTTTCGCCAGTTCTTTCAGTTTGTCGTTCATCTCTGCGATCTGTGCGATCTGCACTTCGTTCAATCCTCCAGTACGTTCCTTTCTGTAACGGGAGATGAAGGGGATGGTGCAGCCGTCTTCCAGTAGGGTAAGGGTGTTATCGACTCCTTTCTCGGGGAGTCCCAGCATTTGTGCTATCTTCTGTGTAAATGGATTCATAAGGGTATGTTTTCAGTTATACTGCCATATTTCAGGGCAAAGATACAAAGAAGTGAGTGAAGTACAAAATAAATTGTATTAAAACCTTTAAAAATCATCTGCCTTCGGCGAAGGGTAGGGGAGAGAAATGAGAATCATGAGAACAATCAGTAATCTGCATGAAAAATTGTCAAGATATTTCGTAGAAATTTAATGATTGTGAAAATATACTAATTGACAGACGTGGAATGGGCGGAGTGTACGGAAGTGTCCAAAAGTGCTTTTTTGTGCAAGTAAAGTCTGTTTGGGTTCTAAGTAGAGTCTCATTGGGATGCAAGTAAAGTCTGATTTGAACCCAAGTAGAGTCTAAGTAATGTTTACGTAGGCTCTGTTTAGGGTCGTTCCAGACTTTACTTACACCTGTTCCGCCGTCATCTACACCTCGTTCCGCCGTCACCATCCACTTGTAGATGCCGATGGAACGGGTGAAAACGCCGATCCGAACACCTCTTAGATGACGTTCCCTCGAAAAGCCATGGATTTTACTTTTGAAAGTTTGCTGGGTGCCCTTACGGACAGAACCCTCGTTAGAAAGTATAGTCTTTTTGACCCAAAAGTACTATGTTTTTATGGGAAAAGCACTATGCTTTAGGGTGCTAAAGGCTATATTTTTGTGAGCGAATAATGGCGATTTACCTAAGTTGTTCATTATCAACGCCTTACTAAACCCCGTCAGAATCGCTCAATTTCGACCGAGAGGGCGGTTGGTTCTCTCCGAGCCCGTATTTTGCGTTAAACGATGTTAATCCGTCAAGATTATTCAGAAAATTAACAATTGGACATTTACCAGATTCCTTTGTTTATTCGAGGGTGCGGTGGTGCGGTGGCGCGAGATTTCCTTCACGTCCCCTCTGAATCACCAAACGAAGAAAAAATGGGAATGATGATGTGTATTTGCCAAATAATGAGTATTTTTGCAGAAGAATAATCAAAACAACCTATGATGAAAGGATTCAAACTGATCTGCATCGCTGTCCTCATGGCAGGATGCACCGCTACCACAGACGTGGAGCAGCAAGTGGATGAACTCTACGGCAGGATGTCGCAGGAAGAACGTATCGCCCAGTTGAGGAGTATGTTCATGGATGAACTGTTCAATGAGAAAGGACAGTTAGACACGGTGAAATGCCGACAGCTGATACCCAACGGCATCGGTCATTTCTCGCAGTTCGCCATGCAGAAGCCGCGGGATCCCAACGAGTTGCGCGACCGGGTGGCTGCCGTTCAGGATTGGCTGATGACGAAAACCCCCAACGGTATCCCGGCACTTTGTCATGAAGAGGTGCTCTCGGGCGTCAATACCAAAGGCTCTACCATCTACCCGCAGCAAATCGGTCAGGCCTGTTCTTTCAATCCGGTATTGGCAGAAAAGAAGACACTCCAGACCGGTATCGCCATGCGGAAGATAGGTGGCATCCTGTCGCTCTCGCCTATGGTGGATGTATGTCGCACGCCGAGCTTCAACCGTTTGGAGGAATCGTACGGTGAAGACGGCTATCTCTCTGCCGTGATGGGTGTGGCTTTTGTCCGTGGACTCCAGCAAGGTGACTTGAAGAAAGGTGTGGGAGCCTGTTCGAAGCACTATCTGGGCTATGGCGGCGGCGGTGATGCCGATGAGAAGGTGCTGATGGAAGAGATCCTCTTTCCCCATGAGGCGATGATCCGTCTGGCTGGCAGTAGGGTGGTGATGCCCGGCTACCATGCCATGAGAAACTCTGCCGATACCATCCAGGGTGGGGAGACAGTGAACTGTGTGGCAAACTCTTGGATCCTGCAGGATATCCTGCGCGACTATGTGGGCTTCGATGGAATGGTTGTCAGCGACTATACCGCCATCGACCAGCTGCCGGGTTTGGAGGATCCTGTCCACAAAGCTGCTGCCGCCATCAATGCGGGGAATGATGTGGATTTCCCTGCTGGTGCCAACTACCAGCACTTGCAGGAGGCTCTCGATCAAGGACTGGTGAAGCCCGAGACATTCGAACGCGCCGTGAAGGATGTGCTGCGCCAGAAGTTCCGTGCCGGCTTGTTCGACAAAGATCCTTATTTATATAGTAAGGAAGATATTCAGTTGGATACCCCCGAGGAACGCCAGACAGCCTATGAGATCGCCACCCAGTCGGTGGTGCTCTTGGAGAACAACGGTGTCCTTCCGCTCAAGGCCGACCTGAAGAATGTGCTTCTGACAGGTCCTAACGCCAATACCATGTGGGCTATGTTAGGTGACTATTCCTTCCCGGCTATGTCGTATTTCTGGAAGATGGTGACAACCGACCTTGACCATCCGCATGTGATCGGTCTTTTGGAAGGGATGAAAGACAGGAAGCCCGAGGGCATGAACCTGATGTACGAGCGGGGTTGTGACTGGACAGAAGAGATAGAGACGAAATACGGAGAAGGCGGTGATCAGCGTGCCTGGGAGTATTATCTCTTACATCGCAAGGTGGATTCTGGTGAGAAAGCAGATAAGACCGAGGCCCTTCGTCTGGCTCAGCAGGCCGATGTGATCATTGCTGCCGTGGGCGAGAATGTGATGCTCTGCGGTGAGAACCGCGACCGTCAGGGACTTCGTCTCCCGGGTAAGCAGGAGGAATATGTCAACGAACTGTTGGCGACAGGAAAGCCAGTGGTGCTGGTTGTCTTTGGAGGACGGGCGCAGGTGATCTCTGGTATTGCCGAGAAGTGTGCCGCCGTGATCCAGGCCTGGTATCCGGGTGAGGAAGGCGGTCATGCCGTTGCCGATATCCTTTATGGTAAGGTGTCGCCCTCGGCCAAGCTGTCGGTAAGCTATCCGAACACGGAGATCAACGAACCGATCTGTTATAATACCGCCACGGAGAAAGATCCTCGTGTGCAGTGGCCCTTCGGCTACGGACTGAGCTATACAACGTTCGAATACAATGACTTGAAGGTGGAGGGGAAGGCGACGACAGCCGATCCCAGCATCAGTCTTTCCTTCACCGTGAAGAACACGGGAAAGATGGCAGCCGACGAGATTGCACAGATCTATCTGTCACCCACCTCTGCCGACCAGTCCATTCGTCCGATTCAGCTTCAGGGCTTTACCCGTGTGGCTCTTCAGCCCGGCGAGGCCAAGACCGTCAAGATGAAACTCTATACAGAGCAGTTTGGCTACTACCATCAGCATCAGTGGAATATCCGCCCCGGTTCCTTCGTCATCAAGGTGGGCGCCTCCTCTACAGACATCAAACTGAAACAGGAGATTACACTGACGGGTGAGACCATAACCAAACCGCTGCGTGAGTTCTATTTCTCGGAAGTAGTAGATTAAGATTTAGAGGAGAGGAAGATTTAGAGGAGAGAGGAGAGAGGAAAGAGAAGAGAGAATACTTCTGCAACAAGGCATTTGGATCAGAATCCTTCTTCAACAAGATACTGGGATCAAAATACTTCTCCAACAAGATACCGGGATCAAGTGACCATATCCAGTCCCTATATCTTAATACTATTCTCTCTCCTCTTTCCTCTTTCCTCTCTCCTCTAAATCTTCCTCTCCTCTCTCCTCTAAATCATCTCTCTCCTAAAAATCAATTTATCACGGAATAATCGGTGCTCCCATCTGTGAGTTCTCGGCATCCTTCTCGTCAAGCTTGAAAAGCATGAAGTCGGGCTTCTCGGCAGTACAGGGAGTCCAGACTCCCTCTTCCTCTCCATTGGGATCGCCATACTTGGCGAAGTTGGTCCAGGCGGTGAGCATCTTCTCCGCCAGGTCCCAGTCACCTTGTGTCCACGGACGCCAGCAGTGCTTCAACGACTTAAACACAAACCACAGATCGCTGGAATGGAAAGCACCCTTCAGACGGTCGGTGATCTCTGGATGCTTACCGTCATCAGGTAACGGACGGGCGAACTCGTATGCCCATGCCTTACCACCCTGACTCTGGCGTACCTTACAGAACTCGGCAATGCCGGGAGCCATGTCGCCCATGTCGTTCAGGGTATAACCGATCATATAAGGCACATCGGCAATGGAACCGTCGCGGGCAGCTTCATCAAAACTTTTCAGACTCACATAGCCGTCCACGATAGGACGGTTGATGAGATAGACATCATTCTTCGTCACGGCATTGTAGAGATCAGCCACGGTGTACATGGTCTCCGTCGATGCCTGGCGAAGTTTCTCAAGGTCGGTAAGACCGGCCCAATCCATCACTTTCTTCGTATTGGCCTCCGATTCCTGCAGTGAGGGGTTGTAGGTAAAGAAACGGTTTACCGGGGTGGCCGACTTGGCCTCTTCGCCATCCTTGGCAGGAACATTGATGCCACCACCGCTCATGATGACAGCCTTGTGGAACAGGCCACGGGCTAACGGCGACTCGCAGATGGTCTTGACACTCCCCGCACCGGCACTCTGTCCGAAGATGGTCACGTTGTCGGGATCACCGCCAAACTGTGCGATGTTCTTCTTAATCCATTTCAGCGATTCAATCTGGTCGAGGATGCCATAGTTTCCGGAGACATGGTTCTCGCTTTCCTTCGACAGCTCAGGATAGGTGAAGAAGCCAAACACCCCCAGACGGTAGTTGATGCTGACGAGCACCACATCCTTCGATGCCCATTCCTGTCCGTCGAACTCTGGCTCTGAGCCCCAGCCCTCACGGTAACCACCACCATGTATCCACAACGCCACCGGCAGCTTCTTGTTGACATCACCCGGTGCCTTTGTCCATACATTGAGGTACAGGCAATCCTCACTGTAGGGGGCCTCATCGCCGTAGCCCCATTCCGAGGCATAGAAACCTGGATAATGAACAGCTTGATAGCCGGGATGCCCGAACTTGTCACACAGGAGAACACCTTCCCAGGGTTCTACCGGCTGTGGTGCCTTCCAGCGTAAGTCACCGATGGGTGGAGCGGCATAGGGGATGCCACGGAACACAAACACGCCGGGATTCTCTGCTAACACACCTTGTATCTGTCCGCCTTCGATGGACAGCACAGGACATTCAACTTCCTTGTTACAGCTCCAAAGAAGGGGAAGAAAAAAGGCTAATACGAATAATTTCTTCATGCTACAATTGTTTTTAGTTATAATGAATAGGATGGCGCAAAGATAAGTAAAAAAGTAATAGATTCGTTGTTTACTTTTATCTTTTTTGAGGGAATGTAACACTTGGTGGCTTTTTTTGATACAATCCGTGTTGTTTATCTCATCAGAAACTCGTACCTTTGCGCAAAGAAACTACTGACAATTTAAGTATTGAGATGGCACATTACAAGACATTAGTATTATGGGTGTTGGTCATGATGGCTTCTGCCGCCGTGGCACAGGAACCTGCTATATGGCAGATAGGACAGGTATGCACCCGAGTGGAGTTCTTCACTCCATCTATCGTTCATGTACAAAGATACCCTGTGGGGACTCAGCCCACCCAACAGAGTATGGTGGTGATAGCCCAGCCGGAAACTGTCAAGGTGGAGCAGAAAGGGAACACCCTGATGAGTGATGACCTCGTGGTGAAGGTAGATGCCCGAACGGGTGCTCTTACGTTCTCTACCCGACAGGGGAAGACCTTGCTCAGAGAGAAAGGTGTGACCTTTGAACCCCGTAAGGAGGGACCGGATGCCGGTGCCTATCGGGTGACGGAGACCTTCTTGCTGGAGAAGGATGAGCCGATCTATGGCTTAGGGACTATACAAGACGGACGATTGAACCGCCGTGGCACGCACAAACTGATGGAACAGTCGAACTTAGAGGATTTCCAAAACGTGGTGCAGAGCATCAAGGGATGGGGACTCTATTGGGATAACTATTCGCGCACTCAGTTCGATGATGATGCACAGGGCATGCGACTGTCATCGGAGGTGGGCTTTGCTGCCGACTATTACCTGATGTACGGCGGATCGGCAGATGGGGTGATCGCACAAATGCGACACCTGTCAGGACAGGTGCCGATGTTCCCGTTATGGACTTACGGCTATTGGCAGTCGAAGGAGAGATATAAAAGCAGTAAGGAACTGTTAGACGTGGTGGACCGTTACCGTGAACTGCAGGTGCCGATAGACGGTATCATCCAAGACTGGCAGTACTGGGGCTCCAACTATCTGTGGAATGCCATGGACTTCCTCTCGGAGGAGTTTGCCGACGGAAAGGAGATGGTGAGGAAAGCACATGAGAAGAATACACACCTGATGATCTCCATCTGGGCAAGCTTCGGTCCACAGACAAAAGCTTATCGGGAACTGAACGAGAAAGGACTGCTCTACGATTTCCAGACTTGGCCGCAAAGTGGCTTGTCGCATATCTGGCCCCCGCGGATGGACTATCCCTCCGGGGTGCGGGTGTATGATGCCTTCAGCGCCGAGGCCAGGGATATCTACTGGAAGAATCTGAAGACGCTCTTCGATTACGGTATCGATGCCTGGTGGATGGACTCTACCGATCCCGATTTCTTCAACCCGACAGAGGCCGACTACGATCACAAGGTAGGAGAAGGGAAAGGTACGTGGCGGGGCTTCCGCAATGCGTTCCCTTTGGAAACTGTGAAAGGGGTGTATGAGAACCAGCGTGCCCTTCCCCCTCCTTCTGAGGGAGCAGGGAAAGAGAAACGTGTCTTCATCATGACACGTAGTGCTTTTGCCGGACAGCAACACTATGGTTCGAATATGTGGAGCGGCGATGTGGCCTCCTCATGGGATATGCTCCGTAAGCAGATTCCCGCCGGACTGAGCTTCTCCCTGACAGGAAATCCCAACTTCAATACTGATATCGGCGGATTCTTCTGTAACAGCTACAACACGCAGGGACCAGGCTCTGCTCCCCGTAACCCTCAGTATCAGGAGTTGTATGTTCGCTGGATGCAGTATGGCTTGTTCTGTCCGGTGTTCCGCAGTCATGGTGCCGATGCACCGCGAGAGATCTACCAGTTTGGCAAGAAGGGAGAACCTGTGTATGATGCCATCGAGAAGATGATCCGTCTGCGCTACCGTCTTATACCTTATTTATATAGTACCGCCTGGCAGGTGACGGCTCACAATGAGAGCTACCTCCGTCCGCTGTTCAGTGATTTCCCGCAAGACAAGCGGGTGTGGAACACCACTGATGAACTGATGTTCGGAAGAAGCATCCTGGCGGCTCCCATTGTGGAAGCTCAATATACTGAAGAGAAAATCATTAAAGAGGATGCCATGACGGGATGGGACAGGAAGGAATCTACGGCTCAGCAAGCGCAGAAAACCATCAACTGGAACGAAACGAAGACGGTCAAGAAATATCTGCCTAAGGGATGCAACTGGTATGATTTCTGGACTGGCAGGTGTTTCAAGGGCGGACAGGAGGTGACCTTACAGACTACCCTTGACAGGGTGCCGATGTTCGTTCGTGCGGGTAGCATCCTGCCCTTAGGTCCGGAGATGCAGTACGTGGGCGAGAAAGCATGGGATCGCCTGGAACTGCGCCTCTATCCGGGTGGCGATGCTTCATTCACCCTTTATGAGGACGAAGGAGATAATTACAATTACGAGAAGGGTATCTATACCACCATCCCATTCCAATGGGAAGAGCGTACCCGACAACTAACTGTCGGCAGGCGCCAAGGCACCTATCCTGGTATGCTGACAAACAGGCAATTCGTCATTGTCTTGCCCGACGGATCACAACAGGAGATCAATTATAACGGAAACGAAACAACAGTAACAATCAGATGAAACGCATACTATTTCTTGTGACCTTCTTTGTCTGTTTGAACCTTCAGGCAAAGACCGTTCCTTTTGGAAAGGGACAACTGACTATCAGAAAAGTGGCGAAGAACGCCATACGTATTCAATATTCAGAGCAGACAGTGAACAACAATCTGCCCGAATGGCTCTATGTGAAGGATGAGGAAGTGGATGGTGAGGTGGATGCCGTGGTAGATAACGAACGCCAGACGGTTTCCGTCATCGACCGTCAGGGCAGAACGGTGCTTACCGCCACACGACATCAGATAGAGAACGGGGTGGCAACCCTCGCCGTGGCATCGCCATCGGATGAACATCTCTACGGACTGGGACAGTTCCAGGATGGAAAACATAACGTGAGAGGACTGTCAAGACGTCTGACACAGGTGAATACGCAGATCGCCATACCCATGCTCCTGTCAAGTAAGGGCTATGGTCTGCTGTGGAACAACTATGGTCTCACCGATTTTAACCCAGCCGACCAGCAGGTGGTGCTCACGAAACTGAAGGGGACAGGAAACACAGAGGTGGTGAATGTTACCTCGACAGAAGGCGGAAAGAGAGAGGTGCGTGAAAGGAATGTCTATCAGGCTAAGGTGTCTGTGACTGAGGAAGGTGACTACGTCCTGCTCTTGGATGTCGGACAGAAGATGGCACGACGTCATCATCTGACCATCGATGGGAGAACAGTCATCGACATGCAGAACGTGTGGCTGCCACCAACAGCTTCTGCCATGGTTCATCTGAAGAAAGGAACACATACTTTGCAGGCTGAACTGTCGCGGGGAGATCAGCCTGTGTTATATTATAAGAAGGTGACAAACGAGACCGTCTTCCGTTCTCCCGTCGCACAGGCTGTCGACTATACAGTGATGGTGGGGACGGCAGATGAAGTGATCGCCACCTATCGTGACCTGACGGGTGAGGCTCCGCTGATGCCCCGTTGGGCTTTGGGATACATCCATTGTAGGGAACGTTTCCATTCACAGGACGAGATCCTGCAGACCGCCGAACGCTTCCAGAAAGAACAGATGCCTATCGATGTGCTGGTGCAGGACTGGCAGTATTGGGGTAAGTATGGCTGGAACTCGATGAGGTTCGATGAGGATCATTACCCGGATCCCCAACTGATGACTCACGAACTGCACCAGAAGGGTATCCGACTGATGCTCAGCGTGTGGTCGAAGATCGACAAGAACTCGGAGGTGGGGAAAGACATGGAACAGAATGGCCATTATATTCCGGGTACCGACTGGATCGATTTCTTCTCGCCAGATGCCGCAGAGGCTTATTGGAAGAACTACAGTAAGCGACTGCTGCCGTTAGGGATCGATGCCTGGTGGCAGGATGCCACGGAGCCGGAGAATGATGACTTGGTGGGACGACGGGTGAACAAAGGACAATGGTCGGGGGAACTCGTGAGGAATGTATATCCGCTCTTGGTGAATAAAACAGTGTATGAAGGTCTGCGGAAAGACCAGCCACGGAAACGTCCGATGATCCTCACACGTTGCGGCTTCCCCGGTATCCAACGTTATGGCTCCGCTATGTGGTCGGGCGATGTCGGAAACGACTGGGAGACGTTCCGCCGACAGCTTACTGCCGGACTGGGCATGCAGGCGGCGGGCATTCCTTGGTGGACTTATGATGCTGGTGGCTTCTTCCGCCCTGGCGATCAATATACGAATGCTGATTATATCGAACGGATGCTGCGATGGATTGAGACTTCTGTCTATCTCCCGCTGATGCGTGTTCATGGCTATATGAGTAACACCGAACCGTGGAACTATGGTGAGGAGGCAAAGACCATCATCACCCAATGCCTGAACGAACGTTATCGCCTGCAGCCGTATATCTACAGTCATGCAGCGGATGTCTCTTTCCATGGGTCAACGCTGATGCGGCCCTTGGTATTCGACTTCCCAGAGGATGATGTCGCCTTGGAACAGAACTATGAATATATGTTCGGTAAATCGCTGCTCGTCAGTCCGGTCATGGAGGCGAAGGCTACACAATGGAGCACCTACCTGCCACGTCATGCTGCAGGATGGTATGACTATCGTTCCGGCAAACATTATTCAGGAGGGAAATCGGCCATTTCCAAAGTGACATTAGACGGAATACCTGTCTTCGTCAGAGGTGGTAGTATCCTGCCTCTTGCTGTTGATCCCCTCACTGCTTCCCAAACCCTCCATACACCCTTGGAGATCCGTATCTACCCTGGTGCCGATGCAACGTTCACGCTCTATGAGGACGATGGATGGAGCAATGATTATGAGCAGGGTGCCTGTTCACGTATCACGTTCCGATGGGATGACGGCAGTAGGCAGCTGACGATAGCAGACCGTTCTGGACAATTCGCAGGAATGCCTCAGTCACGTCGTTTTGAAATTCAGGTGGTGAACGGCGACCGGCAAAGCGTGATCTACGAGGGAAAGAGCATGAAGATTGACTTCAACCACTGATATCAAAAGAACTGTCGTCTTAATAAACGTTGTAAAATTTGTGGGAATGGAAATAAGGTAGTATCTTTGCAGTCGTAAAAGATTGCAAAGATGATAGATCATAAGGGTGTCAAACAGGCGATGGTCTTTGCTGCCGGATTGGGCACGCGCTTGAAGCCGCTTACCGACACCATGCCGAAAGCATTGGTGAGGGTAGGGGGCGAGCCGTTGCTCAAGCGTGTGGTGCTTAATCTGAAAACTGCGGGCTTTGAACGGATCATCGTCAACGTCCACCATTTCGCACAGCAGATTATCGACTACCTTGAAGAGAATCAGAATTTTGGAGTGGATATACGGATCTCTGATGAACGTGAGGGCTTGTTGGAAACAGGCGGCGGCATCAAGAAAGCACTCCCTCTCTTTGATGCGAACAGTCCGATTCTCATCCATAATGTGGATATTCTCAGTAATGTGGATATCGGCTCGTTTTATGAACGGGCGCGAGGAAATGCCGCTACTCTTTTAGTGAGCGAACGCCAGACAAAACGGTATCTGCTCTTCGATGAACAGATGCGGCTGAACGGATGGACGAATGTGGAGACAGGAGAGGTAAGGAGCCCTTATCATGATCTGACCATGGATCGTCTCACTCCGCTGGCATTCAGTGGTATTCATTTCATCTCTCCCTCGTTGTTTCCTTGTTTTGATGAGATGCCTGATCGATTCGGTATCATTGATTTCTATTTGAAGTGGTGCTCTGCCTATCCGTTGAAGGGACTAAAGATGGAGAACCTTCGTCTGGTGGATGTGGGCAAACTCGATACACTCTCCGAAGCGGAGAATTTCATCAGCAAAATCTAAATATCAATACTCAATTATCAATTGTCAATTATCAATATAAAAAGATATGCAGCAGAAAATTATCATTCTCGATTTTGGTAGTCAGACCACGCAGCTTATCGGACGACGGGTGCGTGAACTGGATACGTTCTGTGAGATCCTGCCATACAATAAGTTCCCCTCTGTTGAGGCGGATTTGCAATCCGGCTCAATCATTGGTGTGATTCTCAGTGGCTCACCCTATTCTGTGCACGACCCAGAAGCATTCAAGGTTGATCTGAGTCAGTTCTTAGGAAAGATTCCTGTCTTGGGCATCTGCTATGGTGCTCAGTTCCTTTCATATTCTTTGGGGGGAAAAGTGGAGAAGGCCGACTCACGTGAGTACGGACGTGCCCATCTGGAGACAGTAGATACCACGAACCCTTTGTTCAAGGGTTTTGAACAGCACTCGCAGGTGTGGATGAGTCACGGTGATACCATCACTGCCATTCCTGAGGGCTTCAAGGTGATCGGCAGCACAAAGGACGTAAAGAATGCTGCATTCTGGTGTCCTCCAGGAAAAGATTCTTCACTCTTCACTCTTCACTCTTCACTTTCCAAAGGAATTTATGCCGTCCAGTTTCATCCCGAGGTGTTCCATACGGTACAGGGATCTCTGCTGCTGAAGAATTTTGTGGTGGATATCTGCGGCTCAAAGCAAGACTGGAGTGCTGCTTCCTTTGTTGATACTACGGTTGCAGAACTAAAGCAACAGATTGGTGATGACCGCGTGATCCTCGGTCTTTCTGGTGGTGTTGATTCCTCCGTTGCTGCCGTCTTGCTTAATAAAGCCATCGGCAAGAACCTCACTTGTATCTTTGTGGATCATGGAATGCTGCGAAAGAACGAGTTCCGGCAGGTGATGGAGGATTACAAGGTGCTGGGACTGAACGTAATTGGTGTGGATGCCTCACAGAAGTTCTTTGCCGATCTCGCTGGTGTCACCGATCCTGAACAGAAGCGTAAGATCATTGGTCGTGACTTTATCGAGGTGTTCAATGCCGAAGCAAAGAAGATTACTGATGCGAAGTGGCTGGCGCAGGGAACCATCTATCCTGATCGCATTGAGTCACTGAACATCACGGGAAAGGTCATCAAGAGTCACCATAATGTGGGAGGACTGCCCAAGGAGATGAATCTGCAACTGTGTGAACCCCTCAAATGGCTGTTCAAGGACGAGGTGCGCCGCGTGGGTCGTCAGATGGGTATGCCCGAGCATCTCATCACCCGTCATCCGTTCCCAGGACCGGGTCTTGCTGTCCGCATTCTGGGCGATATCACTCCTGAGAAAGTCCGTATTCTCCAAGATGCCGACGATATCTATATCCGTGGCCTTCGTGACTACAAAGTGCGGCTCTCTGGAGAAGAAGCCCGTAAGGTGCTTGCCGCGGGAGTGCCTGCTGCCATGACTGATGGGGAAATAGAGGTGTCCCTCTACGACCAGATTTGGCAGGCTGGCGTCATCCTCTTGAGTGCTGTGCGTTCTGTCGGTGTGATGGGTGATGAGCGTACCTATGAGCATCCCGTTGCCCTTCGTGCTGTGACCAGCACAGATGCCATGACCGCTGACTGGGCTCATCTGCCCTACGACTTCATGGCGAAGGTCAGCAATGAGATTATTAATAAGGTACGTGGTGTGAACCGCGTCTGCTATGATATCTCCTCTAAACCTCCCTCGACCATCGAGTGGGAGTAGCTTAGTTTTGGCACACATAGTGTAATGGAGTTGCACAACTTGTGCAACGTATCTGCACACTTTGTGCAACATATCTGCACACTTTGTGCAACGTATCTGCACACTTTGTGCAACGCATCTGCACTCCGCTCGTTCAACAAGCTTCCCGTCATGTCGAGCATTTGTTCTGCCTGTAAGGCTTGAAAAGAATATATAGATCCGATAGTTAAGTGAATAATAAATACAAAGTTTTATGACAACAGGTAACGTACGTCCGGCCTCGATGGAGCGCATCACTACTCCAGCCCTGGCCCAGAAATTTATTGAAGAACAGATTCAGGAGCTGCGTGCTCAGATTGGTGACAAGAAGGTGCTGCTGGCTCTTTCGGGTGGTGTTGACTCATCCGTGGTGGCTGCCCTCCTCATCAAGGCAGTGGGTAAGCAACTGGTGTCTGTTCATGTGAATCACGGTCTGCTGCGCAAAGGAGAGCCCGAACAGGTGGTCCGCGTATTCCGTGATGAGTTGGATGCCAATTTGGTATATGTGGATGCCACAGACCGCTTCCTCGACAAACTGGCAGGTATCTCCGATCCTGAGCAGAAGCGTAAGATCATCGGCGCAGAGTTTATCCGTGTCTTTGAGGAAGAGGCTCGCAAACAGGAGGGCATCAGCTTCCTGGCACAGGGTACCATCTATCCTGATATCGTCGAATCTGGTCCTGTCAAGTCTCACCACAACGTGGGTGGTCTGCCAGAAGATTTGCAGTTCGAATTGGTAGAGCCTATCAAATTGCTCTTCAAGGATGAGGTGCGTGTGGTAGGTAAGGAACTCGGACTTCCTGACAACATGGTGTTCCGTCAGCCCTTCCCAGGACCTGGTTTGGGCGTTCGTTGTACGGGTGCCATCACCCGCGATCGCTTAGAGGCTCTGCGTGAATCGGATGCCATTCTGCGTGAAGAGTTTGCCAAGAATGGTTTGGAAGGAAAGGTGTGGCAGTACTTCACCATCGTACCCGACTATAAGTCAACAGGTGTGAAGGAGAACAAGCGCAGCTGGGACTGGCCCGTTATCATCCGTGCCGTGAACACTCGTGATGCCATGACCGCTACCATCGAGGAGATTCCCTATCCGCTGCTGCACCATATCACCCAGCGTATCATCACTGAGGTTCCCGGTGTGAACCGTGTACTCTACGATCTCACTCCGAAACCCACAGGTACCATCGAGTGGGAGTAACATGAAACTTCCACTCCATATCATTGAAATGCTGAAGCGCAAGTCGGGAAACGGCTTGCGCTTACCATCTGATTGTGAATATCTGTCGCTTGATATCGAGAGTAAGACGGGTGTCCGTATCGGTGCCACAACGTTGAAACGATTATTGGGTTTCGCCAAGGATGAACGTTCTCCTCACGTTTCCACCCTTGATGCCATCGCTCGTTACTTAGGCTATGCTCATTGGAATGAGTTGTCAAAGATAGAAGATCAGGGGAACTCCGATTTCAGCAGTTCCGATGATGAACTTCGTTCTTCTGATTTGCAGATAGGTCAGGAGGTGGAGATAACCTATCTTCCTGATCGTCATGTTGTGCTGACTTATCATGGCGGTAATCGTTATACCGTGCGAGTGAGTGAGAACAGTAAGTTGCAGATTGGTGACGAAGTAGAGATTCTCAACTTCGTGCTTCATCACCCGCTGCTGGTCATGCAGGTTTGGCGAAATAATGAGCCTCTCGGTCAGTTCACGGCAGGTCGCGTTTCCGGTCTCTCCACCATTAGAATCATCTGATTCTTCACTTTTCACTCTTTACTTTTCACTTTTCACTCTTCACTCTTCACTCTTCACTTTAATATGGATTCTTCTCAGTTTTCCGATACCCAATCTCATTTCGAAGGAATGGAGCCTGTTGATACCAATGGGGCCACCTGCGACACCTTTCGAGTGAAGATCTATGGAAAACTGCATTTCTTGAAACGGTTGAAACCACAATATGCTGGTGACATCCGCTATCAAGAGGCATTGCGCAAGGAGTTCGAGACAGGCTATCGTTTGGAGCATCCCAACATCGTACGCTATATTTCCTTTTCCGACGATAGCATCTTGATGGAATATGTGGATGGTGAAACACTCAGTCAACGCCTATCTGGTCATCCCGATTATTTTGAGAGCAAAGAGAACATCAGGAAGTTTCTTCGTCAGTTGTTGGAAGCCGTTGGCTATCTGCATGCCCATCAGATACTGCATCTCGATCTCAAGCCCGACAACATTCTGCTGACACGCATCAACAATGACGTGAAACTCATAGATCTCGGCTACTGCTATGCTGACACGTTTGTAGATACCCAAGGTTATACCAGCGGTTTCGCTGCACCCGAACAACTCTCCGGCGGAAGGGTTGATGAACGGACAGATATCTATGCCATCGGCAAGATAATGGAACTTTTGCCGGATCACCATATATATAATAAGGTAATACGAAAATGTACGGCACAGCTTCCTGAGAATCGCTATCAGAGCATTGCTGACTTGCAGAAGGTTCTCTTTCCTAAGCGTAAGCCATGGCAATGGGCATTGTTGGCCCTTTTCCTTGTCGTGACTTTCTTGGGCTATCTGCTGTTTGCGATTCATGAGAGTCCGTCATCCGAATCAAAGGAACCTCAGGTGGAGAACAAGTCCGTTCAAGAGCAGTACCAGCCGTCAGTGCAAAGCGTGCCATCTGCTACAGCAAAGAAGAATGAATCGACAAAAGAGCAGCAACAAACAGCTCCGTCGGCACTTCCTCCAATAAAGAAAGCGCTTTCTGAGGAGGAACAAGCATTTCTGGATCAGCCCCATCTGAGAGTCGTTGGAACAGAAGAGTTCTCACGCTACAAACAGCAATTAGACGAATACTATCGTGAGGCAAATGCTTTTCTCAACGACTCGGCGAACTACCGGAAATATCCTTCCCACCAAGCCTATTTGAGACGCTATCAAGATATTGTGTATGAGATTCTGCAACGAATCAAGGCTGATGATTGGTTTTATCCGCTATTCAACAGCCCCATGAATCCCGTCAGCTCCTACACACGGAAATATAAAACTGACATGGAGCATCGCGCCTTTGTCAACAGTAATCAACTGCCTTAATATCAAAAAAACGACTCAAATGAATGTAGTTTGCTAAATATTTTTTATCTTTGCAGCACCAAACAGGTAGAGTTATGTCATATACAAAGGAACCACTTGTAATTAATAAGCCTTCTGAGAAGTTGCTGAAGACTATTGAAAAACTTAGGAGACGTAAGCTTTCTGAGTTGGAGAAACTACGTAATATGAAGCCCGAAGATTTTTCGCGGCGCGTGATTTTGGGATAATGGAAGCTTCCTATTCCATCGTCCAGAAAGATAATGAATATCGTGTTTTACTGACTTCTGTTGATATAGAAGTCCTACCTGAACGTATTCAGGAAGTTCTTGCTTGCAGGAAAATTGACATCAGTGAATTGATGATAGAGCGTATCAGCGGAGAGAGCACGACAGGACAAGACATTTTACATGATATAACAGGTTGGGTTGCAGAACAATTTGCTCACAACCCGAATCTGATTATTTATTATTCATGTGATGATATGACCCCCATCCCTTCAAGAAACAAAAATAGTGAAAACAAAGATATGCCTGTTAATGAGTATCGGAGTAGGTTGTTTACACACATATTCGATACCTATATGACAAGTCATCAGGTATCCGGGGTCGTTAATACACCAATCCAACTCGATAACTATGAGAATGGTATCGGGTATAGTCTCTTCTTTCATTTTATAGCACGATACATACATAATGATATAGTTGAAATGTTGAAAGAAGACATCAGGGATGTGAGTGGAAAATGAATTTGTCTCTGAATAATTGTGAAATGGAAGAAATGGTCGCGCCCTTTCTTCCATTTCTCGTATATTATACCTAATTTCGCTCCCGAATAAGTGTAAATCATGTAATTAGCGACGAAAAATGAAAAAATCCAGTTGCCGAAGTGGGTGAAATTAGGAAAATAGAATTATTTTGCAAAAAATACGGCTCACATGAACGTCGTTTGCTAAATTATTCTTATATTTGCGGTGTCGTTCAATAAAGGGCGACAACATAGTAGGAAGCGTTTAGCTTTCATCTGTACCGAAAAGTCTGGTAAACTTGAAACGTACAACAGATGACTGACGACACGTTCCCTCCTTGGATGGATTATTATATGTGGAGCCCACACAGGCTCACACCCAATATATCCTCCAAGGGTGTGGGCTGTTTCTTTTATCTTTGTACAGGTTTTACCAGAGCCTTCGGTAGGATAGACTGAGAGGCTCACACCTTCTATTGTGTATGCTTTGCTATAATGACTCGTGGAATGTATGATTGCAAGCGCATAATACAGTTTAACTAATAAAATAATAGAATTATGGCTTTTTGTAGTAAATGTGGTGCACAAATCAATGATGGTGCACAGTTTTGTCCCCAATGCGGACAACCGAACAACGGTAGTTCACATCAGCAGTATGTGGCTCAACAGCAGGAACGTAGTGGTTTTAAAAAGTTGTTGCATAGTAAATGGGCATGGATAGTGGCAATTGTTTTGGTCATCATCATAGCTGCATCAAATGCTGGTGGAAGTTCTAACACGGATATGTTAGAAAAAGAGGTCAAACAGATGATGGTAGACAAAATGAAAGAGAAAGGAAGTACATTAGTTATTACTGATTTCAACTTGGTTCACCAAGAGGGTAATAATTACACAGGACTTGCTACATGTACTCTTGATGGAGAGAAAATGGACTTGGATGTCAAGGTCGTCTATGACGGTAGCAAATTCCAAGCCGAATGGGCACCTACGGAAGAATATCAAGCTAAAATTATTGAAGAAGGTTTGAATGAACTCTTCAGCGAATAAAGACTTAGCTGTTTTCAAGCAGTGCCCCAATGGGCATGAGGTAAGTGAAGAAATGAGTTTTTGCCCTGTATGTGGTGCAAAAATTGCATCTGGTGGTATACGTTTTTGTCCAAATTGCGGCACAGAAAGGCATGCTACAGACAGGTTTTGCCAAAATTGTGGCTTGCCTTTTTTTCGGCAGTCGCAGAGAATAGAAGAAAAGAGCGAAGATTCGTCATTCTTTGGTTTCGTGTGGCTTGATTTTTAATAAGAAATATTGTAACAATAATTAAAAAGGGTAATATGAATACAGAATGTAAAGAATGTGGGCATATCTTGCCTGAAGGCGCAACTGTATGTCCTGAATGTGGTGCATCAGTAAGTGGTTTTAATAATGAAGAATTGGAAAGGCCATGGTACGAAATAGATATTCTCAGCGTGGCTATTAAACCAATAATGCGATGGTTTGACAGTGGACAGTTCATAAGGGATATTGTTTGCGTACTGTTGTCGTTGGCAGCTTTCTTCTTTGCAGCCGCGCCAGTTTACCTTTCTTACAGTGGTTATAAGAATCATGCCTTAGTCGGTTTTTCTTCATCGGAAAAGTCTTTGCTTATATGTTTTTTGGTTATATTGTTACTTTTTGGCTGTTTCAGTTGTGGTTATTGGCAGAAAAGGTCACGGATGATAGTGAAACTATTCAATCCAAAAGACGAATTCGTTGGTGTTCCGATGGGTTCCTATCTCTTTCAGTGGATAGGCGAGTGGGTCGCTATTTTGGCTGGAATATGTGGTATGTTGATGTTTTTTCTTTCATTCCTAAAAGTCGACAACGATAATTGGGCATTTATATTCAATATAATAGCAAACCGGAATATGGGATTCTTCGTATTCGGGATAGGAATTCTTGTAGCTATCATATTTAGAGCAGGAGCAGAAGGAAGCCGAGCACTTACCTCTATTGCTAACAATACTGGAAGACAATCGCGCAAAGAAGACGTAAAATCGCTTCTTGACACAGACAACTCTAACGAATCGTTCTGGAACATCGTTTATGCATTATCAATCATACTAACCATAACATTTGCACTAATGGCAATGTTGCAGAAATAACAAATAAGGAGATAAGAAAATGGCTTTGATAAACTGTCCCAATTGTGGATCAACTATTTCTGACACCGCTAATCATTGCCCAAAGTGCGGCGTTCAGTTGAAAGGAAGTACCCCCCAAAATAAGAACAAGACATCACTTTATGCCCTATTTGCTGTACTCGGTGCATTGGTAATCATCATCGGAGGAACAATAGCATATTCTGATTATGCTGAGAAAAAGGAAAAAAGAGAAGCTCTAATACAGGAAGAGCAGGCAAAAGTAGCTGCGAAACAGGAGCGTGATTCCCTTGACCGGGTTCTATGGGAAAAAACGATGGAGAAGAACGACGAACAGGCTTATCAATTGTACTTGCAGAAATTCCCCGATGGTAAGCATGCCGAACAAGCAAAGAAACATCTGGATTATGCCGAGAAGATGAAGCTTACAAGTGAAGAAGAATATGGAGCGAGTGAATGCATTTCTTCCTTCTTTAGGTGTTTAGCCAATGGATATGAAGATGACATGCTTGTTTACTTAAATCCCAACCTTTCCACATTCCTCGGTAAGAAGAATGCCACGAAGGTGGATGCTATCGCTTATATGAAGAAGATTCATTCTGACGATGTCTATTCCGTAGACATCACCATGGGTGACATCGAAGTGAAGAAATCACTGGTTGACAACGAAGAACCTATTTATACAGCAACTTTTACTTACGACCAGAGGTTGGAGAGAGAAGATACGAGTCTTGAGACTTTCGCAAGCATGAAGGGTACTGCAACATTGAACAAGAATTATAAAATCACTTCGCTTTCTTTGTCCAAGACGGCAACCTATTAAATTGTAACAAGTGTATGAAGTACATTGTTTTTATCATCATGCTGATGACAAGCATCACCATGAATGCACAAACCGACGTACCCGTTTTCCTCCAGAAGAACGGGTACGCTAAAAGCATGGCTAAAATCTTTTCATATTTAGAGGAGGAAAAGCTTTATCAAGCGAACAAAGAGCAGGAGGAAATCAGGGAGAAGTTTGCGAAGGATAAGGATATTGACAAAAACGAAGTGTTCTCTGTCGAAACGTATCTTTACCCCATTTGGCATGTTGCCAACAGTCTGCTCCTGAATCTGAAATCGGGCAAAGATGAGCAAAAAGACCTGCCACTCGTCCAATTTGACCCTTGGAAAGCTTATCATACTCTTCAGCAAGCAACCCACGATGTTTCGGACAAAAACAATGTAGATGCTTTCTTTTCTCAGAGGAAGCTGAACTACACAGTAGCCAGCATCAAAGCTGATATAGAAACCAACTTAATAGAAGAAACTGTGAATAAAGGCTCAGAGGAGGCATTTGATAAACTGATAGCTACTCTTTATGATTATGCCGACATGCGCATGTTGGAAGAAAAACGAGAGCAGATAGCCTTCGTAGAAGCATTCAAATCTGATAAAGTTGCTGGTGCACAGAAGTATTTGGACAAATACAAGTCTTTTAATGCTTCTCACCTGAAGGTAATGGAGCGCAGAAGAGACAGCCTGGCCTTTGAACAGTTGGGTAAAGATGCTAACGATTGCAAGCTATATCTGAAATCGTACCCTAATTCCGAATACAACAATCAGGTGACTAAACTTCTGCACCGTTATGAATTTGAAAACATGGCTCATACTGTCAGTGCCTGTAAACAGTATCTTGCGGTCTATGCTGAATCTGAGTATGCTGATCAAGTGAAGCAAATAATGGCCCAAGCTGCATATAACGATGCAAGACAGGCTTCTACACCAGAAGCCTTGGGAGATTTCCTTCAGGAGTATGATTGGTCGGAATTCTGTGAATCGGCAAAAAAAGACCTCAATGAGATTCTTCAACACAAATTCTTGAGCCGTTATTCAAGCCTCAGCGAACTGGAAAATTTCGTAAGCAACAGGAGATTCTCTCAGTATGTGGATTATACGCCTTATGTCACATTCTACACAAATTTGACGAATATGCCGACATCCGCCGCGATGATGGAATGCAAAGATTTGACGGGCGAAGTAAGGTTTTCAACCAACGACTATGAAGAGGTGTATCAATTCGACGATTTGGGGTTGCTAATCAATCATCGGCATAGCAGAAGTGGAACGAATGATTCATGGGACTACGATTATAACGAAAAGGGAGAAGTGCGTCCTGTGAGCAAAACGGACAACAAGGGAAAAACAACCACATATAAGACCACTTTTAATGCAAACGGACTGCTATCCTCCATTACTGGGAGCGACGGCACACAGACCACATTCGTTTATACAGCTGACAACAAACTGAAAACCGTCACCAATAGCAAGAATGGAAATAAGACACAAATTGATACATATGACAGTGAGGGACATATCGACCATTCAGAGCGTAGTGGTGTAGTGCTGGCATACGAATACAACTACCAAGGTGACGTTATTCGAATGAATAAAAAAAGAGGCAATATCGTCATGGACCAGACAAGTTATGAATACGAATACGACTCTTCCGGGAAATACTGGTGTACCATGCGACAATACAATAATGGATCGTTCTTCTTAGCGAAGAGCCGCACTTTCAAACAGCCTTCTTCATATAATTATCAGAGTAACAGGCAATCCGTGGGAGCAAGTTATAATGACAATGATTCTCCCGTGGATACTTTATCTGAGGACGATGTCGTTTCGGATCAACAGATTTTCGATGTTGTTGAACATCAACCCAGTTTCCCCGGTGGGCAGAATGCATTAATGCAATGGCTTTCGGACAATGTTCAATATCCTCAACTTGCCTATGACAATGGCATTCAGGGTCGTGTCATTGTGCAATATGTTGTTGAGAAGGATGGCTCAATTTCAGAAGTGACAGTTTCTAAATCAATAGACCCTTCGCTTGATAAAGAGGCACTTCGTGTCGTTAAGTCCATGCCTCGTTGGAGACCTGGAATGCAAAACGGCAAGCCTGTGCGTGTTAAATACACTATGCCTGTGACTTTTAAACTACAATGAGTTGAATGACTCCAATAGTTTCGTTGAATTGATGTAAAGAGAAACCAAGCTGTTATCTATATTTCGTCGGCACGTTAGACTACCCCATTTTATACGACATGTGTGTACGAATATCACCAAGACATTAGACATTTCGCAATATAAAAGAAGAGAGGGTACGCCGACGATTTCGTATTGGTTGGCACAATGGTTTTGAGTATGAGGTTTTTCAAAGAGTTTCATGGTTTCTTTTTCGAGTTCAACTCGCTTGGAGACTATTTCAAATTTCTGCTCAGCAGGCTTGTCGGTGCAATCATCGGTTTAGGGATACTGGCACTGATGGCATATTTCCTTTATTTATTTGGACAGACCTAATATGACTGCTGCATTGCATAAAAAAGGCTAAGTAATAATTTCTAAAGCATAAAAGTATGTATTCAAAGAGTTTGGAGGATTATATAGACTTCTGTCCGTTAGGAGGTACTATGACAGAAATAAGTAAGCATTCGTTGAAATACACGTTGTAGCAGTTGTAGTATCGTTGTACCTTTGCAGTCGCAATAGTGCACACAACTACAACTGTTATTGTATTATGACCAAAGAAGAATTTGAAGTATTGCAATCAGACCTACAAAAGAATGGCATGTCCATCACCAAGTACCTACAACGTGTATTATATCGAATGCTTACGGAAATGGTGCGTTGATGAAATCAACACTGTTAAAAAGGATTTGAAGTCATTAATAAAAGATGTTGAAAGAGGTGATATATAAAAAAACCTCCAACTAATTTCTCTGCACCATACTATAAACAGCTAATGATAAATATATAATAGGCAGTAGGAGTATATTAAGATGGAAGACGTAACTGACAGATTATGGATTGATCGTTATGGCTTTATCTATTCAGCAGATTGTAAACATTTGCTGAAAGGAGCCAGTGTGGAAGGATCCTACTGGATTCCTGAAGGAGTGGAGAAAATAGAACCCGGAGCATTTTTAGGGTGCAAAATAAGTACACTTCACGTTCCTTGGACAGCTCATGTGCATGAACATGACCAATTGGTGTTCAGCGAGGACGACGAGGAGAATGAAGAACTGAAGCCTGCTGTATATTTCTGGCTGAAAAGTTATGCTTGCCGTGATGAAATGACGGATGTCTTTGAAGATATGGGAGAAATCAAGGAGGATGAACACCATGTAGCATATAGTCTGGATGGACACCGGCTGCTCTTTGCGAAACCTAGCTTTAAAGACGAAGAGTATCATGTTCCTGATGGTGTAGTAACCATCTGCTCAATGGCTTTTGGCGCATGTAGTCAATACGTCACTCTCATTATTCCCCGATCAGTGAATTTGATAGGTGACTTCGTGTTTGGTCCCAGTGGTGGTAAGATTGTCATACCGTAAAACACCAAATTTGTACAACACTTCTGCACATTTTGAAGTGGCTATCGATGGAGAGTGATGGGGAGGTCCGAGACAATAAACATTCAATATCGTGTATGGTGGAGAGCAATAAGAGAGAGGGGATGGATTACTTGTCTAATCGTTATGGAAGTTAAAATTGATAAGATATTTGGAAATCTCAGAATAATTGTGTATGTTTGCAAAGACAGAACATTATGGGCGAAATGCCTGGTAGGGTGGTGCGAATGATTCTTTATTTAATCAACGGCCTACCATTGATTGCATTCAAAATGATTAAGATGAAAAAGATTATTGGATTGCTCTTATTGCTGTTGTGCATGGCTCCAGTGAGTGATGCGCAGACGATACGGAATACGAATTATTCTGTTGTGGCAAAGATCGATCAGGATGGGACTGTTCGGAACAGTAATCATTCTGTGATAGCGCATATCAGCAGCGACGGCGTTATCCGTGACAGCAACCATCATTACCTGGGAAAGATAGAGAGTGATGGGGATATCCGTGACCATAACCATTCGTATTTGGGGAAGGTGGAGAGCAATGGTACGGTACGGAACCGTAATAACTCTTATTTAGGAAAGGTGGAAAATGACGGAACCGTTCGTGACAATAATCATCGTGTGATGGGGTATGCGAAAGGGGTACCTGTACGGTACGCCGCCGTATTCTTCTTTTTCAACTTCTTCTAAAGAGATTGAACTTTCGGATGTCTTAAGTATCATAAGCTATACTTTTAGAAGCAAGAAGCAGGAAGTAAGAGGCAAGAGATATGTAATAAGATACAAGTGACTATACCAATGCCTGAATAATAGTACTGTTCTCTTGCTTCTTGCCTCTTGTTTCTTGCCTCTGAATAAGGAGGAAACGATGCTTGCGAAGTTTAATTATATGATTTGTTTTTCGTAAAAACAACAAAATGCTTTGTCGGTAAGTAAAAAAGTTTTATCTTTGCAGAAAATATCATAGAAAGTATTGAAAACTAAAACGGTAACCCATGAAGCATTATCTGAAACAACTGGAAGAGACTATCCGTGAGCACTGGGACCAGAAAGCGCTGTGTGACTATCAAGGCGAGTCGTTTACGTATGCCGATGTGGCGAAACACATCGAGATGTTCCGGTTGTTCCTCAATGAGGCTGGAATCACCAAACGTAATAAGATTGCTATATGTGCCCGTAATTCCGCCCGTTGGGCCATTGCCTTCTGGGATATCAACGTGAATGGCTGTGTGGCTGTTCCCCTTCTTGCCGACTTCCACCCCAACAGCGTGTCGGCCCTGACGAACCACTCAGATAGTGTGATGCTTTTTACAGATGAGGATATTTGGAAGAAGCTGAATCCTGCTCAGATGCCTGCGCTCAAGGCTGCTGTCAATGTGAAGGACAGTACTTTGCTGTGGCATCGTGATGAACATGTGGCCCAAGCATGGAAGAATAGGGAGGACCTTTTCCTACAGCATCATCCAAAGGGGATGCAGCCCGAGCAGGTGTCCTATCCCACAAAGAACTGGGACAAGTTAGCCATTATCAACTACACATCAGGAACCACCGGCAATCCCAAGGGCGTGATGCTCACCTATGGTGCCCTTTCCGATACCGACGATTTCGCTAACAGTCATTTCCCCAACGAGCCGGGTGAAACCATCGTCTCGATGCTTCCCATGGCCCACATGTACGGTCTGGCCATCGAGTTCATTCATCCCAATGTGGATGGGGTGACGGTGTATTTCTTAGGTAAGACTCCTTCGCCCACAACCCTTCTGAAAGCAATGCAGGAGGTGAAGCCTTATATGGTGGTTACAGTGCCGTTGGTGATGGAGAAGGTCTATGCCAGTTCCATCAAGCCAGCCTTAGAGAAGATGAGGATACTGCTGAATATCCCTCATATCAATAAACTGATCTACAGTACTATTCGCAAAAAACTCTTAGCCGCATTTGGCGGAAAGGTGCGTTGCTTCATCATGGGCGGTGCTGCCTTGAAGCCCGAGGTGGAGCAGTGCTTCCAGAAGATGCGCCTTCCGTTTACGGTAGGCTACGGCATGACAGAGGCTTGTCCGCTGTTAGGTTGGGAGTGGTGGACGGATTTCGTTCCCGGTTCCTGTGGTAAGCCTGTTCATGATATCAGGATTGATTCGAAGGATCCGAAAAACACCGCTGGTGAGATTCAGGCACGGGGTCGTAATATCACCGTGGGCTATTACAAGAACCCTGAGGCCAATGCCGTGGCGTTTACCGATGACGGATGGTTCCGTACAGGCGACTTGGGTACGATTGACGATGATGGAAATATCTTCATCCGTGGTCGCATCAAATCCATGATCTTGAACTCTTCCGGACAGAATATCTACCCCGAAGAGGTAGAATCAGTGTTGTCTGGCTGTCCGTATGTGGTTGAATCCATTGTGGTTGACCGCAACGGTAAGCTCGTGGCGCTGGTCTATGCCGACATTCCAGATGATATGAATGCTGAAGCAAAGAACAGAATACCTGAGCAAATCCGCACAGCCGCCAACAAGGCTTTGCCTGTCTATAGCAAGATCAGTAAGGTGGAACTGGTGGACCTGCCTTTTGAAAAAACGCCGAAGATGAGCATCAAACGTTTTTTATATCAGTAGGCTAAGGCTTCCTTTGCTTTTGTAAACCCCTTGTACCTTATTCTATTGGCAGTTGTTCCCCTAATGAAACAGCAGTTATACACTCCTTACAGAGCATATAACTGCTGTTGAAATGACATCCTTTGATGTCAGTGCGATGAATGCTTACTTGACAAGTACAGTCTTGGTCTTGCCATTGGCATATCTAATGATATTCATGCCAGGCATCAGCTTATCCTGTTTCATGCCGTTGGTAGAATAGATGCCTTCTTCCTGTCCGTCAGCGATGCGGTCATAGCCACCGATAGAGGTCACGATGCCATTGGGATCCACAGAGTAGATGAAACCACTGTCGCCGTTTGCTTCTTTCTTGATCGAACCCTCGGTGGTGGTAAAGATATCTGTCTCTTTGTCGGTGTAAATGGTCACACCTGGCAGGATAGAAATGCTATAGGCATCCTTTGTCAGGGTATAATCACCGAAGGTAATGGTGAAGGAGCCTTCTGTAGCCGTACAGTCTATATCCTCTGTGAGTGTCTCGTTCTTAAGCAATAAGATGGTTGCTCCATCCGTTGCTGCCTCGAATGCTTCTTCGAATGACTCATACTTTAACGAACGTTGGACCCCCTAATCTACTATGGTTATCATGCAAAAACACGGTAGTCAAGATACCCAATCACTATAGTTAGCATCTTAGGTCACGCAAGGTGAAGTACAAAACAAATTGTTTTGTTCTCTCAAATGACGTTTTTAACATTCAAAGAAACCGTTTATTTAAGTACAAAACAAATTGTTTTGTTAGAGCAAGTGACTTTTCTTAGATTCTAAAACCATTCTACTTGCTGGGTAGATACTATGTTGTTCATTCAAGTATCATTAATCAGTACTGATCAAAATAATCGGCAAAATACTTGGTTGTATCGATAATATAGTGTATATTTGCGGAGTCAAGTAACAAAACGATGAGTATGAAACGTTATAAAAAGTATATGATTGTGATGACGATGGCCTTGTGCATGAGTAACTTATGCTGTGCACAGTCGTTGAAAGATTCTGACAATCAAGTGATAGGAAAGGTTGAGAGAAACGGCATTATTCGTAGTGGAAACAATATGATGATCGGCATGATCACCCGTGAGGGGGCGATCCGAAACTATCGTTATGCGATGGTAGGGAAGGTGGAGTCGAACGGTGACATTCTTGACAAGGATTATCGCCTTATTGGGCATGTAGCCGAGAACGGAGAGGTGACCAACGCCCAACGGCAGTTGATGGGAAAGATTGATGCTGATGGGATGGTGAAGAGTGCCGAGGGGAAGATCATCGGCTCTGCCAAGGATGTCCCTTTAGTTCCCGCAGCCCTCTTCTTTTTCTTCGGTCTGTTAGAGATTCCTTCATAGATTCAAACTATTAACTGATTATAGTTTCCCATCTAATTAATCAAGAATTAGAGAATTAGAGAATGTCATTCTTGCTTGGAATTTAAAGGAATTTGAGAAGAAACAGCAAGCGGTTTCATTTCGAAAGTATCCTGTCGCATGCGACGGATAATTCTTAATAATTCATTTCATGGGTAAATTCTCTAATTCTTGATAGACAAAGACTTGACATCCTTTATGGGGTGGGAAAGTTCAGTAAACTGATCTTTGGTGAGCAAGCAAGGTAGGCAAAAGTTGTTTTTTGTGCCGAAGGCTATTCCTATATCATTTTTTTTCTTTATCTTTGTCAGCAGATTTACGTTATAAAGGTTAGGAAATGAAAATTTTAGGTAATATCTTGTGGTTGCTCTTAGGTGGTTTAGAGACCGCCATTGAGTATTTCTTAGGCAGTCTGGTGATGATGGTCACGATCATTGGCATACCTTTCGGTTTGCAGTCGATCAAGTTAGGAGTGTTCTGTTTGTGGCCTTTCGGTTCGAAGGTTGTCACAAAGGAAGGACAGCCAGGTTGCCTGAGCACCTTGATGAATGTGATTTGGTTCTTCGTGGGTGGTGTATGGATATGGCTCACGCATATCCTTTTCGGTGTTGTGTTCTTCATCACCATCATTGGCATTCCCTTCGGTAAGCAACATTTCAAGATGGCACATCTGGCCTTGACACCGTTTGGGAGGGAAATTGTTTAAAACTGAGAACTGAGAAGTGAGAAGTGAGAACTGAGAGGTATGATTACCACTAAGGCAAAGCTCTGATGCCAGGTCTTGAAGCTAATCATACCTCTCAGTTCTCACTTCTCAGTTCTCATCTTTCATCTTTCATCTCTCATCTTTCATCTTCTATCAGTTCTTTCGCCCTTGCCAATGCCAAGTCGATATGGTTGCAGATATTTTCCTCGCCTAAGAGTTGGTTGAAGCCATTGTTCTTCAGTACCGTCTCCACTTTGGGAACAACCCCCGACAATACAATCGTGATGCCCTCTTTCTGACTCATCAGACAGAGGTTCTCTAAGTTATGCAATCCGGTGGAATCTATGAAGGGTACTTTTCTCATTCGGATGATTCTGACTTTCGGTCTCCGGCCATATCGTGCCATGATATCCTCGAAGCGGTTTCCAGCCCCGAAGAAGTAAGGACCGTTGATCTCATATACCTCCACGTGTTCAGGGATGGAGAGGTTCTCGAGATTCCCTTTCTGCATGTCAGCATCCTCGTTAAGGTCAATCTCGTCGAGGATGGCATGCACTTCTGTCGTCTCTGCCATCCGTCGCATGAAGAGCAAGCAGGCACAGATCAGTCCGACCTCGATGGCAATAGTCAGATCGAAGATGATGGTAAGGAAGAAGGTGAGCAGCAGTACTGTGACATCACTCTTGGGATTGCGCATCATAGCGCGGAACGAACGCCATCCACTCATGCCATAGCTGACGACAACCAGTACGCCCGCCAGACATGCCATGGGTATATACTGTGCTAAAGGCATCAGGAAGAGGAAGATCAGCAGCAGTACCACAGCATGAACGATGCCGGCTATGGGGGTGCGCCCGCCGTTGTTGATGTTTGTCATGGTGCGTGCAATGGCTCCTGTTGCAGGTATTCCGCCCAGGATCGGTGATGCAATGTTGGCGATACCTTGTCCGATCAGTTCAGTGTTGGAGTCGTGGTGATCACCGATGACTCCATCGGCAACGGTGGCAGAGAGGAGTGATTCGATGGCTCCTAAGATGGCGATGGTCATCGCCGGTCCTGCCAGTTCTTTGATGGTCTCCCACGACAATGCCGGCATGGTAGCCTCGGGCAGCGACGAGTTGATGCTGAAACGGTCGCCGATAGTCTCGATGGTGGTCACTCCCGCATAAGTCTTCAGCAGCAGGGCCACAATGGTGATGAGGACGATTGCCACCAAGGATCCCGGTATCTTCTTCAGGAGTGACAGACGTGAGGATGTTGGAATAAGGCCGGTCATGGTTGGCCATAGTCCGATGAGCACCACACTGCCGATGCCTATCAGTGCACTCCACATGTCTGTTTGTCCGAGATGACTGATATAGGCGATCCATTTCTCAATGAAGTCGCTGGGCACCTGTTCTATCTGCATCCCTAACAGATCCTTGATCTGCGTGGTGAAAATGGTGACGGCAATACCGCTGGTGAAGCCCACCACGATGGGGTAGGGGATGTATTTGATGATCGTTCCTAAATGGAGGATGCCTAACAAGATCAGGAACACACCTGCCATCAGTGTGGCAATGGTGAGTCCTTGCATACCATATTGTTGGATGATGCCATAGACAATGACGATAAAGGCACCGGTGGGGCCACCGATCTGCACCTTACTGCCTCCGAAAAGCGAAATCATCAGTCCGGCGACGATGGCGGTGATGATACCTTTTTCCGGTGACACCCCGGAGGCGATGCCAAAGGCAATGGCTAAGGGTAGGGCTACGATGCCCACGATGATGCCAGCCATCAGGTCGGCCATGAATGTCTTTTTGTCGTAGTTCTTGATAGCCGATACCATCTTCGGCCTGAAAGTAGGGCGGGCTATTCCCGCTAAACGTTCTGTCGTTGTCATTTTCCGTTATCCTAAATATGTTCTAAAAAGCTATAATGCTGTGTTACACTATTGTTATCTGTCATATCTGTTTTCGTGTAACATAAAAGTTTGCTGCAAAGGTACGATATTCTTCTGACAAGTGTAGCTTTTACTCCTTCTTTTTCTGATAAAGGAGGAAAGGATTAATTTATATCAAGATGAGTTTCGCATGTTTCACATTCTCAACTCTTGTGGAGCGTGGAGTGTGGAGTGTGAAGTGAGAATAGTACTGAGATAAAGTATTCATATACAAAGTCATTTGTACTTGAAAGCATATCTCACTCCACACTCCACACTCCTCGAAACGACCCCATACTCCTCGAAACGACTCCACACTCCACGAATTTAATTAAATAATTATAAATAAAACAGTGTTGCGTGGTTGATTGGTGTTTTTTGTTTATTTTTGCGGTGTTTTAATTGCAATGATTATGAAAGTAAAGACAATGATGGTGGCGATGGCCATGACCTTGTGCTTTTCGATGGCACTGAGTTCTTGTTCCACGAAGTTGCAGGCAGTGAACCGCTTGGAGAAATTCTCGCATGAGTTGCGCGACAACAGTCAGTATTATACTGTCGATGAGTGGAAGAGGGCTGGTGAGGAGTTTCTTGATATCCGGAGAGAAATCAAGAAACATGAGTTCGATTACACCGCAGAACAGAAAAAGAAGATCGGTGTGCTGGAAGGAAAGTGTGCCGGTTATATGGCAAAAGGTGTCAAGAATGGTATCGTTGATAAGGTGAAGGGCTTCGGCAACGAGTTGAATGGAATCCTTCAGGGCATCCTGAACGCGGTCACGGAATTCACCGATGACTGATATCCAGAGGTTCCTGATTCAGATGAAACGATTTCTCTGGCTTCTGCTGGCTCTGCTTTCTTGTCAGTATGGCTTGTCGCAAAATCCTCAACGTGCAAAGGTTGGACTGGTACTTGGCGGCGGTGGCGCGAAGGGTGCTGCCGAGGTCGGTGTGCTGAAGGTGATTGAGGAGGTGGGCATCCCCATTGACTATATTGCCGGTACAAGTATCGGCTCTATCGTCGGTGGCTTGTATGCTGTGGGGTATCGTGCTGCCGATCTTGATTCGATGTTCCGGACACAAGAGTGGATGAGCTTGTTGGCTGATCGTGAGGAGGAGCATAAGAACGAGGTGATTTCCGAAGAAGACGGGGTGGTTTATGTGTTGGGATTCCCTGTTTCCCGTAAGAACAGTAGAAAGGAAGACAAACGGTTCGGTGCTATCCGCGGCGATCACATCGTGGAGCTGTTCGATAGTATCACGGGGATTACCGACTCTGTTGATTTCTCCCAGCTCCCTATACCTTTCCGTTGTGTGGCTGTGGATGTCAATAACCAGCAGGAGGTGGTACTGAGCAAGGGTTACCTGTCAAAGTGTATGCGGGCGAGTATGGCCATTCCTGGTGCTTTCAAACCCGTACAGATCGATGGTAGGGTACTTGTTGACGGCGGTGTGCTGAACAACCTGCCAGTGGATGTGGTGAAGGCGATGGGTGCCGATGTTGTTATCGCTGTCGATCTGACACAAAATAAACATGAGTCACGCGACTTCTCGTTGAAGGAATATACGGGCATCGGCGGGTGGCTCGACTGGGTGGTGTCGCGCCCTGACTGGAAGAAATACAATGACAATGTGAAAATGGCTGATGTCTATATCAATCCCAATTTAGACGGATATGGTTCAACCAGTTTCGGTAAGAAGAGCATTGAAGAAATGATACGAATTGGAGAAACGGCAGGAAGAAAGAAAATCAATGAACTGAAAAAGGTGAAGAAGAAGGTGGGAGATGAAAGATGAACTTAAAAATGAGAAGTGAGAACTGAGAGGTGTGATTAGCTTCAAGACTTGGCATTAGTGCTTAGCCATAATGGTAATCACACCTCTCATTTCTCACCTCTCACTTCTCATATTGAATTACTTGTTCTTCAGTAAGTCGCGAATTTCAGTGAGCAGCTTCTCTTCTGCTGGTGGCTCGGGAGCAGGTGCAGGCTCTTCTTCCTTCTTCTTGTTGAGCTTGTTCATAGCTTTGATCATCAAGAAGATACAGAATGCTACGATCAGGAAGTCGATGATGTTCTGGATGAACATACCATACTTCAACTCTGCATCGCCAACCTTGGCAGCCAAACCGCTGAAGTCAACACCGCCAGTGCATACACCGATGAGAGGCATTAACACGTCATCTACCAATGAGCTGACAATCTTACCGAAGGCACCGCCGATGATTACACCAACGGCCATGTCCATTACGTTGCCTTTCATGGCAAACTCTTTGAATTCTTTAAAAAATCCCATAACTTTAATTTTTTTAATGTATAAAATTGTAAACTGCGTTTTGCAATCTCTGAAATCCGCTTTCTCTTTTTCATGTTTAAGAACGGATTATACCATCTTTTTATATTATTTAAGACAGAAATCTGATGCAAATATAGAAAATAATTTGTAACTTTGCGCTCGAATTAAGAAAAAAATGCTCGTAAGACATGAATTTTCTTTCTTTTCGCCATGTTTTTGGCTGAAATAGTGATAAGAAGAAGTGATTTAAGGATAATTTTTAACCCTTTTAATAAAAACAAAAATGACAAAAGTAGCAATTAACGGTTTTGGCCGTATTGGTCGTCTCGCATTCCGTCAGATGTTCGAGGCAGAAGGTTATGAAGTAGTAGCAATCAACGACTTGACCAGCCCCAAGATGCTGGCTCATCTGCTGAAGTATGACACCGCTCAGGGTGGTTTCTGCGGCAAGATCGGTGAGAACAAGCACACTGTTGACTGCACCGACAACTCTATCATCGTTGATGGTAAGGAGATTACTATCTATGCTGTTCCCAACGCTGCTGAACTGCCCTGGGGCGAGCTCGACGTTGACGTTGTTCTGGAGTGCACCGGTTTCTACACTTCTAAGGAGAAGGCTTCTGCACACATCAAGGCTGGTGCCAAGAAGGTTGTGATCTCTGCTCCTGCTGGCAACGACCTGCCCACCATCGTTTACAATGTAAACCACAAGACTCTGACTCCTGCCGACACCGTGATCAGTGCTGCTTCTTGCACCACTAACTGTCTGGCTCCTATGACCAAGGCTCTGAACGACTTCGCTGCTATCCAGAGCGGTATCATGACTACCGTTCACGCTTACACTGGCGACCAGATGATTCTTGACGGTCCTCAGCGCAAGGGTGATGTTCAGCGCGCTCGTGCTGGTGCTCAAAACATCGTTCCTAACTCTACTGGTGCTGCCAAGGCTATCGGTCTCGTGATCCCCGAGCTGAACGGTAAGCTGATCGGTGCTGCTCAGCGCGTTCCGACTCCTACAGGTTCTACCACTATCCTGCACGCTGTTGTAAAGGGTGAGGTTACTGTTGAGGGTATCAACGCTGCCATGAAGGCTGCTCAGAACGAGTCATTCGGTTACACCGAGGAGAAGCTCGTTTCTTCTGACATCATCGGTATGAAGTACGGTTCTCTGTTCGATGCTAACCAGACTATGGTAAGCAAGATCGGCGACGGCAACTCTCTCGTTCAGGTTGTTGCTTGGTACGACAATGAGAACTCTTACACTTCTCAGATGGTTCGCACCATTAAGTACCTCGCTGAGTTGAAATAATCATCAACGAAGGTTACTGAAATAAGCAGTTTCCAAAGAAACTGAAAAATATTAGCCATCCGATTTTGTCGGATGGCTTTTTTTTTGTAAATTTGTCCCGCACAACTAAACACCTATGAATAGGAGGAATTGTTGGTTTGTATGCTGTTAGGAACAAATCTTATGGTAATTTAGAAGACTATGACTTATAAAAAAAGGACAATTCGGAACCGGGACCCCCGGATTATGAGCAGATGGAGAAAGGGAATGCTGTTGGCACTCCTGCTCATGTGTTCGCTTCTGATGATGGAGGCACAAACGATTCAGCGTGGTAACAGATTTTATAACGGTGCCGCCCTCTATACGGTGAGTACTATAGGGCAGGACGGCGTGGTGACCCTGGAGGGCAATGATCCTTGGGGCGGCAGCTATGTGCTCAAACTGAAGAAGAAGCCTACGGCAGGGCGATATGAGCTGATGCCTTCGGGGGAGTATTCACCCTTCCGTTGTAAGTGGGGAAGTGAGGTGCAGTATTACCGTCAGCAGGGTATGAACTTCCTGGGGGTGAAAAACTCCAAGGGACAGATTGTGGAGGTGCTGACACTGACCCCCGATAACCTGCAGAACTGTACTGGCCAACATGAGCAGATGGTGGCATATATGTCTCAGGAAGGACTAAACGAGACGGTGAGCAATTTCCTGCTCGACACTCACATGACTATCGGATGCTCCATGGAAGACCTGCAGGCGGTGGCCAAACGTTTAGGCGGACTGTCACGTCCCAGTATTATTGAGAAGACCAATCGTGACTTACTGCTCAGTGAGATAGCCTATCGGAACGGTGAGGCTGAGGGTGGCTATGATAACCCTGATGGCTTGGGAGCAGACGGTCGCGGCAGTGATGAGACAGATGAGTTGCCTGCTTTTGGTCAGACTGTGAAATATGAAGGTGAAGAATATATCCGTGTGACTACGGCAGAACAGTTCCTGAACGCTCTTGGCACGGGTCGTAGTGTGCTGGTGGCTAAGGATACGGAGATCAATCTGTCACCGTTGCTGGATGATCAAAGCGCCTTCCGTACACAGTATCGCTTATGGCGCCCCGAGTATGCGACGGAAGTGGGTGACCGTCAGGATGTCCTCATCAGTGAGGAAGTGTTTGATGGAAGACAGCTGACCCTCGTTAATATGAAACAAATGACCATTCGTGGGGAAGGAAACTCAAGGATCGTCGTCGAGCCCCGCTATGCCTTCTGTCTGAACTTCAAGAACTGTGACCAGATAGAAATACATAATCTTACTATCGGTCATGTCGAAGGAGGAAACTGTCAGGGTGGCGTTATCGGTGTACAAGGAGGGTGGCGTGTCAGTATCCATCATTGTGACCTCTACGGCTGCGGCACATACGGACTGCAACTCCAGGATACCCGTGATTTCTCGATGTATTCATCAAACATCCACGACTGTACCTATGGTATTATGACACTCCGGAATGTGGAGTTTGCAAAATTCGAGAAGTGCGACTTCTTCCGTAACCGTGAGTTCTCATTGATAGAAAGCAGGGGATCGAATGTGAATTTCTACCAATGCCGTTTCTTTGCCAACCACGGTGATTCGCCTTTGTTCAATTTCGACCGTGAGTTCTTCCTGGCGGAATGTGAGGTCTATCACCCCACGGAGAATCTTGGCACCATTGATCTGGCCGACCAATCGGGTCCCAAGAATAAGTTTCATGAGAACCCGTTCGACACGAATATCATGTCTCGTGGCATCGGACCAGATCAAAAGTAATATATATAATAAGGTGTATATGAGAAGAACGTCTTTGATGATTGTCATCCTGCTGTCTGTATTGACAGTGCAGGCACAAGATGCCCGATTGGCTCAGATACGCAAACTCTATGCTGAGGCCAAGGAGAGCATGGAAAACAGGAAGAAAGCAGAGATCCCACCCAATGACATGGTGGTGAGTTCAAACTATATGGCTCCTGGTGCCGGTCCTATCAAGGATGTTACCCATTATTACTATCAGGGTGAGTTCGACGAACAGGCGGAAACTGTTGTCTATACACCCTATTTCATCACCCGTAAATACAATGTAGGTGCCAGGGATTACTATGAGGAGTTCCTTTTTGAGAAGGGAGGACTGGTGTTCTATTTCTGTAAGAGCGAGAAAGACGAGACCCGTTACTACTGGGGACCTAACGGCTTCTTCCATGAACTAATCAAAGGACAGCGGCTGATGGATGATGCCTTCGCCACTCGTCTGGCCTGTGATCTGAAAGAGGCTTTCGACAAACTGATGAACCGAAATTATTAAAAGCCTATGAAAAAATTGATCTTTTGGACTGTTGCTGTCTTGACATGGACAGCCTGTGGCAATAAGACTGGTGGAGGAACGACAGATGCCGACTCCACGCAAGTGTTCGAAGTGCCCGACACGCTCAACAGTGTGGAGGCTGTCATCAAACAGGTGGATGCCGTCTATGACTATCTCGAGGAAATGCATCAGCATTACACGGAGGGAATGCCTTCGCTCGATGAACGTTTTGCCACCAAGGAGTGGCTGCAGGCACTCAAGGATGTGGAGGCTGCTGACAAAGACTGTGAGTGCGGTGGCTTCTTTGACTTCGGTGATGAAGGACCGCTCGATCCATGGACCTACGACTGCTATGAGGGTCGTGTCAGTGCTGACAGTATCCGTGTTGAACTGCTGCCCAACGGCACAGCTGATGTCAGGTTCCTTGTAAAGGATGCCGTCACCATCAAAGGAATCCCCATGCGTTGGCTAATGCGGGTGGAAGATGGTCAGTGGCGAGTCGCCAATATCTTCTTTGAGGCAGATAACGGGATGGATCTGCTGGCAGAGATGAAGAATTATGCCACCTTTATGACATTCCAGAAGTCTTTCGACATCAATAAGTATGTCAAGGAGATGGAAGAAAAGGCTGTGGTGTACTATAGTAAGAGTACCGACGATGTACGTCTGATTGCATATGCTTTTGTCGATATCGACGGTGACGGACATCCTGAGGTGTGGGTACGTGGTGATGAAGGACAGGACTATCAGGGTGTCTATTCCATCGTCAATGATTCCGTCACGCTGTTGGCTTCCTCTGACGTGCGCAGTAAGCTGGCCTTCTACAAGGGAGCCGTGGGATTCAACGGCTATTACGGTGACGGTCTGTCTCGTGAAGGCTTCACCATAGTAAGGAACAGTCGTCCGGGTGATACATACTATAGTGAGGATCAATTTAATATGTTCTCGGAAGAACAGGAAACCATCTTCTCGGATATGATGAAGAATGGAAAGGATATCTCAGAGGAAGAGTGGAAAAAGGCAGAGAGCCTGTTGGGCGATACCCTCTCCCTTTCTCCTGCCTGGCGGTCTATTGAACGATAGGGTATGCAGTATGATCTTTTTGCAGTATGATGTTTTAAAAGAGAAATAAGCATCTTATGAGGAAGTTTCTGATATTGACACTCTTGTTGACGGCACTGGTTACTGAGGTCCAGTGCATACCTATCTATAAGCGTGGTGAGTTCTCTTTCAAAAGCACTAAGGTCAAGAATGCCGGAGGGGAGATTACTCATGTAAAGGTGGGAGCCTATGTCGGTAACAAACTCATCGACGAGTTTACTACTGAACTGAATGGTACACCCATGGAGACTACCGTGGATCAGATCGGACAGATTGCAGAACCCGACCTTAACAATGACGGCTTTCCCGATGTGACTGTCTATCTCGGCTACTACGGTTCCCATCCTAATGATTCGTATTACGAAGCGCTGATCTGGGATGAGGAGCAAAGCTGTTTCCTCCAAGCTGACGGCTATAAGGAACTGGCGGAGCCGATGATTGATGACAAGACGCATTTAGTATATACCAATCTGCGTGATGGGCCGGAAGCACGGGTGATTGACTATTATGGGTGGCTAAGGAACAAGATTGTTCATCTGCGCTCTGAGACGGTAAGAATAGATGACTCCAATCCGGTGGATTTCAGCGGACTGCTTGATTTCCCCTGTTATCGATTTAATGCCAAACTCGACGGACGAATTTCCGTCATCATTGCGTTCCAAGTGACTGATGGTAATCTTGTGGCAGGCTATATCTATTATCCGAAAGCCAAGACCCCTGCACCCATTATGCTTCTTGGTAATGTCTATCACAAGGATGATGGTGACTATTATTATCTCAGTGAGTATCAGTCGGATGGTATCGTCACTGGAGAGGTCATGCTGAAGCATCAGGTAGTTGATGGCTGGGACAACAAGATAGAAGGAACATGGACGAACCCCCAAACCCTGAAAGAGATGAAACTGACAGACATTTCATTCAGTCGTGAGATGCCGACATGGTTCACCAAGTCGCTTCTTGCTCCAGAAGATCCTGGAAACATCGGTCGTGAGTATTCGTTCCGGAAATGGCATCTTGGAGCAGAAGAATATATGGGCGGTCATATCACCTTCCGTGCTGCTGGCAAAAACAAGGTGCACTTCGAGTGTGTTAATGCAGCCCATGGCATTGCAGAAGGAAGTAGCGAGGCGAATCGTCCCGCTGTTTTGCACGGCAATTGGTTTGAGTATCATGACGTCAATGAATGTAACTATAGTTTTTATGCCGCTTTTTTCCCCCGTTTCGTGGTACTGGTGAATACAACAGACAATTCTACATTAGAGTGCTTTGGTGCAGGTGCTTCCTTTGAGGGTATATATATAAAGGTAAAACAATGAAGTATAAACTGTTCTTTTTGACAATCATGATGTGCACCTCCATGGTGGCGGTAGCACAGATTTCCAAGGATCAGCAGATCAAGGAAATCCGCAGGATCTATGCTGAGGCTAAGGCACAGATTTCCCAAAACGGGAAAAACGGTAAGGCCCCGCTGGATATGAAAATTTCCCTGAATGATGGGACTCAGGTGGACGAGGACTTCGCCATTGACGAGGAGAAGGAGCTGACCTTTTATTTCAATAAGTATCGTACCCGTGCCAACCTTGACTATCCAGATGCCTCCAGGTGTTATTTTATAGTCGAGGACTGGGGGTCGCATGGTCATATCCGTTATCGTGAGATTCTGTTCGATCCTAACAAAGGTCATCTGCTCTTCTGTTATATGAGGCAGGAGACGGATGCCGGATTTGTGGTTGAGACACGCTATTACTATGATGCCCATGGTCGTTTGATTGACCAGAAGCATAAGGTGGGTGGACACGATGCAGCTCCCGGCACCCACAATTGGAACGACGGAAGCTCCGAAAAAGATCAGGCCATGTCTTATCTCAGTGTGTTTGAGATCCTGATGAACGCAAAAGGTGTTCCGACTGGCAGAAATGCCGTGAAGCAGCAGATCCCGTCTAAGGCAGAGCAGCTGAAACAGATCCGAGGCATCTATGCACAGGCAAAGGATAAAATAGCCAAGAATGATCAGTCGGAACTGCCACATGATATGAAGGTGATCATTCACGATCAGTCGTGGGGACCGCCGGTGGTCACTGATTTGAAATTCTATTTCGATGACTATTGCTATTTCATCTCGAATCACCGTCATCACAATAACATGGGGTCGGATATCTATAGCGAATACCTCTTTGCCCCCAATAGTCATCATCTCATCTTCTCCTATACCAATGCCAAGGAAGAAGGAGAGCAATATGAGTGGCGTTATTATTATGACGAGAAAGGACAGTGTATAGAGGTAAAGACGAATTCAACGGATCAAGATGCCGGAAATGCTGATCAGGCACAGGTGGCCAGATATTTACAGGTATTCCAAAAACTGAAGGAATCATAAGATCTTGAAAATGAGGGTGAAGGTAAACAGAAGACATATAGATCTCTTCGAGGGGGCACAAGTGAAACATGCGCTCCTGAAATATTTCCTTGTGAGGAAACTCGACAGGAACTTGATGACTACCGTAACGGTATATGATGCCTATGGACATCTGATTGATGACGAAGCACCCCTGAAAGAAAACCAAAGAATAACCTTTAAAGAACCAAAGATATGAAAAGAAGAATTTGTATCGTGATGATGGCCGTCATGTGGTCGGTGGCTCTCTTCGCTGAACGGAAAGAGATACATATCCTTTCTGCCAATGATATGCATGCTGCTATCGAAGCTTTCCCTCAGCTGGCAGATATCGCCGATAGCCTGCGTACGATTTATCCTTCCTTGCTGATCTTCTCAGCAGGCGACAACCGTACGGGTGAGCCCCTGAACGATCGGTATGAGATTCCTGCCTACCCGATGGTGGCGCTGATGAATCAGGTGGGCTTCAATGCTTCGGCACTGGGTAACCATGAGTTCGATTCCCGTCAGAAAGGTATGGCGCAGCTCATCAGCTTGTCGAACTTCCGTCACCTCTGTGCCAATATTCAGCCGGATCCATCACTTGGAATCCATTGCATCCCTTATCAGATCTTCGATGTGGAAGGTGTGAAAGTGGGTGTTGTGGGTGTTGTGCAGTTGGGTGCACGCGGCATCCCTGATTCCCATCCCGATAATGTGAAGGGTATCTCCTTCCTGCCTGTCAAGGAAACGGTGCAGCAGTATGCGTGGCTTAGGGATCAGTGTGATGTGACCATCTTGCTCACCCATATCGGTTATGAGGATGATGTGGAACTGTCAAAGGATGTGCCCTGGGTGGATCTGATCATCGGCGGACACACACATACTCAGTTGGATGGGGGAGAGATACACAATGGTATCCTGATCACCCAGAATGAGAACCGACTGAAAAAGGTGACGCATACCACACTTGTCATCGAAGATGGAAAGGTGGTGGAGAAGAAAGCTGAGAACATCAACGTGCGGACATGGCTGAAGAAAAACAAAGTGGTTGCCGATATGGTGCGTTTCTTTAGCGAGAACCCGGAGTTCTTCCGTAAGCTGACCGTTGCCGAAGCTCCTTTCTCGAACTATGAGGAGCTGGGGTGTATGATGTGCGATGCTTTCCTGACGGAGACAGGAGCCGATGTGGCTATCCAGAACACGGGAGGTATCCGATATGAGACAAAGGATGCCGGACCGTTTACGGTGAGTGATGTGCTGCAACTTGATCCGTTTGGGAATGATGCCGTGGAAATGACGGTGACAGGTGAGGAACTGCGGCAGATGATCTTGTCGTGTGGCAGGAACGATGGCTATGGCTTCCCCCGCGTGGCAGGAATCTGTTATGACGTGTACTATGACAAGATCGATTCGGTGCGTATCAAGGATGTCAAACTCTATGGTCCTGACGGGAAGAAACTCAACCTGAAAAAGTCCTATCGTGTAGTGACGAACAGCTATGTGGCATCGATTTGTGATGCACCCCGTAAGGATCAAGGGAAGAACATGAATCGTCAGACGGCCGATATGATTATCGAATACCTCAGTAAACAACCCAGTATCAACTACCAAGGAGTTCGCCGAACCCGTCGCCTGAGCAAGTAATTCATGGACAGGCTTAAACAGTGAATCCTTTACAAAAAAAGATCTAAGATGAAAAGATTATTGTTTATTCTTAGCATTTGGCATTTTTCATTACTTGCCTGCTTGGCTCAGAATCTGGACCTCAAGAGTACTTCGCTTGAGGACATAGAGAAAGGATGGAGTAGAAAACCCATTGGCAACGTGATCAATGGCAGTCTGGGTATTATGCTGGAACGTTTTGACCAGACATGGCCCACATGGATGGTGAGAGAAGTACGCGAAGCCATGGAGAAAGGACTCTCAAAAGTTGTTCTCGAAGAAGAGACGGCACTCACGGTAACGGTGGATGTCAAGAACGGTTATGCGCAGGTGGACGATGGCGGCACCGACGGTGAGTATATGGAGGCTTGCTACTGGAATCGCCCGAACGGACATAAATTGTTTGCTGTTCGTCTGGGTAAGCCTACCGATCCTTTCATAGACTTCGTTTGTTTCTATGATTACGATCCTGCCAAGAAAAGTCTTGTCCCAGAGCCTGATATCTTGAAAGGTTATCGTTGGGGTGACAGGAAAGAAGGTACACAGCTGTTCTGTAAGCTACCCAAGGTGGGTAAAAACATGGTGGTGGAAGAGTGGGGTGATAACGGTCCTGTCCAGCATACCTTTACCTGGAACGGCATGAAACCTGTGTATGCGAAGACGGAACCCCTCGTCTTTGATGACGGACTGGAGGATATCACCGTGACCTACAAAGGACAGACTCCAAATATCAAGGATTTTGTAACAGCACTACTCTCACAGAATGAACCTGATGAGTCATTAGCAGGGATCAAGGATGCATGGGATTTCTACAAAAACGGTATGAAACAGATGCCTGGTGATGACCTCATCGTTGATGTCCAGAATGGTTATGTGGGCTATGTATCCGTTGATTCTGATGATTCAGATACCAGACGACAGGTCATAGAGTGCTGTTATTGGAACTATGCTGACAAGAAGCATAAACTGGTGGCTATCTCCAACGATACCTATCTGAACGGACAAGCCATTGCTGGACAATATACTGGCATCACTTTCTATAAGTATGACAATGCTACTCGAAAGATGAAGGTGGTCTATGAAGATGATCTGGGTATTTCCATCGAGGTACCAGAAGGCTCCATGGCCACTTCGCATGCGCTGCCCCGTCAGGGAAAGACGATCATATATACCTATCATACTCCTTCTGGAAAGATTGAAAAACGTATTACTTGGAACGGATCAAAATTCATATCCCAAAGCAAATGAAGAAACTGCTATTACTCATTACTGTCATGATGTGGGCAGTAGTGACCCAGGCCGATGTTTTAGGAGAATATAGTTTTGAGGGAACGCTGGGTGACAAGATCCCTGTAAAACTGAAGTTTGCTGTCAATGGCGACAATATTGCCGTGGGCGAGATCTACTATCCTAAGGCTAAGAATCCTGCGCCCATCTTGGTAGTAGGTGAGTTGCATGAATCGGGTTGGTATTCCCTGTGCGAATACCAAAGCGATGGTGTTGTTACAGGTCGTATGCAATTCAAGATTGAAGGCGAGGACACTGCTGCTGGTGCCTATATTACAGAAGGTACATGGACCAATCCCAGAACGGACAAAGGTCTTGAAATGAAGCATTTCGTGGCAAATGGTGAGGATGTTCCAGTGACCGAATATCTCGACTATGAGGATCCTCAGAATATTGGTCGCGAGTATTCCTATTCCATCTGGAATCCTAACTATAAGGCGATGATGGGCGGTAATGTGAAGTTCCGAGGTGCTGGCAAGCATAAGCTCCATTTCGAGGTGAGCAATGTTCCAGGTAATATCGCTGAGGGCAAGAGCGAACCGGGTCGTCCTGCCGTTTTGGGTGAATATACGTACAATTATTTTAACTATGAGAATGTCAATGAGTGCGGCTATGGCTTCAGTGCTCATTTCTTCAAGAAGTTCGTGGTGTTGAAGACAACCACTGGTTACGACACGTTGGGTTGCTTCGGCATGGGTGTTGCCTTTGATGGTGTGTATATTAAAGTAAAACAGTAAACCTTATGAAGAAAAGTTTTATTTCACTGCTGATGCTCCTTGTTGCTGGAACGGTCCAGGCGCAGATCTCGGAGAGTGGCAACTGGTATAATGGTTGGCTGACGTATTCCGCCAAGAACATGGCTAACGGTAAGGTGTTGATGAATGCCATGGCGGAGGGAGAGGAACATGAGTTTATGCTCGTCCCTGTGGGAGGTAAGAAGGACACATATAGCGTTACCGATGGTCCTAACGACTATGTCAATGAATACAGTGGTATCGCCACAGTACGTCACTTGACTCAAGACGGCTGGGACGTGCTCTGTTTCTATAATGCCAAGAACCAGTTAGAGACCGTTATGTCATGTGAGCAGGAATGGGATGCTGAGAAACTGAACGTGGCGAAGTTCAAGAATCAGTTGATCGGAGAATATGAGTTGGTGGGAGATCCTGACGATGAACTGAATCTTGTGATCAACTGGGATCAGGTGAGTGTCAATCTCGAACTAACCTCCTATAGGGTGGAGACCTTTAACGGACTGGTAATGGGTTATATCACCATTAATCCCATCGAGGGAAGTACTAACCGGCTGGAAGGTACGTGGGAGGTTGTTCCCACCTTGGAGGGTCTGAAACTCTATAGCTCATCTTTTAATGAAGATGACAACTGGTGGGTGCGCAATGGTAACGTCCTTACGTTCCGCAAGGCTGAATCTACCCTTCGGCGATTCGGTTATGCCAGTATGGGACTGCTGAACAACAGACAGTTCCGTACCATGAAGAAATCAACTCTTCGTATCATGCGAAACGAGATCCTTGCCAGTCATGGCTATCGTTTTGAGTCGGAGGATCTTCAGGAATACTTCAACAGACAGCCTTGGTACAAGCCCGCAATATCCAATGATGACATTCAGCTCTCCTTCATCGAGCGACTGAATGTTGAGCTAATCAAGGGGGAGGAGAGTAATCCTGACCATGATAGTTATGTAAAAGAACCTTGATCATGATGATTCAGTACTAACATTTAAGACAAGAATATGAAAAAGATGACAATTCTAACGATTCTGGCTGTTGTGCTTGCAACCGTGTTGTTTACCAGCTGCAAGTTCACGAAAGGTCAGATCCTCGACGGTCCAGGGATGGAGCGTGAGGTCACTGAGAACGACACTACCCCTCTGCCTATGTTCCTCGTCGGTGGTGAGGGCAAGTATATGCACATGCTTTATTGGACTAACATCGAAGAACCCAAGAAGGAAAGCGACGATGATGAGTACTTCGAGGATTACCATAAGTCGTGGGAACTTCAGGAGATGTTCCGTCGCAATGCTTCCCAATATACCAACCTGATTACTGATGATAAGATCATAAAGGTGAAGTTTGTGGATGAGGTGTTGAAGGATCCCGATGGCAACACCCCAAGCATCGGTGAGATTCACAACAGGGAAGGGATTCCTGCTCTCTGTGCACGCTTCGAATATGCTAATCCCAACGACAAACCTGAAGAGCAAAGTGAATTCATCTCTGACAGTTGGGGAATGGTCATTGCCACCGATGGCTATCTGAAATCACGCAAGCAGCTGAATGTTCAGTCATGCCGTACTGATGACTACAACTATCCCAAACTTTCAGAAGAAATTGTCAGTATGCTTGAAAAACAATATGGGATGAAGGCAGATAGTGCGTGTCAGACGTACATCATTGGAGACCGTTATCTGATGGGTGCTGTGCAGTTCGGGGGAGAGTATAAGAATGCCCCCAAGGATAAATATGATCCTGACAGGAAATTTGCCCTCGCCTTGGAGGTGCTGGTGGATAGTGGAAAGGTGTATGTCCTTGAACAGCTGGGTTATTACGATGAGGAGTATGGCAGTTCATGGAACGCTGAAGCCGATGGGTATATTCCAAGCGACATCGCTGCTGCCTTTGAAGGACCAGAGGGATTGGAACTTTGCTATACCCACAGCGCTCCTGAGAGTTTCTGCGTCGGCATGCTCTTCCCAAGAGAAGGCAAGCTCGTTGAGATGGAATACGAGTGCTATCATTCATTGGTCGATGAGGAAAATCCTGTCTGGAAGAAAGACCTTGCCCAAATGGATAGTATCTACCATGCAGATGAGATGGGTGACAGGGATGTAGCACTTACCAAGTGGGCACATTGTTACATCGATTACCAGAATGAATGGATCTGGATGCGTGACAAGGAGAACAAGAACGGTGCTTTCTTTATCCGTAAGGATGGCAAATTCAAACTGATCGCTGTCGAGAATCCTCGTTTCCGTCCATTGAGGTGCGAAAAGGATGGCGTCTGCTACTTGAAGTTGGCAGGACCGGCTGGTGGTCCGTCGTGGCAGCGTGAGATTCATGCTTTCAAGAACGGTGAACGCATTTGGAAACTCAATGTGCTCGAAGTGGAAGGTAAAATAGATGGGTGTTCGCTCAATGGCAAGGATATCTCCACAGATATGTGCAAGAGCTTTTTAGATAAGGTGCCCGAGGGACAGGAAATCACAGCTTTCTTTACGGAAATTACTCCCACGTCTGAATAGTTGAACGGCTATACAGGTTGTTCATGACGGTTGCTTTTTATTTAGAGGAGTTTTTATTTCTTAACGGGCTACTTGTACACTTTTTTATCTTGACTGACTTATTATTTAAAAAAATTATGTACATTTGTCACCGATATGAACCGGATGATTACGATATTAGGTCCTACGGCCTCTGGAAAAACCCAGGTGGCGGCACATTTGGCAGCAGTGATAGGTGGTGAGATTCTTTCCGCCGATTCACGGCAGGTCTATCGCAGGATGGATATCGGAACAGGGAAGGACTTGGAAGATTACGTGATCAAGAGTCAGGTGTCAGCAGATGGGATCATCATTCCCTATCATCTGATTGATATCTGTGAGCCGGGAACGAAGTATAATCTCTTTGAGTATCAGCAGGACTTCTACGATGCTTATCAAGGTGTCATCAGCAGAGGAGCGGTACCGATCCTCTGTGGGGGTACCGGACTTTATATCGAGGCTGTGCTGAAGGGTTATCATCTTTCTCCGGTACCGCAGAACCAAGAGCTCCGTGACAGCTTGGAGGGAAAGTCGCTGGGGGAACTGACCGCCATTCTCATGGATCTGAAAAAGCGTAACCATTCCACCATGCATAACACTACGGATGTGGATTCCTGTCAGCGAGCCATCCGGGCAATAGAAATAGAAACCCATAACCTGGAACATCCGATGCCACGTCGGGAATTGCCAGCCATCGACTCCCTGATCTGCGGGATAAGCATTGACAGGGAAGAACGGCGAAGGAAAATTACACAGCGGTTGAAAACCCGACTGAACGAGGGAATGGTGGAGGAGGTTAAGGCACTGCTTGACAGCGGTATCGCTCCAGAAGACCTGATCTATTACGGCTTAGAGTATAAATATGTCACCGAGTACCTCATCAGGAAACGATCTTACGATGAGATGTTCCGTCAGTTGGAAATTGCTATTCACCAGTTTGCCAAAAGACAGATGACCTGGTTCCGTGGTATGGAACGTCGGGGTGTCACCATCCATTGGATTGATGCCATGTTACCGATGGAAGAAAAAGTATCTGCAATCATCAAATTATATAATGAACGTGAGTCATGAACGCTGAAGTCAATAAAAGGTGGGGCATCCTGTATTGTCCGAAACGTGATATCTTCCGTCCTCAGAAACGCTGGGAGAAGATCGAGAAAATCCTGAACGAAAAGCATATTGCCTTCGACAAGGTGCAAAGCGAGAACTCCAGCAGTGTGGAGCGCCTGGTAACCATGATGATAAACAATGGTTACAAGACCATTGTGATCGTTGGTGGTGACTCTGCCCTGAACGATGCCGTGAACTGTCTGATGCAGGCACCTCGCGAGTTGAGGGAGAGTGTTGCCCTTGGTGTGATCCCTAATGGGGTGATGAACGACTTTGCCCGCTACTGGGATATCAAGGAGGGCGAGATTGAGCAGACCATTGATACGCTGGTGAAGCATCGTGTCAGAAAGGTTGATTTGGGATGTATCCGTTATATGAACCGGAAGGGAGAACGCTGCCATCGTTATTTCCTGAACTGTGTGAATATCGGCTTGATTGCCTCGATCATGAATTTGCGGCGGCAGACCCGTCGTCTGTTCGGTTCACGGACCTTGTCGTTCACTTTCTCTTTCTTGTTGATGGTCTTCCAACGCATGGAGTACAAAATGAACCTGAAGATCAACTCGGATCAGATCAAGAGGAAGGTGATGACAGTGTGTATCGGTAGTGCCCGTGGGTACGGACAGACACCGAATGCCGTACCCTATAACGGTCTGCTTGATGTGTCGGTGGTTTACCATCCCCAGGTGGCACAGCTCATCGAAGGCTTCTATCTCCTTTTCACCAATAAGTTTCTCAACCACCGAAGTGTGCATCCTTACCGCACCCGTGAGGTAGTGGTGCAGGAGGCTGCCCATGCTTTGGTCAGCATCGATGGCAGGTTGATGAATACGCCAGAAGGTCCTTTCAAGGTGGGCATCGAGGAAGAGGTGATTAATTTCTTGATTCCAGAGTAGAGCGGGACAGGGAGAATCAAGAAAGGATAGATTAGCCGTAGCGGGAAATCTTTCGCAGTTCTTCTTCTTTCAGGATTCTGATCTTCCGACCATCGGTGGAGATGAGATCTTCTTCCGTGAAGGTCGAGAGGGTGCGAATCGCGTTACTGGTTGTCATGTTCGAGAGGTTGGCAATGTCTTCACGCGTCAGATAGATATTCAGTGTGTGGCCATCCTCTTCCACGCCATAGCTTTCTTTCAGTAGCAAGAGTGCTTCTGCCAATCTACCGCGGATATGCTTTTGTGTCAGACTGATCGTACGCTCGTCAGAGTTCCCCAATTCTGTGGCCAAATGCCTGATAATCGATTGGGTGATACTTTGGCACGATCCCATCAGCTTTGCAATGACCGTCATGGGAATAAAGGCAATGGTAGATGGCTCGAAGGCCATGGCATTTGTCTTGTACTCTTCCCCGGCGAAATAGGCGCGGTATCCGAAAATCTCAAAGGGCTTGATCACACGGATAATCTGACTGTGTCCCATCCCTTCCTTGAAAATTTTCACTTTGCCACGAAGAAGGAACATCATCTTGGTAGGATGCTCGGATTCCTTGTAGATCATCTCATTCTTCTTGAAACGCTCCACAGAAATGTTTTGCGACAGCATGTCACGTTGAGACGACGTGAGTGGCTCCCACAAAGAACAAATGATTTCAGAGACTTCTTCTGTGTCTAATTCCTTGATCGTTGTCATCGCTAATACCTTCATCAGCTCATACGGCTGTTTTCCTTTTGCAAAAGTACAACTTTTTCTTGAAAAGAGAAAATTTTCTGACATATTTTATATTGTACAACATAAAAATCATACCTTTTGGAGATTTTCTTGTCTTTTTATTTTGTCCTATATGATATTTTTATTACTTTTGAACTGAATTTAAAAACAAAAGAATAACTAAAAACCTTAATAGAGCATCTATGAGTTATTTGCGATTTGAAAAAGCTCTGATGACAAACCTGGAAGAAGCTTTACCACGCGAGTTATTACGTACCAACCGCTCGGGAGCGTATTCTTGTTCCACGATTGTTGACTGTAACACGAGAAAGTATCACGGACTGCTCGTCGTACCTGTTCCTGAACTCGACGACGAGAATCATGTGCTGCTCTCTTCGCTCGATGTGACTGTCATTCAGCATGGTGCTGAGTTTAATCTGGGACTGCATAAGTATCAGGGCAACAATTACAGCCCCAAGGGGCACAAGTACATTCGAGAATTCGATTGTGACAAGGTTCCTACCACTCTCTATCGTGTGGGTGGTGTAGTGTTGAAAAAAGAAGTCGTGTTCCAGCATTACGAGGATCGTATCCTGATCCGCTATACGTTGGAAGATGCCCATTCGGCCACCACGCTTCGCTTCCGCCCGTTCCTTGCTTTCCGCAGTGTGCGCCAGTTCACTCACGAGAATTCTGTTGCCAGTCGGGAGTACCATCCCGTGGATAACGGTATCAAGACCTGTATGTATGCGGGCTATCCCGACTTGTACATGCAGTTCAGCAAGAAGAACGAGTTCATCTTCCAGCCCGACTGGTATCGCGGTGTGGAGTATCCTAAGGAGCAGGAGAGGGGATATGCCTCGAACGAAGACCTGTATGTTCCGGGATACTTCGAGATGAGCATTAAGAAAGGGGAGAGCATCGTGTTTGCCGCCTCTACCTCGTCAATCCGTACAAGTGGATTGAAGACCCTTTTCGACAAAGAGGTGGAGAGCCGCAGTCCGCGCGACAACTTCTTCCACTGTCTGGTGAATGCCGCTCATCAGTTCCATAACCGTACGAAGAAAGACGAACGGTACATCCTCGCCGGCTATCCATGGTTCAAATGCCGTGCCCGCGACACGTTCATCGCTTTACCCGGTCTGACCTTGGCCATTGAGGAGCAGGACTACTTTGAACTGGTGATGAAAACGGCAGAGAAGGGATTACGTGAGTTTATGAAAGGCAAGCCCGTATCGGTGAAGATCTACGAGATGGAACAGCCTGATGTGCCCCTGTGGGCAGTATGGGCTATCCAGCAATATGCAAAGGAAGCCGGTGATGAGAAATGCTTCAAGATGTATGGCAAACTCGTGCGTGACATCGTGGAGTATATCGAGAAGGGTGGTCATCCCAACCTTATCCTGGAAGACAACGGCTTGCTGCGCACAGAAGGACGTGACCGTGCCGTTACCTGGATGAACTCCACGGCGAATGGCCGTCCGGTGGTTCCCCGCACGGGCTTTGTGGTGGAATTCAATGCCTTATGGTACAACGCCCTGAAGTTCTGTGCCAAGTTAGCACGGATGCGTGATGACCAGAAAGCCGAGCAGCATCTGGAGAAGCTGGCCGAGAAGGCGAAAGAATCTTTCGTGGATACCTTCCTCAATGACTATGGCTACCTCTTCGACTATGTCGATGGCAATATGATGGACTGGAGCGTACGACCGAACATGATCTTTGCGGTGGCTCTTGACTACTCACCCCTGTCGAACGACCAGAAGAAGAGCGTGCTCGACATCTGTACACGTGAGCTGCTCACCCCGAAGGGACTGCGTTCACTCTCACCGAAGAGCGGTGGCTATAACCCGATGTATGTAGGACCGCAGACACAGCGCGACTATGCCTATCATCAGGGTACTGCCTGGCCTTGGCTCGGCGGATTCTATATGGAAGCCTGTCTGAAACTCTATAAGCGTACTCGTATCAGCTTCGTGGAGCGTCAGATGGTGGGCTATGAGGATGAGATGATGCTTAATTGCTTAGGCACCATCCCGGAGATGTCGGATGGCAACCCGCCGTTCCGTGCACGTGGAGCTATGTCGTTCGCCATGAATGTGGCAGAGATCCTGCGTACGCTGAACATGCTGGAGAAATATACATATAATAAATAAGGAGGCACGACTATGAAAGTATTAATGTTTGGATGGGAGTATCCTCCTCATGTGTTCGGTGGACTGGCCACCGCAAACTACGGTATTTCTGAAGGCCTGAAGGCACAGGGTGACATTGAGATCGCACTCTGTCTGCCGCATCCGTTCGGTGATGAAGAGCAGCATGCTGCCCGTATCATCGCCATGAACGCGGTGCCTATTGCCTGGCGTGATGTTGATCGCGACTATGTCCAGAGCCGCGTAGGCAACATCATGAACCCTGATTACTATTACAAGCTGCGTGATAATATCTACGCCGACTTCAATTACATGAACGTCAACGACTTGGGATGTATGGAGTTTGCAGGCGGATATCCCTCCAACCTTCACGAGGAGATCAACAACTACTCGGTAATTGCTGGTGTGGTGGCACGCACGGAAGAGTTTGATATTATCCATGCCCACGACTGGCTGACCTATCCTGCCGGTATCCATGCGAAGAACGTGAGCGGCAAACCGCTGTGTATCCATGTACATGCCACCGACTTCGACCGCAGCCGCGGTAAGGTGAATCCCACGGTATATGGTATCGAGAAAGACGGTATGGACAATGCCGACTGTATCATGTGCGTATCGGAGCTGACACGTCAGACCGTTATCAACCACTACCATCAGGATCCACGGAAGTGCTTCACTGTACACAATGCCGTGTATCCTCTCCGTCAGGAACTGCAGGATATCCCACGTCCCGACCATACAGGCAAGGAGAAGGTGGTGACCTTCCTCGGACGTATCACCATGCAGAAAGGTCCCGAGTACTTCGTCGAGGCTGCCAACATGGTACTGCAACGTACCCGCAACGTGCGCTTCTGCTTTGCCGGCAGCGGCGACATGATGGAGGCGATGATCTATCTGGCAGCCGAAAGAGGTATTGCCGACCGCTTTCACTTCCCGGGATTTATGCGCGGTAAGCAGGTGTATGAGTGTCTGAAAGATTCGGATGTCTATGTGATGCCTTCCGTCTCTGAGCCTTTCGGTATCTCACCGTTAGAGGCTATGCAGTGTGGCACACCGTCGATCATCTCGAAACAGAGTGGCTGTGCAGAAATCCTGAACAACTGTATCAAGGTTGACTACTGGGATATTCACGCTTTAGCCGATGCCATGTATTCTATCTGTACCAACGAGAGTCTTTTCAAGTACCTGCAAGAGGAGGGAAAGAAAGAGGTGGATCAGATCACATGGGTGAAGGTGGGCGCATGGATTCGCACACTGTATAGGAGAACCCTTGGATGGGAACAATAGTTAAGTGAAGAATAAAGCGTGAAGCATGAAGAATTTGCTACCGCTATACAGGCAGCTAAAAGCTTCAACTCCAATCTGAGTTCTTCCATGAGAGAAATAAATAATAATCATTAAATTGAGTGAATGTTTTGAGGCAAAAGATGGAAATGCGGAAGCAAATTCTTCATTCTTCATTCTTCACTCTTCACAAAAAAAGTTATGAAAACAATTTGTTTATATTTTGAGATACATCAGATTATTCATCTGAAGCGCTATCGTTTCTTCGACATCGGTACCGATCATTATTACTACGATGACTACGAGAACGAGCGGAGCATCACCGATATCGCCGAACGTTCCTATATGCCGGCACTCAACGCCTTCGAGCAGATGATCGCTGAGAACGGCAAGTATTTCAAACTCGCCTTCTCCCTCTCAGGAACGGGTATCGAGCAGTTGGAGATGCATGCACCACAAGTGTTAGAGAAACTGCAGAAACTGAATGAAACAGGATGCGTGGAGTTCCTCGCAGAACCTTATAGCCATGGCTTGTCGGCCCTGGCCAATGAGGAATGCTTCGCTGCCGATGTGAAGAAACAGGCAGCCAAGATTGAGGAATACTTTGGAAAGAAACCTACGATCCTCCGCAACTCTTCCCTGATTTACAGTGATGACATCGGTGCACAGGCTGCCGCCCTTGGTTTCAAAGGTATGCTCACCGAAGGTGCCAAGCATGTGCTCGGATGGAAGAGTCCGCACTATGTCTATAACTGCGCCCTGGCTCCGAGTCTGAAACTGTTGCTCCGCGACGTGGAACTGTCAGACGATATCTCACTGCGATTCAACAACAGCGAGTGGGACGGCTACCCTCTCTTCGCCGATGCTTATATCAACCGCATCGCCAATTTCCCAGAAGAGGAGCAGGTGATCAACATCTTCATGGAACTGTCGGCACTGGGTATTGCCCAGCCACTGAGCAGTAACATCCTGGAGTTCATCAAGGCTCTTCCTGCATGCGCCAAAGAGAAGGGCATCACGTTCTCCACACCATCGGAGATCTGCGGAAAGATGAAGAGCGTGGGCAATCTCGAAGTGCCCGACACCTTGTCGTGGGTAGATGAGGAGCGCGACGTTTCTTGCTGGTTGGGTAATCCTATGCAGCGCGAGGCCTTCAACAAACTGTACAGCATCGCCGACCGTGTGCGCATCGCCAATGATCCGCGTATCAATCAGGATTGGGACTACCTGCAGGCAAGTAACAACTTCCGCTTCATGACCACCAAGCCCAGTAACGTCGGACTCGACCGTGGTATCTATGCCAGTCCGTTCGATGCCTTCACCAACTACATGAACATCTTAGGTGACTTCATGAGCCGCGTGCGCAGTCTCTATCCCGAGGACATCGATAACGATGAACTCAATGCACTGCTCACCACCATCCGTAACCAGGGCGATGAGATCAACATGAAGGATAAGGAGATCACACGCCTACAGGCTAAGGTGGAGAAGATGCAGGCTGAAGAGGATAAGCTGAAGGCCAAGATCGAGAAGAGCAAGGATGCGCCGAAGAAAGCTGCTCCCAAGAAACCTGCCAAGAAGGAGTAATTATGTTTGGTTTTTATCAGTTAAGATGATGAGAAAGAAGATAATAATGGTGGTAGCCGCCATGATGGCTACCTTGAGTGTGAGCGCACAGTCGCGTTTTGAGGCTGGGAGATTTACCGTTCAGCCGTATCTTGGTGCAACGGGAGCTATGTTGAGTAATATGCCCGACATCGCTCCTGAGGATGGCCTCTTCGGTTTGTCTGTCGATGCCACGGCCACCGGTGGCTGTATCTTCGGTGCCGAAGTAGAGTATCGCTTCACCGACAGACTGAGTTTGGCTGCCGGCCTCAATTATGCTGAGGCTGGTTGTGGATGGGACGACATAGAACTCTCTGTCATGGGTCAAAAGGCAAAGATGAAAGACCTGAAGGTGGAGACCAGCTATCTGAACGTACCGCTGACACTGAACTACTATCTGTTCAAGGGCTTTGCCGTGAAGGCGGGTGTGCAGTTCGGATTCCTCACCAGTGCGGATGTGAAGGCCACAGTCTCCACCGGCGGTGACCTTCCCTCGCTATCCATGAATCTCGACGAGGATGTGAAAGACGAGTTCAATAAGTTCGACTTCTCTATTCCTGTCGGTATCAGCTATGAGTTTAAGGTTCCTGTTGTCATCGACCTGCGCTACAACTTCGGAGTCACGAAAGTGAACAAGGAGTCTGAGCCGGGATTCAAAGACAGCCGTAACCAGATCCTTTCACTTACTGTTGGCTACAAACTCGGTATTTGAAAAATCTTTCCATTTTTGCTGTCCAAGGGAGGTGAATAGTCATACTTTTGTTAATAAAACTGACAATTTTTTTCTCCTTGAGAAAGCAATAATTGAGAGAATAATCAATATAAAACGGGCGTTTCAATACAATGAAATGCCCGTTTTTTGCTAAGTAGAGTCTCTTTTGGTTCAAAGTAGAGTCTCATTGAGATGCAAGTAAAGTCTGTTTTGACACCAAGTAGAGTCTACGTAATGTTTACGTAGGGTCTGTTTAGGGTTGTTCCAGACTTTACTTACACCTGTTCCGCCGTCATCTACGACTCGTTCCGCCGTCACCATCCACTTGTAGATGCCGTCAGAACGGGTGAAAACTCCGATCGTAACAACCTTTAGATGACGTTTCTTCGAAAAATCATGGTTTCAACTTGTGAGTTTGATGGATCGCCTCGAAAGAAAGTATAGTCTTTTTGATCCAAAAGTACTATGTTTTTGACCACTAAATACTATGTTTTTTGACTCTAAACAAATGGTTTTTGCAAGTCGAAAAAGCCACTGTTATAGCTAAGTCGCATAATATCAATGCTTTAACGAAATACGTCATTTTGCTGTTTTTGCGACCTGCCGTCTGTTTTTTTGCGTTGAACGCATTCTGAGAGACTACTTTGTCATGATTATTCACACTCCCAATCATGGGGCGTTCTTATGAAAAATTTTGTTATTATTAGATCGTATGGCTCAATCTGATCAGCAGTCGGATGACATTTATCTGCAAGGCATACATCGAGAAGATGCGTGCTGACAATTCTTATCATCGAGTACTCATTGCGGGGCTTGTGCCTATCCTATATACTCATTATACCAAGTCTCTCCATTCTTCCATTGATGATTCTGAGGGCAAATATAGCAAATGATCTTGAAACGATGTATAAGTACTTACACATTTTCATTAAATCTTCTCGATTTTAGCATTTTTTGTACTGATTTCGCCTAATACTCAATAAAATTGAGTAAATTTGTGTCCATATTTGGAAATCGAAAGCAAGCGATATGAAAACAGAGAAACAAATGTCAATGGCTGCAGCTGAGTTTGCAGAGCGGTGGAAAGGCAGAGGATATGAGAGGGGCGAGTCTCAGCCTTTCTGGCTTGACTTGCTTACAAATGTCTTTGGCATTGAAACACCATCGGATGGCTTTATCACTTTTGAAGACCATCGCATGGTAGATGCCTCCAACTTCATAGATGGCCGAATCCGTTCCACCAAAGTTCTGATAGAGCAGAAATCGTTGGGTAAGGATTTGCGTGCTGGCATCCGTCAAAGCGATGGCTCGCTGCTTAATCCGTTCCAACAGGCTCGCCGCTATGTGGTATCGCTTCCAGTTTCTGAACATCCTCGTTGGATTGTCACCTGTAACTTCTCCGAGTTCCTAGTCTATGATATGGAGCAGCCCAACGGAGAGCCTGAGCAGATTCTTTTGGAGAATTTGGGTAAAGAGTATTACCGCCTAATGTTCCTTGTTGATGCCAAGAACGAACATCTTAGCAAGGAAATAAAGGTGTCAAAGGAAGCTGGTGAGATAGTTGGCAAGATTTATGAGGCTCTTTTGAAGCAATACGATGATAATAGCCCCGAAGCACTCCGTTGGCTCAATATCCTATGTGTCCGCATTGTATTCTGTCTTTATGCTGAGGACGCAGGAATCTTCACGCATGAGCAGTTTCATGATTTCCTTGTTCGCTATGAGGCCGAGGATATGCGCCGTGCTTTGCGTGACCTCTTTGAAGTATTGAACACACCGCCAGGGAAGCGTAGTAAATATCTGAAAGACGATTTGAAAGCCTTTCCATATACCAATGGCGGACTATTTGAAGAAGACATAGAAATCCCTCAGTTCACCGAAGAACTTAGGGCTGCTCTTTTACAGAATGCCAGCCTTGACTTCGATTGGTCGGAAATATCGCCAACTATCTTTGGAGCGGTGTTTGAGAGCACGCTTAATCCTGAGACACGTCGGAGCGGTGGTATGCACTACACTTCCATCGAGAACATACATAAAGTCATCGACCCGCTTTTCTTGAATGACTTGCGCCGTGAATTGGACGGGATATTGGAAGAAAAAGTAGAGCGGCAACGGCAGAAGAAACTCGACGCTTACCAAGACCGCTTGGCCTCGCTGACTTTCCTTGACCCAGCTTGTGGCTCTGGCAACTTCCTTACCGAGACTTATCTTTCACTCCGTCGCTTGGAGAATGAGTGCATCCGTGAACGCTATCACGGCCAGGCATTCCTCGGCTTTGAGGAAGTGAACCCAGTAAAAGTGAGCATTCAGCAGTTCTATGGTATAGAGATCAACGACTTTGCCGTGACCGTAGCCACAACAGCCTTATGGATTTCAGAGGCTCAGATGCTTCGTGAGACAGAGAAGATTATCCGTCGTGATATTGATTTCCTGCCGTTGAAGCCGTATCATAATATTCGTGAAGGTAATGCTTTGAGGATGGACTGGGATGTTATAGAAATTCCTTCGGATATTCCTACTATTCATGCTAATAACGTGCATTTGATTATTAATCCAAAACCACAGGTGGCAAGCGAACCTGTTGTAAACTATGACGAGGTCAATGTTGTATCCCACTACTTCGACAGTGAGGTTAAGCCGAACAAAGAGCGTTATCGAGTGAGTTACGACTACATTATTGGTAATCCGCCGTTTGTAGGAGCCAGGATGATGGCCCAAGGAAGCTCACAAAAGAAAGATGTTGAGAGATTGTTTGGGAAAATTAAGGACGTGCAAGATCTTGACTATGTGTGTTGTTGGTATAAAAAGGCCGCCCAACTCATGCAAAACTCTCACACAAGGACTGGCTTCGTCTCAACGAACAGCATTTGTCAGGGTTCTCAAGTGCCTATTCTTTGGAATGTCCTTTTCAATGACTTCCATGTGAAAATTAATTTTGCCTATCAGACGTTCAAGTGGAATAGTGAGGCCAGCGAGAAAGCTGCCGTTCACTGTGTTATCATTGGTTTTAGTACTGATGAAGTAAAGAGCAAATATCTATTTACGCCAAGTGGTCAGAAGCAGCAGGTTAGCCATATCAGCCCTTATCTGTTTGAAGGCGACGATACGTTTGCTGTCAGCCAAAAGACTCCGCTTTGCGATGTTCCTCAGATGAACTTCGGCAATCAGCCTCGTGATGGTGGACATTTTGTATTGACAGAAGAGGAAAAGAACTTGCTGGTTCGGCAGGAGCCTGCACTTGTGAAATGGATACGTCCTTATATTGGCGCAGAGGAGTTTATAAAGCAGAAATCCCGCTATTGCCTCTGGCTTCGCTATGCACAACCCGCAGACATCAAACAGAGCAAGATTCTGTATGATCGGGTACAGGCTGTTCGTGAGTTCAGACTGGCATCTTCTGCTAAGACCACACAGGGCTACGCAAAAGTGCCACACTTATTTGCGCAAATCACACAACCGGATAGTGCAGATTGTCTGCTTGTTCCTCGCGTTTCTTCTGAACGCCGTCGCTATGCACCTATTGGTTTCATCAAGGCTGGTGTGGTAGCATCTGATGCCGTTCAGATAATACCTAATGCAACTCTCTATCATTTTGGCGTTCTTACATCAAACGTTCATATGGCATGGATGAGAGTGGTGTGTGGACGTTTAAAGAGTGACTACCGTTACAGTAAAGAACAAGTTTATAACACATTCCCTTGGCCAAATCCGACAGAGACACAGAAAGCGAAGATAGAACAGACGGCACAGGCAATTCTTGACGCTCGTTCTAAATTCCCTAATACCCCTATGGCAGATTTGTATGATGAAGTAACCATGCCCGTGGAGCTTCGCAAGGCCCATCAGGAGAACGACCGTGCCGTAATGCAAGCATACGGCTTCCCGGTGAAGTCCACCTTTACGGAAAGTCAGTGCGTAGCAGAGTTGTTTAAGTTGTATAAAGAAAAGACATCTTCCACCATTATATAAGATAAGGTTATAAAGAATTCTGCTATGAATAACGATAAGAACGAAAAGGGACTAATAAACCAGCAGGACGTTGATAATCTCTATGTTGGTATCAGAAAAATCTTGGCCAATGCCAGACAGCGGGCATATAGTGCTGTGAACTTTGCTATGGTTGAGAGTTATTGGCTGATTGGTCAGCAAATTGTTGAACATGAACAGCACGGGGAAGCCAGAGCAGATTACGGAAAGGGCTTACTAAAAGAACTGGCGGCAAAACTTTCTGTTGAATTCGGAAAAGGATTTGACGAAAGTAATCTACGCTATATGCGCCTGTTTTACAGATGTTTTCCAATTCGTGACACACTGCGTCACGAATTGACATGGTCACATTATCGCCGACTTATAAGTGTGGAGAATGAGCAAGCCCGAATATGGTATATGAATGAAGCGGCAGACAGTGTCTGGAGCACACGCCAGATGGACAGGCAAATATCAACACTCTATTATGAACGGTTATTAGCAAGCAAGGATAAGGCTCCTGTTGTTGCTGAAGCAAAACAAAAGATGAGTGAACTGAAGCCTGAACAGTTTATTCATGACCCGTTTGTATTGGAATTCCTTAATTTGAAAGAGTATCCTGCACTTAGAGAGAGTGACATTGAACAGGCATTGATTGACCACCTGCAACAATTCCTGTTGGAGCTTGGACGCGGTTTCTGCTTTGTAGCACGACAGAAACGGATGCGCTATGATGAAGATGACTTCTACGTTGATCTTGTATTCTATCATAGCATTTTGAAATGTCATGTTTTGATAGACCTTAAACTGGGTAAACTCACCCATGAAGATGTAGGGCAAATGGATAGTTACATCCGCATGTTCGATGCTCTATACCGGAATGAGGATGACAATCCTACTCTTGGAATCATTCTTTGTTCACAAAAAAGCGAGGCTATCGTGAAATATTCTGTACTGAATGAAGGCAAACAGATATTCGCATCGAGATACAAACTATATTTGCCAACAGAGGAAGAATTTAAGCAAATGTTAGAATCAATATAATAACATGGAATTAAAATACGCATGCCCATCCGAACTTGCGCACCAGTTCTTGAAGCAAGTTTCGGTCTCTGACGGGAATAGTGACACTGACCGTCTCACGCTGATTGCCACGCTCAGCAATATTGGCCATGTCTAAATCGTACTGTGTCTGAAGATTCATCCAGATGTCAGCAGATATGCCCAGTGTTCTCTCCAAAGCCAAAGCCACGTTAAGTGACACACTGCGCTTGCCATTGATGGTCTCGCTCAGCACAGAAGGTTTGATTCCGCTTTCTGCAGCAAGCTGCTTCTGCGTCATACCACGCTCTTTCAGTTCATCTCTAATCATCTCACCAGGATGAGTAGCCACAAATGGGGTCAAATTATTCTTATTCATAATGCTTGGATATTTCAAATAACAATGCGTTTACTATGATACCACTCTCATCGGGTGAAGAATGGAAGAACAGACGATACTGATCGTTAATCCAAACGGCATCCACTCCATTGAGATCGCCTTTCTTCTTCTCATAATGGAGTGACTTTATCAGGAAAAGGTCTTCCAACCGTCGGGCAGCCCTCAGGTAGTTCACTACCTTCACATAGCGCTTGATGATATCTTTGGACAACCGCTTGTATTGATGGTCTTGAGTTGTTCCTTTGGTGTACAACTCCTCTAAAGCTGTATTTTCAAACTCAATATTCATCGTCTGTTCTTAACTTGGCGCTGCAAATATAAGAAATAATTCTGATTAAATTAGCAAATTTGCGAATTTTAATAATTGCTTGCACGATTCCATTGCTTTTTTGGATAAGAATTCAGAATCACGAAGTCTATCTTATTACATATACCGTTTCATTTCTTCACCCTCAACTCCTGCATACAACTCCAACAGGCTCTTGGCAGGACTTGACTGAATCATGGGAATCAAGACTTCTTCAACTTGGAAGAAGCCTACCTCTGCTCTCATGTGTATCTCAATTTTCAAGGGGCGTTCATGCCCCTGCCCTATTTTAACCGCTTCGATAGCGTTTGCAGAATACTTGTGGATATCGCTTGTCTGCATTCCTGCAGTATGTAATATACTCAGCATCTTCAGGGCATTGGGGCATACTTCCCCTACCCCTTACCCTCCCTTGTAGGGGAGGGGTAGGGATGGGGGCAGTAATAAAAAAATATCACATTGCGAAGTCCATTACCTGATATAGGCAACCGTCTTCTTCAAGTCTTTATCCTGCGACGAGGTGCCCACCATGACCTCATACTGTCCGGGAACCACGCGCATGGTGTTGCTCTCGGCATCCCACAGCTCGAAACTATTGCGGGGTAGGGGGATGGAAACCACCTTGCTCTCACCAGCTTTGAGTTGTACACGCTGGTAGGCGCGCAGGGTCTTGAGAGGTCCTTCGGCATCTTTCGGGTTACGGACATACACCTGCACCACCTCCGTGCCTGCACGTTTGCCTGTGTTCTTCACACTGACGGACACCTTCCCGTTCCGATAGACGGGCTTACCCGTCTGGAATGTGGTGTAGCTCATACCGTAGCCGAAGGGGTAGAGAACATCCCCTTTGAAGTAACGATAGGTGCGACCTGCCATACGGTAGTCTTCGAAGTCGGGCAGCTGCTCGGCATGCTGGTAGAATGTCACAGGCAGCTTGCCCGTGGGGTTGTAGTCACCGAAGAGGATATCGGCCACAGCCTGACCGCCTTGCTCACCGCCATACCATGCCTGAAGGATGGCATCAGCATACTGGCTCTCGCTGACCAGTCCGAGGGCACTGCCCGAGCAGTTCACATAGACCACGCTCTTGCCGGTACGTTTCAGGTTGGCGATCATCTCGCGTTGCACCTTTGGCAGTTCGATCGACAGACGGTCACCGCCACGGAAGCCCTCTTCGTTCACTCTCATCTCCTCACCCTCTAAGCGGGGAGAGATGCCACCGACGAATACGACGACATCGGCATCCTTCACCTCGTTGAGGACGGTATTGATCTGGGTGTCCACCCTTTGTGCGATATCAAAGCTGATAAATGCCAGTCCGATATTTTGGACATAATCCACCTCAATGGTATAATGTTCGCCTGCCTTCACGTGTTTTTCAAACGTCTGTTGTCTCACACCGTGTCCGTTCCACCTACTGACCAGAGTATCTCCGTTGAAGATGACGGCGATATAATCTTCCACGTTCAGGTTCAGCAGGATGTCGGCATCTTTCTTTGGTGTGAGTACTCCCTCGTATTTTGCGGAGAAATGTTCCAGATTGACACCCGGGGCAAAGGCGGTATTGCCACCGTTGACCAGATGGATGCTCGAAGTGTTCACCACTGTGGCAGCAGGCTCTCCCTCGAACTTCTCGTTGTTCCAGTAGGTGGCACGCATACCTTGGCGGCCATCAGGTGTCTGCATGTCGTTGAACAGGCTTTCTGTCACTTCGTTGCGGGTGAGGCCGCAGCCCTGTACGAAGCGCACGTCACCACATTTGTTCCTGATGCCATCGAGGATGGTCACCGTATGGGTGGGTGTTCCGGTATAGTTTCCCCACAGCATCGTGGAGTCGTTGGCATTCGGTCCCATCACCACAATCTTCTGATCGCGCCGCAGGGGAAGGATATTGTTCCGGTTCTGGAGAAGGATCATACCCTCGCGGGCAGCCTCCAAGGCCAGTGCCTTATGCTCCTTACTGGCTACCACACTCATCGGAATCTTTGTCCAGGGTACCTGTTCGTCGGAGTCGAAGTCACCCAACTCAAAACGTCCCTGAAGGAGGCGCTTCAAACTGGTGTTGATCTGTTCCTCACTGATCTTCCCGGCTTTCAGGGCTTCGGGCAGTGATTTGTATTCGCTACCGCATTCTACATCCGTTCCTGCGATGACAGCCTTGGCCGAGGCATCCGAGCGGGTAGGGGATACTTCGTGACATCCCGGTGCATAGAAATCGCGGATGGCCCCACAGTCGCTGGTGACGATACCTTTAAAGCCCCACTCGTCTCTCAGGATCTGGTGGAGGTAACGGGTTTGTCCGCAGCAGGGCTCGCCATCGATGCGTTGGTAAGCACACATAATCTCCTTCACGTCACCCTCTTGCACCAGGGCCTTGAAAGCAGGCATGTAGGTTTCCCAGAGGTCTCGTTCGGGCAGGTTCTCGATATTGAAACTGTGACGGTTCCACTCCGGTCCGCTATGTACGGCATAGTGCTTGGCGCAGGCGAAGAGTTTCTTATAGAATGGGGTGCCCGCCGTAGCCACGGTGCCGGGGGCAGACAGCCACTGGCCTTCGTAGGTCATGCCCTGCAGACCGCGCACCACTGCCAGTCCCATCTTCGTGGTGAGGTAGGGATCTTCACCGTAGGTCTCCTGTCCGCGCCCCCATCTTGGGTCACGGAAGATATTGATGTTCGGCGTCCAGAACGACAGTCCGCGGTAGCGTTTCATCTCACCGCTCCGTTTTGCCTCCACGTTTTTGGCACGTGCCTCGTCGCTGGCAGCTGTGAACACTTTATATATCAAGGCATCATTGAAGGTTGCCGCCATGTTCATGGTGATGGGGAAGACGGTGGCATAGCCGTTGCGACCTACGCCGTGCAGGGCTTCGTTCCACCACTCGAACTGGGGGATGCCTAACCGTTCGATCGCCGGCGACTGGTCCATCATCAGTGCTGCTTTCTCCTCGATGGTGAGACGTGAGCATAGATCTTCTGCCCGTTCGGCAGGACTGAGATTCGGGTTCTGGTAGGGTAGCAGCTGTGCGGATGCTGTCAGTGAGGCTGCTGCCATCAGGGAAAGGATAGCTCTTTTCATATCAGTAGGGTCTTGATGGTTTTATCTGATCCATTTCTTTTTGTTTTGGATATAGACACTGTGCCTTCTAGGCTTCTCTGATAGTCTGTATCCTTGCAAAGAGTAGCAGGTGGCATCGTTGGCGGAAGACGTGCCAACGGCATTGATTCCTGATGTCACATTCCAGGAGTAGACCACCTGATATGATTTCTCCATGACAGGACTCAGATCAGTATCTGTGGCAGTGACGGTCTGGTTGGTCCGTGTCTTGGTGAACGAACAGTCAATGAACTTGATGTCTTTGCAGAAGAACATACGGATTCCGTTGCGGTGGGAGATGTTTACATGATCGAAAGTGACATCATAGACATAGCTTTCCGGACGGCCATAGATCATGATAGCATTGTAATTCTTGTCGTTGCTGTTCTTGGTGTTATAACCAGTAGCCGTCACGTTCTGTATCAGGATGTTGTGGTATTCGGGTGTTGTACTCTTCTTCGCCTCGGGCGATGCCTCAGCAGCCTCAGGACTTTCGGGCACTTTATCGTACCATGCGGTGATCTGAATGGGGGTAGCCACATTTGTCATTGTGCAGTTACGGAAAATGATGTCGTGCACATCACCGCTACGGTCGATGTTCGACTTCAGACGGAAACCGCTGTCTGTCCCTTCAAAGGTGATATCTTCATAGATGATGTGGTGCATATTCACTGTATAACTGCCTAACGAGGCACCATGACCTGCTTTGAACTGACAGTTCCATACGTGGATATACTGGGCATTGGAGTCGGTCACCACATTGTCGTCACCTGTATCGATGAGGCAGTTATAGATATTGACATACTGAGACCAGATAGGAATACCGTCGGTGTTGTGGGAGGGATCGGCAGCGGTTGAGGCCGGAGCAAAGATATCCACATCGTGGATGGTGGTGTGAGCTCCCTTGCCCGACTGTCCTACCGTGAGGTTGGTGCCTGGTGCGTTCTGGATGCGGAAATTCCGGAACAGGTAACGTTGTCCTTGATGGAAACGGATCATGGCGCCACGTTGTAATCCCGACACCTTGGCTTCCACGGCATCCCACCATGGACCACCCTGTCCTTCGATGATGGAGGTCTCCTTGCTCTCCCCTTCGATGATGATATCTGAGGCATTGCTCTTTCCTGTGATATAGGGTGTCTTGAGGGTGTGATCGGGCTGATCCTCAAAGGCCAACAGTTTGAGTGTGGCATTTTTGGAGAGGTGAAGGATGGTTTTTGAGCCGATCGTGATTCTTCCGAACAGCCACTCACCGGCAGGAATAACGACCATTCCGCCGCCGGCTTTGTTGGCAGCATCGAGTGCCGCCTGTATGGCTTGGGTATTGTCTGCTGACGACACACTGGCACCATAGTCGGTGATTGTAAAGGTGTTGGCTGTTGTGATGGCCGGCATCTGTGGCAGCTGTACGGCATTCCATCCTTCGGGTGTGTTCTGCTCTTTGGCTTCTTGGTCTGTCACCCCAGCCCAGCTCATGGCGGGCAGCAAGGACAGGAGCAGGATAAACGTTTGGGTCAATGATTTCATATACAGGTGTTGTTATGGTTTATTCATTTGAAAAGATAAGGGATTGAAATGAAGAAACAGGAAGGTGCGCAAGAGCACACCTTCCTGTTAAAATCATAGATCACGGCTTATGGAATCCAACGCGGATCACCAACCTTTGCCTTGATGGCATCGGCATTGATCAATGTATAGTCACCAGGCATCAGCTCACCTTCGGGATTGGGATTCTTGAATGTTCCCTTGGTGTCTGTTGACAGCGTGGTGCCTTCAAAGGCATTGTTGGGAGTGCCGTCTTCCTTCATGGCCCAGATGAGGTCGCTGGTGAAGAGAACATTATCCAAAGTCGGAACAACCGTTCCCGACCATCCCTTGATACCTTCCTGAGGAGCGGTGTGCACCTCACCGCAAGAGCCGTAGATACAGTTCTTGATGGTGATGCCACCCTTCCACTCTTTCTCTTGCAGCTCGATCAGCCCTCTGCTTGCTCCGGCGAAGTAGGCGAAGGTACAGTTCTCGATGGTTGCTGTGCCGCAGGGGATATCCTTACTCTTCGTGTTGACGAACAGACGCACGCAGTTGGCGAAGGTGGAGTTCGTCACCTTGATGTTCTTGATGGCAGCTCCGTTGTTGTCAACATTGGTGATACCATAGCCTCCGATATATTCGAAGATACAGTCATCGGCGATGAAACTCTCTACCACGTTGGTGCCGCGGATACGCATCACACCACGCTTGTAGCGTACCTCACAGCTCTTCAGGGATACTGTACCGATGACGGCATCGCTGTTCTGATTGAAGAGATAGGTACCGCCGTAGTTGCTGCTGGTCTTCGGCTTGCTCTCATCATCGGTGAAGGTGATCTTCTCGAAGGAGATACCACCGAGGTTGACACCGTTGCTGAGATTGAAGTTACCCGTCACATTCCAGATGGCATTACCCTGAAGGGTCAGACCCGTCACGAATCTCAGTGTTCCTGCTGTCGTGGGCAGGTTCACAGTCTCTAATCGGTAGTGCATACCTCCCTGCAGGATGATGTTGATATCCTTGTCGGGATACAGGGCGACGATAGAGTCGATGCTGGTGGTGTTGATCCACTTCAGACTCTCTTTCTCTGTCAGGCCACGCAGGTCAACCACCTCACCTTCGTAGCTCTCGGAGGCCACAGTGGTGATACGTTTCTTTCCCTGGTATTTGCCGTTGGCGTATGCCTCCACACGGTAGGTGGTCTTCGGCTCCAGGTTATTGATGATTTTCTGTGCGGCAGCATTGTCGTCGGCAGTTACTTCAACCTCGCCGATCACCTCGTTCTCCTCATCCTTGAGAATGCGCAGCTTGTCATAGCTCACACCCTCAGCCCATTTGATTCGTGCCTGGATGTCGATGAGGTCGCTGGTGGAAGGAGTCAGCAGACTGGTCGGGAAGTCGAGGGTGGTGGTGGTCAGTGTGAACGGTTTGGAAGTCAGTCCTGATACGGTGTTCGAAGAACTCAGACTGATGTTATATTCCATGTCATACTGCAAGTCGTCGAAGCGATAGAAGGTAGTGTCGGTGGTTATCTCACGGGTGTCGCTTCCGTCGGATGCTTCTATCTTCACCGTATATTGATTGGCACTGGTGTAGTTGTCCCAGCGGATAATCATATAGGGCGAGTCTTTTTCATCAAGTCCTTGCTCAATGTTATCGTCGGCATTGATAACCGGACGGAACAGGGCATCGGCAGCAGGCAGGTCGTCATCACTACAGCTGACGAATGTTCCCATTCCTGTCGTTACTGCCATCAGCAGCAAAAAGGATTTCAATATCTTTTTCATATTCTCTTATTCTTTATGGGTTATTGATTACCAGTTCTCTGTGACGATGGTGGCTACATCCACATTGATGCCTTCTCCCATCTGAGTGCTTGAGAAGCAATAGCCATCGTTGTTCAGCACTTCACTGGCATTGAGGGTGGTGATACCGATCGGCAGGATGTAAGGAACGACGCCGTTGCCCTTCAGTGCACCGTTGGAGTATCCACGATACAGACGGGTAGCATAGTCGCTGGCCTGATAGACATCGGTACGTGTCACACCAGAGGGATCACCCTTGGTGATGGTGAACTCCACGTTGTTCGGAGCTGTACCCAAAGCATAAGTGACGGTGCCGGCAGCCTTGTCTTCTGTCTTACTTCCGGCGGTACCATAGTCAACACCCTTATAGGAATAGGTACGTGTACGCTTGATCAAGGCAGAGCCCCAGTTGACGGAGGCCCATCCATCGGCGGTCATCGTAGCATCGTCGTATTCTACCTTATACTTGGTGTTATACCACTTGATGTCGGTTCTCAAGTTGTTGTTGGCCTGCTTGGCATACCACAGCTTGTTTGCCCAGTTAGCGTATTGGGGCAACTCAGGATAGTCTCTGAGCACCTGTGCCAGAGCAGCCTCGTCTTTCTCGATGTCAGCATAGTAGTGGTTGATACCCCATACGAGCATGGTACGCATGGCTTCCTCAATCTTCTGGGCATAGAGATTCCAGCGAACGAGGTCGAACTTACGAAGACCTTCACCACCAAACTCCCAGGCGCGCTCATTGACGATGGCATTGAAGAAAGCTTCCTTGCTGTTGAGTGCACTCACGTAGTTGGTGACATCGGCATCGAAGGTAGGACTGTTCCTGAAGGCGCGGGCACGTACCTTTGTCAGACAGTCTTTTGCCAGTGCGGTAGGACCGTTCAGCTCGTTCTCTGCTTCGGCGAGCATCAGCAGAATATCCGACCAGCGCATCAGCGGGAAGTTGATACCAGTACCTTTTGAGGAATCCTTACCCAAGGCCTTGGCAGCCAGGGCACGATCCCATTTACCTACCTTGATACCGTTAGCGGTAGCGGCTGCTACGGTGTCTGCTCTATGACTGTAGTTGGCGCAGGTGATCTCACGACGGTAGTCGTTGTCGGCAAATGACATATAATAAGAGGGAGTTAAACCTACCTGGATGGTGGTGCTACCATTGGTGCAGCCATCGGTGTTGGGAACACCATAGCTCCAGCCGATATCACCGCCGTAGTTCTGTACGAAGGCTACCTCTGCCAGTACTTCACTGTTGTTCACCACGGTGTAGTTCATCTCGTTCTCGAAAGCGGTGTAGAAGTCGGGATTCAGGTCGCGGTTCTTCAGCTGGATAATCTTCTGACAATAGTCCTTGGCCATCTGCACGTAGTCGTTGTGTGTCCTGGCGGTCACCTCGGTACCGCTCAAGTTCGTATAGGTAACGGTCAGTGAGTCGGCATTGACGTCAAGATAGTCATCAGCGCGCTTCATCGTACCGTCGGCTGTCAGACCGTATCCGGCGCGGAACAAGGCCAGACGGGCAATCAGACCGATGGCGAAGTCACGGTTCATGCGCTCAATACCTCCCGTGTTCACATCACTCCATTTCATGCTCGGCTCGATGTCAACGAGCTGCTGCAGACAACGGCTGTAGATCACGTTTTTGTCGGTACGGGGCTTATCAATCACATCTCCCCATTTGGCTGCCTCATCATAGTAGGGCACGTCACCCCACAGACCGCACATCAGATAGTAGCGGAAAGCTTTCAGACAAGTGGCCTCACCTTTGATCTGCTGCATCTCAGCCTGACTGCCGATGGCACTGTTATCAACACCGGCACGTACCTGGTTGGCGCGTTCGATAGCCTGCAGGTTGTTGTTCCATGCATTATACACATCGTTGAAACCAGTGATAGCAGGACCCTGGAGTGACCAGACGGCACGACGGTCGCTGGCAGGCACACCTGCCGAAGGAACTTCTGCCTCCACATCGGTGTTCTGCATCCATACACCGCACATACGTGAGGTATAGGGGTCTTCACAGAACAGAATATATACACCGTTGATGGCATTTGTCGCAAACTCTGTTGAAGAGAAGACCATCGTCTGGTCCATTTGTGATGGAGACGATACGTCTAAGGTATCACTGCACGAAGTGGTCAGTGCCATTGCTCCAACAGCTGCTATAGCTATAATTTTATTCTTCAGTTTCATATCTTCTTTTCTTGATGCTAAATTCATAATTCATCATTACAGCGTAACGTTCACACCAAAAGTGAATGAACGGCTCTTAGGATAAGAGGAGAAATCAATACCTGGGGTGAGACCAGAGTAGCTGGAGTTACGTACGTAAGAGCTAACCTCGGGGTCGTAGCCGGGATAGTTGGTAAAGATGAGCAGGTTCGTGCCTGTAGCATAAACGCGCAGGCGCTGTACGCCGAACGACTTGGTGAGCTTGGCGGGAAGGGTATAACCGATGGTCACACTCTGTAAACGCAGGAACGAAGCATCGTCCAAAGCCCAGTCTGTAGGAACGACGACGGCATCACCTGTAGAGAACGGGCTCCACATCTCCTTGGCAGATTGACCGTTACCTCCCTCGTTCCAGTATGCCAGTTCCTCGAGTGTTCTCAGCAACTGTCCGTTCTCCGGATTCATGTATGAGTAGGAGTTTGCCTGACGCATGGTGTTACGCATATTCGGGTATGTACCTGCACGGTAGCGTGAACTGGTCTGGATCTTGTTGGCGTTGTAGATATCGTTACCCACAGTGAAAGTGAAGTTCACGTTGAAGTCGAAGTCATATAATGTTCCATTCAAACCGAAACCGCCGGAGAAGTCTGCATTGGTGTCGCCAATCACAGTGATATCGTTGGTATCGACCACTCCGTCATTGTTCAGATCCTTCAGCTTCATCGTACCTGGACGGATACCGATGCGGCCACCGAGGAGGGCTGTGGTGGGAACGCCTTCTTTCAAGACATAGGTGTTCGTTCCTGTATCATAGCTCTGGAAATCGTTGGTGGTATAGTAGCCATCGCTCTTCCAACCGTAAACCAGTCCGATAGGATCACCCACGCGGACGATGTAGTCCTGCTGGTTCTTGTTGTCGGTGCTGGCCCATCCTGACTGGAAGGTCATCTGCTCGATGCCTTCAGCTAAGCTCTTCACGTTCGATTTGTCGAAGCCGATGTTGAAGTTTGCATTCAGCGAGAAATTCTTCTTCTGGAGGAGTACGGCATTCAAGGTCAGCTCCACACCTTTATTACTGGTAGAAGCGGAGTTCTCATAGACAGAGGTGTAACCCGGAGCTGCCACAGAGTGGTTGATGAGCAGGTCATCGGTGCTGTTCCAATAGACATCGATGTTACCGCTCAGTCGCTCACGGAAGAATCCGAAGTCAAGACCGATGTTACGGGTTGTTCTCTTCTCCCAAGTGATGAACGGGTTGGCAAGGACGTTGGTCACGGACAGTGCCACGTTAGGTGTCTCACCTACGCCATACGACTTGGAGCCGGAGTAGTACTGGAACAATTGCTGGAAGGTGTTATTACTGATCTTGTTGTTACCAACCTTACCATAGGATACACGGAGTTTCAGGTTTGACAGCCACTTGGAGGCACCTTGCATCCAAGGCTCTTCAATGATACGCCAAGAAGCGGCGGCGGCAGGGAAGAAACCCCACTGGTGTCCGTGTGCAAACTTCGAACTGCCATCCTCACGGAATGTCAGGGTGAGCAGGTAACGGTCGAGGAGGGTATAATTCAGACGACCGAAGAAAGAGATGGTATTATCATCGGCATTCACATAGCTTCGAGTCTGCGATTCGTTGATCTTTCCTGAACCGAAGTTGGCGAAAACATCCTCTGCCGTGTATGCCTTACTGAAGTTATTGGCACCCATAGCACTGTAGTCGCTGCGTACGGAGCGGTACTCCTGACCGACCATCACGTTGAAGTGATGGATCTTCTTCAACTTGAAGTCGTAGTTCAGATTCGCACTCTCACGGATGGTACGCTGGTTGGTCTTGGTCCAGTCAGCCAGGGGCAGACCACCTACGTAAGAAGCCTGTGTGGTGGTGGAACCGTACCAGTTCCTTACCTCATTAAATCCATAGTCATAACCACCTTCAACGTGTGCCTTCAGACCTTTCAGCGGAGTCGTCCAGTCGAGGGCGCCGTTGAAGCGGAATGTGCGGTTCAGACGCTTACGCCAGTACTGCTCCGACTGCTGAGAAAGTGTCATGTTGGCACGCTGCCACTCTTCGATTTCTTCATCAGACATTCTTCCGAAGTCGGGAGTGATGAACTCGGAAAGACCTTTGGTGGCCACACCATAAAGAGCATTCTCGGTACGTACCTTATAAGTACCACCCTGTGTACCCTGACCGTTGGCGGTCTGATCGGTGACGCTGGCCTTCAACGAGAACTTCAGACTCTTGTTGATATCGTGATTCAGTTTTGCCATGAAAGCGTAACGGCTGAAGTCGTTGTTCACCATCAAACCACCGTTGTAGTCGTAGGTGCCGGAGATAGAGAACTTGGTCTTGTCGTTACCACCATTCAGACTCACGTTATGGCTCTGGGAGAGAACGTTCTGTCCGAACATGTCTTCCTGCCAGTCGATAGCCTCGATACTCTTATAGAGGTAGAGGTCATCGTAGGTTCCGAACTGTTTGTAGAATGAGTTCAACTCGCTGGTTCCGCCCAACAGACGATATTCGTAGTTAGACATCACGTAGTCGTAGGTGTCCATAGTCTCAAGGCGTTTCGATACGGTCTTGGTCTGGAGGAAACCATTGTAGTTGATGGTGGTCTTACCGCCCTTGGCGTTCTTCGTCGTGATCAAAATAACACCGTTGGCACCCTGTGCACCGTAGATTGCTGTGGAGGAGGCGTCCTTCAACACAGTAATATCTTCGATGTCGTTGGGAGAGATGTCACTGATCGTTGAGGTCTGGAAACCATCCACCACATACAGCGGACTGTTATCACCAGTGATAGAACCACCACCACGCACGCGGATCAGAATCTCTGCATCGGGAGAACCGTCGGTGGTCGTTACCTGTACACCAGCCATCTTACCCGTCAGGGCTTCACTGACGTTAGCCACAGGAACTTTTACCAGATCCTGGCCTTTCACGGTAGCCACGGAACCTGTTAAATCCTTCTTTCGCGCTGTACCGTAACCGATCACCACCACATCATTCAAGGCGGTGGCCTCGTCTTCCAGAACAACGTCGATCGTACTCTTTCCGGCTGCATTGACAGTCTTGGTCTTCATTCCGATGTAAGAAATTACCAAGACTTGCTTGCCAGTTGTCTTAATAGTGAAGTTTCCGTCAAAGTCGGTCACGGCACCGGCTTGCGTACCTTGCTCCTTCACGGTAGCACCGATCACGGCCTCGCCGCTGGAATCCTTCACTGTTCCTTTGATAGTCTGCGCCTGTATCGCGCCCGCAATCATTGCGAACAAGACAAGAAGCATGAATTTCCGAGATTGCATGGCAATGCTTCGAAAAGTTTTCAAATTACCAGTCATAAATTGTCATTATTAGTTATTAATTAAAATGTTATCACACTTGTGATAGGATTGTTCAAGTAGAATCAGCTTAAGCTTGAATAAAATCATGATTCATGATTATATTTGAGTGCAAAAATACAAAAAAGATTAAACGTATGCAAATTTTGCTCCAGAAAATATACGTAAACCTTATCGTTAATGAAGCGAAATAACTGCGGGTTTTGTCTTGATGATAGCGCTCTCTGTAGTAGACTTACAGTTCTTAGCATAAAAAAGGTGCATCCTTGGCTGAGGATACACCTTGTTATTATTATGAAAGGGAGATCGCGAATTACTTCACCACGATCTTTTTACCGTTGATGATATATACACCTTTGTCGGCTTGATTGACTCGCATGCCTTGCATGTTATAGATGACATCGGCATTCGTGTCCTCACCGATACCATCGATGCCTGTGGAAAAGACAGACACTTGTTCTTCCTCACCGAAGCCACCCATGGCGTTGGCTGCACGAATCGTGAGCACATCCTTCATCTCCTCCACCTTGTCGATGTTCAGATAGGTATAGTCCGTGATACCTACCAGCTCTCCGTTCTTGAACACGGCATAGAGCGTTGCCTCCTGGGAACGAGACCATGAAACGGTGCCGTTGCTGTAAAGGGCAGTGGTAGGAGCAGCTACCTGAACGGTTTGTCCTGCCGGTGCCCAGTTGCTGAACACCTTGTCGAGGGTATAGGCTTTGGCCTCTTCGTCAGACAAAATAATGTCGTAGGTGTAGTTACCGTTATTATGAGTGAAGGTCTCTACCAGACTGGCAGGGGATACCACGTTTCCTTTCGTGTCGGTGGAGTTGTACTCCTTGAAACTGTAGGCTGCAATGTTCATGCCTGCCAAGGTGAAGCGCGTGTCGATAACCTCTTCCGGCTGGTTAATTACCGTATTCAGCCAGGTGAGTTTCGACAAACCTCCCCACGAACGACCTAAGCTGAAGGAGGCTGCTTTGTTCTCGATGGTACAGTGATTGAATACGTAGCCGTACTTCGAGCTGCTGTCGGGATAAGGCGCAGCCACTACGTCGCTACCTGACTTACTGCCTGCAGCACGACTCTCGTTCACAAAGGTACATCTGTTGTAATAAACATCACCGCCGCCGCAGAGGTAGTCAACAGTTCCGTGGATCTCTGAGGTCTCCCAGTAGAACTGACTGTTCGAGTTGCTGTAATAGGTATCCTGATAAGAGAGCATACGTACATTCTTACAGATGGTCTGCTTACCCTTATCCTGCAAGCATACGGCACGTCCGCCTACCTGACCGCCACTGATCGCACCATAATAGTCAAGGGCGTTCTGCAGGGTGAGATCTTGCATATAGAGGTTCGAACTGGTGTTCAGAATCGTCGCTGTGGTACCGATACCCTCGATAGAGCGGTCGGGCGCATTCTTGATGATAGTCCCATCCATCGACTGTCCAACGAGTGACAGGTTGTTGCGGCTGATTGTGGTCAGCACTGTCTCACCCAAGTCGTAAAGACCATTCGGCAGGAAAATAACGGCACGCTCACTGCCTTCCAAGCCGTTGGCCAACTCGATCATCGACAGCAGGTTCTTTCCACTCTCCTCGGGGGTGGCTCCCTGCTTCACAACATAGACATTACTGCCCTCTACTTTCGTGTATGGATCTTCTGCTTGGTTGCGAATGCTGATGTTGTGTATATAGATAGCTCCGTTGGGGAAGGTGAGGGTGAGCTCGCCGGCACCCTGAGAACCGTCGTACTGGATCGTGGCATTAGCTCCGTCAGACGATGCCTTAGCCTCGGCAGTTCCTATCACAGTGGTACCATCCGGGGCATAGAGAGTGAGATCGCCGCTTGATGAGTATTGACAGAGACTCAGCTTGATATAGCCTTTTCCTCCTACCTGGAACTTGATCTTATCATTGCCGCTGAAGGCCCATCCATGTTGTTTGTCGTGCCAGTAACCCGTGCCCTCGAAAGTCAGTACATCGTGGTCGGCGGGATCGAAGTTCTCTTTGGTGAGGTCATAATCATAGCGTGCCGTCGCATTGGCCACCTCAATCGGTGTGCAAAGGGCATAGAGGTTGGCATCAGCCTGGAAGGTGCTTGCCGTATTGTATTTCACGGCCGTGCTTCCACTCACTGCTGTTGCCCATCCGCGGAACTTGTATCCGTCGGCCACAGTCACTTTACTCTCATCAATGTCAAACGATCCTACAGCCACATCTTTCTCCACCTGCTGCTTTCCTAAAACGGTGGTTCCGTCAGCATCGAAGTAGGTAAGGGTATAGTAGGGCTTACGGACAAAGTTTGTCACCCACTTCATATTGATGCCGTTGTGGGTAACAGGGATGGTGACGGTGCACTTGCTGTCATCACCCTGATAGGTGATGTTGCCTAACTCACCTGCTTTCACCTGAATGTCGGTGACAGGATTGTTCTCGCTGATCATCTTCTCGTCTTTGAACAACTCAATCTCAGACACGTAGTCATCGCCCACAATGGCAAACTCCTTCTCAACGATATGGGTTACACCGTTAGCAACGAACGAAGTAAGGATCGGAATCTCCTGTTTGGTGCCGTTTAGGATACCCTCGATGACAATATCTGCGAAACCGATTTGTTTGTTGTTTGACAAACCGTAGAGGTTGATCAGCAACCCACATTCACCTTCACCAGGTGTAGCCCCGGTGATATCGAAGCTGAAGTTGGAGTAGTGGTTCACATTATTTCGTTCTGGCTTTTCACCGGTAGCCAAGGTGACGGTTGTTCCGTCGGGATTCACCCATGTGAAATCAAGATTACCACCGTCTGTTCCGAAACGTGTGGATTTCAGAGAGACCTTTGTCGGTGTGAAGGTTAATCCAGGATACGGACGGATCATGAAACGGATGGCATTACTTTCATCAGCCTCTTTCTGCTGCTCGTTCGGGTTGAAGAGTGTCTGATAGTGGTCGATGCTGTTGTTGCTCCGACTGTGGATATTCAGGTTACTGCCATAGGTTACCTTGCTGCTGAGGAAGAAATCTTCCATCTCGCCAAACACTGCTTTCTGATCCTCAACACCCTGATCAAAGGGGAACGTGGCGGTCATCGCCTCGTTATCGATACCTGTCTTGATCTTTTCAATGGAGAAAAACGGAGTATAGCTGGCACCGTTAATGGTCAGCGTGGTGGCACCACCCTCATATTTAATAAAGGTGACGTTCTCTGTAGGGTTACTGCTGTTCCAACAGTTCTTGGCGGTCTGGAACTCCACCTTGTTCCCGTTACCATCCTCATAGCTGGCATTCTGGTTTCCGTACTGACAGTTGCCGACGCCAATCTTCACCGGTCCATCAACATGAATGATGGCCTGTGCCTTGGTCCATCCATGACTGTCATCATGAAAGATTCCTTTCACAATGACATTCGCTGAGGGATCATTTGCGGCCACTCGAGTCTGTGTGCCGTCATCAGCGATGGCAACACCGAATTCCAGTGCCACTCCTTCTGTGCGCTCTGAGGTTTGCAGCATGCTGCCTACCAGATTCACATAGACATCTTTCCATGTCCCGGCCATGGCAGCATTGACTGCAGACAGCCATAGCACCAGACATAAGATGCTGATTCTTCGTAATTGTTTGCTCATTGTTTTAAATCGGTTAGTGAATAAATATTATTTGTCTTAGCAGATTATGGATACAAAGATACATAAAATATGTGTATCTTTTACGTTTTTTTTGTTAATAGATGATAATTCGCTTAGTTTTGATTGCCTGGCCACGTTTTATCAAGAATAAAAAAAGGATTTGTCAACAGACAAATCCTTTTAAATGTATCATTGAGGATGCACTTTATTTCTGCATCAGCTTCTTGCCATTTCTGATCACGACACCCTTGTAGCTGCTGTCAACACGCTGACCAGCGACGTTGAAAGCTGGAGCCGTAGTTTCTGCCTCTGCTTCTACACTGCTGATTCCTGCTGTGATATCAGAGCTGATCGGGGCAATCTCAATCTGTGAGTTATAGGGGATGATTACACCTGTTAGATTAGTCAGAGCTTGTCCTTCTTCGATGGCATATTTCAGTTTGAAGTTGTCATAGATTTGCAGGGCCTTACTCTCGTCCGTATAGAATTTACTGCCGTCTTTGAACACAGTGATCGTGCCATTCAGTTTCACAAGGTCAGCTAAATGTGAAGCTGCATCTGCCACGTCGATGGCAACCGGCTCATAGGCAGAACCCACAGTGTGGGTGAGGGCAGAAGCATCGGTAACAGTCATCTGTGTCATGCCGTTATAGATACTGACTTTTCCTTCGATCGTTCCACCTAATGTCCAAGTGTTCTCAGCTCCGGCGAGTGCCTCCTGGTTGTAGAAACACATACCGCCGGTCTCGTCACGAACATAGACGCTTTTCTGGTCAGGACTGACGTATGTAATCTTGGCACCATCGAGCTTCAGTTTGGCCTCAGTGCCACCTCCCAATGCAGTGAATTCAGAAATGTTGTTGGCAACCGGTGTGGCCTCTGTGGTATAAGTACCCTTGGGATATACCCGAATCTGTACGAACTGGGTGTTGTGATTACTGGTAACCTTAATGCTGTAGATGGTACCGGCAGCCTGTTTGTCTGCGGCAATCTTATAGGCATTTTCCCCTTGAGCACCTGTCGTTTCTTCACTTACGGCTTCATCCCCGACGAATACATTCTGCTTGACAGAAGCCGATGCCTTTTCACGACCAACAGTCTCTATCGCTTCAACATCGAAGCTGAAGGCTGGTAGTGTAAGGGTGGCCCCTTGCTTACCGATCAGAAGATACTGGTCGGAAGCATAGTATTTGTAACCGTTCCCTTCAGTACCTTCAAGCGAAATGGTGTACGTGTCATTCGTGAAGTCTTTCTTTTCAATGACCTTGGACTCCTCGGGAAAGCCCCATGCATTGCTTGTGAAGTCGAAGGTTACAATGTCTTGTGCATTCGCACCAGCTGCCATGAGAGTTATGGCGAAAAGAGTAAAAAATTTTTTCATAAGCATATTCTATTAGTTAATAATAAATGTAAACTTTCGATGCAAAGATACTAAAAAACTCGCAAACCATCGTGAGGTTTGCGAGTTTTTTAAGTATTCTTTATCAACGGAGAATGATTTTCCTGTTTGTCACCGTGCCGTCAGTTTGTTTGATGACTTCGATATTGATACCCTTCCGAGGCTTGGCCATTTTCTGACCCCCTATATTATAATAGGTACGCGAGGCACCCTGAACATCGAGCACCATCTCCACGGCAGTGTTCTCATTATTGATTAACTCACCTGTGATCTGGATGTTGCCAAACCCATAGTCCTTCATGTTCTTCGAACCGTCATCCTTCAGCTGTCCTAAGGCATAGATATGAATCACAAGGGAGCATTCACCCTCTGTTGCCTTGGCATTCGAGATGTTGAACGAATAACTGGAATATTTGGGATCGCCATTGTTCCTGTTCGGGGTCTCACCGGTAGTCAGTAGGGTCTCTCCGCCGGCATCCACCCATGTGGCATCGAACTTACCTCCGTCCGTTCCCATTCTCGAAGCAACGAACGATACTTTGCTTGCCTTGAAGGAATAACCTTCTTTAGTCTGGATGATAAACCTCAGGGCATTCCCGTCGTTGGGTGCTTCCTCGTTAGGTACCAATGCCCGGATCTTTGTTTCTGTCACATTATCGAGGTTGGCTGTTCCGTTATACTCAAGGTTACTGCCCAGGGTAATATCATTGTTCACAAAACAGGTAGCGGTATTATCAGAAAATGATGCCTCTTCCTTGTTGCCGGAGGCAAATGCCCAGGTGATTTGTGCAACCGTACTTTCAGAGGGCTCCGGCTGGTCATCATCGGAAGAGGGCTTTCCCGATGGAATCTCTACATAGGTGTAAGTGGGGTAGTATTCGTCCACCGGTGTCTCGGCATTCGTATTGCCATCCTTCATGATGTCCTCCACCAGACTGTTCATATACACCTCCAGGTTGGTGTACCATTTCTTGTCACTGTCGAGGGTGTAGAGGGCTGCATCGCTGGCATCATTGGGATTCAATCCATTGGCGGTCTCCCAGATATCGGCAATACCATCGTTGTCGGTATCGAAGTCGGCGGGTCTGCTCACGCTCTCCAACTCATAAGCTCCCTGATCCTCCACTTTGTCGATGATGCCGGCTGTCTTTGCGATGGCTCCCATAAAGGTAGTTGTGCCACCTTCAGCCTCTTTCATATAACGGGCATCTACTTGATCGCGGTACAACGAGGCACCACCGTATTTCAGTACTTTCTGATAGGCATTCTTTGCTGTATGAGTGGTCACCATGCCAGTCTCAACGGGCGCATCCATTTTCACACGGACATAGTCTTTGCCTCCACTCTGGTAGTAGGTTACATTCTCACCATACAAGTGCTTCTCGTCGGGAATACATTTCTCCCCGTCAATGGTGGTGAGTCCGTTGTCGTAGATCACTCCTTGCCAGTCGTAGTTCTCGGGGTTGTTGGCAGCAGTGACGTAGTTTCCATGGATATAGTAGCGGCTGGCATACCCCATATAGGGAGAACCTGACGCATTACTGCTGGTGGCGACGCTCACCTGTGTCACCCTTGTCTTGTTCCTGGTGCCAGGCCCCGCTTTGTAGTAGTTGTTCACCATGTTGATCTGGCCACCTCCTGTGCCTCCATAACAGCCGTTGCCATTTCCCCAGTTATACATCACACAGTTGCGGAAGTCAACGATTTCAGCTTGGATCGGGTTGGCATACTTGGTCTTGTCGTAGGTGGCATAAGACTCTCCGTAGCGAGCGCCGCAGAAACGGGGTGAGCGGTTCTGCATGTGACAGAGGAAGTTATGGTGGAATGAGGCTCCTTTACCGCCCCATATACCGCCGTAACTATGCTCTCCCTTGCTATGTCCCGGGTTTGCCAGTGCTTCGCCCAGTGTGCACCACTGCATGGTGAAGTCCCTGTTATCGTAGAACGAAGCGATCTCATCGATGCTCCACGAGAAGGAGCAATGGTCGAGGATGATGTTCTTCTTCTCACGCTGCCAGGTGGCGTCAGCCCCATCGTCAACATCCCTTTCCTGTCCACGGCGGAAACGGATAAAGCGAATGATGTTATTGGCACCAGGACGTATGGTATAGTAGCGCAGTGTGATGCCGGGGTAGGGAGCTGTTTGTCCGGCAATGGTCGTGTTGTCACCAATCGACAGATTGGATGACAGGGCGATGACACCCGACACGTCGAACACGATGATCTTCTTGGCACTGCCTGAAACGGCAGCCCGAAATGAGCCTGTACCACTGTCTTTCAGGTTTGTGACGTGTATGACCTTACCGCCACGTCCTCCTGTCACATATCGTCCATGTCCTTCGGCTCCTGGGAATGCCGGTGCTTGTTCCTGCGCCATGACGATCATGGAGCACAATACTATCATCAAGCTTGTAATAGATCTTTTCATATCGATTATTATTTGTGGAATGAATAGACATCGTATCCTAACTGCTCCATCTCCAAGCTGGCCCAGATGAACGGACCGACACCTTTTGCATCGTTATCGCGGATCGGCTCACTCAGGTAGTAAGCGAACGAACCGTCACGTCTGCGGTTCTCTTTTACCTTGGGTGCTGCCTTTAGTACAGAAGGACTCATTCCCGGACCTAATCCTGCCACAGCGCAGCATTGTGTAAGAGAGATCGTCTTGTCGGCATTTACACGGATGAAGTTGTCGATGATACCCTTGTAGGCCTTGGTGCCGGCTTTGAGGTATTTCTCACCCACGTATCCTTTGTTATAGGCTTTCAGCAACACATAAGCGAACATAGAAGAGCAGGTACTCTCCAAATAGTTACCCTCGCGCTTGGGCGAGTCCATCACCTGATACCACACTCCGCTCTCCTTGTCCTGCCACTTGATAACGGCATCGAGATCTTTCTTCAGCAGTTCGATCACTTCTCCACGACGGGAATAGTTCTCAGGAAGTGCATCGAGCAGTTCGATGAGAGCCATCGAGAACCATCCTTGGGCACGACCCCAGCAGTGTTGTGACAGTCCTGTCTCTTTATCGCTCCAGAACATATCGCGGTTCTCGTCGTAGGCATGACGATTCAATCCTGTCTTCGGATCCAGTGTGCGCTCATAGGTGATGCTGATCTGGTTCACTGCATCGTCGTAGATCTTATTGGCTTTCTTTGCCGACAGCAGATCGCGGGCGGTCAGGGCATAGAACGGCAGTCCCATGAAGATTCCGTCGAGCCACACCTGATAGGCATAGATAGCTTTGTGCCAATACACCTTGTCAGCCTTGGTGCGCGGCTGTTTCTTCAGTTGCTTCATCATGGTATTCATGGCCACGAGGTTCTTGGCTTCAGGATAGAGTTGATACATTCTGGTCACGAAATGACCGGTTCGGATATTGTCGAGGTTATAGTCGAGCAGGTTATAACCGCGGATCTCTCCTTTGGCATTAATCATCGTGTCGGTATATTCCTGACAGTAGTTCAGAATATCTTTGCCACCATATTTTAAATAGGTGTCGAGCATGCCTTCCAGTTCGATGCCCATCACATAGCTCCATTTGGGTTTTGAGGAGAAGTCGAGCAGGTATGACTTGGGAACGCGTTGCATCTCCGAGTAGGTTAACCACTCAGAATAGTGCTTGTAAGGTTTCTCGTTCAGTACCAATGAACCGTTCACAAAGAGGTTCTCGAAGTTCAGATCCTGTGCCTTTCCGCTCAAGTAGAACGGACGGTCATATACACCCTCAAACTTACAGTTCTTCACATTGATATGGTTAACGGTATAAGCCAGGGAGTCTGCCTCGTATCCTACGATCATCACACCGTATTTGGATTTCTGGCATGTTACGTTCTCCATGTTCACATTGCGTACTGTGGGGTAGAAGCCACGGCAGCATACCTCCTTCGGCTCGTAGTCGGTGTTAATCTTCAGTACCGCCTCCTTGCATTGTCCGACAGTGACGTTGCGGAAATAAATATTCTCGATAACGCCACCACGACATGAGTTGGTCTTGATGCGTAATACGCGGTCGAGGTTCGGTGAGTCCATCTGACAGTTCTCTACAAATACGTTCTGACATCCGCCGGAGATCTCTGAACCGATAACCACACCGCCATGACCGTCTTCCATCACGCAGTTACGGATAATAATATTCTTGCTGGGAATACCTGCATAACGGCCTGTACTGCCGGCACGACCGTCAGCATTGCGGCCACTCTTGATGGCGATGCAGTCGTCGCCGGTATGGAAGGTGCAGCCCTCAATGAGCACATTCTCACAACTCTCGGGGTCGCAGCCGTCGCCGTTGGGACCTTCGTTCCACACTTTCACGTTACGAACGATCACATTCTTCGAAAGCAGGGGGTGCATCACCCAGAACGGTGAGCGTAACAGGGTAACTCCTTCGATGAGGATACCGTCGCATTGGTTGAGGTTGATGAGCTGTGGACGTAAGCCTTTGCCGGCACCGAACACACGCTGGTCCATATCCACACCGTCTTCGGCATATTTCAGCAGGTCGGCGCGACCGCCGGGGTTCTGCTGTTTCTCCGGTACGACGACATCGCGGCTCTTGGGGGTCTTTCCACTCATCAGCCACCAAGTCTCGTCACTGCCGTTACCGTCGATGGTACCCTCTCCGGTGATAGCCACGTCTGTTTGCTGGTAGGCATAGATGAAAGGCTGGTAGTTCCAGCAGTCGAGACCCTCCCAGCGGGTAGGCACGTTCGGATACAGCTTACGGTCAAAGGCGAACAGCAGGGTGGCATTCTTCTCCAATACCAGGTTCACATGACTCTTCAATACGATACCTCCCGTGTTCCATGTACCGGCGGGAACGATCACCTTTCCGCCTCCTGCCTTCGAACAGGCCTCGATGGCTTTGTTGATAGCCTTCTGGTTTTTGGCGGCATCGTTCACTTTCAGGGATGCACCATATTTGGTGATCGGAAAGGAGCGGTCGGCAAATTGCGGCTCACGGATACTTTGTTCGATTTGCTTGTAAGTCGTCTCCCACACGGAAGCCATCATGGTCAGTGGGAAAAGCATAGCAATTAGAATAGATTGTAGTCTGTTCATGACTTGATTTGTTTTTGATTTGTTTTGTAATTTTGGATGCAAAGATACTAATAATCTTATAATAATAGGTGCGTAAAATGTTAAAAAATGAAGATTTTTACGTAAACGTTTGGATTATTCGTCAGAATGTTCTATATTTGCAACATCTCATTTTATCATGGTTTCGATTTTTTAATTTCATTACGAAACTTCAAGAGGTTGACTACGTCCTGTAGCCAACCTCATTTTTTGTGTCTGACGAAAAGAGCGATGCTTCACGCACCGCTCTTTCACCTAATAAACTTATATAATAATACACGTACGGTTAGATAATTTCTATCCTTACAGTCATGACCCAAACAGACAGAATCTGCCTAAAGCCACTCATCCCTGTCATGACAGGACTTAATCAATTATTATGGTTGCCGTCATCCCTTACATCGAGGGAGTGGGCGATAAACATAAGGCAGGTCTTCTGACTCTGTTCCACCCGCAAGCACCTTCCCGTCAATGTGACAGTGGCTTCTTGCTTGTGGGCATAATGGAACTCACAGCTGCGGGACAGTTGGAGACTTTCACTCCATTCCCTTTTTAATCGCGCCGAAGCGAACCTTAGTGATTGCAAAATTAATCATTTTTGGGGAATCTGCCAAGAAAATGAAGATTTTTTTACCAGAAACTTGCACAATTCATCAATTCTCCTTATCTTTGCCAACGAATAAGTAAAATTAAAATCAAATGCCTATCGAAACATTGTTACTTCAATAACAAATAAAACAGAGGAATGAAGAATCTGAATGGTATGACCGACGAGGAGTTGGCCTTATCTTATGTTGGAGGAAACAATAAAGCATTTGATTTGCTGCTCTCACGCACTCAGTCAAAGCTCTTTTCATACATCCTTTTCGTGGTACACGATCAGGATCGGGCGAATGATGTCTTCCAGGAGACTTTTGTCAAGGTGATCACTAAGTTGCATCAGGGGAAATATACCAACAGCGGTAAGTTCTCTGCATGGCTCATGCGAATTGCCCATAACGTGATTATGGACTGGTACAGGGATCATCGCTCAGAGAACATTGTGGAACCGAACGAGGAGAACGACCTGTCGAATATCTCTTCAAAGGATTTGTTAGAGACGAACATTGAGAGCGAGTATGTCAACACGCAGGTGATGAGCGACGTGACACGTATCATGAACCAACTGCCGCCCTCACAACGTGAGGTCGTCTATATGCGCTTCTACCAGGATATGTCGTTCAAGGAGATTGCCGAGACTACCGGCGTGAGCATCAACACCTCTTTAGGCCGCATGCGCTATGCGGTCATGAATATGCGCAAGATGGCCAAGGACCATCAGATGAGCTTGCAGTTGGAGATGTAAGATCAGAGGGCTTTCAGCTCGCGGATGGTCTGATACGGATCTTTGGCTTTGAACACATAGCTGCCGCTCACCAGTACATCCACCCCGGCTTTCACCAAACGAGGTGCTGTCTCTTCCTGCACACCACCATCCACCTCTATCAGCGCATCCGACCCTGAGCGGGTGATCAGTTCCTTGAGGCGCACTACTTTCTGAATGGTGTTCTCAATGAATTTCTGTCCTCCGAAACCTGGATTCACGCTCATGAGCAGTACCATATCCACATCACGGATGATATCCTCCAATACGCAAACAGGTGTGGAGGGGTTCAGGGTGACGCCCGCTTTCATTCCGGCGGCGTGGATCTCTTGGATGGTTCGGTGCAGATGGGTACAGGCCTCATAGTGCACGTTCATCATCATGGCACCGATCTTTGCCGTCTGTTGGATATACTGTTCCGGGTGAACGATCATGAAATGCACGTCAAGTGGCTTCCTGCATGCCTTGGCCACAGCCTCTAAGACAGGGAATCCAAAAGAGATGTTCGGAACGAACACACCGTCCATGATATCCATGTGGAGCCAGTCAGCCTCACTGTTGTTAATCATATCCACATCGCCTTGCAGGTTGATGAAGTTGGCTGCCAAGAGCGATGGAGAAACCAATGTTGCCATTACGTTGTTACTTTAATGAATTAGTTCAGACAATAAGTGGGGCATTGCCCATAGCGTTTGATTGTGTTATATGCATAGGCTATATGCCGGATGAGGTTGAGCGTCTTCTCTGACGGTCTGATGTTCTCTTCTTGTGTAAAATGCTGCATAGGCGGATTTTGTTTGTTATACCTTATTATATTAATACTGTCAAACCATCACGATGGGTGGCTGTTATTATACTAACGTAGATGTCTTCCGTTTATTACGCGTTTCTCATTTTTTTTTAATCTTATACACGGTAGATACCAAGCGAATAGCATGTTAGTGGGATCATAGAAGGAATACTTGCCGTAACAAAACAATTTGTTTTGTACTTCAAAAGACGTCAGTTAGAGAAGTAAAAACCGTCTTCTTAGAGAACAAAACAATTTGTTTTGTACTTTATAGTTCCTGCTTTTAGATGCCGAGTATCGTGTTCTTGGATGCCAAGTCTCGTGTTCTTGAATATCAGCCATTGTGTTCTTGGATGTTGAGTATCGTGTTTGTGGATATCAGCCATCATGATTCGTTCCTATCAATTTTATGTGTTTGAGATAAAAAAGTTGGCAAAAAGTTTGTGGAATCGGAGAAAATGTGTAAATTTGCAGCCGTAAACAATAATTCTTATCAAAATGAAGAAGAACGTATTCGCAGCATGGTGGTGGCGCTACTCAAGATTGTAACAGTCGTGAGCAACGTTGCCGTGTGGATACATCAAAGATATCAAAAGGCCTGCCGTTCTTACGACAGGCCTTTTTTCATGGTAATGACTTGCAAAATGAAATAAACACTAAAAAAGAAGAAAGATGGAAATGAAAGAGATCTTGAACAGGGTGCTGAATCACGAAGAACTGTCGCGTGAGGAGATGAAAGACATCCTGGTAGGAATTACAAAGAGTGAGTTCCCCAACGAGCAGATTACCGCGTTGCTCACAGCCCTCCAGATGCGTGGCATCACAGTGGATGAACTGTTGGGGTTCCGTGATGGAATCTTGGAGACAGGTGTACCTGTGCCTTTGGATTGCGACCGTTATATCGATGTGGTAGGAACAGGCGGTGACCGGAAGAACACGTTTAATATCTCCACCACCAGCTGTTTCGTGATCGCAGGTGCCGGCTATAAGGTGGCCAAGCACGGGAACTATGCTGCCACCAGTACGAGCGGTGCCTCCAACGTGATTGCCCACCACGGTATCAAGTTCTCTGATGACATTGACCAGTTGAACCGAAGTATCAACGAGTGTGGTATTGTCTATCTCCATGCACAGCTGTTCGCCAAGGCGATGAAGTTTGTCGGACCGATCCGCAAAGCCCTGCAGTTTCCCACCTGTTTCAACCTGCTGGGCCCGATTGTCAATCCCTCACAGCCACAGTGCCAGCTGTTGGGAGTGGCCAACCTCGACCAGATGCGCCTGTATAGTAATGTGTACCAGAAGATTGGAATCGACTATGGTATCGTGAACAGCATCGACGGGTATGACGAGATCTCCCTCACTGGTGACTTCAAGGTAACCACCAACAACTATGAGCGTATCTTCAAGCCGCAGGACTTAGGCTTTGAGATCGCCAAGCCAGAAGAACTGGTAGCCGGTGCCAATGAGGATGAGGCTGCCGCCATCTTCGACAGTGTGCTGGAGAACCGTTGTCTGCCGGCGCAGAAGAATATCGTGTTAGCCAATGCGGCCTTCGGTATCCAGGTGCTGGAAAAAGGTCAGAAAAGCATTGAGGAGTGCATCGCCATCGCCCGTGAGAGTATTGACAGCGGACGTGCGTTGAACACCTTCAAGAAGTTCGTGGAACTGAACAGCTGACAGACAGAATAAGGAATGTGGAATAAAACTGAAAGTGATGAAAGACGTGCTTGATGAGATTGTGGCATGGAAACGTTTCGAACTGGAACGCCTGAAAGAGGTGATGCCTCCCCATTCCTTGTATGTCAAGGTAGAGGAGCTGATACAGAGTGGTGACAAGCAACCTTCCATGCGACAGTCGCTGATGACTTCAGACAGTGGGATCATCGCGGAGTTTAAACGGAAGAGTCCTTCGAAGGGATGGATCAAGGAGTCGGGTAGGGCAGAGGAGATCCCTTTGTCGTACCAGCAACATGGAGCCGCAGCCCTGAGTATTCTCACCGACGAGCATTTCTTCGGAGGCAGTGACCGTTTTATTGTCAAGGCACGACAGTCGGGCGTCACCCTTCCTGTCCTCTATAAGAATTTCGTCATCGATGAGTACCAGCTGTTCCAGGCCCGTCTGTGCGGTGCTTCTGCCGTGTTGCTGATTGCTGCCGATCTTCGTGTGGAGGAGTGCAGACACCTTCTTCATCTGGCTCATGAGTTAGGGATGGAGGTCTTGTTAGAGATACATTGTGAGGAGGAACTCGACTATATAGCATTGGAACCTGATATGTGTGGCGTTAACAACCGGAATCTGGGTACGTTCGTTACCGATGTCAACAATTCGTTCCGTCTGGCAGAGCTTTTACCGAAAGATATCTGTAAAGTCAGCGAGAGCGGCATCTCCTCTCCCGATACGGTGAGAGTGTTGCGACAGACTGGTTTTAACGGCTTCCTGATTGGTGAGAACTTCATGCGGGCAGCAGATCCCGGTATGGAACTGAAATCATTTATAGAAAAGATATGATCATAAAGGTATGTGGCATGCGCGAGCCGGAAAACATACGCGCCGTAGCTTCGTTAGACATCGACCTCATGGGCTTCATCTTCTATCCCAAGAGCAGTCGGTATGTACAGATGATCTCCTCAAAGGCGGGCATTATTCCCGATTACTCCGTGGAGCGACTGAGAGGGTTGAAAGCGAGAAACGGAGAGAACAAGACAGCGAAGGCTGGGGATCCTGTCGATGCTGATGCCCTGCCCGCCAGAGTCGGCGTGTTTGTGGATGACATGCCACAGAACATCGTTACCCGGGTGTATAACTACAGTCTCGACTACGTTCAGTTGCATGGGGATGAGTCGCCGGTTATGATCGAGAACCTGCGGCGCACCCTCGATCCCGACATTGCTCCGAGAATAAAGATCATCAAAGCACTCAGCATACGGTCGGAAGAGGATGTCAGACGATGGCGTGACTACAAAGGTTTAGTCGATCTGTTCCTGTTTGATACACCTACTGAGGGCTACGGGGGCAGTGGCGAGAAGTTCGACTGGACGGCATTGGAGGCTTACGACGGTGATGTCCCTTTCCTCTTGAGTGGCGGCATCGGTCCTGCTGACGCGGAGCGCATCAAGTCATTCCAGCACCCACAGTTTGCCGGCATCGACCTGAACAGTCAATTTGAGACGGCTCCTGGCGTGAAGGACGTGGAGCTATTACGGACATTTATTGCAAAAATACGAAATGAACAAAATTAACCAACTATTTGCAGAACAGCGTCAGACAGGACGTAAACTTCTGTCGTTGTATTTCTGCGCAGGCTGTCCTACCCTTGAGGGTACAGCGGAGGTCATCAAGACCTTGGAGCGGCGGGGCATCGATATGATTGAGGTGGGTATCCCCTTCAGCGATCCCCTTGCCGACGGCCCTGTCATCCAGAGTGCCGGTACGGTGGCTCTAAAAAACGGGATGACGCTCACCAAACTGTTTGATCAACTGAAGAGCATTCGGGAAGAGGTCTCCATCCCTTTGGTGATGATGGGCTATCTGAATGTGATCATGCACTATGGTATCGAACGCTTCTGTCAGAGTTGTGTGGAGTGTGGTGCCTCTGGGATGATCATACCCGATCTTCCCTTTGCCGATTATCTGAGTGAAGTGAAGCCCATCGCCGACAAATACGATCTCCGGGTGATCATGATGATCACACCTGAAACCAGTGAGGAGCGGATCCGTTTCATCGACGAGCACACCGATGGCTTCATCTATATGGTCAGCTCCGCCAGTATCACTGGGGCACAGAGCAACTTCGATGATGCCAAACAAGCTTATTTCCGTCATATCAACGGCATGAATCTCAGGAATCCGCGAATGATCGGTTTCGGTATCAGTAACAAACAGACCTTGGAGAGTGCGCGCAGCAACGCTGCCGGAGCCATCATCGGATCGAAATTCGTCACTTTGTTGAATGAGGCTGATGGAAATGCCGAACAGGCCATGGACCGGCTCTATGCGGCACTGGAGGCTTAATGAAAGGAAAAGTGAAAAGTTGAAAATGTGAAGAACCATGACACTGAAAGAGTTTCTGAATGAGGGTGACGTGTTCGCCAAGGAGAGCGGGGCACGTATCACAGAGATCAAGGAGGGTTATGCACGGGCAGAGATGACGGTGACGAAGCATCACCTGAATGCCGGAGGTGTTTGTCAGGGAGGTGCACTGTTCACGTTGGCTGATCTGGCTTTTGCCGCTGTCTCCAACAGTAGGGGTAAACTTACCTTTGGCCTGGAGAATACCATCTCCTTCCTGCACAGTGCTTTCGAAGGTGATACGCTCGTCGCTGAGGCCACGGAGACACTGAACCACCATAAGATTCCTTATTGTGAGATAAAAGTAAAGAACCAACATGGTGACCTGATCTGTGTGATGACGGGCTTGGCCTACCGCAAAGAGAAGGTCGTGTTATATGATAGTTTAGCGTAATGAGTACAATGAAAGAGAGTTTCTTGGTTGACGAGAGGGGATATTACGGCGACTTTGGCGGTGCCTATATCCCGGAGATTTTATATAAATGTGTGGAAGATCTGCGCAAGGCATATCTGCCAATCATCGAGAGTGAGACATTCAAAAAGGAATACCACCAGTTGCTGAAAGACTATGTGGGGCGCCCCTCACCGCTGTACTTCGCTCGTAGGATGAGTGAACAATATGGCTGTCAGCTCTACCTGAAGCGGGAAGACCTGAACCATACGGGAGCGCATAAGATCAACAATACCATCGGACAGATCTTAATGGCGAAACAGATGGGGAAGAAGCGTATCATCGCGGAAACGGGAGCCGGACAGCATGGTGTGGCAACGGCAACGGTATGCGCCTTGATGAACATGCAGTGTGAGGTGTTTATGGGGGCCACCGATGTGGAACGACAGCATACAAATGTGGAACGGATGAAGATGCTCGGAGCCACGGTACATCCTGTCAGGACGGGAAACATGACGTTGAGTGATGCCTGTTCCGAGGCAATCCGCGACTGGTGCTGTCATCCCTCAGACACTTTCTATATTGTCGGATCTACCATGGGGCCACATCCCTATCCTGATATCGTGGCACGTATGCAGAGCGTGATCTCTGAGGAGATCAAATGGCAGCTGCAGGAGAAAGTGGGACGCGACTATCCTGATTATCTCATCGCCTGTATCGGTGGCGGCAGTAATGCGGCAGGTACCATCTATCATTACATCGATGATGAGCGGGTGAAGATCGTGCTGGCTGAGGCCGGCGGACAAGGTATCGATACCGACCGCACTGCGGCAACGATGCACCGCGGCACCGTAGGCATCCTTCATGGCTCGAAGATGTTGGTGATGCAGACCCCCGATGGACAGATTGAGGAGGCTTTTACCATTTCTGCGGGTCTTGACTACCCCGGGGTGGGGCCCATGCACTGTAACATGGCAGTGAAGGGCCGGAGCAAAGTGCTGGCCATCAATGATGATGAGGCGATCCGTGGTGGCTATGAACTGACCCGTCTGGAGGGTATTATCCCAGCTATAGAGAGTGCCCATGCCATTGCTGCCCTTGAGAAACTCAGCTTCCAGCCCGACGACGTGGTGGTGCTGACGGTCAGCGGACGTGGTGACAAGGATATAGAAACCTATTTAAACCATCACGACTATGCATCATAACCAGTCATGTAACAGATTCTGTTATGTCACTCAGAGTACAACGATCCTCGGTGACCTCTACACACCGGTGGGTGTCTATCTCTCTTTGCGTGACCTCTATCCACAGAGTGTTCTGATGGAGAGTTCCGACTACCACGATTCGAACAACAGTCGGTCGTTCATCGGTATCCATCCCATGGCCAGTGTGGCTATCAGTCATGGGGAGAGTGTCTGCACTTTCCCCGATGGCAGTGTGAAACGCCATGCTGTGGGAAAGGGGTACCGCTCCGACCATGCTATCAACGACTTCCTCCAACACTTCGAAGTGAACGGTGATAGCGCCGACTACTGCGGACTGTACGGATATACCTCGTTCAATGCCGTCCGTTATTTCGAGGATATTCCTGTGAAGGATGAGACAATGGAGAAAAACGATGCACCGGATATGTACTATATCCTTTACCGTGACATCATTGTCTTCGATCACCATAACAGTAAGATAACCCTCATCACCCTGCAACCCTCTGCCGTCTCTTCTCCTTCGGAGGGAGAATCTGGTGCTGTCACCTCCTCTCCCCTTGATGAACTTCTGAAGGCGATGAACCGTAGCCGAGGCAAAACCTATGACTTCCACCCTGTGGGGGATCCCCTTTCTACACTCACCGACGAACAGCACAAGGCGAATATCCGGAAGGGTATCCAACATTGTCTGCGGGGCGATGTCTTCCAGATCGTCCTCTCCCGGCGTTTTATTCAACGGTATGAAGGCGACGACTTCAAGCTCTATCGTGCCCTGCGGAGTATCAATCCCTCACCTTATTTATTCTATTTCGACTTCGGCGGCTTCCGAATCTTCGGTTCTTCCCCAGAGACTCATTGCCGGATAGAGAAAAATGAGAACGGGGAGTATGTGGCTTTCATCGACCCGATAGCCGGTACGACACAACGCACAGGACATCCGGAACAGGATAGGGAAAATGCAGAGTATCTGCGTAATGACCCGAAAGAGAACGCTGAACATGTGATGTTGGTCGATCTGGCACGTAACGATTTGTCACGGAATTGCCACCATGTGAAGGTAGATTTCTACAAAGACTTGCAATACTACAGTCATGTCATCCACCTCGTCTCACGTGTCAGTGGTACACTCGACAAGGGAGCCGATCCCATCAAGGCTTTCATCGACACTTTCCCCGCCGGCACGTTGTCGGGTGCTCCCAAGGTGCGTGCCATGCAGCTGATCTCGGAATACGAACCCCACAACCGGGGGGCTTACGGCGGATGTATAGGCTATATCGGATTCAACCGGACACTGAACCAGGCCATCACCATCCGAACCTTTGTGAGCCGGAATGGTGAACTGTGGTTCCAGGCAGGGGGTGGCATCGTGGCCAAAAGCAACGAGGACTATGAATTACAGGAAGTAAACAACAAATTAGGTGCGCTCCGGCGTGCCATTATGACGGCAGAGAAATTATGAAGATAGTAATCATAGACAACTATGACTCGTTTACTTATAATTTGAGTCATTTGTTGAAAGAGTTAGGGGCAGAGGTGACTGTCTGTCGTAACGATCAGTTCGAACTGTCGCAGCTGGAGTGTTTCGATAAAATTGTGCTGAGTCCGGGACCGGGCATTCCTGCTGAGGCTGGACTGTTGCTTGACGTGATCCGTACTTATGCAGGGCGGAAGCCCATACTGGGTGTCTGCTTAGGTCATCAGGCTATCGGTGAGGTGTTCGGCGGAAAACTGGAGAACCTCTCCGACGTGTTCCATGGGGTGGCTACTGTGGGTACGGTACTGAAAAAGGATACGTTGTTTGCTGGTTGTCCTACCCGTCTTACCATGGGGCGTTACCACTCTTGGGTGGTATCCCGTGAGTCATTTCCCGCCTGTCTGGAAATCCTTGCTGAGAGTGACGAAGGACAGATCATGGCACTGCGCCATCGTGACTATGATATTCATGGCATCCAGTTCCATCCTGAAAGTGTGCTGACTCCCGATGGCCGTACCATCCTCAGTAATTGGCTGGGTCGTTAAAAAATATTCATGGAGTTGGTTGCTGATTTGAATATAAAGCATTATCTTTGCACTGTCTATCAAAAATAGCCATGAGAAAATTTCTACTTACCTTGATGCTGTTGACAGCAACGTTCTGGGCGACAGCCGATGATTTTGAGAATGCAACACTCGCTGTGAAGAATATGGGACTGGGATGGAACTTAGGTAACACCCTCGATGCCCATGATGGAGACCATGGCTCTCGGATAACCGACGTGGTGAAGGCTGAGACCTATTGGGGACAGCCTGTCACTAAACCGGATCTGATGGTGATGATGAAAGAGGCTGGCTTCGGTGCCATCCGTGTGCCTGTCACTTGGTATCCCCACATGGATACTAACGGAAAGGTGGATGATGCCTGGATGAAAAGGGTGCATGAGGTGGTTGACTATGTGCTCGATGCTGGTATGTACTGTATCCTGAACGTTCATCACGATACGGGAGCCGGGAATACTGCCTGGCTCATTGCCGATGAGACAGTGTATAACGATACGAAAGAGAGATACGAGTACTTGTGGAAGCAGATCGCTTTGGAGTTCAAGGACTATGGGGAACGCCTGCTCTTCGAGAGTTACAACGAAATGCTCGACAGCAAACGCTCTTGGTGCTTCTCTTCGTTCAATACTACGAACAGATATGATGCTGCTATTGCGAAGTCGGCTTACAGTGCTATCAACAGCTATGCCCAAAGCTTCGTCAACGTGGTACGTGCCACAGGTGGAAATAATGCCTGCCGTAACTTGGTGGTGAACACCTATGGTGCATGTAGCGGCAGCGGAACATGGAACACGCATCTGACCGACCCGCTGAAGGAGATGAAACTTCCTCAGGACAATGCGCAGAACCACTTGATCTTTGAAATTCATTCCTATTTAGACGTAACAAACTTGTCGAACGTGAAAAAGGAAGTGGATGACATGATTACCAAATTGAATAACCACTTGGCATCGAAAGGGGCGCCTGTGATCTTTGGGGAATGGGGAACGAGTAATGTTGATGCAGGTACCGACTATATTGACCGTCGTGAGAATATGATTGCCTTTATGCGCTATTTCATAGAGAAGTGTAAGGAGAATCATATCGGTACATTCTACTGGATGGGGCTCTCCGACGGAATGCCGAGATCGCTTCCTGCCTTCCAGCAACCAGACTTGGTGGAGGCAATGACGCAGGCTTTCTATGGCGACAGCTTCCAGGCGATGATTCCCACCGTGGATGATTATGAGTTAAGCTATACGGTCAATTATAATGGACAATGGCAGGAACTGAACCTTGTCAATAGCGAGATCGTAACGAATGATTATCAGAGTGTTACCGTTGAGTTGGGAGAGGTGCCTGCCAATGATCTCCTGCAGGTGAAGGTGTATGGTGCCAGTGATGGAAAAGAAACCTATCAGCCGGTGTCCTCGTCCAGTTTGTCAACTACCGTCACCTTCGATGCCTCAAAACTGGGCACGAAGATTCGACGTGTCACGTTGCAATATACCAAGTCACAGGCTTACGCTATCGGAGTGAAGCGGGTGATCCTGACAAAAAAAGACGGTACTGAGCAGGAGATGACTCCCAGTGTGTTCTGGGGTTGTAGTCTCTCCGTGGAGGCACAGAGGAAAGCAACTGGTATTGTGTCACCTGTATGGAATGCGGTGGATGACCATGTTGACGGCAACGTCTATAACCTGTCGGGACAGCGGGTCGCTCATCCTTCGAAGGGTATCTATATCTATAAGGGAAGGAAATATGTGGTGAGATGAGTGTGGTGAATCACTCTCGTCTCGTCTATTCCATCTTCTGACAGCACCAGCGGGTTACCTTCATCATGACGGCCATACCGGGAATCTCTTTGAGAAGGTAGTATTTGCCGCTGGAGCGAACCAAACGACCGGATAGACCTTTCAGTGGACCGTGTGTCACCATCACACGGTCCCCTTTCTTTAGTTTTGCCTCATCCTCACTGAGGTATTTTTTCAAGAGGAGCTCGGGGTTGCACATAATCATGAACTCCTGCATCTGACGGGCCGGAATCTGATAGAATATGCTACTGCCACGGGTCTTACGGATGATGTAGAAATGTCCTTTGTAGCGTTGCTCCATCAGTTCCTGCAGCAGCTTGTCAGTCATGGTCTTCTTGATGAAGATCAGATTGGAGACTACAGGACGCAGCTCATGACGGCGCTTCCCCTTACGGTCGATGAAAACAACATCTTGTATGGGGAAAAACGATTCTACGTCATTCGCAATCAGATAATCAGCCATTTCCTTGGGGCGCAGACCGAAAAGCTGAACACCGAACCATGGGGTGGTGTCGCTGTCGTTCAATGCGCTCTCATCATATATGGGCTTCTCATCCTCCTCATCAATATGATTTAATTTCTCGTCTTTCATCTCTTATCTCTCATCTTAAAACTCACTGGTAAAGTGGAATCTGATGTGCTCAAAGTCCTGCTGGGCCATCTGCAGTACATAGCCGGAGTCGGCTAAGAACACATCGCGCCCGTCTTTGTCCTTGGCCATATATTGGTATTTGCGTTTCTTGAAGGCCTCCAACTCTTTCTCATCATCCGCCTCTATCCAGCATGCCTTGTACAGATGGACAGGCTCCCAGCGGCATTTTGCATTATACTCGTTCTCCAAACGGTACTGGATCACCTCGAACTGTAACTGTCCCACCGTTCCGATAATCTTGCGGTTATTGAACTGGTTGACAAACATCTGGGCCACTCCCTCGTCCATCAGCTGATCGATACCTTTATTCAGCTGCTTGGCTTTCATCGGGTCATCATTCTCGATATATTTGAACATCTCGGGAGAGAAGGAGGGCAGACCGCGGAAATGCAACTGTTCTCCCTCTGTCAGGGTGTCACCGATCTTGAAGATACCATTGTCGGGCAATCCGACAATATCACCTGGATAGGCTTCCTCGATGGTACTCTTACGCTGGGCCATGAACTGGGTAGGCGAGGAGAAACGAACGGTCTTGCCCTGACGTACCAATAAATAAGGCTGGTTCCGTACGAACTTACCACTGCACACCTTACAGAATGCAATACATGAACGGTGGTTCGGATCGATGTTTGCCGTGATCTTGAAGATGAAGCCGGTGAATTTCTGCTCCTCTGGCGATACCATGCGCTCCACAGCCTTGCTAGGGCGGGGACTGGGGGCAATCTCCACGAAGCAGTTTAACAACTCCTGTACACCGAAATTGTTCAGGGCTGAGCCGAAGAAAACGGGGGCAACCTCCGCACTACGGTAGGTCTCCACGTCAAACTCCGGATAAACACCATCCACCAGTTCAAGATCCTCGCGTAATTTCTCTGCATCTTGTTCTCCTATCACATCATCAACATACATGTGACTACTCCCCTCGCCCGTTGGAGAGGGGTTGGGGGTGAGGCTTACCTCCACCTTCTCGGTCACTCGTTGCTTGTCGGGAGTGAAGAGGTCGAGCTTGTTCTCGTAAATGTTATACACACCTTTGAATTTCGCACCTTGGTTGATAGGCCACGACAAGGGGCGTACCTTGATTTCCAGTTCTTGCTCCAACTCATCCAAGAGGTCAAAAGGATCGCGCCCTTCACGATCCATCTTATTGATGAAGATAATAACTGGCGTGTTCCGCATCCTACAGACATTCATCAGTTTTCGTGTCTGTGCCTCCACACCTTTCGCCCCATCGACAACGATAATGGCAGAGTCAACGGCTGTCAGCGTACGGTAAGTGTCTTCGGCGAAGTCTTGGTGTCCCGGGGTGTCGAGGATATTCACCTTATATTCTATACCCGACTCCTCTGGGGTGTAGTCGAACTCCATCACAGAGGTGCTTACCGAGATACCACGTTGCTTCTCGATATCCATCCAGTCGGAAGTGGCGGTCTTCTTGATCTTGTTACTCTTCACGGCACCCGCCACCTGTATCTGTCCTCCAAACAGCAGGAACTTCTCCGTAAGAGTGGTCTTACCGGCATCGGGGTGCGATATAATGGCGAATGTTCGCCTACGTTCTATTTCTTGATTCACAATACTCTTATCTTATCACTTTTTCAGAATTGTTATCTGATGACTTATTCGGATCTTGAAGGTAATCATACCTCTCATTTCTCATCTCTCATTTTGCTTACGCATTCCCTCAGGCTCTCTTCCCAGTAGGGGATGTCGAGACCAAAGGTGGCTTTGATCTTCGTCTTGTCAAGCACGGAGTAGTGCGGACGGTTAGCTGGAGTGGGATATTCCTCGGTGTGCAAAGGATTCACCCGACAGCTTGTGATGCCGGCAATGCGGTGGATGGCTTTCGTGAAGTCGTACCAGCTGATCACGCCTTCATTGGAGAAATGATATACTCCTGGGATAATACCTTTGTTGATGATGGTCATGATGGCGACAGCTAAGTCACGGGCATACGTCGGCGTACCGATCTGATCGAAGATCACGCCCAGCTGTTCCTTCTCCTTACCCAAACGGATCATCGTCTTTACAAAGTTATTACCAAAACTGCTGTACAACCATGCCGTACGGATGATGACACTGTTCTTGCAGAACTTCTGCACGCCTAACTCACCGGCGAGTTTCGTTGAACCATAGACACTGTCGGGACAAGGAGTGTCGGTCTCCACATAAGGTGTATGCTTCGTACCGTTGAACACATAGTCGGTGGAGATCTGGATTATCCATCCACCCCGTTTCTCGATGGCAGCAGCTAAGTAGGCGGGAGCCACGGTGTTCAGACTGGTACACAGTTCCTTGTTGTCCTCAGCCTTGTCCACGGCGGTGTAGGCAGCGCAGTTCACGATACCGTCTATTTTCTTTTCTGCCACGAACTGTTCCACGGCCAGCTGGTTGGTGATGTCCAACTCTGCCACGTCGGTGTTGAACCAAGTGTGTTGCGCATTCTCTTTCTCGAGCAACTGCATCTCGTTGCCGAGTTGGCCATTACAGCCGGTAATCAATATCCTCATAAGCTTATTCGAATTCTATTCCTTCGTTTTTGTCTTTCTGATAATAGTCGCTGAGCATCCCGATGAAGGTGGTGATCTCCTTGATGGCATGCAGGGTGTTCTGACTGATCTCTTTCTTCTGCAGACGGAGTATCATCACACCATACAGCGCATTGAAACAGGTCTCGATCTCACTCTCCTGTTTCCCGTCTCCTTTCTTCTGCCTCAGTTCAACAATAAAGGGCAAAACCTTATAATACTCACTGTTGTAGAAGGGGAACTTACTACTGGAGAGCAACTGGGCATTCAGTTCGACGAGCTGCTGCAAGACGATCTGGTTGATTTGCAGATGTCCGCTTTCACGACAACCTTCTTGGTTCATCATCCTTAGCAGGTCGCCGTACCAGTCGGTCATCTCCTCCTTCTGCTCTTCCGAATAGTCGAACCGCTCGATATATTCCCGGCGGATCCTACTTAGTGAACAACCGTAGGCACGTATCAAATCCTCTACCTGCCACATATACAACAGGTATTCAGCGATATTTTTCTTTCTTAACTCCTGGGATACAAACATGTACTATATGAACTCTAAACTAATAGTGCGGTAGCTGATACAGGTTAAACACTGTTCCAAAGAGAACAATGAGGGAAAAGATGATCACGATGGAACCAATCACCTTATTTATTATAAGGATACCACTCGTGTCGAAAATGCCACGGATCTTATCCACCAGCCATGTAAGACCATACCACCACAGCAATGCTCCAAACGGGATGCTCAGATAACCTAAACACATCTCAATGGGGTGGTTGGGCACCACGAACGTGAACTGTGCGTACATGGCGATGAAGAGGAAGATAATCAGGGGATTGGAAAAGGTGACGAAGAATGCTGTCACCGCATTGTGTATGAGCGATCCTTTCTGCTTGCCACTCACATGCATGTTCTTCATGGGATTGCTGCGGTAACAGTAAATACCGAAACAGAGCAACATGATACTACCGAACACCTGTAGTAGGTATTGGTAGTGGGCGTTGTTGATCATGTCCATGACGAACGACATACCGAAACCGGTGATGAGCGCATAGATAATGTCACTCACGGCGGCACCGATACCAGTCACGAAGCCGTACCAACGGCCTTTGTTCAGGGTTCGCTGAATACACAAGATACCTACAGGTCCCATCGGCGCACTGGCGATGATCCCGATCAGTATTCCCTTAAATACCAAATTTACTATGTCAATATGAAACGCAAATGGCATATCGGGTGCAAAGGTAATAAAAAGTTACGAGATATTGGACTGTGACCCTTTGTTTTTAAAGATCTTCTACGAATTTTTGTTAAATGACGGAAATTACTTTTCTTGGTAACGGGTATATCATAACTTTTTCATTATCTTTGCATATTGAATCAGCAGGATTCAAATAACCTATTCAGAGAAAGAATGATTCTAACAACTAAAAACAATACGAAAGATGAATAATCAAACAGAGATGAAGCCGTATGTGATCGGCTTGGATTTAGGAGGTACGAACTCCGTGTTCGGAATAGTTGATGCTCGTGGTGATATCAAGGCTACCACAGCCATCAAGACTCAGGGCTACGACAAAGTGGAGGACTATGTGGATGCCTGTGTGGAAGCCTTGCAGGTGATCATCGACCAGGTGGGCGGCATCGATACCATTAAGGCGATGGGTATCGGAGCTCCTAACGGAAACTATTATAGCGGAACCATTGAGTTTGCACCGAACCTCCCATGGGCACACGACGGTGTGGTGCCTCTGGCCAAGATGTTCAGTGAAAGACTGAACAATATTCCTGTCGGATTGACCAACGATGCCAATGCTGCTGCCGTGGGTGAGATGATCTACGGTGTTGCCCGTGGAATGAAGAATTTCATCGTCATCACGTTGGGAACGGGTGTGGGCTCCGGTATCGTGATCAACGGACAGCTGGTCTATGGTTGTGACGGCTTTGCCGGTGAACTGGGACATGTGGTGATGCGCCGTGAGAACGGACGCTCCTGCGGATGCGGTCGTACAGGCTGCTTAGAAGCGTATTGCTCGGCAACGGGTGTGGCCCGCACGGCTCGTGAACTGTTATCTACAACCCAGGAACCTTCTCTGTTGCGTGAACTGGATCCCGAAAAGATCACCTCTCTTGACGTGTCTATTGCAGCAGGCAAGGGTGACAAGTTAGCCAAAGAGATCTATGAGTTCACGGGAGAGATGTTGGGTGAGGCCTGTGCCGACTTCGCAGCTTTCTCTTCTCCCGAGGCATTCATCTTCTTCGGTGGTATGACAAAGGCTGGTGATCTCATCATGGAACCGATCAAACGGAGCTACGAAGAACATGTGCTCAAGATCTTTAAGGGAAAGGCCAAGTTCTTAGTGAGCGGATTGGATGGAGCTTCCGCAGCCATTCTCGGTGCCTCTGCCATCGGCTGGGAATTGTAATATTGGCAGAATACAGTTACGCTGAAGCGTTGCACGATTTGTGCAGAGGCTTTGCACAACTTGTGCGGATGTGTTGCACAACCAGTGCAAAGGTCTTGCACAAGTTGTGCAACGTTTCTGCACTATTTCTGTATCATTCCCCTTTTTGTCTTTCTTTTCCTTCCGTTTCGTAAAAAACACGGGTTTTATTTTGTTATTCCAGCATTTTAGGCTAACTTTGCGCCCTATGAATCAACAACAAGACATTGAGGCGGCTGTGAAAGTGCTGCGAAACGGGGGGGTGATCCTCTATCCCACGGATACGGTGTGGGGCATCGGCTGTGATGCTACCAACGCCGAGGCTGTGGCAAAGGTGTATGCCATCAAGCAACGTGACGACTCCAAGGCGATGATCTGTCTGGTGGATAGTGATGTTCGGTTACAGCGCTATGTCAGGAATGTGCCTGAGGTGGCATGGGATCTGTTGGAACTGTCAACGAAACCCACCACGGTGATTCTTGACAATGCCGTGAACCTCGCACCCAATCTTATTGCTGCCGATGGAAGCATCGCCATGCGCATCACACAAGAACCGTTCTCGAAACAGCTATGCTACCGCTTCCAGAAACCCTTAGTGAGCACCAGTGCCAATATCAGTGGGGAGCCTGCGGCACAGAATTTCTGTGATATCAGCGAACAACTGTTGAATGCCGTTGACTATGTCTGCTGGTCACGCCGGCAGGAACATAAGCCACACACACCGTCGAGCATCATTAAACTTACCCACGACGGGGTGGTTACTATTATCAGGAAATGAGTGGATATACAACAGATCGTCAGCATCTTTCATGGGTGCAACGCTTCCTCCAATGGCGCGAAACCCACATCACCGACAAACAGTTTACCCTACTGTTGAGCTTTTTCGTAGGACTGTTTGCCGCCGTAGCGGCCTTCGTGCTCCACTGGATGATCGACGAGATCGGCATCCTGCTCACGGCGAGCTTCGATAACACGTCGTTCAACTGGCTCTATCTGGTCTATCCTGTCGTCGGAATCTATCTCACCTCTTTGTTCGTGCGGTATGTGGTGAAGGATAATATATCCCACGGAATCACCCGGATCCTCTATGCCATCTCACGGAAACAGAGCCGACTGCGCAGTCATAACTGCTGGAGCTCGGTGATTGCCTCGGCTATCACAATCGGTTTCGGCGGCTCAGTGGGAGCAGAGGCTCCTATCGTACTGACAGGTTCGGCCATCGGCAGTAACCTTGGAAAACTGTTCAAGATGGACAACCGTACACTGATGCTGCTGGTGGGGTGTGGGGCATCGGCGGCCATCGCCGGTATTTTCAAGGCCCCGATAGCCGGTCTGGTCTTCACCTTGGAGGTGTTGATGATCGATCTGACCATGGCTTCGCTGCTGCCCATCCTGGTGTCGAGTGTCACGGCGGTGCTCTTCAGTTATGTGTTCAACGGCAGCGACTCGTTGTTTACCTTCACCAATGCCAACACTTGGGAACTGGAACGGATCCCTGCATATATATTATTAGGTGTGTTCGGCGGACTCATCAGTCTGTATTTCATTCGGATGATGACGGCCTGCGAGAACATCTTTTCACGGTTGGGAGACAACCACTACGCGAAACTGCTGCTGGGCGGTGTGGTGCTGAGTACGCTGATCTTCCTCTTTCCCTCTCTTTATGGTGAGGGATATAGTAGTATCAACATCCTGTTGAACGGAAAGACCGAAGCCGATTGGAATACCATTCTTAACAATTCTCTGTTCTACGGTAGCGGACACTTGTTGGTACTGTATATCGCCTTGGTACTGCTTACGAAGGTCTTTGCGACCTCAGCCACCAACGGAGGAGGCGGCTGCGGAGGAACGTTCGCACCGTCGTTGTTTATCGGTGCCTTCGGCGGCTTCCTCTTTGCGAGGGTGTGGAATATCGAACAGATCGGGGTGTATATCCCGGAGGGAAACTTCGCGATGTTAGGTATGGCAGCAGTGATGGCGGGAGTGATGCATGCACCACTCACGGGAATCTTCCTGATTGCCGAGCTGACAGGCGGCTACCAGCTGTTCATCCCTTTGATGGTAGTAAGCATCTTCGCCTATCTTACGATCATCATCTTTGAACCGCATAGCATCTATGGCATGCGACTGGCACGGGAAGGAAACCTCATCACGCATCATACCGATCGTGCCGTACTGACATTGATGTCGCTGAAAAGTATCATCGATCATACCTTTACCTCGGTGCATCCCGATATGAAACTCGGTGCACTTGTGCATGCACTCAGTCGCAGTAGGTCGAACCAACTGCCTGTATTGGATGATGCAGGTACTTTCCTCGGCGAGGTGGATATCACGAAGATCAGACATATCGTGTTCCGCACAGAACTGTACAGTCACTTCACAGTGCGACAGCTGATGGCAGACCCTGCAGCAATCCTCGGCGTGAACGATCCGATGGAGGAGGTGATGAAGGTGTTTGAGAGGACACATGCCCCGATGCTTCCTGTGCTCGATTCCGAAAACCATCTCATTGGCTATATATCCCGTACCCACATGTATGCTACCTACCGGCAGCTTGTCGCGGATCTATCCGCCGAATGAGACCTCTCTCCTCTTCAATCATTTTAACTTGAAATGGAATGAACAAAAAAGACTTAAGAATCGTATTCATGGGAACGCCCGAGTTTGCCGTGGGCACCCTGCAGGCCTTGGTGGAAGGCGGATATAACGTGGTTGCTGTGGTGACGCAGCCCGACAAACCTGTGGGTCGTCATCAGGACACCCTTCAACCTTCTGAAGTGAAGAAATATGCGCTGGAACACGGACTTCCCGTCCTCCAGCCCGTAAAGATGAAAGACCCTGAATTTGTGGAACAGCTTCGTGGCTATCAGGCAGATCTACAGGTGGTGGTGGCATTCCGCATGCTGCCCGAGGTGGTGTGGGACATGCCCCGCTTCGGAACGTTTAATGTACATGCGGCCCTATTGCCCCAATATCGGGGGGCTGCCCCCATCAACTGGGCGGTGATCAATGGTGAGAAAGAAACGGGTGTCACCACTTTCTTCCTCGATCACGACATCGATACGGGACGGATCATTAAGCAGAGTCGATGCCATATCACCCCCAAGGACAATGCAAATGATATATATTTAAAATTGATGAAAAAAGGGGCAATAATTGCTAAACAAACTATTAACGCAATTCTTGAAGGAAAAGGTTTGTTACGAGGATATCAACAGAATAACAGTATCGGGGGGGCATTAAGAACTGCTCCAAAAATATTTCGAGAAAATTGCAGGATATCATGGGATAATAGTGCCCAAAGTGTATACAATTTCATTCGTGGATTGAGCCCGTATCCTGGCGCATGGACAACGATTCTTGGGGGTGCAAATGATCAAGGTTCTCAATTAAAAGTGTTTAAGGCTTCTCTTAGCAGTTTTCCTATACCTCTTAGTCCTTATAAGAGGGTCTTGAAGAAACGTAAAAATAATGTATTACAGACAGGCTCATTGATCATTGACAAAAACAGATTGTATATAAAGGTGGCTGATGGGTGTATTGAGATTCTTGAATTGCAACTAACAGGAAAGAGACGCATGACGGCACGCGATTTTATTAATGGCTTCAGAGGAATCGAAGAGGCGAGAGTGAAATGAATTATCGGAGCAACGAGTGCCTTCGTGCTTGCACGTTTGGCCGAGTCGTGACGAAAATTATGGAACGAAGTACATAAAACTGAGAACTGAGAGGTGAGAACTGAGAACTGAAAGGTGAGAACTGAGAACTGAAAGGTGAGAACTGAGAGGTATGATTACCACTAAGGGCTTGGCCTTTGGGGCTCCCCGCCCATTGTAGGGGCGGGGTTGGGGGCGGGGTCAGTAATCTCTTTTCTTTCCTCTTTCCTCTCTCCTCTTTCCTCTTTCCTCTCTCCTCTTTCCTCTTTCCTCTCTCCTCTTTTAATTCACCACTTTCTTTCCATTCACAATCACAATCCCCTTTCCAGGCTTATTCATCTTCATGCCGTTTAATAGGTAATAAGTGGGTGTAGCGGTATCTTGTTGCAAAGAATGGATGCCGGTGGCTATGCCGCTCTTGACATAGGGAACAAGGGTGAATGCATTATAGTAATAATGATCTGGTCTTGCTATCATGATATGATCTTCCCAACCGATACATGACTGGTAGCTGCTGGCAGAGGAAAGCTTGCAGACAATGGTCAGTAACAGATTCTCTTGGTCGTTAGACGTTCTTTGTGGCATGGCTCCTCCACCATACCATGAATTGGTTGGCATTGTATAGCCTGAGGTCAATTCGGTAAGGATTCTGAGAACATTTCCAGAACGATCGATAACACCGATGGCAAGATCGTAGGTGCCGCTCATACCGCTTTGGTTCTCGACCTTGTAGGATAGGACATAGTCTTCATTATCGTATAGACCAATTTCTGTGATCGTGAGTCTTCGGTCTGCTTCATTGATTCCATCCGGCTTTTGGATTCCAATCACGGCATCTTGGTCGTAGGCGTATGCTTCTGTGCCTTGTGTGGGATCCGTGAGGCTTTCATCGTTGGGGTCAGCCACGGAAAGCAGGAAATGTCCGTTCATATTTCCTCCCCATCCCCAGTTGATATGATACTTTCCGTCTTTGTAACCGTCGAGGATAAAGGCATGACCATAATTGTCAGAGGTGGAACCGCTATAAAGAACAGGCCGTCCTTTCTGGAGCTCCTTGTACATCATATCATCCCATTCTGCTGCTTCATATCGGTCACGTGAGAGGCACCGTACATCCTCATCATACCCGAAATAATTCCTAAATGCTTCGGCGGCCTCAGCACTGGAGGCACCAGAGCCGCTGAGACCATAGTTCATCTCTACCGACTGTCCGCAGTAACGCATCAACGTGGCAACGGCCTGTGCCGAGGCGTTGGTCTCATTATTGGCATAACTGACTTTCATCGTACTCCAGCTGAACGTAGTGGTTGGTAGTCCGCTGAAAGTATGTGCTTTCCCATCGCCTGTCTGATCTGCCTCAATGGTATAGTCGGGAATGGCAGAGCAGGCTGCAGTGGGCCATTGGTGATAGTACATCAACTGTGCCATGGCGGTGGCCACACAGCCAGTAAGGCACAGCTGGTTACCGAAATATTCCGGGAAACTGAGCTTGAGGTTATAGGGGGAATACTGGTTCCATGTGGTGGACAATAAAGGATTGATGGTTGCCTTGGCTGCCCTCCTTGTACCGCTACTGACATTCACACCATGCTCCTGTATCCAGTGTATCTGTCGTTCGTATTCCTTCAGCCATGCTTTCACATTCTCGGGCGCATCCTCTATGTTGAGCGATCCCTCATCGGCATAGCCTAAAATGGTTTCGGTGCGATCATCACCCGAGACGATCACGAAGCCTTCGTTATCACCGATATTAAATAGGTACAGCACTTCGTCTTCTGCCACATACGACTGTTTGACAGACGGTATCTGAATGTTGCTGGCACGACGACCTTGAGAGGATTTGTTACTAAGTGACTCCTTGAGCCATGACTCGGCTTTGGCTTGGGCTTGTGTGGGTGTCACCTTACCTCCCCATACATTCAGGGCGAGGACGAACAGACAGAGGGTGAATAGTAGATTCCTTTTCATTTTAGTAATTTGTTTGATGATGAGTGCATTGTAACTCAGCGATTATTGCTGCAAAGATACGAAAAGTTGAGAGAAATGCAAAAGGAAAGCTTGTTTTTCTTATCATTTCCGAGACCGAGTAGCTTCGACGAAGTCAAAGTTACAAAAAGTCGTGCGAAATGCAAAACTTTTTCATGAAAAAACACTATCTTTGCTGCATGAAGAGAATAATACTTACTTTTCTCACCGTGCTCAGCTTCTCCACGATGTCCTTTGCACAAAAGAGTTACCATGGTGACGGACCAGATGATATCCTTCGACTGATCCCTATCGGTACGGTGGTAGTCATGAAAATCGGAGGGGTGGAGGGTAGGAGCGATTGGCAGCATCTGTTGGTGAATGCCGGTCTCTCTACGGTGATGACAGCCGGACTTACTTATTCCCTCAAGGAGATGGTGCATCGACAACGTCCCGATGGAACAGACAACCATTCCTTTCCCTCAGGACATGCGGCCATTGCCTTCTCGGGAGCACAGGTATTGTATAAGGAGTATCACCAGAAAACGCCCTGGGTATGCGTGGCTGGCTATGCGGTGGCAACGGCGGTGTCGCTCGATCGGATTCGAAGGAACCGTCATCACTGGGAGGATGTGGCGGCGGGGGCTGCCATCGGCATCCTCTCTACCGAATTCTCGTACTGGTTAGGCGACAAATTGTTTCCTCAGCATCCTGAGCGTTACCAGTTGTCACTGTCACCACAGTGCCTCAGCATCCAGCTGCAACTTTAATAATCATTCTATATGCACAGGATCTGCTTGCCCCCGAAAATGAATAAATAATCCCTTTGATTTGTTTTGTTTCACAAAAAGTTGTACCTTTGCACCGCTATTCGTTACGTTTAACATTTTAAAAGGTAAGAATTATGAAAATTGCAGTAGCAGGAACCGGATATGTCGGTTTGTCCATCGCGACCTTATTGGCCCAGCATAACAAAGTGACCGCTGTGGATGTGATTCCCGAGAAAGTAGATCTGATCAACCAGAGGAAGTCACCGATTCAAGATGAATATATCGAGAAATACCTGACAGAAAAGGAGTTAGACCTTACTGCCACCCTCGATGGCGCAGCTGCATACCGGGATGCTGACTTTGTGGTCATCGCTGCCCCAACGAACTACGACCCCATTAAGAACTTCTTCGACACCCACCATATAGAGGATGTCATCGATCTCGTCCTCTCCGTGAATCCCGATGCCGTGATGGTGATAAAGAGTACCATCCCCGTGGGCTATTGCCGTTCCCTCTATCTCCGCTATGCCCAGAAGGGGGCGAAAAAATTCAATCTCCTTTTCTCTCCCGAGTTCCTTCGTGAGAGCAAAGCCCTCTACGATAACCTTTATCCCTCGCGTATCATTGTGGGATACCCTAAACTGATTTCCCAGTTCCCAGAGGAGAATGAGGCCATCCAGAAGGTGACCGATGTAGAGAAGATGAAGAAGGCGGCTGAGACCTTCGCCTCCCTTTTGGTAGAAGGTGCCATAGGGCATCCCGAGAATACCCCCAAAGATGTATCCCAATCCCAGAGCTTGGATCATAGTGGTAATCATACCTCTCATTTCTCACCTCTCACTTCTCTCCTTGATAAAAATATCCCTGTTCTCTTCATGGGTATGAAAGAGGCTGAGGCTGTGAAACTCTTCGCTAATACCTATCTGGCCTTACGGGTGAGCTACTTCAATGAACTGGATACCTACGCCGAGGTGAAAGGTCTGGATGCTCAGGCCATCATTCAGGGTATCGGTCTCGATCCACGTATCGGTACCCACTATAACAACCCGTCGTTTGGCTATGGTGGCTATTGCCTGCCGAAAGACACCAAACAGTTGTTGGCCAACTACGAGAATGTGCCGCAGCAGATGATGACAGCTATCGTGGAGAGTAACCGTACACGCAAGGATTTCATTGCCGATCAGGTACTGAAGAAAGCGGGCTATTACGACTATACCACAGGTAGCCGTTATGCAGTGGAGGCTGAGAAGGATGTCACCATCGGTGTGTTCCGTCTTACGATGAAGTCTAATTCCGACAATTTCCGTCAGAGCAGCATCCAAGGTGTGATGAAACGTATCAAAGCGAAGGGAGCCACAGTGATTATCTATGAACCCACGCTTCCCGATGGAACCACGTTCTTCGGAAGTAGGGTCGTCAACGATCTGGATCAGTTCAAGACACAGAGTGATGCCATCATCGCCAACCGTTACGATCCCGTCCTTGACGATGTTGAGTCCAAGGTTTACACTCGCGACCTCTTCCGTCGCGACTAATCACCCTTGTCTCACAGAAGTTTTTCCTCACACAGAAAGCACAGAATTCACAGAAATATTAGTATATGATGTCCTGTCTGCATGGCAGACACTGCCTCTATTTCAGCATTCTGACCTTGCCCAGCCGTCAGGCTGATTATAAATCTGCGAAATCAGCGAGATCTGCATGACCAAATAAAGCCGTACAGGCTATATCCGTGCGATTCGTGTTCAAAAAACCAGCCGTACAGGCTGACAATTATCTGACATCTGTGACTTATTCTGTGTGAGATTGACAATCCCCCTTATCCCCGTTTTTCCCGTTCCGACCGTTTTTCATAGCATTTTATTTGGCAGTGTCACAAAAAAGCATTACTTTTGCATCGTAAATATGACGGGGAAATAGAACAGGGGTGCAACCCCACTATATCATGATATATAAAAGATAATTCATCATCAGTAATTTGTTCGCACAGACAATCTCTGTGGCGTACCTATTTCCCGTACCCCCTCTTTTCCCGTCATCGTTGACAGCACATCGTTCTGCGAGCCCTTTCAGGCTCCTATGCGGAGGCGTACCTGTTCATCATGCCGTCCTGCTTCCCTAAGTAGGATTAAAGAATTGTGTCCCCGCCTCTTCATCTAAACACTCTTATCTGTGCTATCAGTGAGCCCTTTCAACACTCTAAGGATTTCAGGAACTTAGCCGTATTTGTGCAATTCGTGTGATTCGTGCAATTCGTGTTCCCCAACCCTTCAGCCGTATAGGCTGACAAATATCTGTGTTTTGGCTTTTTCTCTCCGCTACGCTATGAGTGACCGTTGGTTCCCCGTAGGCGCCGATTTTCAATTCAGTGCTCTCTGTGTGAGATTTTAAAGGCAACAGCCGTACAGGCTCATCCGTGCGATCAGTGCAATCCGTGTTCCATGACCCCAGCTATAATTTGTCATTTCTTCATGGAATCATATCACAATATGAGATAAAAATAACAAAGATATGTTTACATTACTCGACCTCCCGTATAAGCAAGAAGCATTAGATCCTGTGATCAGTGCCCAGACCTTGTCCTTTCATCATGGCAAGCACCTACAGACATATGTAGATAATCTTAACAAACTCCTTCCGGGGAGTGATTTCGAAAGCTTGTCACTCGAGGACATTGTGAAGAAAGCTCCCGCTGGAGCAGTTTTTAACAATGCCGGTCAGATACTTAACCACGAGCTGTATTTCAATCAGTTCCGGGCAATCAGCGACGCAGCACATGAACCCACAGGTGCCCTTGCTGCACAGATTCTCAAGCAATGGGGTAGTATAGATGTCTTCAAGACCGACTTCGAGTCTAAGGGCGTAAGTCTATTTGGCTCTGGATGGGTGTGGCTATCCTCAGAAGCTGATGGTACGTTGGTCATCACCCAGGAGCAAGGAGCGTCCAACCCGATTGCAAGGTCTCTCAATCCCCTCCTCACGTTCGATGTATGGGAGCACGCCTACTATCTGGACTACCAAAACCGTCGTGCCGCCCATCTCTCTGCCCTCTGGCAGATCATAGACTGGCAAGTCATAGAAAACAGGTACGACTTTTAGATATTCATGGAAAATCAGCCGTACAGGCTATATTCGTGCGATCCGTGTTCGTTTACCCCAGCCATATAGGCTGACAAACATCTGTGATATCTGTGGTATCTGTGTGAGAATTTAAAAGGCAACAGCCGTACAGGCTCATCCGTGTGATCCGTGCAATTCGTGTTCGTTTACCCCAGCCGTACAGGCCGCAGGTGACCCTGCATTTTCCGTGCTTTTCTGTGAGATAAAACAATAATTCTTAAGAAGATTTCCAATGAAACGTAAACAATATCCCCAGCCTGTATCTGATACGGAGATGGTTAAGGAACCCGTGCCTGCGGTTTCGTATAATCATAATGTCTCCCCGTTAGATGCCCTTTGGTCAATATATCAGTCTCAATCAAAAAGAGTTCGCAAAGCATTCCGTCAGCGAATCCTCGAAGAAGAAAAGGCTGATAAACACGAATCAGAGATGCGCGCTTACGAGCTACAGTTACCATCCGAGACAAGGGAGTCTGTTTGTCTCTTTGCAAAGACAATTAAGAAGGCAGTGAAAGATGTGCGTCAGGCCGCCGCTGATCATACTCATGTAGGACGTAATGCTGACGATTTCCTGTCAGAGTTAGAACAAGAAGAGGCATGAACGTCGTAGTCTATATACATCCGGAATTTGAGCGTCAGTTCAAGCGTTATAGCAAGAAGTATCATTCACTGGTTAATGATTATCGTTGTTTTCTAGAGACTATAAAGGAAAACCCTTTCCAGGGTGTTAGTCTAGGTAATGGCATTAGGAAGGTTCGTTTTGGCGTTGCATCCAAAGGAGGCGGTAAAAGCGGAGGAATGCGTGTCATCACTTTTTCCTTGAACAAGGTGAACGATGATATATATGAGATAACGTTACTTTATATATACGACAAAAGTGAGATGGGCAACGTTTCCGACAAGTATATCCAGTATCTACTAGACAAAGAATTATAATTCTGTGAGATCTGTGAGATCTGTGTGCGAATTAATAATTTCCGTGTGAGACAAAACAATAATTCTTAAGAAGATTTCCAATGAAACGTAAACAATACCCCCAGCCAGCATCTGATTCGGAGATGGTTAAGGAACCAATGCCCGTAACACAGATGACAACAGTATTCAATCCATCCCAGATGGCATTGCTGCGAATGTTTGCCCGTGACCAATCAGAAGAAACTGCTTTGGAAATCAAGCAGGTTCTATCAAAGCATTTTCAGACAAAGGCAGATGCAGCATTGAATGAGTTATGGGATTCTGGTCAGCTTGATCAGGAGAAACTGGACGAATTGCGTAATATGCATATTCGCGATATTTTACACTAATCAATCTGGTCAAGATGAGTAGAATCGTTATTGATACCAATACACTTGTTCAGATTGTCTCTCCCAAAAGTCGCTACCGCGAAATATACGACTCTTTTTTTGATGGAAGAAATACGTTGTGTGTATCGACAGAGATACTTGAGGAATATGAGGAAATATTGTACAGGCTTACCAATAAGGAAGTAGCAGCTAATATTATTGATGCCATCGTTAATAATCCATATACGTTGGAAGTTCAGCCATTCTACAAGTTTAATCTTATTCAACAAGATCCTGATGACAATAAGTTCGTTGATTGTGCAATAGTATCCCATGCTCGATATCTGGTAACAGAAGATAAGCATTTCAGAGTATTAAAAGACATCCCATTTCCTTCCGTCCACGTAATCGGAATCGATGATTTCCTCAACGAGATAAGGAAGCACAAAGTGTGAATTCAGTTCTAAGGTCGAAAGTTTCGACCTTTAACACATTTCCGCCCTTTCTGCCATTTGGCTTCCCCTAAAGCGCCGACCTTTGGTTCTGCGGGACAAAAAAATAATAATTCAGCGGGATATAAAAATCTGTGAGATCTGTGAGATCTGTGTGCGTAAATAAACATTTCAATTTGATAATTCCGTGTGACAAACAACAACCCCGAAATATCATGAGTAAAAAGTATAAACCATTAGAATCTGATTCCCCATCCATGGCATCAGAACCAACAAGTACCTACAATAACCAAGTCATCTCCACTGTAGATGCATTGTGGGTGCTCATTCAGGGACAGACGAAGGCTGTCCGTAAGGCTCTTACAGAACGTCTTCTTGCAGATCAAGAGAAGGCAAAGACACAGCGTCAAATGGTCAAGGATAGTCTCACTCGTGCTTTTGATGAACTCCATTCCGGCAAGGTTCATCATGACGCCCGCAAACTATTCAAGAAGTAGTACTTATGAAAATTGTATTCGATTACCTTGATGAGTTTGAGCGAGGAGCAAAAGCATTACGGAAAAAGTATCCATCTTTTGAGAGTGATTATGACACCTTCCTTGATGAACTCGAAAAGAATCCTTTTTCTGGTGAGTCTTTAGGTAAGCATACGTATAAGTACCGAATGGCTATCACGTCAAAGGGCAAAGGAAAGAGTGGAGGTGCACGTGTTATTACATACAATCTTCAACAGCAGAGCAAAGATGAAATACTCATTACTTTAATGACAATTTATGACAAGTCCGAGATAGATAATGTCTCTGATGCCTACCTCCGCAGTCTAATTAATGAGATAGAAATTCGTTAAGTAATTAAAACTATTCATTTCCGCGATTTCTGCTCGCAGGGCATCCCAACAGATTCTCACAATCCGCATGGCAATAACATTTCTGCTCTTTCTGCCCTCTCTGCGGGACCATTTAACTTTCAGCCGTACAGGCTGTATCCGTGTGATTCGTGCAATCCGTGTTCGTTTACCCCAGCCGTATAGGCTGACTATTATCTGTGATATCTGTGCTCTCTGTGTGACTAAATGAAGCCGTATAGGCTATATTCGTGCAATCCGTGCGATTCGTGTTCGTATAAATACATTTTTGTGTTTCCTGCATTCTGTGAGATAATATAGATTTGTTCAATTATGAATCAGATTTTGTAAGATTTGCTTTTCCCCATTGGCAGCGACCTTTGGTTCTCGCCGCAGGCGACCCCGCATATCTACACAATTCGCATGGCAATTAACATTTCTGTGCTTTGGCTTTCCCCATGGCGCCGTTTTTCAATCCGTTCAATCTGTGTGAGGTTAAGTAATATCACATTTCTGTGTGCCATATAGTTCACTTCATTCCCATTTAACATAAAAATAATGCAAATACCTGTATTAGACAGCATCAAGACAATTGAACGTCAATACTACACGGGCGAGATGCCTGTACAAGTGATGTGTTCTGACATGAATGCCTATATTTGTAAGTATATGCGTTCATCAGTGAGTGCATATAAATTAGTATGCGAATTTATTGGTGCTTATATGGCAGATGCGTGGAAGTTAGGTTCTCCAGATGTTGCATTAGTGACTATTAAGCAACCTCATTGGGATGTCGTAAAAGTATCTCATGTCATTTCTGCCCCCACTTTTGGTTGTAGGAAAATGGAAGGAGTTGTTGACATAACACCCTCTACATATGGGGATATTGAACCAACAGTAATTGTTTTTAGACAGATATTAAAGATCGCGTTGTTTGATTTTTGGATTGCCAATGAAGACAGAAATGCCAACAATGCAAACCTATTATATGATGTGAATAAAGGTAATATTGTCCCAATTGATTTTGGATGTATCTTCAATACAGCAACCTTTGATTTCCCATTGTCCCAATTGACAATTACAGATACGATTCTCAGTTCCGACCTATTTAATCACCTGCTCAAAGGCTGTAAAGGGGCAGATATTGATGCAGAATTGCATAAATTGGAAAAGAGTTATAAAACACTCATAAAAAAGAGCAAGGAAGAACAGGAGTTGGTTATAAATGATTTACCAAAAGAATGGAATGTACCAGCCGAGATTGTAAAGGAGAAGATTCGTCAGTTGTTTGATGACAATTGGATTGAAGAGTGTTGGAAAAACTTTGTAGAATGTTTAAACAATAATAGAAATGAAAAATAGTCTTAGATATAGTATTATTTACGCTGTACTTCGCCCAGAAATATCAGAGCAAGTAAGTGTAGGTTTAATAACAATTGTCGACGAAAAGGTAAATATCCGTTTTTCATCTCAAAAGTTGAAAGCTTTGCGAAATCTGTTTTCCGAGAAGGAATACCGGTTCGTTTCCCGTGTCGTTACTCAGATGAAGAGGAATAACAGAGTAAATTCTGTTGAAACGATAAACTATTTGACGAGGTATTCCAACAACATGATTGTTTTCTCACCGTTGCAATGCATAGAGATAGAGCCGACAGAGCAGAGTAGAAACCGATTATATCGAACCTATGTGTATAGCGGAGCAAACCGAATGAACAGCTAAAAACTATCCGTGCGATCCGTGTTCGAATAAATTATTATTTCAGTGCTTTCCGTGCTTTCTGTGTGACGATAAAACAATAATTGTCCCGTTTTCGGGCCACCTATTAAGATTTTTATAATCATCAATGAATAACCTTCCATTAGTAAGTATCCTTGTTCCCTTTTATAACGTGGAAAAGTATATAGAAAGATGTGCACGCAGTTTATTTGAGCAGACATACGAGTGTTTGGAGTTCATTTTTGTGGATGACGGTAGTACAGATGAAAGCAAGGCTGTCTTGGAGAGAATAATCAGTGAGTACCCTCACAGGGAGTCTCATGTACGTGTCTTCTCATTCCCTAAGAACAAAGGACTGGCCACTGCGCGTAATTTCCTCGTAGATCATTGCCAGACTGAATGGTTGATGCATGTGGATGCTGATGACTGGTTGGAGAAAGACCTTGTAGAGCATCTTGTCAAGAAATATTTGGAAACAGGAGCAGATATTGTCATCTCTGGTCATCTTGTTCATGGAAATAGAAATGTAGAAACTTTTTCTATAAATGATTTTGATGAAAAGTCAGATTATTTAACACTAATTCTATCTGACATGAGAGCTCATCATATTTGGGGGAAACTAATTCGCCGTTCTCTTTATGTAAAACACTCAATTCGTGTAGATACTGATTGTGTAATAGCTGAAGATTTTAGGGCATTTGTGCGATTGGCTTATTATGCAAATCGCATAACATCGTTGCGGGAGTGTGGTTATCATTACGATATTCAGCGAGTGGATCGTATTACTATAAAAAATAAGGATAATTTACGAAAAAAAAGTTTGGGTATACTTGATACATTAATGAATGTAAGGTCCTTTGTTTCGGAAAATATTCCAAATTATTATGATCTATTCGAAAGAAACATCAGTTATTATTGTTATGTGGCATATATTTATCTGTCATGTACTTATGGTGATAGAGAAGTACATCAAATGATGTGCTACAAACTTAATGATTTGATTATTCAGCATCCTACTTTAAGTAGTTGTTTTAAGGATAAATTGAAATTTCATCTTATGAACAATTACTATTGTTTTAGTCTTAATTTGAGATTGAAAAGACTGTTGCATTTTAAACATAATTAATACATATTTGGATTGTGTCTTTGTTTTTTTGCTTTGACTTTATCCTGAATTGTTTAACAAACAAAGTAATAACGTTCAATAAGAAGATATTATTTACAAAAATGAATTACGGATTAATTATAGCTGGCGGTTCGGGTAACCGTATGGGCCAGGACATTCCCAAGCAGTTTATGCATGTCGATGGTTGTCCCATCATCATCCATACGATGAAAGCATTTCAAGACCATCCTGGTATAGATGGAATTGCTGTCGTGTGTCTCGAAGGGTGGGAAACAGTCCTTCAGTCTTATGCCAACCAATTCTCTATTACCAAATTGAAATGGATTTTTCCTGGTGGAAAGAGTGGAATGGAGTCCATTCACAATGGTATTTATGGACTCAAGGAAGCAGGATGTGAAGATGAAGATCTTGTACTCATTCATGATGCAGTACGTCCTTTGTTACCACAGGATATCATATCCTCTAATATTGCTATCTGTAAAAAATACGGATATGCAATTACGGGTATTCAATGTCGTGAGGCCATTTTGGAAAGTGAAGACGGTTTCTCTTCCACAACAAGTGTTCCTCGTGATCGTCTGATTCGAACGCAGACGCCTCAGACATTCCGTCTTGGTAATATCATTAGGGCGCATGAGGAAGCAAAGGAAAAAGGAATCAAAGATTCTGTTGCTTCATGTACATTGATGGCTGAACTTGGAGGTCGGGAGATGCATATTGTTCCTGGTTCAGAGAAGAACATCAAGGTTACCACAGTAGAGGATCTTGAAATGATCAAGGCTTTGATGCATGTTCAGAAAGATAGTTGGCTGAAGTAGTATATGATCAAGTACTCTGAATCATACTGGGAGGAAGTCAGAAAGGTCGTTTCCAGTATTCCGGATATTGCCAATTTATTTGGTAAAAGTGTTATGATTACCGGAGCAACGGGAATGATTTGTTCTGCTGTAGCAGAGTTGTTGTTTTGGCTGAATAAGGAATTTAATGCAAATATCCGTATAGTTCTTGCTGGACGGAACCGGGAGCGAATGCAGCAACGGTTTTATTGTTTCAAGGAAGAAATAGATTATTCGTTTCTTGAATACGACGCAACGAAAGAGAATGGCATTGTATTTTCACCCGATTATATCATTCATGGCGCCAGTCCTGCTGACCCAGTATCATTTATCAAGCTACCTGTTAAAACCATGTTTGCCAACCTGATAGGATTAAAGTCATTATTAGATATAGCCAGAGAGGCTCCCAAAACTAGGCTCTTGTATATCTCTTCTAGTGAAGTTTATGGTAAAAAGGAAGAGAATCGACCATTTCAAGAATCTGATTACGGATATGTCGATATATTGAATCCACGTGCATGCTATCCTTCTTCAAAGCGAGCAGCTGAAACGATATGTGCGGCATATCATGAGGAATATGGAGTAGATTTTGTGGTCGTTAGGCCTGGTCATATCTATGGTCCTTCTATTACAGAAACAGATAGCCGTGCTTCAGCTCAGTTTACTCGAAAGGCAAAAGCAGGTGAGAATATTGTCCTAAAGAGTGCAGGAACTCAGTTGCGTTCATACACCTATACTCTTGATTGTGCTTCAGCTATTTTGACTGTGTTACTTAAAGGAGAATGTGGAGAAGCGTACAATATATCAAATCCTCATTCAATAGTAACAATCCGTGAATTAGCAGAATGTATGGCAAAGACAGCTGGAGTTAAAGTCGTTTATGAGCAAGCTTCAGATCAGGAATTGAAAAGTTACAATATGATGGATAACTCGTCTTTGGAATCTGCCAAGTTGGAAAACATGGGGTGGAAGGGAAGATTTGATATAAAGAAAGGAATAGAATCTACTATTAGGCATTTTAATTACATATAAATATGAAAGGAATTTTGGTTGATGAGAAAGAAGTTTATAGAGACGATGATCTTTATAGTAAGTGCAATTTTAATAAAGATAAAGCGAGAGAGATGCTGAGCATTCTTAAAGAAGTGTTGTTGAAGAATGATGTGCATTTCTTGTTAAACTTCGGTACACTTTTAGGAGCGATTAGGGATAATGATTTTATTCCACATGATTATGATATTGATTTGTCAATGCATGAAAAATACAAACCTGCTTTTATTGCCTCACTTCCAGAATTAAGAGACAAAGGAATAGTAATGTGTGGTCACTACAAAGGTAATATTTTCAGTTTATTTTACGATGGTATTATTTGTGATATAGATGTTGTGTTTGATATGGTTTTTCCATATAGCCTTCGTTATTATAGACTTTTGGAGAAATGCTACCCAAAGTTTTATACCGAAAAGACAGAAATGATTACTTTTATGGGAGATCTATTTGAAGTGCCAGCTAATCCAGAACGTTACTTAAAGTATATGTATGGTAAAAACTGGCGTATCCCTCAAAAAGGGAAGCATGCAAGACTTTTTCCTCATTGGATGCTCCTTTCTCGTTTTCATTACTTTGTTAAAAGGTTTTTCCGATATCATTTCAGATAGTGTTTCTCAAACTTATCATCATAGGTAGGTGATAACTATGGCATAAATGTATTTATGTACTATAACGCAAGTTTATAATAGAATAATAATAGTGTCAGATAACAATACACAACGCATAGCAAAGAACACGGTCTTCCTTTATATTAGAATGTTTGTCATGATTGTAATAGGACTCTACACGAGTCGTATTATCCTGAAGACATTAAGGGTAGAGGATTATGGAACTTATAATTTAGTTGGCGGTGTAGTTGGCATGTTCGCCATCGTGAGCAGCTCTATGTCCACATCCATCAGTCGATTTATCACCTATGAACTTGGAAAGAATAACAAGCAGCGACTTAACAAGATCTTTTCAACCGCCATCAATGTCCAGCTATTGATGGGCTTGATAGTTGTTGTATTGATGGGGGCAGTAGGTATCTGGTTTTTGAATACGCAGATGAATATCCCTGAAAAGCGAGATAATCGTATATGGAATAATAAGAATTGAAAAAAAGGATAACGAAATCATGGACAGATATCGTAGCGGAGAATTGGATATAATGAAGTTCTGGGGCATATTATTGGTCGTTTTAGGACATGTAACCAATATGTATACGCCTTCAGGGTTAGTACAGTCCCTGGTTCAATCAGATAGCTTAGAATTGGTTTCCAGTTTTGTGTATTCTTTCCATATGCCTTTGTTCGTCTTTGTTTCTGGTTGTGTATATGCTTTTCAGAAGGAAGTGCTTCAGAAAAGAGTGTCCTTTGTTAATCTAATTCAGAAGAAATCGAAACGATTATTGATACCATATTTGGTTTTTGGCATCTTTTTGGTACTCCTAATGGTAGGCTGTGGTTTTAGGAATGACATAGTTGATTATGCATTTAATGGAGTGCTTCTCTCAAAAGATAGTCGCCATTTGTGGTTTGTATTGATGCTCTTTGAAGTGTTTGTACTGTTCTGGGTTATGAATAAGGCAATTGATAAGTTCAGATTCCCCAAATGGTCTATGCTTGTCATTTCATTCGTATGCTATCTTTTGGCGAATCGTTTACCTTACATTTTGCAAGTTTGTAGTGCTTTTCGTTATATCTTCTGGTTTACATTAGGTTATATATTTTTGCTATATAAAAACGATGTCAAAACTGCATATATATATATTTCCGGAGGAGTAATTTTGACACTTAATATGTTCATAGATAATGAAATCGGTATGAGAATTCCTCTTATGTCAACTGTTACCGCTTTTATAGGCATTATGGTTTTCTACCAGATTTCATGTAACACGAAGAGAATGGTGAAATACAAACTCTATCAGGTCATTAGCAAGGATAGTTTTGGAATATACTTATTTCATGTGTTCTTTATTTATCTGTTATTCTTCTTTTTAGCAGATATTGCCATATCACCATATATATTGTGTCCTATTGTTTTTGTTGTATCATTAGTCCTGTCGATAGTTATGACAGAACTGACGAGAAAACTCGGATTGCAAATATTAATAGGTGAGAATAAACCTCATGCAAAATAATACGCAACGCATAGCTAAGAATACGGTATTCCTGTATCTTAGGATGTTTGTCATGATGGTGATAGGGCTCTACACGAGTCGTATTATCCTGAAGGCATTGGGGGTGGAGGATTATGGAACGTACAATGTCGTTGGCGGTGTAGTTGGCATGTTCTCCATCGTGAGCAGTTCTATGTCCACATCCATCAGTCGGTTTATTACCTATGAGCTTGGAAAGAATAACAAACCGCGACTTAACAAGATCTTTTCAACCGCAATTAACGTACAGCTGTTCATGGGTTTGATAGTTGTCGTTTTGATGGAGGCTATTGGTGTCTGGTTTTTGAATACGCAGATGAATATTCCTGAAGGAAGAATGGGGGCCGCTAATTGGGTGTTCCAATTGTCCATCATCTCATTTGTGTTAGGTTTGCTGATGGTACCCTATAATGCCTCAATCGTAGCACATGAAGATATGGGTGTGTTCGCCTATATGTCGTTATTAGATGCAGTGTTGAAGTTGTTGATAGTGTTTTCATTATATATCTCCCCATTCGACAAGCTGATTTCCTATGCTGTATTGTTATTGGCCGTATCCTTGTTGATGCGAGGAATCTATGCTTTTTATTGCAAACGGCATTACGAAGAGTGTACTTACCATTTTGTTAATGATAAAGCGTTATTAAAGGAGATGACGAGCTTCGCAGGTTGGAATTTCTTAGGCAACGGTTCCTGGATACTAAACAATCAAGGCGTGAACATCCTCATTAACATTTTCTTTGGGGTTACCTTGAATGCAGCAAGAGGCGTAGCCACAACAGTGGATGGTATGGTACAAAGTTTTGTGAGTAATTTCATGACCGCGTTGAATCCGCAGATTACCAAGAGCTATGCAGCAGGTGATTTGGGGTATATGCACAAGTTAGTGTTTGCAGGAGCTAAATACTCTGCGTTTCTCATGATGTTCTTTATCATTCCGATTTGCTTGGAAACCGATTTGATACTTAAACTTTGGTTGGATGTTGTTCCTGAATATGCGGCAGTGTTCGTCCAGTGGACTTTATTGTCATCCATGTGTGTTATATTAGGGAATACATTAATTGCTTCCGTCTTAGCAACAGGAGAAATCCGTAATTATGAATTGGTCATGGGCTTAATGGCCCTTTCTAATTTCCCTCTCGTATGGATAGCGTTTAAACTAGGTGCTCATCCTGTTTATGCATATATCATCTATTTTAGCATCTATTTCTTAATGATTTTCGTTCGCCTCTATATGGTTAAGGATCTTATAAAGATGTCTGCATGGACGTATGTACGAGAAGTGTTTCTCAGAGTCTTACTTGTAGGGGTTTTCTCTATGATTATTCCACTTGTCATTGTATATGTCCAAGAAGATTCTGTTGTGAGGCTTTTAGAAGTTTGTGTTGTTAGTGTTTTTTGCACCATTGGAAGTATTATGCTGTTAGGTATGAAGCCCGAAGAAAAAGAAAAGGCCTTTAGTCTTGTTCGTAGTAAACTGTTTAAACATAAATGAAAAGGTTTTTATATAAAGCATTAGGTAAGAAATACACGTGGTTAGCGATGAACTATCGTCAGGCCCATACGTATTTGTATTCAGTGATACATCCTTACCATTATGATGCTATGCGTTATACTGGTACATTCTTAGAACAACCTTGTGAGTTCCCCTATTCAGATGAACTAGATAAGCAGGTAGATCGGGTTATTTATATCTTTTGGACAGGTGATAATGAGATTACTCCAAATCGTTTAGAGGGCATTAAGTCGTTGGAAAAGGTATGTGGAGTAGAAGTTAAGTTGATTACTCCTAAGAATCTACCTGATTATATTGTTGAAGAGGATCCTATACCAGAAGCATATCAGTATTTGTCTTTGAATCATCGTTCTGACTATTTGCGCTCTTATTTTATGTATCATTATGGTGGGGGATATGCAGATATCAAAACTTATTTTCATTCTTGGGTAACGGCATTCGACAAATTAGATGCATCCCAAAATGCTTATGTGATAGGATATTCTGAAGTTGGGTTTGATGGTGCAGCCAATCAGGGAATGCCAGAAAGTAAACTAAAAAATGATTTGCATTATCACTGGAGATATCTTATTGGTAACGGTGCATTTATATGTCGTCCTCATACTAGGATGTCAGCAGAGTGGCATACGGTGGTGAAAAACCGTCTTATATCTTATTCGGAAAGGCTCAAAGAACATCCAGCTAAAGATGTTTTTGGTAAGAATACGGATTATCCTATTCCTTGGGCTGGTATGCAAGGTAACATTTTCCATCCCTTTTGCTTGAAATACCGTGACCGTCTGCTTAAAGATAAAGCATTGAAGCCTTCATTCGAGAATTATAGGTAATGATTAAAAATTTTTAAAAACAAAACGTACCATAAAATAATTTAAAGGGACAGCAATTGCGTAAACAGGAATTAAGGCGATTTCTTTTGGAACTCCAATTTCAATAACGATATTCAGCAATATTATGTGTAGAAAATAATTAATGATGTGAGCCCCACTAAATCCAATTCCATTTTTAGCTGACACTTTTTCTTTAAAAGTAAAGTGGACTGTCAAATAGTAGTTGGCAAGAAAACTAATAAAATAGCCAAATGTGAAAGCTATATTCACATTAATCCAGTACTGAAAAATCCAATATATTACATATTCTATAAAGGTAGAAATGACTCCTACAATGCTAAATCGTATAAATTCAAGTATGGTTTTCCTTTTTCTCATGGGTGCAAAGATAATAAAAATAAATTAAATATCAATGAAATCATTTATTATAAATTTAAAGTCAAATAATGACCCAAGAGGTTGTTTGACAGTTATTGAAGGGCATCAGGATATTCCCTTTGAAATAAAACGTATTTTCTATATGCATCATGTGACAGAAGACCGTGGCGGACATGCGCATATAGATACAGACCAGGTACTTATTCCTATTCATGGCAGTCTTCGCGTGAAATTGTTTGATGGAAAAAAAACGCAAGAGTATTTGATGGATGACTGCACAAAAGGTTTGTATATACCAAGGTTGTATTTCACAGACATGACTGAGTTTACTCCCGAAACAGTATGCTTGGTACTTTCCAGTACCCATTATGACATGGGGCGCTCACTTAGAAGCATGGAGGCTTTTATTGACTATATAAGTAAGAAGTAATATGCAAGAACAATTTAATGATAGCTTCTACAATTCCTCATTAGTAACTGATAATCAGTTCCAATCATTTGATGACTTTGAGATATGGTTCAGTCGCCATTGTAAACCTGAGGAATTTATGGTGGAAGAGGTTCCTTTGGAACAAATGGACAAATGGATGTTTGACAAAGAGAAGACACGGCTGTATCATGAATCAGGACGATTCTTCTCGGTTGAAGGTATCCATACAGTTACAAATTTTAATGGTGGCATGGAATGGGACCAGCCCATTATCAACCAACCAGAAATTGGTTTCTTAGGATTTATTACCAAAGTGTTCAATGGCGTACGATATTTCCTGATGCAGGCCAAAATGGAACCAGGGAATATTAATACGCTTCAGATATCGCCGTCTCTACAGGCGACAAAGAGCAACTTTACGCAGGTTCATAAGGGAAAGAGACCTACTTATTTGGAGTATTTCAATGGTGAGAAGAAAGTAAGAATCTTAAGTGACCAACTCCAGACCGAACAAGGTGCTCGTTTCTACAAGAAACGCAATAGGAATATCATTATTGAGGTGGAGGGTGACATTCCAGTTGAAGAGGATTTCTGCTGGTTGACACTTGGAGAATTAAAGAAGCTCATTAGGAAGGATAATATACTGAATATGGATACACGTTCAGTATTATCTACAGTTCCTCTGATTGATGATGCTGTAGCTAATAATTTATCATACGACTTGTCGTTGATTTTGGATGAACGTATTTCCAATTCAGGGTTACGCTATATCAATTCATACATTACAGAAAACGCTCTCCATACAACAGACGAGATTATATCGTGGTATAATCAACAGAAAGTTAACTATGAGGTGGAGGTTACTAAGAAGCCATTATCCCAACTCGAAGGGTGGTCAATTGGAAAGATGAGCATCTATAACTCTGATCGTTATTTCAATGTGATGGGTGTTAATGTGAAAGCGGGTACTCGTGAAGTTCGTTCATGGATGCAGCCTTTGTTGAAGGATGCCAATATAGGTCTTTTGGCTTTTATCACAACAGAGATTAATGGCGTAATACATTTCCTCGTTCAGGCAAAAGTAGAACCGGGTAACTTGGATATAATTGAGCTTGCTCCAACAGTGTCTTGTTCTAACTTTGAGCATGTGAAACAGAATGAAAGCCGCCCCTTCTTGTTTGATGAGGTTTTCGACAAGAATAGTATTGTTCATTACGATGCGTTACAGTCGGAAGAAGGAGGAAGGTTTTACCAGATTCAGAATCGCAATATGATTGTAGAGATTGGTAATGCGGGAAGGAAAACGATTCCTTCTAATTTCATTTGGATGACCCTGAAACAAGTAAAGGAATTTATGCGTTATGGAATGTTCAGCATGGAGGCAAGAAGTCTTATTTCTACCATTGATTTCGTAAGTGAGTGATATGAATAAAATCATGTTTCTGGGGTATTCTAACCTCATTAAAAAGAGAATCCTGCCTGTGATTCATCAGACAGGGATAGATTCGGTGGCTATTGCGAAATATGGAGAACAGCCATGGGATGAGGAATACCAAATCTGCCAGTTGCCAGTTGCTTGTTTTGATTCATACAAGGATGGTATTAAAGGCTTTGATGGTAATCTCGTATATATTTCCACTGTAAATTCCACTCATGTAGCATTGGCAGAGCAATGTTTGAAAAAAGGCTGGCATGTGATCATAGACAAGCCTGCTACTTTGACCGAAAAGGAGGCCATTAGGTTGGTAGAGATGGCAGAAAACAACCACTTGCTTCTTGCAGAATCTACCGTTTATTTAGAACATCCTCAATTAGGTCTGATAAAAGAGGTTTTCAAGAAGAATGATGATGCGCCTAAATTATTAACCGTCCATTTCACAATGCCTCCATTCACAGCCAATAACTTTCGCTATTATAAATCTCTTGGAGGTGGAGCGATAAACGATACGGCTCCCTATGCAGTATCTATCTCACGTTATCTATTTGATGAGATTCCTGATGAAGTTTCAGTATCCCTGGATGAAAAGACGGATGAAGTGGATATTGAATATAGTCTGCTGATGAAATATAGAAGTGGAAAATGCATGATAGGGCATTTCGGCTTTAATACGGAATACATGAACCAGATCATGGTAATAGGTAATCGTACAAATGTGGCAGTAAATCGCATATTCACCATTCCAGATGATATGGAGAACGAATTACAGGTGCGTCATTTGAATGAATCATCAGTGGTAAAGGCACCCAAAGGTAATACTTTTTCCCTGTATTTGAAGAGAATCTGCGAATTGCTGTATAAGCATGAGTATCGTTGTGAATACGAATCGTTACTGAAAGATGCGAAAGTAAGACAAATGATGAAGAATAAATTAAATAAACAATAATATGAGTATAAGTGTTTGGGGATACTTGAAGGAGTATCATGAGAATAAAAAGGAAATACTGGACGCTGTAGTGAAAGTCTTTGAGTCTGGAAGGTTGATTCTCGGTCAGTTCGGTAAAGATTTTGAGGATCAGTATGCACAGTATGTGGGCGTGAAATACGGCATAGGTTGTGATAATGGCACCAATGCTATCTTCTTGGCATTAAAAGCTTTGGGAGTAGGACATGGGGATGAGGTGATTACAGTACCCAATACTGCTATTCCTACGGTGTCAGCCATCGTATCCACAGGATCCACTCCTGTATTTGTTGATATTGACCCTAAGACCTATTTGATGGATGTATCCAAAGTTGAGGACAAGGTTACACCTAAGACGAAAGCAATCGTTCCTGTTCATTTGTATGGGCAGTGTGTGGATATGGAACCGTTGATGGCAATAGCCCAAAAGCATCATCTTTTTATTGTGGAAGACTGTGCTCAGGCTCATGGCGCGGAGTACAAAGGTAAGAAGGCGGGTTCCTTGTCGGCGGCTTCACCAACATCTTTCTACCCAACTAAGATTTTAGGCGGCTATGGTGATGGTGGTATGATTGTGACCAATGACGAAAAGGTAGATAAAGAACTGCGTAAACTACGTTTTTACGGTGCAGAAAAAACTTATTATGCACAGGAACATGGATATAACTCCAGACTGGATGAAGTTCATGCTGCTATTCTTCTCACCAAGTTGCCGCATCTGGATGAATATGTGGAACGCAGACGGGTAATAGCCCAAATGTATAATCAATTATTGGCTGACACTTCGTTAATTCTTCCTTATGAAGCAGATTATGGGAAACATGCTTACTACTTGTATGTAGTGCGTCATCCAGAGAGAGAGAGGATTATGGAAGAACTGAAGAGTCATGATATTTTCGTGAATATCAGTTATCCATGGCCTATACACACCATGACAGGATATCAGTATTTAGGTTATAAGGAGGGTGATTTCCCTGAAACGGAAGCTGCTGCCAAGGAGATATTCTCTCTGCCCATGTATCCAACTTTGACGGACGAGGAAGTGAAAACAGTCAGTGAGGTATTACACAAAATAATATAATCATATGCATATATCAGTAGTTAGTCCAGTATATGGTGCTCCGACAGTATTACATGAGCTTGTTAAGCAAATAAAAGATAGTGTTTCTGCCATAACTGATGATTTTGAAATTATTTTAGTTGAGGACCACAGTCCTGACAACAGTCAGGATATTATTCGGGAGATCTGTGCTGTCGATAAAAAAGTCAAAGGCGTTTTTTTAAGTCGTAATTTTGGCGAACAGAATGCTGTAAATGCAGGACTTGATTTAGCCTCTGGAGAGTGGGTCGTTACTTTAGATTGTGATTTACAGAATCCTCCTTCTGAAATCATAAACCTCTATAATAAGGCTCAAGAAGGTTATGATATGGTCTTTGCAAGCAGACAAAGTCGTAAGAATAAAAAAATAGATCTTTGGGGATCCCAATTATTTAATAAATTACTTAGTTTCTTGACAAACACCAAACAAGATGAATCACTCGCTGAATATGTAATATATCATAGGAAGGTAATTACTGCAATGAGGTCAATGGGTGACTACGTTCGTTATTATCCACTTATGAATCATTGGGTAGGTTTTAAGACGTGTACAATACCTGTAAAGCACTCAGAACGAGGGGATGATGCGGGTTCTTCTTATACCTTTAGAAAAAAGCTTAATCTGGCATTGAAAACAGCAATTTCCTTTTCCACCAAACCCCTCCATTTGATTGTATATTTAGGTTCTATTGTTACCACTATTGCTGTGATTTGCGCAATTATTATGGCAATACAAGATTTGATAATTGGTATTAAAGTGAGCGGATGGTGGACTTTATTTGTTTCTTTGTGGATTATTGCTGGAATTATGATTATGATAATGGGAATAATAGCTGTATATATAGGTCAGATTTTCGAAGAAGTTAAAAGAAGACCATCTTACATAGTTGGTGACAAATTAAATTTTGAATAATATCATATGAAAAAAGAAGTATTATATCCTTTTGTATTATCCTTCGTTTTCTCTATCTTTTACGTAGGTGTTTTTTCATATTCTACTTCGTGCTTGTATACAAATCCTGCTGAAATAGTTGATCCTTCTTTTTATAAACTAATAGGATGGGGATGGTCGGAAGGAAAACTGCCGTATATAGATTTATGGGACCATAAAGGACCGTTAATTTTTTTTATAAATGCAATTGGATATATACTATGTGGAAGCGAAATAGGGGTCATGATCATTCAAGTCATATTCATGACCTTTACCATTTTTCTAGTTTATCAAACATATATTGTATACTTTAGTAAATCCTATGGAATCATTCTTACTCTTTTTACATTAATACTTTTAACTGTTGGCTATTCTTTGTATGGAGGTGGGAACTTTACTGAAGAATATATACTGCCCTTAATTTTGGCTTCCAATTATTGTGTGTTATTATGGTTAAAAAATGTTCAAGGACAGCCGTCAAACTTTCCGCCCAAATATGCTTTATTGATGGGACTGGTCCTGTCTTTTGCTTTTTTAACAAGATTAACTAATGCATTAAGTGTTTGTGGATGCGCTCTTGTTATAGCTTTATATCTATCATTTAAGAAGAAATGGAATAATTTATTATACAATGTATTCTTTTTCTTAGTAGGATTTGTCTTGTTAACTCTTCCATTTATAGGATATTTTTCCTATTTAGGAATTTTGGATGAAATGTGGTATGGAACTATCGTTTTCAATTTAGATTATGCTTCTGATGGAGTTGGCCCAAGCCTTCATAGTATTAAAGATATAATCAATTACTTTTTCCTATATCCATTTAACCATACAATTCTCTTTTTGAGTTTATTATTTGTAATTATATATCCTAAAAGGAGATTAGCTAATACAATATGGTTCGTTTCAGCACTTTTGTTATCAATTTGGTTTGTGAATAGCGATTGTTATGATCACTATGGTATATTAGCAATTGCTTTTGTTCCAATATGTTTCATTGAAGCAAAGTTGTTTTATAATGATCAGAAGAGCCTTTTTTCAAAGATGATAATTCTATTTATAGGAGTAACTTTTTTGTTTTATGCAAAAAAGACAACACTTGTATTATGTAAGCTACCTGAGGTTTATAAAAGCGCGAACAAGTCAATTGTTAAATACAAAGAGATGATAAATGTTATACCTGACAAAGACAAGGGGGCTTTTCTCGCATACAATTGTAAAACAGAGCTATACCTGTATTTGAAGATATTACCATGTTTTAAAATTTTCTCTTTACAAAATAATATTATTAATCATAGAGAAGAAATAAAAAATGATTTGGTAATAAATTTAAAATCAGGAAGAATAAAATGGCTAATGGTTAACAGTTCCATTAAACTTCATAGTGAGGTTTCTAATGTTATCGAGAATAATTATTTTCTTATAAAAGAAGATAAAACAGACAATCTCATGCTATACAAATTTCATCAATAATAATGAACTCTAGGTTTGTAACTTTAGCTGTCTTTTTTCGTGACTTGTTTCTATTTTTTTTTCGTCATGCTCTTATTGTTAACGGGTATGTAGATGACCACACCTTCAAGGGGATACGCCACCGAAACTGGGGAGATGATCTAAACTATTATTTTCTTCAAATGATGACAGGAAGGCCTGTGGTGTTTTGTCATAACTTCAAACTGGCTAAGTGGTTGCATCTTAGGAACTATCTCTGTATAGGAACACTTCTTGATGCTGTGAACTATGCGAATGCTCAAACGATAGTGTGGGGAAGTGGCGTATCTGGTCAAGAACGTTCGTTTGTACATCCAGAAAACATACTGGCAGTGAGGGGAAAGAAGACAAAAGAATTTTGTGATAGATATAATGTGGATTGCCCTGAGGTGTATGGGGATCCTGCATTGTTGTTGCCGTTGGTGTACAAAGTTCCAAGGAAGCACAGGTATCGTTTAGGTATCATTCCACATGTGGTGGATCTGTATCATCCGGTCATTGAGGAAATAAGAAATAACCATGCTGATGACATACAGATTATTGATTTGGCACATTACGATAAGTGGACAGATGTGATAGATCAGATATGTTCATGTGAACGAATTCTTTCCAGTTCGCTTCATGGTATTATCACGTCTGATGCATACGGCATACCTAATTGCTGGATTGAGTTAAGTGGAAAAGTATTAGGTGGTTACTTTAAGTATCTTGATTATGCATCATCCGTTGATCGCCAGTTCGATAAGCCGATACAAATTGATAAGACCACAGATATTACGAATCTCGCGGATAGTTTGTTTTCCTGTGCCGACAGTGAGAAACTCAAAGAACTGCAGCAAGGGCTGTTGGCTGTCGCACCGTTTGAGTGTAAAGCCCTGAAGGGAGTGGAAGGCTCCTGCGGAGCGTGAAAGTGGAAGGGCACTGCATGCGTGGAAAAAGTGTAAGATGCTGCGCATCGTGGAAGGCTCCTTCGGAGCGTGCAAAGTGGAAAGAGGAAGAGTGGAAATGGAAAGGATAAGAAGGTTTGAGGATTTAGAGGTTTTTCAGAAGGCAAGGGAGTTGTGTAAGAATGTATATTCTATAACAAACAAGGAACCATTTAAAAGTGATTATAGGTTCGTACAACAGATACGTGCCGCAGCTGGATCCGTAATGGATAATATAGCCGAGGGTTATGAACGGAATGGTAATAAAGAGTTCGTAAACTTTTTATATATAGCGAAAGGATCTTGTGGCGAGGTACGTAGTCAATTGCTGAGAGTCCATGATGTTGGTTTCATAGATAAGGATACCTTTGAAAAACTATATATCAACGCTCAGGAGATAGGTCGAATGATATATCACCTGGCTCAAATGATTAAACAAAATGGGAGCCCTGGAGTCAAATATACTTAGAAAGCTCCTGCGGAGCGTGGAAAGTGGAAAGTGAAAAGATGCTGCGCATCGTGGAAGGCTGCTATGCATCGTGAAAGAGTGCTAGAGTTTCACGGCACGCAGTGCCTTTCCCCGCAGCTCCGCTGCCTTACACTTTTTACACAGTTATACGCCTTCTGGCTTCCTCGCAGCTCTGCTGCCTTCCACGCCCTTTAGGGCATTCCACGGCGCGCAGTGCCTTTTAACTATATAATAGTATGAACGAAGTGAATAAGAATACCTGTCCTGCCATTTCCGTTATCGTCCCTGTATATAATGCGGAGAAGACGCTACGGCAATGCGTGGATAGTATATTGGCGCAGGAATTCAAGGACTTTGAACTGTTGTTGATAGATGATGGGTCAAAGGATGACTCGCCAGCTATTTGTGATGAATACGCCGAGAAAGATTCTCGAGTACGGGTGTTTCACAAGGAGAATGGAGGTGTGAGCTCTGCAAGAAACGTAGGTTTAGATCATGCCCAGGGGGAGTGGATTACTTTCATTGATTCTGATGATTTTATTACTGGGGGATATTTCGAAGGTGTAGTTGGAAGGGAAGAGGATTTATTGATTATTCCTTACGTTTGGTATAAGAATGGCAAAGAATCACCTGATAATAGGTTAAATGATTTTCATCAGGTATCAGAAGATACTGAGATCCGTAAGTTCTTGAATCTTTTTTTGACCACGATGGTTTTTAGAGGACCCGTAGCAAAACTATATAGAATAGAACGATTAAGAGAAATCCGATATGATGAATCCATGAAAGTTGGTGAGGATGCATGTTTCGTACATCATTATTTGTTTAATTGTAATAGTTTCTGTTGTCTTCATCGTGGAAGATATGTCGTTAGGTTAGCAGTAGTAAATGCAAGTATAAAATATAAATGCACAACTGAGTACGCTGTTCATTTATTAACTCAACTTCATTCTTCTTTTGACAGATTGGTTGAGCAAAAAGACATTAGCAAGTCATTGTTTATATCATATTTGGTTTATTTTAAAATGATTTGTCGCAATGACTGGAAGAAGAAACCTTCCAAATGGTATAGGAACAATAAAGTTAAGGAAATGTACAGATACGTTTGGCCGTATATGTCATCGAAAGAAAAAAATAAGTTTCATTTAATACGTTTGTTGTCGATAGTTTGGTAGTATTAAGAATATTATGATAGCAGTTAGTGTTATTGTACCTATATACAATATGGAGAAGCTGATGAGAAAGTGTCTCGACTCCATCCTGGCACAAACATTCCAAGATTATGAGTGCCTGCTGATTGATGATGGCAGTGCGGATGGCTCTCCTGCCATATGTGATGAGTATGCAGCAAAAGATAGCCGTATCAAAGCATTTCATAAACCGAATGGAGGTTTGAGTGATGCTCGTAATTTTGGATTGGAGCGAGCACAAGGAGATTATACCATATTCTTTGATCCTGATGATTGGGTGGATGAAACCTGTTTGGAGGAGATGTATGCAGAGGCTAAGAAGCAGGATTCCGATATGGTTATGTGTGATTTGTATTATAATGATAAATATCGCCAAACTTATTGCAAACAGGAGCCGACATCATTGTACCATGAAGATGTTCTGAAAGATTTAATAATTGGAAAAGTATTCGGTTTTACCGTTACAAAGATGCTTCGCCGCTCTCTCTATAAGCAGTACCGTCTGCAGTATCCCCAAGGTATGTATGGTTGTGAGGATCAATATACCATGTGTGAGTTGCTAAAGAATGACATAAAAATTGCATACTTACCAAAGGCATTTTATCACTACATGTTTTATGATAACCAGTCATTGTCTCGAAAGTATGATGACACTACCCTTCAAATGGATTGGCAGATTCGAGATATGTTTGTTGATTTGTTGAAAGATACAAACATAAAGGAATTAGCGTATAGGTGCAAGACCGTTTCTATGGTGAACCGTGCATTCTTATATGGGAATGTATTATACTCATCAGGTCAATATGTGAAATTATTTGGGAATTATAAAAAGATAGTCTTAGATAACACAAACGGTTACATGAGAGCATTTCAATGGTTATCTTTTAAAGGGGCGTATCAGTTGTCAAGAAGATTGTTTGGACTACTCTTTTCTATTAAACAATTGTATAAAGAATCTATTCATAGTTTATGATATTTCTATTTGTTTTATTGGTATTAGTTTCTTTTATGGGTGAACAACTCCCACGAAAGAACAAGTTGTATTTGATGTCGTTTCTAATCCTTGTATTGGCATGGGGAGCAGGAACGCGTGTGGGTTGGCCAGATCAGCTTGTCTACGAAATAGGTTTTAACAAACACACACCTATTTTATGGGACTGGAATTGGTCAGATCAACCCTTTGGCTATCGTGAAAAAGGTTTCTTTTTGCTGGGTGTAATTTGTAAGACAATTACCAATGACTCTACTTTTTTCCTATTGACTGTTTCGTTTATTACATTCTATTTTTTATATAAAGATTTCAAAAAGTATAGCATTGTCTATCCATTGTTAGGTTTATGTGTTTATGTTGCCCGCTTTTTTGCAGGTAGAAATCTCATGCAGATTCGTGCAGGTCTTTGCTATGCGATTGTATTATTGGGAGTCCAATATGTCACAAAACGTGATTGGAAACGGTATTTCTTAATTATTTTTATTGCATATCTTTTTCACACAAGTGCGTTGGTGGCAATTCCATTGTATTTTCTTCCTTATCTAAGATTAAAGAAAAAACATGTAGTGTTGTTAATTATATTGGCTTTCATCATAACAGGGTTCTTTACACCAGTTCTTAGAGGGCTTATAGTTGATACAGGTAGTGACTTGGACGCTTCTTTAAAGGGTGTGAGGTCATATATAACAGAAGATGAGCAACAGAGTGCAAAGGGTTTGGCCAACCCGATGATCTATTTCCAGACTTTTTTGTTAATGGCATATGTGTTTGGAGAAAGAATATTAAAGAAAACGACCGTTCATTATTATACTATACGAGATGCCTATTTCTATTCAACGTTTATATTAATTACTTTCTCCATGTTCCTTACACTATCTGCTCGAACATCAACCATGTTTGCCACCTTTGAGTTTGTTATTATTCCAAGTTTGATAGAGTCGTTTGGAAAAAAGAATAAATGGCTGACATTTGCAGGAGTGGCAATAGTCTTGATTGCTATTATGTATATGAACTTAGGGGCAAGAGCATTTGATTATCCAAGATTCAAATGAGAGTATTGTTAATATCACCTAGTCTTTCTCATGGAGGTGCAGAGCGTGTAGCTTCAGTATGGGCTAATGGTTTTGTTCAAGAAGGTCATGAAATTGTTTTCGTTACAAATTTGTATGATACAATAACCTATAAACTTGATGATCGAATAAAAACACTCCCGCTGTTTACTGGTAAACGTAATAAGTTTTTGAAGTATTTGATAGCTGTAAAAAACATCAGATCATATATAAAGGATTATAAACCGGATGTTATTATTGGTGTAATGTTTGTACCTGCTCTTTTAGGTCGCATTGCAGCATTATGTTTGCATGTACCAGTCATTATGACTGAGCATAATTCATTTGAAAGGCCAAAATGTGCGCCGATGTCTTTAGCGGACAGGTTTGCAAAGTTTTATTTGAATTACCTTTATGATTACATAACTGTGCTGACAGAAGCTGATTATAAAATAATAGGAAAACGGTATAAAAATGTTTCAGTTTTACCCAATCCTCTTGCATTAGAGCCTCTGTCAAAACTTCCTCATAAGGAGAATATAGTATTAGCTGCCGGGCGATTGGATGCATGGCATTATAAAGGGTTTGACTTACTCATTAGCGCATGGGCGAAAGTAGTTTCAAGTTTCAAGTCTCAAGAATCAAGATTCAAGTTTCAAAAGTTTCAAGATTCAAAGGAGTTAGAACCTGGAACTACTGAAACTTGTAACCTGAAACCTGCAGAAGATTTGAAAGAATCTTCTGCGTGGCGCCTGCAGATTGCGGGGACGGGAAGTGAGGAGAGCTTAAAGTATCTGAAGCAGTTGTGTAAGGAGAAAGGGGTGGAGGGCTCTGTAGAGTTTGTGGGTTTTGTTTCTGACATGCAATCATTATATCAGAAGGCATCCGTTTTTGTCTTGTCCAGTAGATATGAGGCATTTGGAATGGTGCTTATTGAGGCGATGAGTCAAGGATGTGCATGTGTAGCATGCGACTTCAAAGGTCGCCAAAGTGAAATCATTAGGGATTCAAGCGAAGGGGTTACATGTGAAATAGAGAATATTGATTCATTGGCCGATGCCATGTCTGCAGTCATGTATAATAAGGAGTATCAGCTCATAGTTCAGAGAAATGCAATTGAGAGGTCAAAAAGTTTCTTGCCTGGTACGATTATCAAGAAGTGGAATTCTATACTAACTACTGTGGTTAAATAGCATGCGTACATTTGTAGTTTTTACCGCCACCTATAATAGAGCAAATCGTTTGGATTTGTTGTATGACTCCTTGAAGAAACTCAATTATAAGGACTTTTATTGGTTGGTAATTGATGATGGTTCATCAGATAACACGCAAGAGGTGGTGAACAGGTATATTGATGAGGGAATATTAGAGATTATTTACCATCGTTTTCCTGTTAATGGAGGGAAGCATCAGGTTCTTCGTTATGCCTTTTCACATTTAAATGCTAAGTACGCTCTTCAAATAGACGATGATGACCAGCTAACCCAGGATTGTTTAGACGTTTTTCTACAAGAATGGAAAAGAATAGATGAAGAGGGCATAACAGATATCGGTGAAATCAGAGCACTTGTGAGTGATCAAAACGGTTGTATTGTTGGAAAAAAGCGTTATATTCCCAACATTTCATTTGATTCTGATTATATCAAAATGAATTGGGTGTTAGACTCCAGAATGGAGAACCTATCATGTTATAAATCTGAGATATTCTGTGATTGTAATCTTTTTGAAGGCATCGATAGCATGTGGCTCTTTGACAAAGTGCATATGGTATATGAAGATGTTTTTTGGAATAGGTTTGCTCGGAAATACAGAACACGATATATTCCTAATGTGTTAAGAATCTATAACAGAGGAACGAGCGGTAGCTTAACAGCGACTAGTATAAACAGAACCAAATGCTATAATTATGTATTTACAAATTCAGTTGTATTAAATGAATTAGGTAAAGATAAGTATTGTAATATCAGAAGATTATTGAAGTCATTGGCTCAGTATTGGGCGTGCGCTTTAGCACTAAAGCTACCAATTAAAAAGTGTTTTACTTCATTAGAAGGGCTTGGTGTAAGGCTTATTAGTCTTTTTGTTATTCCAATTGCATGGATTGTGGGCCTCTATTTTGTAAAGTATAAATTTTAGCAACATGAATAGATTTGAATATTGGAAAGAGAATCCAAGTGCTTTGGTTTCAAGCATCTTGGCACGTGTGGGTAAAAACTGGTCAGATGAAAAGTATATCAAAACGCTATATAGATGGGGTCTTGGTAGAAAACTGAATCTTGACAATCCTAAGAGATTGTCTGAAAAGCTGCAATGGTTGAAATTATACAATAGACAACCGCTCTATACGCAACTTGTTGATAAGTATCAGGTTAAAGAGTATGTTGCATCTAAGGTGGGAGCAGAATATATCGTTCCATTGCTTGGCGTTTGGAACCATTTTGATGAAATTGATTTTAGTAAATTGCCCAATCAATTTGTGCTTAAGACTACTCATGACAGCGGTAGCGTTATCGTTGTGAAAGATAAACAATCCTTTGACACTGCAGCGGCTAAAGAAAGGCTGGAACGTTCTTTGAATCATGATTTTTATAAGGGAGGACGTGAATGGCCGTATAAAAATGTGCCAAGGAGAATCATTGCGGAAGAGTATATACCATCGTTGGGACATCCGGATTCTGTAGAGTATAAAATAACTTGTATGAATGGTGAAGCGAAGTTCGTCACTTTTTGCAAAGGGCCTGCTCATACGGATTTAAGTTTAAGAACCAATGATCATTTTGATAAGGATTTCAAGCGTTTGCCATTCTATGTATACTATAAAAACTCAGATTGTGTATTTGAAAAACCAAAGACTTGGGATAAGATGATAGAGATTTCTGAGATACTCGCAAAAGATATTCCATACGTACGAGTAGATTTCTACAACTTAGGGGAACGTATCTATTTCGGCGAAATGACTTTTTTTACATGGGCAGGATTCATGAAGTTTAATCCTGATGAATGGGATGAGATATTAGGTTCTTGGTTAGAATTACCACGCATGGTTTAACACATATCATATAATGAATCTAAACACAAATACAAAATGAAACGATTTTCATATCTTATCACTCATCCTCAAGAAGGGTTGCTCGTCGCCATGGGACATCTATGCCATGGCGTTTCAGACAAACAGTATTTAAAATGGGTTTATCGAATTGTTTTTGGAAAGAAACTGAATATTGATATCCCACAGACTTTTAACGAGAAACTCTGTTGGTTAAAGGTTTATTACCAGAAACCGCTTTTCACACAGTTGGCTGATAAATATCGTGTAAAACAGATTGTTGCCGAAATGATAGGCAAGGAGTATGTTGTTGCTTGTTATGGGAAATGGAAACATGTGGATGAAATAGATTTTAATCAGCTTCCTAATAGGGTATTCCTGAAGTCGAACCATGACAGCGGAGGTGGCATTTTAGTGGATCAGTCTAAGGGCGTTGATTGGAAAGCATTACATCGGCGATTTAATCATCGAACCATGGAAGGACGGAATAATTATTGGCATCTGCGTGAATGGCCTTATAAGAACATTGAGCCATGTATCTTAGCAGAAGAGTATCTGGATGAAGGTACAGGACATGAGTTGCACGATTACAAATTCTGGTGCTTCAATGGAAGACCTACCTTTATGTATATTACTAATAAGGGAAAGGTAATCAAGGAAAACTTCTATGACATGGACTTTAATCCTGTAGGTATTGATCATGGATTTGAAAGGGCGACTCCTGAATATGATATGCCGGAGAACTTTGAGAAGATGAAAGAATTGGCTGTAATTCTATCTAAAGATATTCCTTTTGTGCGAATAGATTTCTTCAATGTCAAAGGCCACTTGTATTTCGGTGAGTTCACTTTCTATGATTGGGGAGGGATGCGCCCGTTCCGCAATGGGTGGGATAGAGAGTTAGGAAATCTGTTGACTTTGCCAAAGCAATAAATGAAAGTGACATTCGTGACTTCAACACTTCATTCAGGTGGTAGTGAACGTGTGATGGCTCTCTTGGCTAATAGCTTTTCTCAGAGAGGTTATGATGTGGAGATTATTTGCATCAATAAGCACGTGGTTTTCTATCCAATTCAGGAAGAAGTGCGTATCTCTTTTGCGGAAGATGAGGTGGGGAGGTCATATCTGAAGAAAACAAAGTGGTTGAGAAGTCATATCAAGACGGAAAAACCTGACGTGGTAATCGCCTTTATGTTGGAGGTGTATTGCATGACACTGTTAGCATTGATAGGTGTGGATATTCCTGTGATTTCTTCAGAAAGAATTGATCCGCATTTCTTTGGGAAGGCAAAAGGGTTTATGCGGTGGGCGCTACTGCGAAGGACAACGCATCTGGTGGTGCAAACCCAGCAAATCAAGTCGTTCTATTCAAAAGCCTTGCAGAAACGTACTACGATTATTCCCAATCCAGTAACTGACAAGGTGTTCGACATTCAACCTGTCGAGAAGCTTGAGCGACTGATCGCTGTCGGGCGCCTGGCATATCAAAAGAACTATCCGATGATGTTTGAGGCTTTTAAACGACTGATGGATGAGTTCCCGTCTCATAGTCTTGTGATCTATGGAGATGGACCACAACGAGAGGAGCTGGAGCTTCAAGTTTCAAGTATGAATTTGCAAGAGAAAGTGGTGTTGGCTGGAAAAACAGAGAAGGTAATTGAGGAGATGAATAAGAGCAGGGCTTTCTTGATGACCTCGGATTATGAAGGTATGAGCAATGCCATGCTGGAGGCATTGTGTGTGGGTCTTCCCATCATCACGACAGAGGTGTCTGGAGCAAGAGACTTGGTAGAGGATGGGGTGAATGGTTTCGTAACAAAAGCAAGAGATGTGGAGGAGTTTACCGAGGCCATCCGTAAGATTCTGTCGGATAAGGAAGTGATGGAGCGGATGGAAGTGAATAACAAGAATAAAGCAAAAGAGTATCAAAAGGATCATATCGTAGATCAATGGGAATCCTTGTTACATCAGATAGTAAATTAATTGATATGTCCCACAGGTATAGCGGATTTTTATCAGCCTGTACGGCTGGGTTGGTGAACACGAATTACACGAATAGCACGAATAAGAGCCTGTACGGCTAAAGGGGAAAATCTGCAGGATCTGCGTAATCTGCATGCCAAAATAAATACTTAGATATGTTGGTTTAAGTCATGCAGATCTCGCAGATTTAGCAGATATACAATTCTATCATGGACAAAGTGAAGAATCTGCAGGATCTGCGTAATCTGCATGCTAGAATAAATATTAAAAAATGTGATGGTGCTTAAGTCATGCAGATCTCGCAGATTTCGCAGAAATATAATCAGCCTGTACGGCTCCTTTTACAATCTCACACAGATACCACAGATACCACAGATATTTATCAGCCTGTACGGCTGAAGGGGTGTTGAACACGAATTACACGAATAGCACGAATACAGCCTGTACGGCTGGGGCCTTTAAAAATCTCACACAGAAAGCACGGATACCACAGATATTTTTCAGCCTGTACGGCTGAAGGGGGGGTGAACACGAATTGTTCGAATTACACGAATATTGCGTTTCTGAAGATACTTTCATCCGGTAATACAAACAAAGAGAGTTTTATTTGCTTTTATTCCCTTTTATTCGTATCTTTGCATCGAAGTTGGACCGTTTAGAATTGGATCGTTGACAATCTAAGGAGGAATGAAAATGAAATACCCGATAGGAATACAGAATTTTGAGGAAATCCGGCAAGGCCGTTATGTCTATGTGGATAAGACATCATTAGTGTATAAGTTGGTGTCAGAGGGAAAGTATTACTTCCTTTCCCGTCCCCGCCGTTTTGGTAAGTCATTGCTGCTGTCAACGTTCGAGGCTTACTTCCAAGGGAAGAAGGAACTGTTTGAAGGACTGGCGATTGCCGAGAAGGAGACGGAATGGAAGGAGTATCCCATTCTGCATCTGGACCTGAATACGGAGAAATATGATTCACCTGAGGCCCTTGACCGTCAGCTGAACACCCATTTGAAAATTTGGGAGGAACTTTTCGGCAGTGAATCGTATGAGGAATCTCTTTCTGCCCGTTTCCAGGGCGTGATCCGCCGTGCCTACGGGAAAACAGGTCGGCAGGTGGTGATCCTTGTCGATGAATATGACAAACCGCTACTTCAGGCCATCGGCAACGAGGATTTACAATCAGAGTACCGTTCCACGCTAAAAGCGTTCTACGGTGCCTTGAAGTCGTGCGACCGCTATATCAAGTTCGCCTTTCTGACGGGTGTGACGAAGTTCGGCAGGGTGAGCGTGTTCAGTGACCTGAACAACCTGAAGGTTATTTCTTTTGATCGTCGTTATATAGAGGTATGTGGCATTACAGAAAAGGAACTTCACGAGAACTTCGACGAGAGCGTACAGGACTTGGCTGATGCCAACGGTCTCACACTGGAGGAATGCTATGATCGGCTGAAAGATGACTATGACGGCTACCATTTCGAGTGGGGAACGGTGGGAATGTATAACCCTTTCAGTGTGCTGAATACGTTGGATAGTTGTCAGTTCCGCGATTACTGGTTCGAGACGGGCACGCCTTCGTTCCTCGTCCGTCAGTTACAGAAGACAGACTATCCGCTGGATCAGATGACGGAGGATGAACTGTATGCCGACACGCTGAACTCGATCGATGTTATGGACGAGAACCCGTTGCCGCTGTTGTATCAGAGCGGGTATCTGACTATCAAGGATTATGACACACGGTTCAAGACCTATCGGCTCGGTTTTCCGAACCGTGAAGTGCGGGAAGGTTTCATCAAATATCTCGTCCCTTTTTATACACCGAGGAAAACAGATAAGTCGCAGTTGCCTGTGTCCGTCATGGTCAAGTGTGTTGAGACAGGTAATGTCGATGGTTTCATGCGGCAGTTGGAAACGTTGTTTGCGAAAGGTGATTATCAGATCATGGGTGACCGTGAACTTTATTTTCAGAATGCGATGTATGTAATCTTCATGCTGTTGGGCTTGTATGTGGATGTGGAGCGTCATACCACGGATGGTCGGATGGATATCCTGCTTCAGACAAAGGATTATGTCTATATCTTCGAACTGAAGATCGACCAGAGCGCGGATGCCGCTTTGCAGCAGATAGAGGAGAAACAGTATGCTGCACCCTTTGCGGATGACCCACGTAAACTGTTCAAGATCGGTATGAATTTCTCTACGGAGACAAAGAGGATAGACGATTGGAAGATAGTTCATAGTTCATAGTTCATAGTTCATAGTTCATAGTTCATAGTTCATAATGCATAGTTATTTCCGTGATCTCTGTGCTTTCTGTGTGAGATTATAAAAGTAGCTGGTTCTGTGTGAGATATAAAAGAATCTGTGTGATAAATAAATTTCTGTGTGAAAAAGATATGAATCTAGTTTTATTATCTATCTATAACAATTACAATTCATTACTCGATGAAAATCACAATTTTGAAACCTTCGCGGGGAAAGGTGACCACGACGTGGCTGTCTCCTGCGGAGGTGGTGGAACTCATCCGAAGCGAACGCTACAGCCAGGAAGTAGGAGAGTTCCGTGGGCTCTACCCTGTGTTTCAGGGAGAGCAGGTACAACTGCCGAAAGTGAATGAGGCCCTGCCCGCCATCTGTTTCGGGGCAGAGCTGGAACGTGGAAATGGGAACAACTTCCTGAACAAGAAGGACTACCATCCACAGGTGCGAACAGAGAACGGGTTACTGCTCTTGGAGATCAGTAACCTGAAAGATTACAAGGAAGCCATCCGACTGCGGGACATGAGTACGCAGCTGCCCCAGACCTTCATGGCCTTTGTGGGGTATGACGACCGGTCGGTGAAGATGGTGGTGAAGGCCTCTGAAGGGATGGCCACCCCTAACCCCTCCAAAAGAGGGGATGTTCTCAGGGCATTCCGGATGGCGCAGAAGTTCTACAGTGCGCAGCTGGGAGTGACGGTGGATGTGGTGGAACCTTCGGTGACACAGCTCTGTTCCGTCAGCTACGATCCAAACATCTTCTATCATGAGACGGCGGTGCCGTTCTATGCCCCTGCCGAGGAGCGTATGGTGACACCGACTGTCAGGACGCGAAGGGAGAAGGAGGAGCTGCTGCCGGGACGTGACCTCATGCAGTCGCAGCGCATGGCCTACCAGTTCTGTTTGGAGAAGGCACTCGACAAACATTTCATGGCGACGGATGAGGAGGAGGCCACGAAGGTGGTGTGTCAGTTGGCTGTGTATTGTCGGGAAAGCGGACTTCCGTTAGCCTTTTCCATTCACCAGACTGCTTATCGTCCTGACCTGTCGAAAGATATGCGGTTGGTGGAGCATATCTTTACGAGCACGTATCAGAAACTGAAGAAACGGAAAGGGAGTTTGCTGAAACATGTGAACCCTAACAGTCTGTTGATGTGGAGCACCCAGGCCTTCATGGATACCTATTATGACTTGAGGCTTAATGTGCTGACACACCAGCCTGAGTTCCGACATAAGGATATTCCCGGTGATCCCTTTCGGGTGTTGCAGAAAGAGGACCAGAACACGATGACCATCCGTGCCCTGGAAGCAGGACTGAAATCGTGGGACCGTGACTTGGCACGGTATATCAACTCGCGGGAGATCGAACAGTATAATCCCGTGGAGGATTATTTGGACAAACTGCCGCGATGGGATGGGGAAGACCGCGTGACGGCCCTGGCGAACAGGATCCCTACCGATACCCCACACTGGACGGAGTTCTTCCATATCTGGATGTTGGGTATGGTGGCCTGCTGGATGGGACGTGACCGTGAGCATGGGAATGCGCTGGTGCCACTGCTGACGGGCTATCAGGGGTCAGGAAAGACCAGTTTTTGTCGGGTGTTGCTCCCTACGGAGCTGCGAGGGTACTATGCCGAGAACCTGAACCTGAAGAACGATACGACCATCGCCTTGGCCATGTCGAGTCGTGCCCTGATCAACATCGATGAGTTCGATAAATACACACGCAGTCAGCATCCGTTACTGAAGTTCCTCATCTCGCAGAGTGATGTGGATATGCGGTTGCCCTTTGCTGCCCATATCGAACAACGGCGGCGTTTCGCCTCGTTCATCGCCACGACGAACAGCAGTCATCCGTTGGTGGACAGCACGGGCTCCCGTCGGTATGTCTGTGTGCATGTAACAGGCCCCATCGATTTCCTGTCGCCCATCGACTATCCGCAGCTGTATGCCCAGCTGGTGGAGGAGCTGCAGAGTGGCATGCCGTTCTGGTTGAATGAAAGCCAAACGGCACAGCTGATGCGACAGAACGATCAGTTCCAGGAGATCGACGGACTGGAACAGATGGTGATGGCGGTGTTCAAGAGACCAGAAAAGGTTGAGGAAGGACTGGCAATGACGATGCCGGAGATCGTGGAAGTGGTGCAGAAGAGGTTCCCAGGGTTTAAGATCGGACAAAATACTTTTCGTGAAGTAGGTAGGATCCTGGCAAAGATTGGGATAGACATCAAACATACCAGAGAAGGCAATGTACGATTTGTCTCCTTGAAATAGTTGAATTTCAACTTCACAACTTCACATCGTTGCAAGCTATTGTAAATGAACTTATTACGTGTGAAGATTAACTTCACGCAACTTCACATCAAATAAACGGTGTTTTTACCTTGTAAATATGGTGTTTTCACCTGATAAATACGGTGTTTTTGCATGCTAACTACTATGTTTTTATCACCTAAAAACGGTGTTTTTGTCACCTAAAAACGATGTTTTGGGCGACAAAAGATGTGGTTTGGGAGTGTGAAGTTGAGTGAAGTCTAACTTCACACAGAAATTATTGCAAATCAGTTAGATACAAGACTGTGAAGTTGTGAAGTTGTTTTTTGACTTTCTAAGGGGAAAAAGTTATAGGTCACGTCTTTTTGATGCATTAGGGATCGCCTCCGGCGAGAAATATATTAATTATTGGTGCCCTTTCGGGCAGAATTGTAAATCGGCGTCTACGGGGAAAGCCAAATCCTACAAAATTCATCAAAAATCTTACATAATTCTTATTTGTTTGATTTTGTATAGATTTTGTTGAATTTCTCGCCGTAGGCGACAGAAAAACCAAACTAAAGGTTAATTTCGGTGAAAGTAGAGTCTAATTGCAGACAAAGTAGGCTTTACTTTCACTCAAAGTAGCCTCTGGTTACATCTCAATTAAAGGCTTATTGCATGATATAAGGTAAAATTTTGTGACTGTAAACAGAAATGTTATTTTGGATTTAGATTATGTGTGGAATATGTGGTGTCATAGATAGAGGGAAACTATCGCAAAAAACGGGGATGTGTATGGTTCAAGCCATGCTGCACCGTGGTCCTGATCATCAAGATGTAAAGGTCTATCCTGAACAAAACTGCATGTTTGGACATGCACGACTGTCGATTATTGATTTGTCGGCTGCGGCTAATCAGCCGTCGGAGTACAATCAGTATGCTATAGTGTTCAATGGTGAGGTGTATAACTTCAGGGAGATCCGACAGGAACTGATTGCTAAAGGTCATCATTTCCTTCTTGATTCGGACACAGAAGTGATACTGCATGCTTTTGCAGAATGGGGTAAGGACTGTGTGAAGCGTTTCATCGGCATGTTTGCTTTTGCCATATTGGATAAAGAGGCAAACAAGCTGACGTTGGTTCGAGACCGGGCGGGAATTAAACCACTATATTATTATGAAAAGGATGGGACATTTTTGTTCGGCAGCGAACTGAAAGTGTTCTATCCTTGTCCATCATTTAAGAAGAGTATTAGGAAAGATGCGGTGGGGATGTATTTCAAATATGGGTATGTGCCGGCACCTTATTCTATTTTCGAAGATACGTGGAAACTAAAACCTGGACATGTGCTGGAATACGACATCACCAAGCGAAAGAAATCGATTTCTAAGTATTGGGATGTGATGGATTTCTATAAGCGCCCCAGACTGACGGTAGATTATGAGGATGCAAAGAGGGAACTGGAGGGTATCCTTCTGTCGGCCTTTAACTATAGGATGGTGGCAGATGTTCCTGTGGGGGTGTTCTTGAGTGGTGGTTATGATAGTGCATTGTTAACAACACTGCTACAGAAAGATCGTACGGAGAAGTTGAAGACGTTTACCATAGGCTTTGAGGATGAGAACTGGAATGAGGCTCCAGCAGCCAGGGAACTGGCGGAAAGACTGGGAACGGATCATACGGAATACTTGTGTACACAGGAGGATTGTAAGGCTATCATACCTGACTTGCCTTTCTACTATGATGAACCGTTTGCTGACAATTCGGCTGTTCCTACTATTTTGGTAAGTAGGCTGGCCAGAAAACAGGTGAAGGTGGCTCTGAGTGCTGATGGGGGTGATGAAACGTTTGCCGGGTATAACCGATACGGTGGTTTGTATGAGGTGAAAAAGATTCTCCGAATGATGATAGGTGTGAGGAGCAGACATCTTTCAGACTTGGGTAGCCGTGTTGGAAACTTCCTGACCCCAAATTATTCGTTCTTGCATGAGAAGGTAGAAGTGTTCTCAAAATTGTTGGCTGTGGAACCACAATACCGTGTCGCTCTTACTGCCGAGAGTGGTTCGTTCAGTACGTTATCAGAGAGTGTTTATCGGGAAATATGTGCGGTGGATTATCCGCAACCGATGTTCTTGCTTGATGAACGAGAGTATGATGATCCGATATCAGTTGCTACGGCAATGGATTATGTGAACTATATGCCGGATGATATCTTGGTGAAGGTGGATCGGGCAACCATGAGTGTGTCCTTGGAAGGAAGAGATCCCTTGCTTGATCATCGCATCATCGAATACGCTGCCCAGCTGCCTATCTCCTATAAGTTTGATCTGGGGAACAAAAAGAGAATCTATAAGGATATTCTTTATCAGTATGTACCCCGAGAGATGATGGAACGACCGAAGAGTGGATTCATGATGCCTGTAGATTCATGGCTGAGAGGGGAGCTGAGATACTTACTGGATGACAATTTGGGGGATACACTGAATCCTGATTATTTCAATGTGGAACAGGTGAAAAGGATAAAGGAGCTGTATCTGCAGGATAAGCTGGATCATGAGAACAAGATAATTTGGCGAATCTTAGCTTTTCAGTTGTGGTATGGGAAAAATATGTAGATAAGAAGTTAGAGAAGTTAAGGAGATATGACGATATCGGTATTAATGTCTGTATATAAATCTGAGAAGGGACCGTTTTTGGAGCGTGCCCTGCAGAGCGTGTGGGATGACCAGACGCGGAAGCCGAATCAGATTGTACTCATCGAAGACGGAGCGTTGACGAATGAGTTGTACGAGGTCGTTAACAGGTGGAAAGAACGATTAGGAGAGACACTCACACTATGTGTCAATGAAGTGAATTTGGGATTGACGAAATCATTGAATAAAGGAATCTTGGCTGTGACCTCCGACTTGATAGCTCGCATGGATAGTGATGACATTGCAGTACCTAATCGGTTTAAGCTGCAGGAACGGTTTCTGGAGGAGCATCCCGAGATTGATATCGTGGGTGGATCCATGCAAGAGTTTGACGACGAGCATGAGTGCCTGAATGTACGGCACTACCCAAAGACACACGAAGAGGTATGTAACTATATCGTTAAAGCATGTCCGTTGGCTCACCCTTCAGTGATGATGCGGAAACGGATGTTTGACGAAGGACTGCAGTATGATGAGAACTATCGAATGAGTCAGGATATTAAACTGTGGTACGATGCTATTCTTGCTGGATACAAAATTGCAAACCTCACAGAGATATGTTTGTTTTTCCGTCAACAGGGGGATGTGTTTAAGAGGCGGAGCAGGGTGAAGGCGTGGAATGAGTTCAAGATCTACATGAACGGCATCTATAGGATGCATGGTCTTTTCACACTGACATATTGCTATCCAATCGCAAGATACGCTTTCCGCAATCTACCCCCCTCAGTGGTTAAGTATATCTATGGAAGTACCATGCGTCAAAAGGTTTTGGAATAATGAAAACATGAACAATAGAGTGCTTGTGACGTGTTAAAAATTGCTTATATAATACCTTCGCTGATAAAGACTGGTCCCAACATAGTCGTTAAATATCTGGTAGACGAAATGGTTAAGTTTGGGCACTGTTGTTATGTGTACTATCTGGATGAATCACGTGGATTGGAGTTGGCTTGTGGATCAGAGCGCTTGTCCTTTTCAAAACAGATTTCATGGAATCATTTTTCAATTGTTCATTCCCATGGTATTCGTCCAAACCTCTATGTACTGTCACATCGTCCATTTGGGGGAAAAACAAAGTGTGTGACAACATTCCATTCTTATTTCTTTGAGGAACTGCGATGTGATTATGGTTGGCTTAAGGGATCGATTTACAGTTTTCTTTTCTTGATGTCTGCAGCTCGGCATCATCGAATTGTAGCTCTCAGTAAGGATGCACAAATGTATTATTCCAGGTTTTTTTCTAGTGAAAAAGTGGATTATGTGTATGATGGTTTGGACTTTAAGGAAATGGGTTTGGATGTTATTAAAAAAAAACAACACATGACATCCAAACCAGGTAATGTTTGTGTTGTAGGAACCTATTGTGTCCCATCTCCATTAAAAGGACTTGATGTGTTATCAGAAGCCGTGAAGCGGTTGGGAAATGATTATAAATTATTAGTCCTATATGGAAAAGAGGATGTATATAAAGATTTGGATAGATTTGATGTTTTTGTGATATCTTCATACACTGAAGGCTTTTGTCTGGCTCTATTAGAAGCTGCAGCTGCTGGAAAAAACATAGTCTGTTCAGATATTCCTGGAATGAGAGAAAAGTATTCTGATGATGAGGTTACTTATTTTCCTGCAGGTCAGGTGACAGAATTGGCTAAAGCCATAAAGGAGGCTCAGCATTCGAATAAGGGTGGTAAAGCTCATATGAAGGCCATGACATTTTCGGCACACAGAATGGGGATGGGGTATGATCGTGTTTACAAATTGTTGTCAAAGAAAACATGACTATTAAACAATTCTTAAGACCATACTGGGATTTGGCATTATTGGACAATCCCCTCGAAGATATAGTGGAGGGGAGGCTATTCAAGATCCGTACAATACATCATCACTATCATGACAGATGGTTTGCCGACCCTTTCATCCTGACAGTGTCCGATACCGAACTGTCACTATTAGTAGAAGCTTTTTTATATAGAGAACAAAAGGGAAGTATTGCTAAAATAGTTGTTGATAGGGAGAAACTGTTCATAACTCGTTGCCATATTATTTTAGAAGGAAAACACCTAAGCTTTCCATATGTCTTTAGAAAAGATGGTGTTATTAGGATTTTGCCTGAAAGCAGTCGGGATGGAAATCTGAAGGCTTATGTGTATGATGATAATACTGAGACATGCAGGCTTGAAAACGTTATATGTAGAGAACCTTTAGTTGATGCGTTATTAACCGACAGATGGGGAAAGGATATTCTGGTGGCCACAAAACTACCATTCCAAAATGGTAATACACTTGAAGTATGGGAACAAGATAGAGCTTCCGGAGCTTTTTATTGGAAATATAGCATTCCTTTTTCTGATTGTATAGCAAGAAATGCAGGTGATTTCTTTACATGTCAAGGGGTTACTTATAGACCGGCACAAGAGTGCAACAAATGGTATGGTCATGCAATCAGCCTGCAGAAAGTGGTGATGAATAACGACAAACTCACCTTTGTAGAATGCAGGAGATTATATTCTGGGGTTGGAATGCACACTTTTAATACCTACCAAGGTGTGACTGTGGTTGATCTCAAACAGTTCAGAATAGGGTGGCTGTCGGCATTGGCTTATAAAATACATGGGAAAACAGATCTATGATAATTTTTTCTGATTCTGAGACTCTTTTTTTGGATCTTCTTCGTGCTGGTCTCTGGGAACGGCATGTCGATTCAAGGTTTTTTTTGCAAGCTGATTGGGAAAGTATCCTGACCATTGCAAGTCAGCAGACAATGACGGGTATAGTCGGGGATGCAATGATGAGTTTGCCGAAAGATATAATACCGAAACAGTGGAGAATGAAGGTTATCCGTAGGATGATGGAGATTGAAGATGCAAATCTCAATATGAACAAATTCCTACCGATTCTATTCCGCAGAATTCACCGACAGGGATGGAACGTGTGGCTATTGAAAGGGCAAGGGGTCGGCTCTTGCTATCCTAACCCCCTGAGGAGGCAATCGGGTGACATCGATGTGTACTTTCTTTCTGAAGAGGAGTTTCATGAGGCTTGTTCGTTTTTTAAAAAGTACCTCCCCCCAAAGGATATCCGTAGTGTGAACGACGAAACCATGGATTTTGAGTTTACTGTGAAAAAATTGTATGTCGAGTTGCATGGAAGTATCGTTACGGAATTGAACCGAACATGCAAAAAGAATTTTAAGATTTGGGAAAAAAGGATTATCACTGATCATAAATTGATTTCTCCGATGTTGAATGATGGTGTTACTCTTCCCCCATATCAATTTGATGCTATCTTTATCTTTTTACATACGGTGAGACATTATTTTGGAGGCGGTATAGGGCTTCGTCAGGTATCTGATTGGATGCGATATCTCTATTCTTATTATGACTGCCTTGATTTAAAACAGTTGATTGCTGATATTCAGTTGCTTGGACTTGAGAAGATCTGGAGAGTCTTTGGTTGTATGGCTGTGTCTTATTTAGGATACCCAAAAGATAAAATGCCACTGTATGAGAACATGTATCGGGAAGAAGGAAAAACAGTGTTGAGGTTTATTCTGAATTCTGGTAATTTCGGACGGTATGACCCTTCTATAAAGAGCAGTTCAAGTATCTACCTATTGAGAAAATGGAAGGCTTTCACAGGTCACATGCGAATGAAATTCCGAAACTTCCAGATATTCCCAGAAGAGTCTGTGTATGGAATACCAGGATTTGTCGTAGATGGACTTAAGAGAACGTTCCAAAGATGAGGACTCTTCTTTATAAATCAGCATTTGTCAAATCAAATACTATGGGGCACAATTTCCACCTTTTTGATGAAATGATTAATGATGGCGTGGAGCCCTATCCATAGGGCGAAGTCGATCATCAGGATGTAAGTGACATTTAGATAAGGGTTGATCAGGTAGTTGAAGATCATATAGAACACGGAGAGTCCGATGATGGAAATCAGCACGGACCGTTTCCGCATGCCCACCCGCAGCAACTTATGATGGATATGGTTGCGGTCGGGCTTGAAGGGGTTACGGCCTTTGCGGATGCGGTGCAGGGCCACGCGGAACACATCGAACATCGGCACCAACAAGGCACTGATGCACACAATGACATGGTTGGTGGCACCATCCGTTTCTGCCCCTGTCAGACAGATGCGCAGGGTGAGGAAGCTGATGATAAAACCTAAGGTCAGACTGCCCGTGTCGCCCATGAACAGCTTGTGCCCATGTGCCTGGTTGCCAAAGACATTGTAGAACCAGAAGGGGACGACCACTCCCAACGTGGAGAAGGATACCAGGGCATAGATGAGCTGACGTTCTTTGATGAAGATCAGTCCGAAGGCGGTGAGGGCCACGATGACCAGACCGGAGGCCAGACCGTCAACGCCGTCGATGAGGTTAAAGGCATTGGTGATATAGACCACGATAAAAACGGTGAGGGGGGCACTGTACCGCATGCGGATAGCATAGATGCCAAAGATACCGTCTAAGTTATGCAGCCAAAGACCCGAAAGTACCAGGAGCACCCCACAGATGATCTGGGCTATGAACTTGGAACGATAGGTGATGCCAATCAGGTCGTCTCCCACGCCCACGACATAGAGAATCATGGTGCCTGCTAAGAGGAACAGGAACTCAACAAGGACAATACGCTCAGGGATGTAAATGACATCGTAGCCCAGCAGGTAACGCACCGCCATGCTCATGGCGAGGGTAACCACGATGACGGGAAAGAACGACAGACCACCCAGTCGTGGGATCGGTGTGTCGTGGATCTTCCGACTGTCAGGGATGTCGTACAACTGATGTTTGTGCGATATCACCAAAATCCTCGGTATGATAATCCATCCCATGATGAAGGACATCATAAAGGCGGCAATCATAAATTTATAGGCTGCGGGCATCTCACTAATTGATAATTGAAGATTGATAATTGATAATTACCTCTGCCACCACTTCTTTTTAGGCGGCTCAGGATCGGTACCCCGGCGTTCACGGATGATGTCACGCCAGGTCTTATGCTCGGAGATCATGCGGTAGATGGTGCCCCAGTCTGGCAAACCACCGATGTTACGGTCATCGATGAAGAGATCGACCTTCAGCTTCCGGGAGAAATGCTGGTTACGCTCTATGTCCTCCTCGGGGAAGTCGCGGTTCACGGCATAGAAGTCCACGCCGCGCTCATGGCACCAGTCGATGGCTTGCTGCAGGAGCTCACCCTCCCGGCATGACCAAAGGATGAGCTGATGCCGATCCTCAATCAGCATCCGCAAGGTATCGGTGGCGAAGGGGATCTCGCGTCCGATCTCCGGGTATTCATGCTCGACGATGGTGCCGTCGAAATCTACTGCTATGGTCATTACTTATTTGTTATTTGTTATTTGAGGACTGTGGAGTTGTTTCGAGGAGTTGTTTCGAGGAGTTGTTTCGAGGAGTTGTTTCGAGGAGTGTGGAGTGTGGAGTGTGGAGTGAGATATGTTTCAAATACAGGTGGTTTGATAATGAATACAGAATCTCAGTACTATTCTCACTCCACACTCCACACTCCTCGAAACAATTCCTCACTCCACATTTCCCACTCCACACATTTAACGTTTCACCGAATCATCCTGCTTGTCACTGTACCGGCTGTTGGAGTAGTTGCCGTAGGTACCGTAGGTGCCATAGCTGCCGTAAGAGCCATAGCGACCGTAGGAACCGTAACGACCATAACGGCCACCATATCGACCGTAACTGCCATATCGGCTGTACTTGCCATAGCGTCCGTAACCATAATAGTAGCCGTACTTCTTCTTCGACATGTCGATGCCGTTGATGACGATGGCCATATTCGGTAACTTCTTTTCGGCACTCAGTCCGTTGATCAGTTCGAAACTGCTCTTCGGGGTGTAATCGGCGCGGCACATATAGACGGTGACATCACAGACACGACCAATCTGCAGGGTGTCAGAAACCAGGCCAACCGGGGCGGTATCCACGATGATATAGTCGTACTCGTTCCGAAGAATCTGGAAGATGTCCTCTAAGGAGGAACGTGAAACTATTTCGGTGGGGTTGGGGGGGATAGGACCAGCCAAAAGGAGGTCGAGGTATTCATGCACACCGGAGGGAAGGATCTGCTCCTTCACATCTTCTTTTGTGGGATGATCGTGTTTCAATACTGTGGTAATGCCGTGCACCTCATCCTCGATATCGAACTGCTCCGCCAGACGGGGCTTACGGATATCCAGTCCCACCAGGATCACCTTTTTGTGCAGGAGGGCGAAGCTCACGGCGAGGTTCGCGGCATTGAAGGTCTTACCTTCTCCTGAGGTGGTGGAGGTGAACATGATGACCTTGTCGTTCTCCTTCATCATGAACTGGAGGTTGGTACGCATGGCACGGAACACCTCTTCCATCTGACTGTTCTTGTTCTCCCGCACCACGATGTCGGCCTTTTCCTTGGCAGAGTCGTTGGCTACCGCCACATCGGCCAGGATGGGCAGGTCGGTGAGCTTAACTACATCCTCATGTCCTTCGATACGGTAACGGAAGAAATAGATGAGGAAGAAGATCAAACTGGGGATGGCCAGACCAATGCCGGCGGCAATCAAATATTCCTTGGTAGGCTGGGGAGAAACCTGTCCACCCATCTTGGGATTGTCAATCAGCTTTCCCTTGTCAGCGTTAGATGACAGGGAGATGGAGTTTTCCTCACGCTTCTGGAGCAGCATCAGGTATAGACCAGACTTCACCTCCTGCTGACGGCCGATCTGGGAGAGCAGACGCTCGTGCTCGGGTGACTGGTTGGCAGCGCTGACATACTGACCGTGCTGCTGCATGAGCATGTTCCGACGGAACTCAGCATTGTGACGGGCCTGGTCGAGGGTCATCTTGATGCTGTTATACAACTCATCCAACTGCTGGGTGAGGGGCTCGACGGCAGGACTATTCTCCGATGCCGTACGGAGCAGACGGTTACGCTGTCCGACGATGGTGTTGTACTGGGCAATCAGCTGGGATACGGATGCATCGGTCACGTTCGCCGGCATCATCTGGTATTTGTTGCTGGGCTGACTGATGGCGTTGGACAGGTCGTTGATGAACATCAGCTGCATGTTGATCTCGTTCATCTGCTTCTGCGTCTGGTCGGCATTCTCGGAGGCTTTCTGTACGGTGGCCTTCATCTCGTTCAAGGCCTGGCGGTTCCGGTAGTTCTCGATGGTGCTCTCCGTACTGCTCAGCTCTCCGCTGATCTTGGCGATACGGTCGTTGATGAACTCCTCGGTACGGACGGCTGCCTCGTTCTTGTCCTCGTTGGCCTGACGGTTGTAGCTGATCACAACCTGTCGGAGATAATCAAGGGCACGCGTGGGAACATCATCCACCAGTGACAAGGTCAGAATAGACGACTCTTCAGAATCGATCACTCCTAACCGGTTGGCATAGCTGTTGGCCACACGGGCAGGGGAATTGATGGTTACCTGGATGGATTCCCCATCTCCTAATACAGCATGGGTGGTGTAGAAAGTGAGGTAGCCCGCCTTGGTGCGCATGGTGCAGGGGAACTTGGTGAGCACGCGGTCGATACCGTAAGGACCTTTAGACGACACCTCATCCACGGGAATATAATAGGTACCCGTGACATGGTAGGCTTCACCTTCTCGTTTGATGGTCATGCTGATGGGCGCATTCAGTTTCTCCAAACTGGCCGCATCAATGTTCACCATGATGGGTGAGTCTTTATATAAGGTACGGTTGCGAATGATACCCACAGTATTGTAAGTGGTATATAACTTCAGGTCACGCACCGTCTCCTCGGCAATACCGGTGGATTTGAGAATCAGCTTCTCGTTCTCCATACCGTAGCTCTGTACCACCTTACCTAACTCGTTGGTGGTGCGGAGGCTGTTTGTGCTGTTGGTCTTCACATACATCTTCGCAAAGGCATTGTAGTAGGGTGTGGTGTAGCGCAGGTGCAGCCACGCAATGCCGAGGCAGATGATGAGCGAGAGCACAAACCACTGCCAATTGAGGATAAGCACATCGATAATGGCACGAAGGTCAAAGAATGATCCGCCTTCTTCCTCTACCTCTTGGGGAGTCTTTACAATTTCTTCTGACATATTGAACTTTTTAGAATTTTAGTATTTTGTGGACGTTTCGTGGAGTGTGGAGTGAGGAGTGTGGAGTGAGATATGCTTTCAGTAACAAGTGGTTTTGTATATGAATACAGTATCTCAATACTATTCTCACTCCTCCCTCCACACTCCTCACTCCTCGAGTTCCTTCCTCGCGATATTAATCATCTGCCAGCGCCAGCAGATACTTCCCATAGTCGTTCTTGGCCATGGGCAACGCCACCTCTTTTAATTGCTCGCGGGTGATCCATCCCCGTTTGTAAGCAATTTCCTCTAAACAGGCGATTTTCAACCCTTGGCGCTTCTCAATCACCTCTATGAAGGTGGAGGCTTCAGAAAGACTGTCGTGGGTACCGGTGTCTAACCAGGCGAAGCCACGCTGGAAGGGTTTCACCAACAGGGCATCGCGCTGCAGGTACTCCTGGTTCACGGTGGTGATCTCCAACTCTCCCCGGGCACTGGGTTTGATATGCTTGGCAATCTCCACTACACTGTTCGGATAGAAATAGAGACCTACCACGGCATAGTTGCTCTTGGGATGCTGGGGCTTCTCCTCGATGGAGAGGCATTTGCCGTCGGCATCAAACTCCGCCACGCCATACCGCTCCGGGTCGTTGACATAGTAGCCGAAGACGGTGGCCTGGTTGTGCTGCTCCGCATCGATCACACTCTGCTTTAATAAAGAGGTGAAACCGGCTCCGTGGAAAATATTGTCGCCTAACACCAGACAGACACAGTCGTTACCGATGAACTCCTCACCGATGAGGAAGGCCTGGGCCAGTCCGTCGGGGGAGGGCTGCTCGGCATAGTCGAAGTGCACCCCGATCTCCGAGCCGTCACCCAACAACCGCTTGAACCCCGGCAGGTCGTGCGGGGTGGAGATAATCAGGATGTCCCTGATCCCTGCCAACATCAAAACGGAGATGGGATAGTAAATCATGGGCTTATCGAAGATGGGGATAAGCTGTTTGCTGATGCCCTTGGTGATCGGGTAGAGGCGGGTGCCACTACCACCAGCGAGAACAATACCTTTCATGTCGTTTCGAAAACTTAAGTTCGCAATTTTGATGCAAAGATAATAATTTTAAATAATAGATGATGCATATTACATGGAAATTTTGTAATTTTGCAACGATTTTTTGAGGAAATAGGGTTTTGAGGAGCGTAATCGAGGAGTAACTTGAGGAGTGTGGAGTGAGGAGTGTGGAGTGAGAATAGCACTGAGATACAGTGTTCATATACAAAATCACTTGTACTTGAAACAAATCTCACTCCACACTCCTCACTCCTCACTCCACGAAACGTCCACGAAACGTCCACGAAACAGAGTTCCATAAGAATAAAGAAACAACTAAAAATAATACAATGGGAATATTTGACAAGCTCTTTGGAAAGAAGAGCAATGAAGAAGAGAAGAAAGCTGGTGGCATGGAAGACTATATGACACTGATCCGTGTGTATTTCCAGGCGGCCATCGCAGAGAACGTGGGAATTACAAATCTGGCCATGCTGCCAGACCTTCGTATCTTCAAGAATACATTGAAAGTGCCCACCTTGAAGAATAAATTAGGTGTGGGGGAGCGTATCCAGTGTAGGAAAATGCTGAAAGATATTTATAAGACTCCTGATGCCTTCTTCCAGGAGATTGACCAGAGTATAAAAAAGAATTGCAGGAAACTGCAAGATGTACAGACTTATCTGATTCAGTTCCAAAACTTTACACAGGATCTTATGATGCTTACAGGGAACTTGATGAAGTTCAAACTCCGTGTACCCTCCATTTTCAAGAAGACCATCTATGCTGCCACCGAAAAGACCGTGGATGATATCTTTCATAAGAATGATTTCAACGATGCCGGTGTGCTCAAGACGGTCGCTGCCATCCGTACCTACGACAAACGTCTGGGATTCAGTCAGAAATGGGTCACCGACTTCGTGTATCAGGTGGTGATGCTGGCTAAGAAGGAGAAGAAGCCCGCTGAGCAATCATAATCATACACTTACTCACACTGAAAGCAATTATTGTCACACTTTAACTTTGCAGCTGAATACTAAGAGTCTTAAGAACTCTTAAATATAAAACGTTAGATAAAACGATAAAAAGTGATAAGAATATCAGTTTTTGCTTACCTTTGTTGTAAAAAGGAAG
>Ga0247609_10000039_pt1 | contig 183019 bp, 155 predicted proteins | sample 172DNAGHGlowgp2_FD_193487 | JGI IMG/M metagenome (GOLD analysis project Ga0247609, IMG submission 193487) | Sheep rumen microbial communities from Palmerston North, Manawatu-Wanganui, New Zealand - 1728 DNA GHGlow gp2 | ecosystem: Host-associated > Mammals > Digestive system > Stomach > Rumen...
TCATGGAAGAGCCTCTCCAGGTTGTCTTGCTGGTGATTTTCCCGGGTTTGTCGGTGTCGATGGTGACAACCGGCAGCTCCGTATCTATAACCTTCACGTTATAGTCCTGCGTTTTCCCGTCTTCAAACTCCAGGCGGAAATCCACGCCCTTTTTATAGTTTTTGAAATTGTTGGCCGAAACCCCGCTCTCCTGGGCTACGCCGTTTACGGTGACGGCGGTAATGCCGCTGCTTTCGAATGATGCCACCACTTCGGTGAGGTCCGTCCCGCCCGGCACAAACACAATGCAGCCGCCGTCGTATACACTAACCGGCTTGTATTCACGGCCTTCGACCTTGACGCGGAAGTCGAAGAAGTCCTGTGGAAACGCCGCTTCCTGCGGGCGGGGAACAACATCCGCCGTGCAGGCCGAAAGGCAAAGCGAAATGATTAGCCATGAAAGTAGTTTTCTCATAGCGGCAAAGTTATGAAAACTTCCGTATTTGTGCTTGTTTTCAGGTGGTTTTGTTGCAAAATATGTGTTTCTGTGCTCGGGCGGGGCAAAACGCAGTCTTCGAGCACGTTTGGGGGGCGTTTTTGTGCTCGAGCGGGGCAAATCGCAGGCTTCGAGCACGTTTTGGGGGGTGTTTTCGTGCTCGGGCGGGGCTAAACACAGGTTTCGAGCACGTTTGGAGGGCGTTTCTGTGCCCGGACGGGTCAAAACGCGGTCTTCGGCCACGAAAACGGGCATTTCCGTGCCCGGGCGGGGCGCAAAGTTTGGCAGGATGGAAAATAATTCCTAAATTAGCGACCTATAATTACTTAACCCCAAAACAATGACCATAAACTCACCGGATGTCCTTGAAGGCATCAGACAGGAAGCCCTGAAAGCCCTGTCTCAAAGGGAGGAGAGCAACAAGGCTACGTCGGCGCAGGCCGCCGGCCTTGAGAAAGGCACCCCGCACATGCAAATCCTTTGCTGCGGCGGTACCGGTTGCAAAGCCTCCGAAAGCGCAAAGATTGCCCAGAATTTCCAAGAGTCCCTGAAGGCTCACGGAGTTGAGGATAAAGTGGATGTAGTTGTCCCCGGATGCTTCGGCTTCTGCGAGAAAGGCCCTATCGTGAAGATAGTCCCGGACAACACCTTCTATACCTCCGTTCGCCCGGAAGATGTTGAGGAAATAGTTACCTCGCATATCCTTGCCGGCAACAGGGTGGAGCGCCTCCTGTACGTAGACCCTTCCACAGGGCAGCACATCAGTGACTCCAAGCACATGAACTTCTACCGCAAGCAGCTGAGGATAGCCCTCCGCAACTGCGGCTTCATAAACCCGGAAGACATCCGTGAATACATAGCCCGTGACGGCTACAAAGCACTTGCGGACAGCCTTCAGAGACCCTCTGAAGACGTTCTCGCGGACATCAAGGCGTCCGGCCTCAGGGGCCGCGGCGGCGCCGGTTTCCCCACCGGCGTAAAGTGGGAGATAGCCAGGAAGTTCGACGCCCCGGACAAGTACGTAGTCTGCAACGCGGATGAAGGAGACCCCGGCGCGTTCATGGACCGTTCCATCATGGAAGGAGACCCGGGCTCCGTGATTGAAGCCATGATGATCTGCGGCTACTGCATCAACGCCCATCACGGCCTTATATATATAAGGGCCGAATATCCCCTTGCCGTACATCGCCTTAAGGTGGCTATCGGCCAGGCCCGTGAATACGGCCTCCTTGGAAAGAACATCCTTGGAACCGGCTTTGACTTTGACATCGAGATCCGCTACGGCGCCGGCGCGTTCGTGTGCGGTGAAGAGACCGCCCTCATCCACTCCATGGAAGGAAAGAGGGGAGAGCCCACCCTCAAGCCGCCGTTCCCGGCCGAAGCCGGCTATTTCGGCAATCCCACAAACGTGAACAACGTTGAAACCCTGGCAAACGTCCCCGTCATCCTTACAAAGGGTCCCCAGTGGTTCGCGTCCATCGGCACGGAAAAATCCAAGGGCACAAAGGTGTTCGCCCTTGCCGGAAAAATCAATAACGTGGGCCTCATAGAGGTTCCCATGGGCACAACCCTCCGTGAAATCATCTACGACATCGGCGGCGGCGTAAAGGGCGGCAAGAAGTTCAAGGCTGTCCAGACCGGCGGCCCCTCCGGTGGCTGCCTCACGGAAAAGCACCTGGACATTCCCATTGACTATGAGTCACTTGCTGCGGCAGGCTCAATGATGGGCTCCGGCGGAATGATTGTGATGGACGAAGACGACTGCATGGTGTCCGTTGCAAAGTTCTTCCTGGAATTCACCGTAGACGAGAGTTGCGGAAAGTGCACCCCGTGCCGAATCGGCAACCGCCGCATGCTGGAAATCCTCACCCGCATAACTGACGGCCGCGGCACAGAAGAAGACATAGAGACCCTTGAGAACCTTGCAAAAGTGATCAAGGACACCGCCCTTTGCGGCCTTGGCCAGACTTCTCCCAACCCCGTCCTCTCCACCCTCGCAAACTTCAGGGAAGAGTACGAGGAACACGTGCGTGACCACAAGTGCCGCGCCCACAAGTGCAAGAGCCTCCTTACCTATTCCATAGATCCGGCCCTGTGCAAGGGCTGCAGCGCCTGCGCCCGCGGATGCCCCGCCGAAGCCATTGCCGGAGAAGTGAGAAAACCGTTCGTGATAAATCCGGAAAAGTGTATCCGCTGCGGCATGTGCCTGTCTCGGTGCAAGTTCGGAGCCATTAAAGTTATCTAAAAGGAGCACGCTATGGAAAATACTACTATGATTACCCTTACTATAGATGGCAGGGCCGTGAGCGTGCCCAAGGGAACAAGCATCCTTGACGCCGCCGCCACCATCGGCATAAAGATACCCGCGCTGTGCCACATGGACCTCAAGGGCACTTGCGTGAAGAATACCCCGGCTTCGTGCCGAATTTGCGTTGTGGAAGTTGAGGGAAGGCGCAACCTGGCCCCTTCCTGCGCCACCCAGGTCATGGAAGGCATGGTTGTGCGCACAAATTCGGCCCGTGTGGTGCGCGCCCGCAAAACCGTGGCCGAACTTATCCTCTCCGACCACCCCAACGACTGCCTTACCTGTCCCAAGTGCTCGGACTGCGAGCTCCAGAAACTGGTGACCCGCTTCAACATCCGCCGCATGACCTACAAGGGAGAGCAGAGCGTGAGGAAGAAGGAGGAGACCGTTGCCATTACCCGCAACATGGACAAGTGCATCCTGTGCCGCCGCTGCGAATCAGTTTGCAACCAGGTCCAGACGGTGGGCGTGCTTGGCGCCGTACGCCGCGGCTTCGAGACCACCATCGCCCCCACCTTCGACCGCATGTTCAAGGACACCGACTGTACCTACTGCGGTCAGTGCGTGGCGGTTTGCCCCACCGGCGCGCTTACAGAGCGTGACAACACAGATCGCCTCCTGGACGACCTCTGCAACCCTGAAAAGATAGTGATAGCCCAGCCCGCCCCGGCGGTCCGCGTGGCACTTGGAGAGGAATTCGGCATGAAGCCCGGCACCATTGTCACCGGCAAGCTTGCAACCTCCCTCCGCTACCTTGGCTTCGACTATGTGTTTGACACAGACTTCGCCGCAGACCTCACCATCATGGAAGAGGGTGCCGAAATCCTCCACCGCCTGAGGGCCTTCCTTGGCGGGGACAAGAGCGTGAAGCTCCCCATCATGACATCCTGCTGCCCGGCCTGGGTGAATTTCTACGAGCACAACTACCCGGATCTTCTGGAGTATCCTTCATCGGCCAAATCCCCGGCACAGATGTTCGGGGCCATCGCCAAGAACTATTGGGCCGAAAAAATGGGAATCCCCCGCGAGAAACTGGTGGTGGTGTCCATAATGCCCTGCCTTGCCAAGAAGTACGAGTGCGAGCGCGAAGAATTCTCCGTAAACGGAAACCCGGACGTAGACTACTCAATCTCCACCCGTGAACTGGCCCGCCTCATCAAGCGCTCCAACATTGATTTCGAGAGCCTTCCGGACTCCGACTTCGACACCCCCATGGGAGAATCCTCCGGTGCAGGTGCCATATTCGGCGCAACCGGCGGCGTAATGGAGGCCGCCCTTCGCACTGTATATGAGGTGTTTACCGGCAAAACCCTGCCCCGTCTGGAGTTTACCGCCGTACGCGGCCTTGACGGCATAAAGGAGGCCACCATTGACATAGACGGCTTCCCTCTGAAAGTTTGCGTGGCCCATACCCTTGGGAACGCCCGCTATCTCATGGACAAACTCCGCAAGGGAGAACTCAATTACCACGTTGTTGAGGTGATGGCCTGCCCCGGAGGCTGCATAGGCGGCGCCGGTCAGCCCTACCACCACGGCAACATAGAGGTCCTGAAGGCCCGCGCGGCTGCCATTTACCGCGAAGACGAAGGCAAGCCCATCCGCAAGAGCCATGAGAACCCGGACATCAAGCAGCTCTACGAGGTTTATCTTGGAGAGCCCCTTGGCGAGCTTTCGGAGAAACTCCTCCATACCCGTTATTTTGACAAAAGCATCAAGTAGTTATGAAAGTATCGTGTGAAGCGCTCCGTCAGGTGGAGGCCATCTGCCGGAAATTCAATAATGATCCCGGTGAACTCATCAGCATCCTTCACGAATGCCAGAATACCCTTGGGTATCTCCCGGAAGAAGTCCAGAGGGTGATTGCCCGCGAACTTGGCATCCCCGCATCAAAGGTGTACGGGGTGGTGACGTTCTATTCTTTCTTCTCTATGGTGCCGAAGGGCAAATACCCTGTTTCAGTATGCCTTGGAACAGCCTGCTACGTTAGAGGCTCAGACAAGGTGCTGGAAGAGTTCAAGAGGGTTCTTGGCATAGAGGTAGGCGAAACCACCCCGGACGGCAAGTTCTCCCTTGACTGCCTCCGCTGCGTAGGCGCCTGCGGCCTTGCCCCCGTCGCCACCATCGGAGAAAAGGTCTACGGCAGGCTCAACCCCTCCGACATCAAAAAGATTGTGGCCGAATTCGGGGAATAGCAGACTTGGTGCAGGAAGATTGAAGCGGTGGTGGACCTGGTCCAGCACTTTTTTGGACGAGGTGGCATTTTATCCGGTGGACCAGGTCCAGGCACTATGCACTACAGGTACCTCAGAGGCGTAGTCGGTGGACCTGGTCCAGCACTTATTTTTGTACCTCGTCCAAAAACTGGTGACACCTCGTCCAAATTACCCCTGGACCAGGTCCACACCAGGGGAATAGAGATATGACACAATCATAAAATATGACGGAACCGTACCAAATATCCTTTTTCGGGGCTACCAACAGCGGTAAGTCCACGCTGGTCAATGCCATTGCCGGACAGAAGGTGTCTTTGGTAAGTGACAGACCCGGGACAACAACTGATCCGGTGCGAAAACGCATTGAGTTGCCTGAAATCGGCCCCTGTGTCCTGGTGGACACTGCCGGATATGGCGATGGTGGTGAACTTGGCTCTGAGCGTGAGCGCATGACCAGGCAAGTGATTGATAGTACGGATGTGGCTGTTCTGCTGCTTTCCGGTAATCCGGAGGACGCAAAGTGGCAGAAAGAGTTGGATGAACGAGATGTCCCTGTAGTGGCCGTTGAAGACAGAAATGTTGAGTTCGGAGCCCTTATCAAACGTATTGCTGCAGTGCTTCCCAAAGTGGAAGAGCGCTTTCTTACCGGCCGATTGGTTCACCACGGCAGTGTTGTAGTTTTGGTAATGCCCCAGGACAGCGAAGCTCCCAAGGGGCGCATTATCCTTCCCCAGGTGAGAGTGCTCCGGGAGCTCCTGGACCGCGGATGTGTCCCGGTCTGCTGCACTCCGGACACTCTTCAGGATGCGATGAAAACCGGACCTGACCTTGTGATTACGGACTCCCAGGTGTTCGGGCAGGTCACCGCCGCCATCCCGAAGGACTGCCCTCTCACATCCTTCTCAATCCTTCTTGCCGCTGAGAAAGGTGATATTGACGTATTTGTTGAAGGTGCCAGGGCATTAGAAAGCCTCACGGACGGTTCCAGGGTACTTATAGCCGAAGCCTGCTCACATGTCCCAAACTCGGAGGATATCGGCCGTGTCAAAATTCCCGCATTATTGAGAAAAAAGGCCGATATTCAGGTTGATGTATCGACCGGTGAGGATTTTCCTGAAGATTTGTCCGGATACAGTCTTATTATTCACTGCGGAGCCTGCGTCACCTCATCCAAACTGGTGAAGGCTCGCATAAGAAAGGCACTCCGCCAGGGAGTGCCCATCACTAATTACGGTATAGCCATAGCGGCCCTGCAAGGCATCCTGGACCGGGTATCTCTCCCTTAAAACCTGAAATCCCTGGCCCCGTCCTCAATCTCCTTCAAATGGCGCTCGCAGATGCCGCGGACTTTCTCTGAAGGGATGTCACCAAGGCTTCTGGAAATCATGGCCTCCCCGGCGGCGCGGGTTTCCTCCGAGGCGTAGTCCATAAGGTACTCCTTAAGGGTCATCAGCGCGTTTGGAGTGCAGCAGAGGCTTATTTTACCGCTCTTGCAAAGGCTCATGAAGCGGTCTCCCGTTCGGCCTTCACGATAGCAGGCCGTGCAGAAACTTGGAATGTGGTCCTGCTCCAGCAGCCAGCGCACCACGCTGTCAAGGGGCCTGGTGTCGGCAATGTCAAACTGGGCGGTTTCGTCGTGGCGCTCTACGGTTGTGTAGCCGCCAACGCTTGTGCGTGAGCCGCCGCTTATCTGCGAAATCCCGCAGTGGAGGAGCTGCTCCCTCATGCGCGCGCTTTCACGGGTAGAGACAATCATGCCGGTGTAGGGGACGGCAATCCTGAGGACGGCCACCAGTTTCCGGAAAATGGCATCCGGGAGCGCATCCTTGAAATCGTCCACGGAAATGTCGTCTGCTGGGCAGATCCTGGGAACGCTTATTGTGTGAGGCCCGACGCCAAAGCGCGCCTCCAGGTGTTCGGCATGCATCAGAAGCCCCGCAAGTTCATAACGGTACCCGGAAAGGCCGAAGAGTACGCCTATCCCTACATCGTCGCAGCCGCCTTCCTGGGCCCTGTCCATGGCCTCCGTGTGCCAATTGTAGTTGCTTTTTGGGCCGGTGGGGTGGAGCCTTTGGTACTGCTCCTTGTTATAGGTTTCCTGGAAGAGGATATATGTGCCGATACCCGCAGCCTTTAGTTTGCGGTAACTCTCCACGTCCGTGGCGGCAATGTTTACGTTTACCCTTCGGATGGAATTTCCGCCTTCGTTTACGGAGTAGATGGTTTTGATGGACTCCAGAATGTACTCCAGCGGGTTGTGGACGGGGTCTTCGCCGGCTTCCACGGCAAGGCGCTTGTGGCCGGTGCGTATAAGCGCACGGACCTCCGCCTCAATCTCCTCCTGGGAGAGCTTACGGCGCGGAATTGTGCGGTTCTTGGCGTGGTAAGGGCAATATACACAGCCGTTTACGCAGTAGTTGGAAAGATACAGCGGTGCAAAGAGCACTATGCGGTTTCCGTAAAAACGGTGCTTGATGTCTTCGGCCAAGGCATATATCTTTTCTTCAAGGCCGGGGTCCGTGCAGTCCATGAGGATGGCCGCCTCACGGTGCGTGAGCCCTTTCAGGAGGGCTGCCTTTTCCAGTATTTCCTTTACCCTTAAGGGATTCCGGCTTTCCACGGAAGCCTCTTCCAGGGTTTCCAGTATCTCTTCATGGCAGATGAACTCATCTGCGTATTGTGACGACGGGTTATACATTTCCAGATGTTTTTCCTTTGTAAAGGTCGTATTTAAGCCGCTCCGTTTCCGGAGTATACACATTCATTATTACATTTGCCCCGGCGCGTATTCCGGCCTCTTTGCCGCCCGGCAAAAGCACCGCCAGGGCCGTTGTGGCGGGGATATTGGCCGAAGGGAACATTAGCCTGAGTATGGAAATGAGCCTGAGGGTGGTTTGGACGCTTCCGGCGGGACAGTTCTGGAACGGGGTGCCGTCCTGGGGAATGAAAGGGCCTATCCCTATCATGTGAGGCCGGATTTCCTGCATGAGCCGAAGGTCCTCTATAAGGTTCCGGGTTGTCTGGCCGGGGCTTCCAACCATCATGCCCATTCCGGTCTCATAGCCAAGGCGCTTGAGCTCCTTTATGCATCCAATCCGGCTCTCCAGCGTCATTCCGGCGGGATGAAGGCTGGCGTAGTGCTCCGGATTTGCGGTTTCGTGCCTCAGGAGATACCTTGTGGCCCCCGCTTCCTTAAAGGCCCAATACAGCTCAAATGGCAGTTCTCCAAGGGAGAGGGTGATTGCAGCGCGGGGGTATCGGCCACGGATTTCCTTCACAACCGGAAGAAGGGCCCGCGCCTGTTCCGGATTCTCCCCGCCCTGGATAACAAAGGTGTGAACTCCGTCCCGCCATGCCCGGGCGCAGCACCCAAGGATCTCTTCCGGGGAAAGGGCGTAACGCTTCACGGAGGCCCTGCCACTTCGAATACCGCAGTACAGGCAGTTGTTCCGGCACATATTGCTGTGCTCTATGAGCGCCCTCACAAGCACCCGGGGGCCTTTCACCTGAAGGCACACCTCCCGTGCGGTGGCTTCAAGCCTCCGGGCAAGTGCCAGGTCCGGGGTTTCCAGAAGCTCTGCAAGGGCGTGGTCCGGCAGGTCACGGGTGTTTCTAAGGGTTTCAATCATAGCCGATTCAAATTTACGCAATTTCCACCAATCGGCAAACCAGAAAATGGAGCCCAAGTCTTAAACCATCTTGAGCCCTACCACCGAACTTATGAGGGTGACAATGAAAAACAGGCGCCAGAAGGTGGCTGGCTCCTTGAACACCAGAATACCTATAAGCACCGTTCCAACGGCTCCTATTCCCGTCCATACGGGGTAGGCGGTGCCTATGGGTATTGTTTTTGTGGCTTTTGCAAGGAGAATCATGCTAAGGGCCGAAACCACCACAAAGCCTGCATACCACCAAAATGCTTCCCAGCCGGCGGCCAGTTTTGCCTTGCCAAGGCAGAAAGTGAATCCGCATTCACACAGCCCGGCAACAATAAGAATAATCCAGTTCATTTCTTTGTTGTTGTCCCTTCCGAGGGAGTGCAAAGATACACATTTTCTTGCGTTCTTCCTGATTTTCCATTATATTTGCATCCCGGTTATATTATAATCGGGATTTTTTATGTACCTACGCCAACTCGGCCTTTTTGAGGATACAAATATCTACAAACTGGTATCCACCCAGCTTAGCAATCGCTATTTCGTCTTGTCCGGCCCGGGCACTCGGGAACTCCTCTCTTCCCCGGAAGTTGTTGGTTTTCCTTGCTACACCGCCCTTCTCCGTGAAACCGTCGCCGCCCTTCGTTACCTTCTTTCAACTGGTCTGGGTGGCGATTTTGATATCCTGACCATCCTTAGGGGCGGGCTTAACTATCCGCTGGAAGAAGCCTGCGCAGAGGCAGGCATAAGGGTGCGGGACATGCATTTTGTCTCCTGCGAGCGAATCATAGAGAATAGTGTCATTACGGGGCTTGAGATTAAGTACGAGAAACTGCGTCCCACCCCCGGCCGTACGCTGGCCGTAGGCGACATTATAGCTTCCGGCGCTACGCTTGAGAGGTGCCTTGACTATGTTGTGGGGGAATTCAAAAGAAGGGGAGGCAGTATAAGGCGGATGGTGTTTTTCACAATTGGAGGCACCAGGGCAGTGGAACTTATGGAAGAGATGACGCCACGCCTAAGGGAACTCTTCCCCGGTTTTGAGGGGTTTGACTGCTTCTTCTTCGAGGGCATGTTCACGGTATATGGAGGCCCCGGCGCAAGCGGCATCAACGTGAAGGACATAGATTTCGGCTGGAATGGGGGAGTGGTGGCTCCGGAGTTCAGAAACCATGTGATGGAGCACCCTGACTCCCTGTTCGAGAAATGCATAATCTACGACGGCGGCGCCCGCCGCTATGAGATTCCGCTTCATATAGATGAAGTCATGGAGTACTGGGAAGGCATTTTGGAAAGGGCCGATATTATTGACCCAGAGGCTCTTGCAGGTGAAAAGCTGGGATATCCCGTTCCGCTGCCCTATGACAACTGGAAGGCTGTTACGGGTGTTCCGGACGGATGGGAGGAGCTTTGGAAAAAGGAACAGGAACTCCTTTCCGGGGCTGGGCGGCTGGACCTTGCAGCAATTGCCCGCAGAAGGCTTTCCAGCATGGATTCATTGAGAAAAATGTATAAATAAAGTATAAGTATCATGAAAACTACGGATTTGGATTACTCATCAAGGCCGGTAGACGCCGCCGGACGTAAATCTACCCTCAGCATGTTCATGCTGATGCTTGGCTTCACCTTCTTTTCGGCCAGCATGTGGGTGGGCCAGCAACTTGCCGCAGGGCTCAATTTCTCCGGCTTTGTATGGGCGCTTATCCTTGGTGGCCTCATCCTGGCAGCATATACCGGAGCGCTGGGTTATATCGGCGCCAGGACCGGGCTGTCACTGGATATGCTTGCCAGGCGTAGTTTCGGCATAAAGGGAAGCTGGCTTCCCAGCGCCATGATTAGCTTCACGCAGATAGGATGGTTCGGGGTGGGACTTGCCATGTTCGCAATCCCCGTGGCCAAGGAAATCCTTGGGCTGGAGGTTACTCCGGACTCCATGCCGTGGCAGGGATATCTTCTTGTGGGCATCGCCGGCATCCTCATGACTGCAAGCGCGTACTTCGGCATAAAGAGCCTTACCATAGTTAGTTATATTGCGGTTCCCGCCGTGGCAATCCTTGGCACCGTGGCAATGATCCTTGCCGTCAAAAGGGGAGACCTGGGGCTCATTGAGCAGTTTAACCTGGGCACTAAGGACCTTGGAATAATTGCCGGCGCGGGCCTTGTTGTGGGTAGTTTCGTTTCCGGCGGAACGGCTACGCCTAACTTCACGCGCTTTGCAAAGAGCGGAAAGGTTGGGCTTGTCACAACCATAATCGCTTTCTTCCTTGGCAACAGCCTCATGTTCCTTTTCGGCGCAGTTTCCAGCATCTATGCAGGCGGCAACGACATTTTTGAGGTGATGCTCAACCTCAACCTCTTTTACATGGCCGTTTTAGTGCTGGGCCTCAATATCTGGACCACCAACGACAACGCCCTTTACAGCGCCGGCCTTGGCCTTTCCAACATCACGGGATACTCCAAGAAGAGCATGGTAATTGTTTCCGGTATCATCGGGACCATCGCCGCGGTGTGGCTGTACTGGAATTTCTGCGGCTGGCTCAATGTCCTAAACTGCACCTTGCCGCCGGTTGGCATCATCCTAATAATCAGTTATTTCATGGACGGGAAGAAGTTCCTGTCAGCTTCGGCCGTAAATGTGAACTGGTGGGCCGTTGCCGGAGTTGTTGCCGGTGCCGTGGTGGCAAATCTCCTTCACTGGGGATTCCCCGCAATCAACGGTATGGTTGTGGCCGCCCTTCTTTATATTGTCGGCAGGGCCCTGAATCGCTAATTCAAAATGAAATGCCTCGCCTAAGATGCTCAAGAAGTACATCAAAGCTGACACGCTGGAAGTGGTGGAGAAACTCACCGACAAATACGAGTATTTCCGCTAATCCAATCAGAAACTATGAAAAAATCAAAATTGCTGTGACTTTTTCATAGTTTTTGATTATATTTGCCTTGGAATTAATGGCTGTAATTGCTATGAAAAGAAAAATCACTCAGCAACTCATAGACTGGAAGAACAGGCCGGATCATAAGCCTCTCATCCTCCAGGGAGCCCGTCAGGTTGGAAAAACATACATTCTGGAAGAATTCGGGCGCGAGCACTATAAGAATTATATCAAGGTAAGCCTTGACCTGGTCCCTGATGTGCGCAATTTCCTGAAGGATAACATCAATCCTTTGGAAATCATCGCTTATCTGGAAACTCTATATAATGAGCGAATTGTCCCGCATGAGACGCTGGTCATCCTGGACGAGATTCAGGACTGCAAGCGGGCGCTGCTTGCTCTCAAATACTTCCAGGAAGATTATCCTCAGTATGATATTGTGGCCGCAGGTAGCCTTCTGGGGGTGGCTGTGAATCAGGGAAACAAGCCCGACGAAGAAGATGAAGCAGGAAAGGCCCAACAGCAGCAGGAAGAAGAGGAATTCTCCTATCCGGTTGGTAAAGTGGATGAATTGCGCCTGTACCCTATGGACTTTGAAGAATTCCTCTGGGCCATCAATATGGATGTTCTGGCGCAGGATATCCGTACCCACTTCAACTCTAATGAGGCAATGCCGGCTTCCGTTCACCTGTTGGCACTTGACCTGTACCAGCGCTATCTGATAGTCGGCGGCATGCCCGAGAGTGTTGGCAAATATGTAGAGACCCACAGCTTCCTAGAGTGCAGAACCGTTCAGCAGTCCATCCTGGTTGGTTACAATGCCGATATGGCCAAATATGCCAAGCCGGCAACCACTGTCAAGATCAGAGCCTGCTTCAATTCTATTCCGGCACAGCTGGCTAAAGAGAATCGCAAGTTCCAGTACAAACTGGCGCAAAAGGGCGGAACCGCTAAGATTTTCGGTGAAGCTATCGAGTGGCTCATTCTGGCCGGGATAGTACATAAATGCAAACTGATATCACATGGCTTTATTCCCATCTCAGCCCAGGAAGATGACAGCGACTTCAAGATTTATATGTCCGATATTGGCCTGCTGAACACAAAGGCTCAGATGCCGGCCCAGATGCTACTCAATTCCATAGAGACTGAGAACACTTTCCTTGGTTCGGTAGCCGAGAACTATGTGGCCCAGGCCCTTTCTGCCAACGGTATTACACTCCGCTATTGGAAAAACGGCAACACCCAAGAAGTGGAATACATACTGCAGGATGGAATGAACGTGATTCCTGTAGAGGTCAAGAAAGGCAAGAAGGTGGATGCAATCAGCATGAATAATTTCAAAAAGACCTACAAGTGTCCTTTCGCTTACCGCATTTCCGGAAAGAACTTCGGCTTCGCCAATGAAATCAAGTCTGTCCCCCTTTATGCCGTATTCTGCATTGAGGCAAAAGAAGACATCGAATAGGTAAGTAGCCCCAATGTAGCCCCAATTTGGAAAAGAAAAGGCCCCACAGATACCTGTGAGGCCTTTTTCAGCGGTGCGGACGAGGCTCGAACTCGCGACCCCCGGCGTGACAGGCCGGTATTCTAAACCGACTGAACTACCGCACCAATTTGTCAGTGATCATTTCCCTTTCGGGATTGCAAAGGTACAAACTTTTTTTGAACCTGCAAGGGATATTGCGAAATTTTTTAAGAAATTTTCACAATGTTGTCTGCGTGGCTCAGGACGCGCTCACGGTGGGATACAAACAGGATGGTCTTTCGGCCTTTGTAAGTACCTGTAATGCGGTCCAGTAGCTTTGCCTCAGTGTCTGAATCCAGGGCCGAAGTGGATTCGTCCAGCACCAGAATGCCGCCCGGATGGAGGAGGGCGCGTGCAATGGCGATGCGCTGGCACTGGCCTTCGCTGAGCCCGCTTCCGTCTTCGCCGCAGGGGGTGTCAAGCCCGGAAGGGAGACTGAATACGAACTGCGCCATTGCAGTGTCAAGGGCCTGACGCATTTCGGCCTCAGTGGCATCCGGGCATGCCAGAAGGAGGTTCGAGCGTATGGTGCCGCTGAGGAGGGAATTCCCCTGCGGAATGTACTGGAAATTGCCGCGCATTGCTGCAGATGCCGGAAAACCACCTACCGTAACGGAGCCGGCCGAAGGCTTGAGGAGCCCCAGTACCAGCCGTATGAGCGTACTCTTTCCGATACCCGTGGGCCCGGCTATGACGGAAAGCTGCCCGGCGGGGAACTCGCATGAGAAATTGGAAAGCACGGGCTCCGGGACTCCGGGATATGTGTATGTGACTCCTGAAATCTCAATGGCGGGGGCATCAGTAAGCACCACAGGCTCCGACGCCGGTTCCTGTTCCAGCTCCATGAGTTCCATTACGCGGTCTACAGAAGTGATGGCCTGGATAATGGCCGGAATCTGGCGGCCTAGTTCGGCCACGGGACGCTGGACCTGCCCCACAAGCTGCATGAAGGCGGTCATCATGCCGTAGGTTACGGTGCCGTTGAATATGCCCACGACGCCCCAGATAAGCGTGGCGGCATGCCCGGCCTGGAAGCCGAAGAACATGAGCCCTCGGGCTACGGCGTTGTAGTTGAGGCGGCGGCGGGTGTTGTCCTCGACATCGGCCTGGAGCCATCCCATCTTGTCCACAACCCTTTCAACCGTTGTGAGGGTGAGCATGAGCACCCTGTTCTGGAGGCTCTCCTGCATAAGCTGCTGGATTTCGCTTTCGCGGGCCCTGATTTTCCCCATTAGTTCCCTCAGTTTCCGGAAAAACATTTTTGAGCCGAAAACCATGGAGAAGGTGAGGATGAGGATAACCCAGAGAAGCCCGGGAGCCATGAGCATGAGGTATACGGATGCCGCGACAAGCTGCACAAGCGTGAGCACTATTGAAGGAACGCGTTCTACAACCAGCTCCGACACCACCCTGATATCTTCTTCCAGGCGGTTTACGGCGTCTCCGGAGAGGAAGCGTTCACGGCCGTCCCAGCGGCTTTTCATAACCTTCTCAAAGAGGGCGCGCCGCATTATGTTCTGGGACTTCACATGAGTATAGCTGTCCCACCAGTTTGAAAAGAGGGTGGCAAGGAGCTGCACCGCCAGGATGCCCACAAAAACGGCTATCCCGGTGCGCAGCGGAACCTCCGAATTACGGGTTGCAATGTCTATGAGAAGCTTGCTGGAGGCAACAAAAGACAGCGAGGCCGCAATCCTTACAACCCCTACAAGTACGGAAACTCCTACCCGCCACCAAACGGAACGGGCCATTCCAATGAGAGTCCTTACAAGCTTCATTGAGCAACTACGCCTTCGGCCACCCACTTGCCGGCAAGGGCTGCGGCGTCTTCGTAGGCGCGCTGGCCGTCTACCTCATATTGGTCCGTGAGGGCATCGGCCATATCCTGTACGGAAAACTCCTTGCCCTGGAATTTTTCCCAGAGGTATGCCGCCGAAGCGTTGAGAGAAAGCATTTTATTGAAGTTGACCTGCGCAAGGCCTTCTCCAACCACAACGTATTCTCCGCAGATTTTGCGTAAGATGAATCCTTCCTTGATTTTCATATTATCCTTCTCAAAATTGCCAAAATATATCTTCTGAAGGGTTTAAGCACCCTCCACAGCTTTCCTTTTCCGGGTTTTACGGTCCGTTTTCCGCGCCCAATCTCAATTACAGTTCCCATTACATCCAGAGTGGTGCATTCCTCTGTTCCGGAAATGTTGCCGTCTCCCATGAGGGTGACTTTTTCTCCTTCAAGGCCGATTACCCTGTGCAGCACATACCTTCCGGGGAGCCTCACAAGGACTATGTCCCCAACCTCCACGGTGTCTTTCTTCAGGAGGACTACGCTGTCCCGGCCGCCGCGGATAAATGGTAGCATGCTGCTTCCAAGCGGGGTGAAACGCACGGTTCGGCCCTCATTGAGAAGCGCCCCGGCCTCTTCCAGGATTATTGTATTTGGGACTATCTTCTTATCCATTGACAGTACTGAAGCACAGGCGGGCGGCCTCTTCGTTGGGGAGGCACTCTAGTTCATAGCAGGGCACGGCCTGGGCCATTGCGTCCAGGGTGTGGTGCCAGTGGTCTGCGAGGGCGGAGAACGGCCTGAAGGACGATGCCGAAGCCATCAGGGAGGCATAGGCCTTTACCCCGGTAATTCTCTCAATCTTGTTGTAGGGCGCCTGATGGAGGCGTACAACAGCCCCCGCCGGTGCGCTCAGGGCCTTGTAGCATGGCGTTTTTCCGCTCCAGGGAGAGCCGAAAACGCGGACTTCTCCGGAGGGCATGAGCCTGAGCACCGGATTGTCGTCGTTGAGGAGCCAGGTGCCCGGTATGTGCCTTAGCCACAGGCTGCTATGGGTGCTTTTTCCGGTGCCGCTCTTGCCAAGGAAAAGGTATCCCATGCCGCGGTTCACAACCACGGAAGCGTGCATTTCCAGCGCTCCCATTTTGGCCGAAGCGAAGGTGAAAAGAAGCATTAGGGCGTTGTTGAACGCAAATGCGTCTTCCTTGCCGGGAAGGGTGAGAGTAGCCGAAGCGAAATCCGGGGCCATGTCAAGCTCCATTGCTTCAGGGCGCCCCGGAAGGGCTCTGGTGCGGGCCGAAATATGGCCACCGGGCATTTTCCACAGGCTGATTTCCGGGAAAAGGGGGCCGTCGTCCGTGCGATAGATAAGTTCACCGGACGCCTCCAGAAGTTCCTTGTACTCAATCTCCAGCGTGAATAGAGCCTCCTCTTTGGGAAGGAGTCCTGAAATGAAGGGGTGCATGTTGGAGAGTTTGTCCGGGAGGAACTCCTCCCCGCTGCAGCTTACCCTGAAAGGGAGTTCCGCTACTCTGTATATCCTGGTTGTACTCATAACTAACATGCAAAACTAACAAAAACCCGGCAAAAGACAAAGAATATTTTAGTATCTTTGTAAGCTTTGAGTAAAGAAAACAATATCATAATCAAAAATGCCCGTGAAAATAATCTCAAGGGCATTACCGTAGAGATTCCCCGTGGCCGCCTTGTGGTTATTACCGGAGTCAGCGGCAGCGGAAAAAGTTCCCTTGCGTTTGACACCCTTTTTGCCGAAGGCCAGCGCCGCTTTGCCGAAAGCCTCTCTTCCTATGCCCGCCAGTTCCTTGGCCGAATGTCAAAACCGGACGTAGACATAATTGAGGGCATTCCTCCGGCAATTGCCATAGAGCAGAAGGTGAATATCAAGAACCCCCGCTCCACCGTTGCCACCACAACGGAAATCTACGACTACCTCCGCCTTCTTTTTGCCCGTATCGGCCGCACATATTCCCCTGTAAGCGGGCAGGAAGTGAGGGCCCATAGCGTGAAGGATGTCCTGGATTTCCTCTCGGACGGCACTCCAAGGGCTGCTTATATCCTCTCAGATATACACTGGGACACCCGCGACGACAAAGTTGAATGCCTTCTCTCCCTTAAGGAAGAGGGTTTCGGCAGGCTCTTTAATCCGGTCGATTCTTCCATACTCCAGATAGAGGATGTCCTCAAGATGGACGGCCGGTATCCTTCCGGCCTCATGCTCCTTGTCGACCGCGTCAAGACGAAGGGCACCATTGACGAAGACATGCTGGTGAGGCTCAGCGCATCTGTGCGCACCGCCTTTGACAAAGGCAATGGTGACATGGCTCTGTGGTGCATTCCGGAGGGGACAGGGGCGCCTGAATCGTCGGCTTCGCCGACCCCTCCCACTGCCTCCGGCAGCGGGCCCCTCCCTCTTACACGGCCGAGGGTGGCCATGGATTCTGGCACCCCTGCCCCCTCCGGAATGCATAGGTTCTGCTCCAGGTTTGAACTGGACGGAATCACGTTCCGGCAGCCGGACGAGTACCTTTTCAGTTTCAACAGTCCGCTAGGGGCGTGCCCTGTTTGCGGAGGGCTGGGGAAGATTATCGGCATAAGCGAGGACCTTGTGGTGCCGGACAAGACAAAGAGCATCTACGACGGCGCAATTGCCTGCTGGAGAGGGGAGAAGATGGGCTGGTTCAAGGATCAGCTTATCCTCAATGCCGAAAAGGAGGGTATTCCCATCTTCGAGCCCTACTGCAAGCTTACGCAGGCGCAGAAGGACATAATCTGGACCCACGAAGGCGATTACCAGGACCCCGGCGCCTTCTTCGGCATAAACCAGTTCTTCCAGTGGGTGGAGAGCAACCGCTACAAGATCCAGTACAAGTACATGCTTTCCCGCTACAGCGGCCGAACCACCTGCCACGCATGCGGCGGAAGCCGTTTAAGGAAAGAGGCACTGTACGTGAAGATCTGTGGCAAAACCATCCACGACATCCTTTCCATGACCGTGGAGGACCTCTTGAAGTGGTTTGACGTCATGGCCGACCCCGATCGGCCATCCCTTACAGCTTACGAGAGAGAGGTTGCCGGAAAGACAATTGAGGAGATAAAGTTCCGCTTGCAGTGCATAGAGGACGTAGGGCTTGGGTACCTTACCCTGAGCCGCACCATGAACACCCTTTCCGGCGGTGAGAGCCAGAGGGTGAACCTAGTCACGGCCCTGGGAAGTTCCCTGGTGGGCTCCATGTACATCCTGGACGAGCCTTCCATCGGCCTTCATCCAAGGGATACGGACCGCCTCATAGAGGTCCTTAGGCGCCTCAGGGACATCGGGAACACCGTTGTAGTGGTGGAGCACGACCCTGAAATCATCAGGGCGGCCGACTGGGTGATAGACCTTGGCCCCGGCGCCGGCGTGAACGGCGGGGAGGTGGTGTTTGAGGGAAATCTCTCTGCGTCGCCGGAAATGACAGAAAAATCCCTCACCCTGCAGTACCTGAGCGGTGCCCGGGAGCCTTACCACAGGGAAAAGAACCCCTGGCACTACTCCATTGTGGTGAAGGGTGCAATGCAGAATAACCTCAAGGACATAGACGTGAGGTTCCCGCTGGGCGCCTTTACGGTGGTTACCGGAGTGTCCGGCAGCGGCAAGAGTTCCCTTGTCGGAGACATCCTTTACCCTGCGCTTCACCGCCGGATCAACGAAACCGGAGACCTCCCCGGCACTTTCAAGGGCCTGGAAGGAGACCTAAACAGGGTTACCAGGGTAGAGTATGTGGACCAAAACCCCATCGGCAAGAGTTCCCGCTCAAATGCCGTCACTTACCTCAAGGTCTACGACGACATCCGGAAACTCCTCTCCAAGCAGCAGTACGCCCGCATAAACGGCTTCACGCCTTCCTATTTCTCCTTCAACCAGGACGGCGGAAGGTGCCCGGAGTGCCAGGGAGACGGCTTTGTGAAGATAGGCATGCAGTTCATGGCCGATGTCACCATGGTGTGCGAATCCTGCGGCGGAAAGCGCTTCAAGCCCGAAATCCTGGAGGTGAAATACGAAGGCCTCAGCGTGAGCGACATCCTTGACATGAGCGTGGACGAGGCAATCTCCTTCTTCGGCTCAAAAAAGGACGAGGACGCCCGGACTATTGCCGAGAAACTCCAGCCTCTTGCCGACGTAGGCCTTGGATACATTAAGCTTGGTCAGCCTTCAAGTACGCTCTCCGGCGGCGAAAGCCAGAGAATCAAGCTGGCGTACTTCCTTTCAATCTCCGAAGGCTCCCGCGACAAGATTCTCTTTATCTTCGACGAGCCCACAACCGGACTTCATTTCCATGACGTCAAAAAGCTCCTGAAGGCCTTCGACGCCCTCCTTTCCAAGGGACACACGGTGCTGGTGGTGGAGCATAACCTGGACGTTATCCGCGCCGCCGACTGGGTGATAGACCTTGGCCCGGACGCCGGCGACAGGGGCGGTGAAGTGGTGTTTGAAGGCACTCCAGAAGACCTCAAGAAATACGGTAAAACATTTACAGCCAAATACCTATGAAAAAGATTGCAGCAATAACCATGGTCCGCAACGACGACTTCTACCTTAGAAAATGGGTGGAGTATTACGGCCGTGAACTTGGAAAGGAAAACTTGTTTGTGTTTTTTGACGGGCTGGACCAGGAGATTCCCTCTTTCTGCAGGGGAGTGAATGCTGCAAAAATCCAGAAGATTGGTAAAGACGTGGTTTCCAATGACAAGGGCCGTGTCCAGTTCATGTCATGGAAGGCTGCGGAACTGTTTTCGGGCGGTTATGACCTTGTGATTGGCACAGATGCCGACGAATTCATAATTGTGGACCCAAAACTGGGCATGTCTTTGGCCGAATATCTCAGTGCGGCCAAAATCAAGGATTCGTTGTCTCCTCTCGGCCTGGATTTCGGGCAGAAACTTGGCGTGGAAAAGGATATCAATGAGGATGAGCCTTTCCTTTCTCAGAGACATTATGCTCAAATCGGGACTCGTTATACCAAGGCTTCAATCATTGCAAAACCCCTTACATGGGGGAGTGGCTTCCACAGGATAAAGGAACATAATTTCCACATCGCAAAGAATCTGTACCTCTTCCATTTCGGTTATTTTGACCAAAAACGGATAGAGGAGAGGTTCAAGGATAAGGACCGCCTGGCCCAGGGATGGAAGCGTCACATGAAAAAACGCTCCCGGACAATAAGGCTTGTAACAAACCTTAAAGCCCGTAAGTTTGAAACCTGGACACGTTTTGCACGTATATGCCAGACTCTTGTGCGCCCGCCTTATGCATGGAATAAACCGGCGATGTTCGGCCTCAGGATTATTGTTGCCATTCCTCCACGTTTTGAAGATATAGTGTGATGCCCAAAGTTTCCGTAATAGTGCCAATCTATGGCGTGGAGGCCTATATCGGCCAATGTGCCCGCTCACTGATGGCCCAGTCGTACAGTGACGTGGAGTTCATCTTTGTAAATGACGGTACCCCGGACCGTTCCATGGAAGTGCTGTCTGAAAATCTTGACTTTTCACGTCAGGTTAAGATAATCAATAAGGAGAACGCAGGCCTTCCACAGGCGCGTCTCACCGGAATCCAGGCATCGTGCGGAGAGTATATCCTTCATCTGGATTCCGATGACTGGATAGAGCCTCTGGCCGTTGAAAAACTTGTGGCTGCGGCCGATGAATCCGGCGCAGACTTGATATACTATGACTTTTGGAAAGAGTACGGCAACAGGAGCAAACTGGACCACGAACGCCTTTATACCGTAAAGAACAAGGACTTGTGGATGAGGCGGCTTTACCACGACGCCGCTTATGGTTATGTCTGGAGCAAATTTGCCCGCAGGGAACTGTATGACGGCATTTTTGCGCCCAAATACAATATGCACGAGGACATTGTGTTCTCCACGCAGCTTATCTTCAGGGCGGGTTCCATAGCCCAGTTGTCCGTACCGCTTGTCCATTACCGCCGCACAAATACGGGTTCGGCCACAAGGGTTAAGCGTTCAAAACGCCGCGTCCAGAGCGCCCGCAACATGCTGGATTTCTACGCCAACGGCGGCCCTGAAATAGAGATTGTGGGGAAGGACATCCTTCGGAAGGCCTGGTGGAGGGCTGTCCGCTATGACCGTTCCCTTTTTCGGGAGTATCCTTTCCTGAAACTGCCTGTTTTCTAAAGGCTCTGGTATTCTATGCCGCCAGGGGCCTTTTCCATGTGGAAGGGGTCTTCGAAATCTGGTATGGTCTGGAACCATTCATTCATCTGACGGTTGGCTTCCTTGCGGTTGTAACCGGTGCCGGAAGGGTGGCTCACGGTGATGTCGGAGTCCACCAGGATAAGCCTTCCTTCATGGTTCGCGAAATAGCTCAGACCCATGTCCAGTCCCCATCCAAGGCGGTTGACGCTAAGGTCTACGGGGCATATCCTTCCAAGAAGGTCGGTCCTTACCATGTGGAACCATCCTTCCTGGAAATTTGTCTTGCGTATTCCTCCAAAGAGTGACGCCTTGCTTTTGCTGTGCGACTTTGAGAAGATGCCGTTTGCTGGCTGATACAGGCCCACGTTTGTGGAGTATGAGAGTTTGTCCATGCGGTGGCAAAGGGCACGCGCAGCCCGCTCCGATATACCAAGGTCCGATGTCAGAACTACCACCCACGGATAACCGCCCTGGACTGCTCTGGCATAGGCCTCGTTCATAAGACCGGAGTAGTAGATGTTGTCAAGGTTTACCGCTAAGGGGTGTTTGCACGGGGGATTGCTGCCGCTGTCCAGGATAACGGTGTGGAAATACGGGGAAAGGCGGTTTGCCCAGCCTTCGGCCTTGGGGTTTTCATTGTAGTTGAAGATGCAGCAGAGAATCCGGCTGGACTTAAATGGAAGGGTTCCAAGCCATTTTTTAACCCTGTAAAGCCTTGCACGCTCCTTTATGCATCCAAACTGCCCGGGGCTAAGAAGAAGCAGCTCCCGTCTTAGGAGAGGATGCTCTTCAAGGACGGATGGAGCGTATTTCATTGCGATAAAACCGCATCTGAGGATTATCTGCGGCATGGAGTCCCTGAAGGGGATGTCCTCTTTGCGCCCCTCCCAGAATTCCAGGAGCTGGAGAAAGCTTGTGGCCGAAGCAACGTCCCTCAAATGCTTTTTCTCATGGGACATGGAAGAGACGTTCTGGCGGTTGTAGTGGTAAAGGGGGAGGTCCACCTTTTTGCATGAGCCTCCGCGTCCAAGCACCTGGCAGAGCAGCACCATGTCTTCGTGCATGCCTATTGTGGGGTAAAACAGGTCCGGACTCAGGAGCGAGCGGCGTATGAGTTTGTTCCAGAGGTATCCGTGGGCGCGGAAGCGCATGATATCGGCCAAAAGCTCCTTGCAGCTGGAGTACTCCTTCTCCCTCATTACCCGGCTTCCGGAGGTGGTTTCCTTTATGGCGTCACAGTAAACGACGTCTGCGTTTGAGGCCATTGCAGCCGTTGCCATCTTATCCACCATTTGAGGCTCCATCCAGTCGTCCGGGTCTGCGTTCAAGATATACTCTCCGCTGGCGCGTTTAAGGCCGCTCAGACGTGCCTGGGGGAGGCCCAGGTTCTTTTCATGGTTTACCGTTATGACTTTTTTTCCGGGGAAACCGGTCAGGACACGCTCCAGGACTTCCATGGAGTGGTCCGGGGTGGAGTCGTTGACAAAAATAAACTCGGTATCCGTCCAGGTCTGGGACAGAAGTGAGCGGGCGAAGCGCTCTATCCAGGCTTCGACGCCAAATATGGGGACTATTACGGATACTGTCATAGTAGCAGTTTAAGGCTTGAAGAATACAAAAATAGTGAGAAAAATCAGAAAATGCCCCAAAAGTTTTGTTTTGTACAATTATAATAGGTATTTTTGTTAAATTCCATTACTCAGAAGCTATGGAAAACACTCTTGCAATAGTCATTCCGGCATATAAACCGGCCTTTCTGGACCTTGCCCTCAGGAGCATCGCCGCCCAGACAGACCGGGATTTTGTGCTGTATGTGGGAGACGACGCCTCTCCGCATGATGTCAAGAGTGTCCTGGCCCCTTATGAAGGCCAGTTCCCGCTAGTGTATCACCGTTTCCCGCAGAACCTTGGCGGGAAGGACCTTGTGGGGCAGTGGGAAAGGTGCATGGGCCTTGTGGAAAATGAAAACTGGATATACCTTTTCTCCGACGACGACGTAATGCCCACGGATGCCGTTGAACGCTTCCATGCGGCCGTTTCCGGCGGCGGGGAGTTCTTCCGTTTTCCGCTGGATACAGTTGACAGTGAGGGAAATATCCAGTTTGTCCATACTAGTTTTTCGGCCCCAAAAACCACGGCGGAAGACTATCTCAAGGGGTATCTTGCGGGCCACAGGCCTTCGGCCGCCTGCGAGTACATCTTCTCCAAGCGCCTTTTCCGGGAAGTTCCCATGGTGCATTTCCCGCTAGCGTGGTGCTCCGATATCGCGTCCTGGTACTCTTATGCCTCCAGGGCCGGGGCCATTGTCAATCTGGAAGGCGCTCCGGTTCTGTGGAGAAACGCAGACGGAGTGAACATCTCCAACAGCACCGGCCTTGAGGACGTCAAGATGGAAGCCCTCATCCAGTTTGTCACCTGGCTTTCCAAGGAATACAAAGGTGTCCCGGACAACGAATACCGCCGGGCCCTCCGCATTTTCATAAGCACTAATCTCAAGTACTCTTTCGGCGGAAAGTTCTCCCGGAAAAACCTTGTGCGGCTTTCCAGGGCATTTGCCGCCACAGACCGCAGGCGCGCGTTTGAAATCCTTGTCAACAATATCCTTTAGATGAAGATCCTTATCCTGACGCCATATATTCCGTACCCGCTGGATTCCGGCGGCAACCAGGCCGTCTTCACCATGCTAAGCGCCATGGCTAAGCGCCATGAGGTAACGGTTATCGCCCGCGGCGATATCCGCAAGGATTCCATACGCATTCCCCTTGAAGAGCTAAGGAAGGCGCTCCCGGGGGTAAGGTTCATAACCTTCCCGTACACCAAAAACAGGCGTCTGAGGTTCTTCTGCCGCATTCCGGAGTCGGATCCTATGGCCGCAATGCTCCGTAGCCGCACCACCATCCCGTGGCGTGACGCCATGAGGCTCCGTGACCTGGATTTCTATGAATATGTTGCCAAGATAACCTCAGAGGAGCACTTTGACCTTATTCAGGCCGAATTCTACGAGTCCCTGCCCGTGGTGTACTTCCTCCCGGAAAATGTGAAGAAGGTGTTCGTGCACCATGAAATCAGGTTTATCCGCAACCACAATGAGATTTCCCTCATGGAAAATCCCACGCTCTACGACCGCGTGGCCGTAGACAAGGAGATGGACCTTGAGATAGGGATGCTAAGAAGATTCGACCACGTGATAACCCTCACGGAGACAGACCGCGCCATTCTTTCGGAGTACCTGGATCCTTCAAAGATCTATGTCTCTCCCGCCATAGTCAAGATGTCGGCCGTGAAGCCTTTCAAGGAATGCTCCACGGACCTTGTCTTTGTGGGAAGCAGTACCCATTATCCCAATATGGACGGGATGTTCTGGTTCTGCGAAAACGTACTTCCAAGGCTTCGGCCCAAACTTCCCGGAGTCAAGATATATATTACCGGAGAGTGGGACAAAGCGGCCAAGAAGAAGCTTTCCGCGGAGAATCCGGAACTTGTATTCTGCGGCTTTGTTCCCAACATCCAGGACTTTGTGAACGGCAAGATTTCCATTGCTCCAATTCGCATAGGCAGCGGCATGCGCATGAAGGTGTCGGATGCAATCATGGGGTCGTCGCCGGTTGTGATTACCTCCAAGGGCATCGAGGGCCAGGTATTTGAAAACGGGAAAGACTGCATAATTGCCGACGACCCTACGGAGATGGCCTCTGAGATTGCGGCCCTTGCGGCCGATAAAAAGCTCCAGAAGGCTATCACAAAGTCGGCCTATGAGAAGATGCAGGCGCTTTCCAACCCTCATGAGATGGTGGAACGAAGGCTCCTTTTTTATGATTTTATTTGTGCCCAGAAATGATAGACGTTATTGAAACAGATATTCCCGGAGTGGTAATCCTGGAGCCCCGTGTGTTCGGGGATTCCCGCGGGTATTTCATGGAAAGCTGGAGCCAGAGGGATTTTGGTTCGGCCGTAAAGCCCGTAGAATTTGTGCAGGACAATGAAAGCAAAAGCTCCTACGGGGTTATCCGCGGCCTGCATTACCAGAAGGGGAAGTATTCCCAAAGCAAGCTTGTGAGGGTTGTGAGCGGCTCCGTCCTTGATGTAGCCGTAGACATAAGGCGCGGCTCCCCGTGGTTCGGCCGTCACGTTGCATGCGTTCTTTCCGGAGAGAACCACCGTCAGCTTTTCATCCCGCGGGGCTTTGCCCACGGCTTTGCGGTGCTAAGCCCTGAGGCCGTGTTCCAGTACAAATGCGACAACCCTTACGCTCCCAAGGAGGAAGGCGCCATTGCCTGGAACGACCCTTCTCTGGGTATCGACTGGGGCATTCCTGAGGCCCAAATCCTCCTTTCAGAGAAGGATAAGCATCATCCGCTCCTTTCTGAGGCAACGGACCTTTTTGACTATTCCATAGACTATTACGCCAAATGAAAGTTCTTGTAACCGGAGCCAACGGCCAGCTTGGAAAATCCATCCGTGACTTGTCACCTGAGAGGTTTGTATACACAGACATCGAGGAACTTGATATCACGGACCTTCAGGCAATACGTAAGATTGTGGCCGAAGAAGGCATAGAGGCCATTGTCAACTGCGCCGCATATACTAATGTGGAGGCCGCAGAGGACAATTTTGAACTGGCCGAACTCCTAAATGCAAAGGCAGTGGAGAACCTTGCCGTGGCAATGAAGGAGACAGGCGGGCTTCTTGTCCACATTTCCACAGACTACGTATTCGGCAAAGAGCCCTACAATACTCCGTGCCGCGAAGACATGAAAGGCACTCCTACGGGCGTTTACGGCCTCACAAAGCTTCACGGAGAGGAGGCAATTCTCCGCTCCGGGGTGCGCCACGTAATCATCCGCACCGCGTGGCTGTACAGCGAGTACGGGAAGAACTTTGTGAAAACCATGTTGGAGCTAACCGCGTCAAGGCCTCAGCTCAAGGTTGTCTTCGACCAAGTTGGTACGCCCACCTATGCCCATGACCTTGCCTCCGCCATCGTTCAGATTGCCGGTCAGGCCGGCAATGACGGTGGAGATGTCATGCCCGGCAATGACGGTGGAGATGTCATGCCCGGCCCAGACCGGGCATCTCACATATTCAACTACTCCAACGAAGGCGTATGCTCCTGGTACGACTTCGCCAAGGCAATTGCGGAGTACTCCGGGCATACTTCCTGCAGCATACTGCCCTGCCATTCGGCCGAATTCCCTTCAAAGGTTACAAGGCCTTCTTATTCGGTTTTGGACAAGACAAAAATCAAGGAAACCTTCGGAATCCGTATTCCATACTGGACCGAATCCCTTAAAATTTGCCTTGGAAACATGAATTTTCTTTAGGGCTCATCCTTAGAAACGTAAATTTTTTATAAGTTTTCCTGTGAAACAACACTTTTTTTCGCAGGATTCTTGCATTATGCCTTTGCGGCAGATAGTTTTGCATCCGGACCACATGAATTTTGCCTACAATGTCAAAAACCAAAAATACAGGCCGGATGTCTTTCGTTTCTACCGTTGTCTTTTCTACTGTTGCTGGCCGCGTGTCTGCGGCGTTGTTAACTGCGTTCTTGCAGTTTCCGGCCTTTATTTCCTGCACTCCACTGCAGGCGCCGCTGAAAAAATCGGCCCCTGCACCTTATATAGACGTATTCTTCTTTGACACCCTTTCCCCGCAGTATCTGGACTCTTACCAGCGCCTGAGGGCCGACGATACCATGCATGCGTTGTCTTCGGTGGGGGTGAAGAGAGTGGCCGCGTTGTCGGTGAATTCCGGCAGCGCCATGACCTGGGCGGGGGTGCGCACCTACGCCGACCTTTCAAAATACAGCTTTTCCCTGAAGGAGGATTCGCCGGAGAAGCCGCTCCTGGCCGGAGAGAAGGTGCTGGAGGAAGGAGTGTCCCGCGTTGCAGACCTTCAGATGAGGACGTCTCTTGTAAGGATAGTGCTACGCTCCGTCTCCTGCGATTTTTCCGGAACCCCGTACACGGGATGGGGCTTTGACAACAGCCTTATCTATTTGCAGTATGCCGGAGTTGAGGCAAGGCCCTTCGGCCCGCATGCCGGAATCCCCGTGTCCACCGTGAATCAGGGCTGGCTGGACAGTACCGCCGTAATGGCGTTTCCACGGCCTGAGATGCTTCTCCAAACCGGGGTGGGGAATGTCTGGAGGCAAAAGGTCATGGCCGAAAAAGAGTTCTGGTGCTACTCCAATAAGGCGGATTCGGCGGCGCTTGGCCGTCCTGTAACCAGGATAGTGCTGGAAGGGTACGTGGGAGAGCACCTGTGCTATTATCCTATAGAACTGCCGGGGCTTCGCGCCGGGAGAACCTACTCCCTTGACGTGACTCTGAAAAAAATGGGAACGCCGGACCCGGACATCCCGGCTTCGGCCGATATGGTTTCGCTTGGCGGCTCGTGCGTGCCCTGGAATATGTGTGATCAAAGAGAGGAGATATTCTGATGATTGGAAGTGGCGTTAGATGGTTATTAATTGTTGTTCTTGTGGCCGCGTGTTCGCGTGTGGAGAAGCCTTTTGTGGAAGAAGTTTCCATATCCCTTCTTCCCCAGGGAGCCCACACGCGTTCAGGCGACCCTGACGACAACCTCATTTCCGACTACAATATCCTGGTATACAATAGTTTCGGCCTTTTGGAGGCAAGCGCATATGTCTCAAGAAGAGAGTACCGCGGAGAAATTCCGTCCTTGACGGCACGGCTTCTCAAGGACAGTCCCTATATGGTTTTTGCTGCAGCCAATCTTGGGTACGAACTCAAGTTCGGCTCATCTCAGGAGGCTTTGGAGTACAGGTTCCACCTGGCGTACCCGGACGAGTTTGAGGCCGGCATCCCCATGGCGGCGTATTTGGAGGATGCGGTTGCAGGAGCCGACGGAAAGATTGAAGTGCCCTTGGAGAGGCTTATGGCAAGGGTAGACCTAAGGGTAGACCGCAGAGGCCTTGATGAGGATGTGAGTTTACGCATTACCTCCGTCAAGGTTTGCAATTCACCGTCGTCGGTACTCCTATTTGGAGGCAGCACCGTAGAATACTGGGATTCTTTTTTTGGTGAAGGGTACTTGAAAATCGGCTCCGGGATATACCCTCTCAACCATGACACCATGGACGGAATAAGCGGAACTGTGAAGCTGTACCTTCTTGAAAACCTCTCCGGCGGCCTTGCGCAGTCCTATATAGAGGTAAAGGCCGACTATTTCTCCTCCTCATGCCACACCCGCCCCGGAGAGTCCCTGATCTTTCGTTTTTATGTCTCGGACAACCGGGAAGCCTGCCGCAATACCTGCTATCCCATAATTTTAAAGCCGTCAGCCACGGGGCTTGACTGCCCACAAGGCTGGCGGCTAGATAAAAGCGCTTTGGTTTACGATTAACCTCCGAAGTTGTCGTAGAGAATGCTCTCAGGAGCAACTCCAAGGGAATCCAGGAGCTCGTTCACGCACTTGACCATCATGGGCGGGCCGCACATGAAGTACTTGATGTCCTCGGGGGCCTCGTGGTTCTTGAGGTAGGTCTCGTACATCACGTTGTGCACGAAGCCGGGAGTGTACTTGACACCGGCGGCGTCTGCTGCGGGATCCGGACGGTCAAGGGCCAGGGTGAAGTGGAAGTTGGGGAATTCTTTCTCGATTTCCGCGAAGTCTTCAAGATAGAAGGCTTCCACAAGGGCACGGGCGCCGTAGAAGAAGCGCACGGGCTTTTTGGTCTTGAGGGTCTTGAACAGGTGCATGATGTGGCTGCGGAGAGGTGCCATGCCGGCGCCGCCGCCAACGAAGATGTATTCCTGGGTGTCGGGGTCGTCCTTAGGGAGAAGGAACTCTCCGTAAGGGCCGCTGATCATGACCTTGTCACCGGGCTTGCGTGAGAACACGTAGGTGGAGGCGATTCCCGGAGGAACGCCGGGCACGAACTTGAACACGCCCTTAGGCTGGGTGCGGTCGAACGGGGGAGTTGCGATACGCACGTTCAGCTTGATGAGGTCTTTTTCTGCGGGATAGCTGGCCATGGAGTATGCACGGATGGTGGGTACGGTGTTCTTGTACTTCAGGGAAGTGATGCCGTACTTTTCCCAGTCACCCTTGTAGATATCGGCCACGCCCATGTCGGAGAAGTCGGCCTCATATTCGGGGATGTCAATCTGGATGTATTCACCGCTCTTGAAGTCGATGTGTTCGCCTTCGGGGAGCTTGACGGTGAATTCCTTGATGAAGGTGGCAACGTTCTCGTTGGAGACAACCTCGCACTCCAGTTTCTTGACGGAGAGGGCGCTTTCAGGGACAGCGATTTCAATGTTGTCCTTGACCTTCACCTGGCAACCCAGGCGCCAGCCGTCCTTGATCTGCTTGCGGGAGAAGAAACCGGTTTCAGTGGGGAGGATGGTGCCGCCGCCGGAGAGTACCTGGAGTTTGCACTGGCCGCAGTTGGCCTTACCGCCGCAGGCCGAAGGAAGGAAGATTCCGTGGTCTGCGAGGGTGTGCATTACGTCACCTCCTGGGGTTACCTCAAGCTCCTTGGTGCCGTTATTGATATTGATCTTTACGGTACCGGAAGGGGTGAGTGCGGTTTTGATCCAGAGAAGGAGCGCAACCAGAATAAGAGTCACAACTACGATGACTGCGATTGAAGCAATGATTGTGTTTGTCATATCCTGGTTCCTCCTACAGTGCTATACCCATGAAGGTCATGAAGGCGATGCCCATGAGACCCACGGTGATGAACGTGATGCCAAGGCCCTTGAGGGCTGCCGGAACGTTGGAGTAGGCCATCTTTTCGCGGATGGCGGCAAGGGAAACAATTGCAAGGAACCAGCCAAGGCCGGAACCAAGTGAGTAAACCGTTGCCTCTCCTATGTTCAGGAAGTCCTTCTGCTGCATGAACAGGCTGCCGCCAAGGATGGCGCAGTTAACTGCAATAAGGGGCAGGAAGATACCAAGGGAAGAGTAGAGTTCCGGGGAGAATTTCTCCACCACCATCTCCACCACCTGCACAATTGCGGCGATAACCGCAATGAACACGATGAAGCTCAGGAAGCTGAGGTCTACGCCGGCAAGCTCAGGGCTTATCCACTTGAGGGCGCCGGGCTGGAGCACGTAGGTGTTGAGGAGGTAGTTGATGGGAAGGGTGACAAGCAGCACGAAGATAACTGCAAGGCCGAGGCCCGCGGCTGTCTTGACATTTTTGGATACTGCCAGGAAAGAGCACATTCCCAGGAAGTAAGCGAAAATCATGTTGTCCACGAAGATGGACTTTACAAATAAGCTGAGGTATTCCATAGGGCTGTACTTTTATTTTTCCTGAAGGTCTTTCTGGATAGAGCGCTGCACCCAAACGATGCATCCCAGGAGGATGAGGGCGAAGGGCGGCAGGATAACCAGGTTGTTGGGAACGTAGCCGAAGCGGTTCAGTATGTCGAATCCAAAGAGGGTTCCGCTTCCAAGAAGCTCCCTGAAGAAGGCTACGATGATAAGGATAAGGCCATATCCGGCTCCGTTGGCAACGCCGTCAAGGAAGCTGGGCCAGGGCTTGTTGCCAAGGGCGAAAGCCTCGATTCGGCCCATCACAATACAGTTGGTGATGATAAGGCCGATGTACACGCTCAGCTGTTTGTCGATGGCGTAGGTGGCCTCGAAGGACTTCAGAAGCTGGTCTACGAGGATTACCATCATGGCAACCACAACCAGCTGGACGATGATACGTACGCGGCCGGGAATGGTTTTACGAAGGAGTGACAGGATAAGGCTGGAGATTCCCGTAACCACAATTACGGAAAGAGCCATGACCAGTGCGCCCTTCATGGTGACGGTGACCGCCAGCGAAGAGCAGATGCCCAGAACCAGTACGGTAATGGGGTTACCCTTGAAAATAGGGTTCAGAATGGTTTCTTTAAGTTTTGCGTCCATCTCTTATTCCTCCTCCTGACAATTATGTTCCTTTTGACACTCCTGACCTTCAGTGTGACCCTCGCAGCATTTTCCGCCGCATTCGGCTACATTTGCCGAAAGGTGCTTGGAATATGCGCCCAGCCATGTGTTGATGGCTGCGTCAAGGCCCTGGGAAGTCATGGTGGCGCCGGTAATGGCGTCTATCTTGTTGTCAACCACGGACTTTCCTTCGGCATCCTTGGGGGCGCCGCCCTTCACTATTTCAAATACTGAAGCGGAAGTGAAGTCTGCTCTCTCACCTTCGAATTCGGCCTGGAAGGAAGGGTCGTCCTTGATTTTAGCGCCAAGGCCGGCAGTTTCGCTTTCGTGGTCGAAGTAAGCTCCCTTGATGGTGGAAGTGCCGCCCTCGAAGGCAATGTAGCCCCAGATAGGGCCCCACAGGCCGGCTCCGTATACGGGAACCACCACCGTGCCGTTCTTGAACTTGAACACGGGAAGCGTAGGCTCCGCGGTTTTGTTGGCACCGCCCTTGATGTTGTAATTCTGGCGTTTGAGCTCCGAGGGGCTGTACACCTTGTCAAGGGGAAGGTCTTCGATCTTTTCTCCGTCAAGGCCGATTGTGTAAGCCTCGGAGATTTCCTGGGCGTACTTCTCAAGCTTCTCGGAGTTGGAGAGTTTGTCAAGTTCGGCTTTGGTGCCGTACTTTGCTGAAGTAAGCATCTGGGCTATTGTTTCGGCCTTTTCATTGGCCTCCTGCCTTGATTTGAGGCTTTGGGAAACAAAAGCGAGGATTGCTGCTACCACCACAACGATGACTGTGGTGTAGACTACTGTATATACATTACTGTTGGTATTCATATGGCGATCCTCCTTTACTCTATGCTTTTGCATTTTTAAGCCTGCGGCTTGTGTGAACGCTTACCACGCAGTGGTCAATGAGAGGTGCCATGGTGTTCATGAACAGGATGGCCAGCATCATGCCCTCCATGTAGCCGGGGTTCCACAGGCGCACCACAACTGCGAGCGCACCAACCAGAAAGCCGTAAATCCACTTGCCAACCTCTGTCTGGGCAGCGGTTACAGGGTCTGTTGCCATGAACACTGAGCCGAACAGGAAGCCGCCCATCACCAGCTGGTAGTAGCAGGGGAGGGTGGTTGCTCCGGCAAGATGTCCAAGCCAGCCTACCAGGAGGCCGCCGGCGATGGAGCTAACCATGATCTTCCAGGAAGCGACGCCTGTCCAGACAAGGAGAAGACCTCCAAGGAGGATGGCCACTACGGAAGTTTCACCGGTGGAGCCGGGGATGAAGCCCCAGAACATGTCCATGAAAGAGTACTGTGAGCTCAGGGCCTCCACGCCGCCGTCATGGGCGATTGCGAGGGGAGTTGCAGCGCTCACTGCATCTACGTCCTTGAGTGAGGATACCCAGGTTTTGGATACCCAGACGCTTGAACCGGACATGCTTGAAGGGTAGGAGAAGAACAGGAATGCGCGGGCGACAAGGGCGGGATTCCAGATGTTCATGCCGGTGCCGCCGAAGACCTCCTTCACAAAGATGACGGAGAATGCCACGGCAAGGGCCAGCATCCATAGAGGAACGTCCACGGGGACGATGAGGGGGATGAGGAAGCCTGTTACCAGGTATCCTTCGTTCACCTCTTCTCCGCGGATCTGGGAACTCGCAAACTCAATTGCAAGGCCCACGATGTAGGAGACCACAAACAGGGGGAGCATCCTGAGAAGTCCGTAGAAGAACATCTGCCAGAAGCCCCAGCCGAGGCCGTAGAGGGTGGAAGTCTGGAGACCGACGTTGTACATGCCGAAGAGGGCTGCCGGAACGAGGGCCACCACCACCATAATCATGACGCGCTTGAGGTCTATGCCGTCCCTCACGTGGGCGCCCTTGAAGGTTACGGTGCCGGGAACGCGGAGGAAGGTGTCGAAGGCGTCAATGGAAGAGTGAAGCCAGTATAGCTTGCCGCCTTTTTCAAAAAGGCCGGGTTTGATTTCTTCTGCCATAGCTTATGCCATTTCTTTGATCATCAGGTCTATACCCTTTTGGATAATGTCCTGGATTTCGTTCTTGGAAGGGTCTACGTAGTCGCAGAGCGCAAGGTCTTCGGGGAGAACCTCATAGATGCCGAACTGCTCCATCTTCTCGATGTTACCGGCAAGGCAGGCCTTGATGAGGTAGATGGGGAAGATGTCCATGGGGGTTACGTCCTCAAAGCACTTAGTCTCGACAAACGCGCGGGGACCGCCGTGAAGGTTGGTGTCCATAGCGTACTTCTTGCCGGGGGTGAGCCATGAGAAGTAGCACCATGAAGAGGAGTGGACCTTGGGACGGAAGGGCTTTGCCCAGCCGAACCATTCACGCTCATAGCCCTCAGAGAGGATGGTGAGCTGGTTCTGGAAGAAGCCAAGGTAACCGTCCTTGCCAAGGTTTTCTCCGGTAAGGGCGTCTCCGCCGATTACGCGTACATCCGGGGCGATGGTTGCGATTTCACTTACGGGAGTGCCGGGGAGGCAGCTTACATAAGCGGTTTTGTTTGCGGCGGGACCGGTAATGGCCACCTTGCGGGTAAGGTCCAGCTTGCCGGTGTTGATCACATGGCCGATGGCTGCAAGGTGCAGAAGGGATACGGTCCAGACAATCTCACCCTTCATGATGGGGGAGATGTGGCTTATCTGTACGCCTACGTTTCCGGCCGGATGGGGACCGGTAACCTCATGGATTACGGCGTTTTCCAGTTTGTGGAAAGGCGTTGAGGAGGCCTTTTCACCGCGGATGGAAACGTGTACGGGCGCAATCCTTGAAAGGGCGTTTACACCGGCCTGGATATCCTGGAGGGACTCTCCAAGGACAAAGTCCTCATTGGGTGCAAGCGGAGCCGTGCTGAATGACGATACGAAAATAGCCTTGGGCGTGGAATCCGGGGCTGCCATTACGCCGTAAGGGCGCTGGACAAGGGAACCCCAGAGGCCGCTCTTCAGGAGAAGTTCCCTGACCTCATGGTCTGTGGAAGGAACTTTTGTGCCGAAATCTACGGCTTCCTGCTTAGAGCCGGCCTTTACCAGAACCGCAAGCAATTTTCTCTTTTCACCCCTGACGATGCTCTCAACGGTGCCGCTGACGGGCGAGGTGAGAAGGATCTCGGGGTTGTTTTTGTGGGCCATGAGAGGAGAACCGGCAAGTACCGCGTCACCTTCCTTCACAAGAAGCCTTGGAAGGAAACCTTTGAAGTCTGTAGGCTTGACGGCAACAATGTCCGGACTCACTTTCTTAATGACCTCAAGGGCCGCTTCACCACTTAGGGGAACGTTCAGGCCCTTTTTCAAAGCGAGATTGTTTGACATTATTGATAAGGTTTTGTGCATCTAGCTAAAATAACGTGCGAAGTTACGAATTTTTTCGTTAATTTCGCGTAATATTTTGGGACGATATGAGTGAAGTATTGAAGGAATTGAACAATGAGCAGAAAAATGCCGTCCAGTGCACTGGCGGTCCCATGCTCATAGTAGCGGGAGCGGGGTCTGGAAAAACCCGGGTATTAACTTCCCGAATTGCATATCTTATAGAGAATGGGGTGGCTCCTGAGCGCATCCTGGCCCTTACCTTTACTAAAAAGGCGGCCGGTGAGATGAAGGAGAGGATAGGCCTCATGGTAGGTGAAAGGAAGGCCCGTCGCTTATGGATGGGCACCTTCCACTCCGTTTTCATAAGGTTCCTCAGGGATTATGCCGAAAAAATCGGCTTTCCGGCATCTTTTACCATCTATGACCAGACCGATTCCGTGAGTGCGGTGAAAACCTGCATCAAGAACCTTCAGCTTGACGACAAGGTTTACAAGCCCCGCGAAGTCCTCTCACGCATATCCAAGGCCAAAAACGACCTTGTGACCCCAACCCCTTACGCAAATGGCTCCGGGGGCTACAAAGAAGAAGACGTCCACCACAAGAAGCCGGAGATTTACCGCATCTACGCAGCCTACTGCCAGCTTTGCAAGCAGTCCGGCGTAATGGACTTCGACGACATCCTCCTCTACACCAATATCCTCCTCAGGAATATCCCTGAGGCTCTTCAGGACATTTCCGGCCGCTTTGACCACATCCTGGTAGATGAGTACCAGGACACCAACATGGCCCAGTACCTTATACTAAAGAAACTGGCTGCGGACCACAAGAATATCTGCGTGGTGGGCGACGACTCCCAGTCCATCTACGGCTTCCGTGGCGCCCAGATCCAGAATATCCTCAATTTCCAGAAGGATTTCCCCGGTGCCCGCATCTTCCGCCTGGTGAACAACTACCGCTCCACCCAAACCATAGTGAATGCGGCAAACACCCTCATCGCCCGCAACGAAGGCCGAATCCCCAAGGACTGCATCTCCATGGGCGACAAAGGGGAACTCATTCATGTGGTGCGTTCCTTCACTGAGCAGGAAGAGGCCATGCAAACGGCTTCGGCCATTTTGCAGCGCATACGCACGGACGGCGCGCAGTACCAGGACTTTGCCGTCCTGTACCGTACCAACGCCCAGTCCAGGGCCCTTGAAGAGCAGCTTCGGCGCCGCAATATCCCCTACATGATATACTCCGGCAATTCATTCTTCGAAAGAGCCGAAGTCAAGGACATGATGGCATATTTCAAGCTGGCTGTAAACGTCAACGACGACGAATCTTTCAAGCGAATTGTCAACAAGCCAGCCAGGGGGATAGGGGACACATCCCTCAATGCCCTTTCGGCCGCAGCCCGCGAAAACGGGGTGTCGCTCTTTGCAGCGGCTTCTCTGCCGGGGCTGGAGAATTTCGGCCTCAGGGATGCCGCAGTGGCCAAAATCCGTGCATTTTGCACCATGATTTTAAAGACAGCCGAATCAAGCTCGGATGCCTATGACTTTGCCATGACCCTCGCCCAGGAAAGCGGCCTGTACCTTTTCTACAAGGCCGATACTTCCGTGGAGGGCCAGTCCAGGTTCGCAAACGTTGAGGAACTTCTCAACAGCGTCAAGTCCTATGTTGAGGAAGTCCACGGGGAATTCCGTAATTCCATGGTGGAGGACGGCGCCGTCTCAGACGCCTCCGAAATCCCGGATTCAGACCTTCCCAAAGTCACACTTGCCGATTACCTCGAGAATGTCTCGCTCCTTTCAAATGTAGATGTCTCCGACGAAGAATCGGCCAACAAAGTGGCTCTCATGACGGTTCATACCGCAAAGGGCCTGGAGTTCCCGTACGTTTTCATAACCGGAATGGAGGAAAACCTTTTCCCTTCCGGCGGCTGGATGGTCACCCCTCAGGAAATAGAGGAGGAAAGAAGGCTCTTCTACGTTGCCCTCACAAGGGCTAAGCGCGCCGTTACGGTTTCTTTTGCCGATACCCGCATGAGAAACGGCAAGCACGAGTCCAATGCCCCTAGCCGTTTCATCCGTGAGATAGCCCCTCAGTACCTGGACCGGCCTCTGGCAAAGAACGACATTTCCGGCCGTGACTCTGTGGATGACTCCCCGGGCTTCCGGTGGGGCTCTTTCACCACCCGCCGCACGGTCACTCCTTCCCGCCGCACGGCCACCCCTTCCGTTCCTTCTGTCACCCCGAGCGCAGTCGAGGGGTCTCACTCCAAACCGCCCGTAATAGACCCTGAATTCGTTCCGGACCCCATGTCTTCCTTCAAGGCCGGAGACCGCATAGAGCACAACCGTTTTGGCTCTGGAGAGATTCTGGAAATCACCGGTCAGGTGCCGGATCTCAAGGCCAGAGTGCACTTTGACCAGTACGGAGACAAACTCCTAATCCTTAAATTTGCTAAAATGAGGCATAAATAGGCCGTAAAAGTGCTTAAAATTATTTTACGTGATTAGGAGTAATAAATCCTGTTTTTTACTTAAACTATTGCAAATATTGTTTCAATGTGCTATATTTGTGCTGAAGTTTTTCATAGTTTAAGTTTAGGTTAAGTAACCGGCCCGTCGCAGTGATTGCAACGGGCCGGTGAATTATTTGTGCTGAAAAATCCTATCCGCAGTAGAAATACTGCTCTACAAGCTGCTTCATTAGTCCGGAATTCTTGCGGGCTTCGGCATGAAGTGCGGAGTCTCCGTGGGCCCTGAGGGCTTTGAGAATACCGTCAATCATGCGCGGCCTGAAGACATCGGCCTGCTCGTAAACGCTCCTTGCTTTTTCAAGGGCATTGGCAGATTCTGCGCAGCAGGTGGGAAGCTGGGCAAGGGTTGCAAGTTTTGATGCGTTCTCGGATTTGTGGATATCCATGTCAACGTAGGTGTCTTCGGCAATCTTAAGGGCTTTCTCGCGGGGCATCTCAAGGCCGATCCTGGCGGCAACACAGAGGCCTGCCATAAGCTGGTAGATGTCGGCGCTGCAGTCCGGGGAGCGCATCTCGAAGGTCTGCTTTGCGGTGGTGTCTTGGTCGGCGGCCTTTTCCATGGGATTGGCCTTTGAGCACATGTCGGTTCCGGAACTCCATCCGAGCGGCACGCGTACAAGGGCGCTGCGGTTGCAGTCTCCCCAGCAAACGTTGGTGGGAGCCTCCTGGTGAGGCACAAGCCTGAAGTAGGACGTAGGGTTCTTGTTGCCGAATGCGGTGATGGACGGAGCCATGGTCATGAGGCCGGCGATTGCACGGCGTGCTTCCTCTGAGAGGCGGGAATCAGGGCCAAGGGTTACGTTCTTGCCATCCTTCATGAGACGCATGTGGATGTGCATTCCGCTGCCGGCTTTGCCAACGGTGATCTTGGGGGCGAAGCTTACGTCCAGGCCATAGCGGTAGGCGAGGTTGCGGATTACCCATTTTGCAAGCAGAAGCTGGTCTGCGGCGGTGTCAAGGGGGCAGGGGAGGAACTCAATCTCGTTTTGCTCATACACTTTGCCGTCCAGGGTGAAATTGCCGACCTCGGAGTGGCCGTACTTTATCTGGCCGCCGGTTTTGGCAACGTGGTCCATGCATTCGCGGCGGAAGTCGTTGAGCTTTGCAAAGGGTTCGGACTCATGGTAGCCTTTCTGGTCAGTGGCGGGGAAGAGCCTGTCTTCTTCGGTGATGACATAGTACTCCAGTTCTCCCATGGCCTCGAACTGCATTCCGGTAGACTCCTCGAAGGCTTTTTCGGCCCTCATGAGAGTTGCGTGCGGGCCGCAGTCGAAGGGCTCTCCGCTTTTGTCGTAGAAGTCGCAGAGCATGCAAAGGGTGGGAATCTCGTTGAAGGGATCCACAAATGCCGTGCGGTAACGCGGAATTACGTAAAGGTCTGAGTTTCCGGCCTCTATGAAAGAGGGGAAGAGGCTGGAGCCGTCCACGCGTTCACCTTCCGTGAGGATGGTTTCGGCATAGGCCAGGCTGTTTACGGTGAAATTCAGAGTTTTTACCCTGCCGTCTTCTGCGGGGTACATGAAGTCAATCATGCGGATGCCTTTTTCAGTGATGAATTTTAGGAGGTCGGCCCTGGTGAATTCACCGGGCCTTTTCTGGAGGAAGGCAACAACCTCGTTCGGGTTAAGTGTTATTGTTTTATCCATTGTTGTAATATGTGGAGTGCAAATATACTCTTTCCCCGCCGATTTAGCAAGACTATTCCCCGATATTGATAGCCAGTGAGCGCAGCTGCTGCCAGCCTGCTGCATCCGTGACTCTTATCATGAAGTGGTACTCTCCGTGGGCGGCGTTGGCAGGTACTGCAATGGGGATGTTTGTCTTGTAATAGGTCTGGCCGGAAGGGATTGGATAATCTTCGTTGAAAATCCAGAGTTCTCCTTCTTCTTCATCTTCATCGTGATGATGCTCCTGGCAGTCTTCAGCCTCCGTGCTATGGGTGTGGTGGTCGTGGTTGGAGTGGATTTCCACGTTGAAGGAGCCCAGCTCAACATCGTCGGAGAAGGCCCACACAAACTGGATTATGTCTCCGGGGTGGTATTCGGCGCAGTTAAGCGGAGAGGTTTCCTCCCCGGCCGAAACTATCTCCGGCGCTGTCATGTCTTTTTTCTCTGTAGAGCAAGAGGCCAAAAGGGCCGAAAGTGCAAGGAATATAATAACGGAATGTGTTTTCATGGCGTTTTAAAATTCAAGTCCCAGCATGAGCGAGGCATTGATTCCGGGCTCCGGGACACCTATTAGTCTGTAATAACTTGTATGGTCAAAGTATCGGCGGCCCAGGAGGTTCTCCACCTGAAGGCCCGTTTTAAGCACGGTGTTTCTCAGAGTGAATGACTTCCCGGCCGAAAGATTAAGGATGAACCAGCCTTCGGTTGGTTTTTCCGGGGGTACAATCTCCCTTTGGGCGCCTGCAATGCGGGTTCCAAGGGAAACATAGCCGTCTTCAAGGAAGGTGTATTTCAAGGCGATATCGGCCTTCCAGGGCGGGCAGAAAGGAAGCGTGTAGCCCTTTTTGGCGCCGGACATCTGGCGCGCAAAGAGGTACTCCGCGCCGGCTTCCAGTTCAAGGAAACTCAGGATTTTCCAAACCGCCTGCGCCTCAAAACCCGTCCTCAGGACTTGGGCCTGGGTGTAGGTGTACATCTGGAGACCTTCATAGTATGTGGAGCCTGGACTCAGGTAGATGTAGTTTGGAAACCAGTTGAAATAAGGGTCCAGCCTTAGGGTCAGGCGTTCTCCAACCCAGTTTATCCCCATGTCCACCTCGTAGGATTCCTCCGGAGAGAGGTCCGGGGAGCCTTTTTCGTAGCGGAAAATGTGGTAGTTAACGCCATCGGCCCCAAGTTCTTTGGCGATGGGCACACGGAAACTTTTTCCGATATTTGCCTTGACAACCCATTTTCCGGGACTCCAGGTTATTCCGGCCGACCACGAAAAGCTGTCAAAGTGCCTCCGGATATCTCCAGAGCGCTGTTTGTAGACAGGGGTTCCGGTGTCGTCCGGGGTGGTGAACCAGTCTGAATAGCTGTGGACGGAGGTATAGACGTGGTCATAGCGGATTCCGGCGTTTACGCTCAGGGCTTGCGAGAACTTATGGCGGTCAATGAGGAACACCCCTCCGGAAACGGTTTCAAAGTCCGGAATAATGAATCCCCATCCTCCGCGGCGGTTGTGCTGGAATTCGGCATCCAGGCCAGCCTGAAGCTGGTTACCGGCCGAAAGTTCCACCTTTGAGCCCAGTTTTCCCGTAAGCGTGTGCTTGCTGAAAACCCTCTCAAGGTCGTCGGGCGGGGTGGGCATGTACCCGTGGGAAACGGGCTCGGAGCGCTCCTGGCGGTGATTCCACTGCCAGGCGACATCTGCATCCAGAGTAAAGCCGCTGGCGTGGTAATGCGAGTGGTTGTGGACGGCAAGGTGGTTTACGCTCTGCCATGGAAGGTCGATGTCCCGTCTGGAGGCGTCGTAGTTGATGCCGGAGAGCCTCACTTCCAGCCCGTGGGCGTTTGCGAAAAAGCCGCTCTTGGACCACGTTTCGCTCACCTTGAAGTCGTTTCGGAAACTGTCTCCCACATAGCCAAGCGTAAGGGCGGCATCGGCCTCCCTGCCTGCGGTATTGCGGAGAGTCCCGTCCTTCAGCGGAATCCTGTATGAGTAGTACTCGATTTCGTCAATCGGGACTTTGTAGTCCGCGTAGTCCGTGCCCGTGAGGTGCAGGCGCCAGTAGAAATGGTCGTTTCGGCCCTGAAGGCGTGCCGACAATCCGGCCGAAAGATTGTTTGTCCGGCCGAAAATGTTCACGCGGCCTTCAAAAGGCTCCACGGGGAGGTAGTTGGTGTAAATGCCAAGCACGCCGCCAATGGCGTCGGAGCCGTACATGAGGGCCCCGGGGCCTTTTATAACCTCTACCCGGTCTATGGCAAACTGGTCTATCTCCAGGCCATGGTCATCCCCCCACTGCTGGCCCTCGTGCTTGATTCCGTCCACCACCACGGCAATGCGGTTGAATCCCAGCCCGCGGATGGCGGGTTTGGACTGGCCTGAGCCTATGGTGCGTGCCTGGACGCCGGGTATGGCGCTCAGGCTCTGCATGAGAGTTCCGGAGAAGTTGTTCTCTATGAAGTTATGGCCCACTTCCACGCTTCCAAGGCTAAGGTGCATGAGCTCCCTTTTGACGGACTCGCCGAACACTTTGGCGGGCCCAAGGGTCTCGGTGGTATCCTTGGCCTCTGAAAGAAGGAGAGCAGCCATAGCTACTGCTATTTCTGCTATCATTTTTCCCTGTTTTCAGATATTTTCCTTGAAGAAGCTAAACTAAGGAAAACACAGGAGGAGCACGGGAGCGGTTATGTGAAAGGAAAGGAGCCTCTGAGAAGCGGCTGCAAAATATATATATGGAAACCGGCCTCTTTGCTGGCGTGAGAACCGCAGCGGCAATGGCCGCCACAAACGGCAGGCCCAGGAAATGACACAGGACGCAGTCTGATATGCCTCCGTCAAACGCCCTCAGGTGCCCCTGATGCGGATGATGATGAACGCACTGGGCGCACTGGGTATCGGTTACGTGGATTTCCGGATGCCGGTGAAGGACGGACGCAGCAAACGCCGGCAGGAACACCGCCAGCATAAGTATAGCAAATATCCGCCTTCTTCTTTCCATAATTAATGTAAAGTTAGTAATTTTCAGGGAAATATCGCCACTCATATTCGATTCCAGATGATATCCAAATTGAACTCAAAACAAAAAGAGAATCAGTCTGCCAAAGCACGTGGCTGCTATTTTGTGAGTTCCTGGTACATCTTGAAGAGGTGTGCGACGATGTCGGATTCGGTGGCGTCTTTTGGGAAGCCGTAGGCCTCCAGGACAGCGGTGTCGTTTGCGCAGTGCGCCTTAATTAGTTCCGGGAAGACAATCAGGTTGCCGTACAAATCTGCCATTGAGGCATCTGGGTACATTCTTCTGGCATCTATAATTGCCTGAGCAGTATTTTCAATCTTTATCCGTTGTTCTTCAGATACTTCCGGCCAAGGGAAGTTATTGTAAACGATATTGATAGAATAGCTGTAATCACTCTTGAGACGTCCGCAGACAACTCGCGTCCAGGCCATATGAACAGACGAATTAAGTATGCCGAAATGATACAGCGACGCATTCGGCATTAACCGAAGCTTATTGCTGCATAGAACGGTATCGTCCATGTAGCCCATTGGAATGTACTTTCTTCTTTCAGACGACACCTCGGGGATGACAATGTAATTCCCGATCGGCATATTCTCCGTTTGGAAATGGGCAGGAGAATCAGCTAGTTTCACGGTCGAAGCTCTGGAACTTGTCAGACGGAACTCGCGTACATTCTCTATCCGTTTCATGCACTCCGGAAGTTTAATCAAATCCATGGGGTTCGCATCACCCAACCATAGACACCATCGAGGCCTGCTATTGATGAATTCGTCAGCGCCATACCATCGCTTGAAATACTTTTCTGAACCTGGCTCTTTCTTGACAAAATCCTCTTTTTCCTCATCTTTGAAAAGATAGTTACCGCCGTCAATGGGTTGGTTGCCCATACCAATCTCTGGGACAGGAAACAAAGGCTTATTGCGATTATCTATGAATACATTATTAGCGTCAATCAGATAACCGTTTATGTTTGAGGCATCAATAACTGCATTTCCGTCATAGATTCTTCGCTTGCGCTCAGAATGACAGAGGGAGAAACCAACAATTACGCAATGGACATGTGCCTTCTGGCTTGCCTCGCTGTCCCAGATGAATGTGCGCCAGGCAAAGTCAATGTGAATACCGGCTTCCATCAGTGGCCTCCAGAGGATTGCCACCTGCTCGCCCTGGGTGATAGAGTTGGTTGATACCAGCGCGGCATGGATAGCGGGGTTGCTCTGCATCATTTCCATAGACTTCTTATACCATCCGGTCACATAGTCCATATTGCCGATATTCTTCCACTTTGCACCAAAGACGCTGATTAAGTCATCCTTCTGTTCAGAAGACATGATGCGTGCTCCGACGAAAGGCGGATTACCCATGATATAGTCAAACTTCACAGTGCGGGTTCTTGGCTCTTTTGCTTTTACGTGCAGGTCGATATGCTCCGTGTACAAGTCCAGGTTTCCGTACCGCACCGTCGGTTCCATAAGAACTGACGGCTCCAATTCCTCCATGATGGGATATACATGCGTATTTTGCGCAATCACGGTGGGCCAGTCATCCTCAATGGGCCACTGTTCCCAGTCCATCCTGAGTGCATTTCCTTCACGGATGTTGTGATAGGCTTTCAACGGAAGTGGGTCGAGTGAGAAGCCGACGATTTCGTCCGTCTCCTGCATCATCTGGCTTTCGGCAATCCAGAGGGCTGTCTGGGCGACGGAGCAGGCGAAGTCGTTGATTTCTATGCCGTAGAACTGATTGATGCTCACTTTTATAGGGTCTGCAAATTCGCCGATGACTCGGTCACTGCCATAAATGATACGCAGCGCCTCGTTCTCCAGCCGCCGTAGCGAGGTGTAGGATTCAGTCAGGAAGTTGCCGGAGCCGCAGGCGGGGTCCAGGAATTTGAGGCGTGCTATCTTGTCCTGGAAGGCATAGGCACGCTCCTTCTTGGTCTTGGCCACGGATGTGGCCTTGATGTCAGCCATCTCTGCTTTCAAATCGTCCAGGAACAGCGGGTCGATTACTTTGTGGATGTTCTCGATGGAGGTGTAGTGCATGCCTCCGGCACGACGGGTCTCCGGGTTCAGGGTGCTTTCGAAAACGGCGCCGAAGATGGTGGGGCTAATGAGCGACCAGTCGAAATCGTCAGATGCCCGTTGAAGGATAAGTGTGCGGATTTCCTCGTTGATTCTCGGAATCTCTATCTCTCCGGCGAACATGCCGCCGTTGACATACGGGAAGGCGAGCAGGGCTTCGTCCATATACGGGTCCCGGTCTTCCGGCTTTGTATCCAGAACCTGGAACAACTCGATCAGGGCACGGCGGAAGTCGTTTGCACTGAACCGCGACATGTAGTCATGGAACATGTCCTTGGAACCGAAGATGCCGGCATCCTCCGCATAGAGGCAGAAGACAAGGCGCACACAGAGCTTGTTCAGGGCTTTCTGACTCTCCGGGTTGGACGGGTCTTTGTACTTGGCCAGAATCTTGTCGTAGAGCATGCCGACAATCTCACCGGCCTTGATGCTGACTTCCAGCTCCTTCTTCAGATGAACGTTGGTATCATCCACCAGGAAGGAGAGTCGGTGGTACTCCTTCTCCAAATCGGCCAGCTGAATCACCTCCGGAGCGTCGTTGGGGTGCTCCATGTCGTGGACCTCGAAGGTGGTGAAGTTGCAGGCGACAATCCAGCGGGGCGTCATGGAAACGGGAAGTCCTGCGGCGTATCGACGGCCCTGCTGGTAAGGGGTGAGTTCAGCACCATCGCTTTGTCTGGCCTTGGCCGACAGGTCCACGTGGGAGCCCTTCTGCTCAATCAATACCTTGGTGGAGTGGATGTAGGCGTCAATGAAATCAGAGCCCTTTTCCTTGGTAATGGTCTTGACCGGCAGCTCGAACTCCATCATTTTGGTGGGGTTGTCAATGCCGAAGACGGTATGCAGCAGGTCTATCCAGAAACGTTGGGTTTCGCCTTTCTCGTAGCCCTTGCCGGACCATTCCTGGACGAAGGCTTTTGCTGCTTGCTTTTGTGTATTGGTTGATGCCATAGTGGTCAGGGCGTCTGTTAGTTTTCCAAATTTACTGTTTTTTCGCGACTTCATTGCAAAAAATAAGAAATCATTGTCCACCCTGCACGTTTTCGGTCATAAACGTGTACGGCCAGTACCGGCGGGTACTTACATCTGGCAGCAGCTGCGCTCACTGGCTATCAATATAGAAGAATAAACCAGCCCTGGAAAGGCTGGTTGACGGGGAGCGAGATACGAGGCTCGAACTCGCGACCTTCGGCTTGGGAAGCCAACGCTCTACCAACTGAGCTAATCTCGCAAATGGATTACAAAGATAAGACAAAAAATTGTAACTTTGTCAAAAATTTTGTGAAATGGCCATTCAGAAACCTTCCATACCAAAGGGCACGCGCGATTTCGGCCAAACCGACATGGCGCGCCGCAATTATATTTTTGACACCATCCGCAGCGTTTTCCGCACTTTCGGATACCAGGAAATCCAGACTCCTGCCATGGAAAACCTCTCCACGCTTCTTGGAAAGTACGGTGAGGAAGGAGACAAACTCCTTTTCCGTATCCTCAATTCCGGGGACGCCTTTGCAAACGTGGATAGCAGCAAGCCGCTTACGCCCCAGGTATGTGAGAAGGGTCTCAGGTATGACCTCACGGTGCCTTTCGCCCGTTTTGTGGTCCAGCACCAGAATGAGATTTCGTTCCCCTTCAAGCGCTTCCAGATCCAGCCTGTGTGGAGAGCGGACCGCCCCCAGAAGGGCCGCTACCGCGAATTCTATCAGTGCGACGTAGACGTTATCGGCTCCCGCAGCCAGGTGAACGAGCTTGAGCTTGTCCAGATGGTAGACGCCGTATTCGGAAAGCTTGGCGTGCGCGTCGGCATCCACATAAACAACCGCAAGGTCCTCACGGGCTTCGCGGAAATCGCCGGCGCCCCGGACAAGGTTGTGGACATAACCGTCGCCATTGACAAACTTGACAAGATCGGCATAGAGAAGGTGAAGGAAGAGATGGCCGAAAAAGGCATCTTCGCGGAGGGCATCGCCGTCATAGAGCAGATTCTCTCGCTTGAGGGTGGTTTTGCCGAAAAACTTGCCGCAATGAAGGCTCTCTTCGAGGGCGGCAGCGCTTCCGGAATCACCTCTGAAACCGGCCTAAAGGGCCTTGGGGAACTCCAGGAGCTCTTCGGCCTCATTGACGCCGCCGGGGTAAAGGCACCTGTCCAGATGGACCTTTCCCTTGCCCGCGGGCTCAATTACTACACCGGCGCCATCTTCGAGGTAAAGGCTCTGGACTGGGAAATCGGCTCCATTTGCGGAGGCGGCCGCTACGATAACCTCACCGGCATCTTCGGCCTCCCGGACCTTTCTGGCGTTGGCATTTCCTTCGGTGCAGACCGCATCTACGATGTCCTCACCGGCCTTGACCTCTTCCCTTCGGCCCTGGAGCAGTCTACAAGGCTTCTTTTTGCCGTAATGGGAGATGCCGAACTCCGCTATGTGCTGCCCCTGGCAAAGGCGCTTCGCGAAGCAGGAGTTGCCGTAGAGGTGTACCCTGAGGCCGCCAAACTGAAAAAGCAGTTCGACTACGCCCAGAAAAAGGCCATCCCGTTCATCTCCATCAACGGCTCCACCGAAATTGAGGGCGGCGCCGTAAATGTGAAGAACCTTGAAACCGGTGAGCAGAAGGCGTTTGAGCTTTCCGACATCTCCGGAATCCTGGGCTTCATTGCCTGATTACCTGTAGGCCGACGGCGACATCCCTGTGTGTGAAAGGAAAAACTTGTAGAAGAGGCTCTGGCTGTTGAAGTTAAGGGCATAGGCTATTTCCTTCACGCTCATGCCTGAGTACCTGAGGAGGTTCTCCGCTTCCAGGATCACAAAGGAATCTATCCAGTCCGGCGCAGAGCGGCCGGACACTTTTTTTATCACCCTCGAGAGATACTTGGGGGTAATATTCAGTTTATCGGCATAGAACGCCACACCCCTCTCTTTCATGTGGTGCTCCGTAACAAGGGTTATGAAGGATTCGTAGAGGAGTTCCTGCCTGCTTGCCGGGCCACGCTCGCTTTCACGGAGCATGACATCCCCGGAGACCAGGTTTGCAAAGGAGGAGAGGAGCGGCACAATGATGTCTTCCTTGCGTTCACGAGAAGAACTCATCACCCTCCTTGCTATGTGGAAATAGTCCTCGGCCAGGGCGTAATCCTCCTCAGAGAATACCAGGCAGGGGTTTCTGAGTATTGAAGGCTGGAGTTTTCCAAGTATTTCTCCGGAGACCATGAGGAAATAGAGCTCAGAGTCCGCCACCTTGGATTCTTCAAAATCCGATATCCTTATTATACTGCCGGGGAACGTAACAAGGAGGGTCCCTTCCCCCACTTCAAGGGCTTCAAGGTTGTATTCAAGGCGTATATGCCCTTTCCTGAGGAAAAAGAAAACATAGCAGTCCAGCCTTATCGGGTAATGTAGGACATCCAATATGCTCTGTTCATCCTTTACCCTGTCTCCGTGGGCTTCACCAAGGATGATGTCAGTACCAAGGACATATTCATTCACAACCCCGGTAAGGGAGAGAATGCGCGAAATATTTACGTCAAGGAGTTTCTCGTTCATGCCACAAAAATACTAAAATTCTACCAAAATACCAATATAAGTTCCTTTTTGGTGCCTGACATCCCCATTTTAGGCAACTTTTTTGCATTATAACGTGCCGAAAAAATGAATGGTAAAATGAAAAGGTTTTCATTATTTGTATCACTGATGCTCCTCATGACCCAGGTCTCCCTGGCACAGCGTGTCATCACCCTTGAGGACTGCCGCAGAATGGCAGTGGAGACAAGCCGCCAGCTGGACATGGACAAGGCTGCCGTGGAAATGGCCGGTTATGACAGGAAAACAGCAGTCGCAAACTTCTTCCCTAAGGTTACGGCCGTGGGCGGATACATGTATAACAACAGGGACATCGCTCTTGTGAGCGACGACCAGTCGGAGCGGATACGTACCATGGGCTCCACCATAGATGAAAAAATCTGGGACAGGGCCGAACTCAACGCATCTGAACGCGGCAAGGCTATCCTGGAGGCGCTCAGGACCTCCGGTGCCATGCCCGACATAGCCACCCCGGTGAATGCGATAGGCGAGGAGATAGACGCCGCCCTTCACCCGGACCTCCACAACCTCTTTGGAGGTGCCGTCATTGTTGAGCAGCCAGTTTTTGCCGGCGGCAAGATTGTGAACAGCACAATCATGGCATCAAAGGCCGAGAAACTCGCCGAAAGCCGTTACGAGACCAGCCTCCAGGGGATTGTCACCGATGTGGAGAAGGCCTATTGGCAGATTGTCTCCATCTCCGACAAAGAAAAACTTGCCCGCAGCTACTCCGAACTCCTTCATAAAATGGAGAAGGATGTCATTCGCTCTGAGCAAGCCGGCGTGAGCACAATGTCTGATGTCCTTCAGGTAAAGGTGAAGGTTAATGAGGCCGATCTTCTCCTCAGCAAGGCCTCAAGCGGCCTGGGGCTTGCAAAAATGCTACTTTGCCAGAAAATCGGCCTTCCTCTTGACACCGAAATCGTGCTTGCCGATGAAACCGCAGACGGCGTCCCGGATCCGGGATATCTCTCCGGGAAAAGCATTGAAGATGTCTACGACTCCCGCCCGGAAATAAAGAGCCTTACCCTTGCGGCCGACATTTATGACAGGAAGGTTAAGATAGCGGCCGCCGACATGATGCCTGTGGTGGCTCTTGTTGGCGCATGCAGCATCACAAACCCCAACTGCTTCAACGGCTTCCAGAATAATTTCCAGGGATGTGCGCTGTCGGCCGGGGTAATGGTGAAAATACCCATCTGCCATGGCGGAGAAGGCATCTGGAAGGTGAAGAAAGCCAAGGCCGAAGCCCGTCAGTACCGTGACCGCCTCTCCGAGACCAAGGAACTCATCGCCCTGCAGGTGGCCCGTCAGAGAGTCATCGTTCAGGAAGCGAAGGAAAAACTCACGATGACTGAGAGCGCCGTAGAGGTGGCCGAAGAAAACCTTAGGCGGGCCAACATAGGCTTCGAAGCCGGTGTGGTGACAACATCCACCGTGCTTGGAGCGCATACCGCGTGGCTCAGCGCCCACAGCGACTGGATAGATGCCGGAGCGGAACTCCAGTCGGCGGTGTCGGAGCTGAGGAGCGTGGAAGGATACGACAATTTGGAAAAACTACTTTAGAATGAAACAGGAAAAAAGCAATTACAATATCCTCATCGGCGTAACAGCCCTTGTTGTGATAGTTCTCACAGTTTCAGTGGTGGGATATGTGGTCTCCAAGCCCAAGCCCTACGTAATCCAGGGTGAAGCCGAGGCTACTGAATATCGCGTGTCCGGAAAGGTTCCGGGCCGAATAGAGGAATTCCGCGCCGATGAAGGCTCTACGGTGCAGAAAGGCGACACCCTTGTCGTTATAGATTCCCCTGAAATACGCTCCAAGATAGCCGAGGCCGCTGCTGCTAAGGCCGCCGCTACCGCCCAGAAGGACAAGGCTTATAACGGAGCCCGCAGCGAACAGATCACAGGAGCCTATGAAATGTACCAGAAGGCGAAGGTTGGGGAGCAGGTGATGCGGAAATCCTACGAGAGGATAAAAAGCCTTCACGACGAAAAGGTTGTCTCTGACCAGAAATACGACGAAGTCCTGGCCCAGTACCAGGCCGCAAAGGCAACTACGCGTGCTGCCAGAAGCCAGTGGGAAATGGCCGTAAAGGGAGCCCGTCAGGAGGATAAGGACGCCGCAGTGGCACTTGTGGAAAGGGCGAACGCCGCCGTGGAACTTGTGAATTCGTACCTGGACGAAATACGCCTTACATCCCCATGCGACGGGGTTGTGGCAAGCATTTACCCCAAAGTTGGCGAACTTGTGGGACAGGGTTCTCCCATTATGACCATAGAGGATCTTTCGGACATGTGGTTTACATTCAATATCCGCGAAGACCGCCTTCACGGCATGCAAAGCGGAGACCGCATAGACCTTACTATCCCGGCACTTGACGGCAGGCGGATATCGGCCACGGTCTATTATATTTCGGCAAGGGAATCTTATGCTACTTGGAAAGCCACACGCGAAACCGGCGAGTTTGATACGCGTACTTTTGAAGTCCGGGCCCGTCCGGATTATCAGATACCGGGGCTCCGTCCGGGGATGAGCGCCATAATGACAGTTGAATCTGGAAAATGACAGGAAAGTTTGTCAAAGTGCTCCGACGGGAGTTTCTCATTATCCTTAAACGGCCGGTGTATATCCTATCGTCCGTCGGGGTGCTAATTGTGAATGCGGTGTTCTACACTACATTCATGAAGGACGGCCTCCCGCATGATCTTCCCATTGGGGTTGTGGACCTTGACAACAGCTCTACTTCCCGGATGTTTGCAAGGGAGCTTGACGCCACCCAGCTTGGAAAGACCGTGTGGTACGACGACATCCATCTTGCCAGGGAACACATGGAAACGGGGAAAATAACCTCGTATATAGTTATCCCTAAGGGGTTCAATTCCGATGTCCAGTCTTTCCGGCAACCCCATATCGGCTACTATGTGAACTCCCTTTATTTTGTGGGAGGGGCTCTTGCATACAAGGATATCCTCACCATGGTAAACCTCACAAACGGGGCGGTCCAAAGGGAGGTGATGCGCTTTAAAGGAATGAACGAGCGGGAGATAATGGGCAAAATCCAGCCGATAGTTCTGGACCAGCACCAGATAGGGAATCCGGCCGTGAATTACGGCGTTTACCTTAACGGAGTGCTTCTTCCCGGTATCCTTGAGATGATAGTCATCCTGATTACGATATATGCCGTGGGGTCAGAGCTTAAGTATGGAACATCTAAGCATCTCCTTAAAACGGCAGGCGACTCGATGGTGACGGCGCTGGTGGGAAAACTGGTGCCGTATAACATCATTTTCACGGTGCTTGGAATAACCCTGGAGATGCTGCTTTTCCAGTGGCTGAAATATCCGGTAAAGGGAAGTATCTTCTGGATGTTCCTGGATATCCTTCTCCTTGTAAGCGCATCGGAGGCCATGGGACTTTTCATAGTGGAACTGTTCCCGGTCCTGAGACTTGCCATAAGCGTGGGCGCCATTATCAGTGTGCTGGGATTCTCGCTGGCAGGGTTCTCTCTCCCCGTTGAGGCGATGCCCCCGTATGTGCAGGGCTTCAGTGCCATTTTCCCTCTAAGGCACTATTACCTTTTCCATGTCCAGGAGACAATCTGGGGCAGCGGATTCGCCGGTTGGTGGAAGGAGGCGGTGCATCTTCTGCTTTTCCTGTTCCTGCCTTTCACGCTTATAGGGAGGCTGGGCCACGCATATAAATATCAGGATTATGAAAGGAATTAGTTACCTTGGTACCTGGGTAAGGAACTGGTACAGCATATTTGTGAACGAACTCCGGCTCATCTTCTCGGATTCCGGCGTAATGGTCATTTTCTTTGTGGGCGGCCTGCTCTATCCTGTCCTCTACAACCTTATCTACATGAATGGTACCGTGGACGAAATGGACGTTGCCGTAGTGGACAATTCGGGCGGGGCCTACAGCCGCCGGTTTATCCGGAAAGTGGATGCCACAAGGGAGTGTAACATCCTCATCTACTGCGCATCCATGGAAGAGGCCAAGGCTCTGATGCAAAAGGGGACTGTCCACGGGATAATCTATGTTCCAGGGGATTTCGACAGCCGTCTGGTACGCGGGGAGCAGGGCGTCATATCCACTTATGCCGACATGTCCAGTTTCCTCTACTACAAATGCCTCACCATGGGGACAAACCTCACGATGCTGGATGAAATGCATCAGATCCAGCTTGAAAGGTACACGGCGTCCGGGATGGATGCGCAGGCGGCATGGCAGGCGGTTCAGCCGGTGCTCTCGGACGAAAGCCTGCCGTACAACAAGCCTTTCTCCTATACAATCTTCTTCATTTCGGCCGCACTCCTTCTTGTGATTCAGCAGACAATGTTTTACGGGGAGTCGCTCCTTGCCGGAACGCTCAGGGAACAGAATCGCAGTTTTGCCTCAATGCCGGGGAAACTGCAGGGGCTTGGTATAGGCCGGGTACTTCTTGGAAGGGGCGCGGCATATTTTTCCATATACATGGTTACAGGCACCCTCATCGCCCTTCTGATTCCATGGATTTTCTCCCTTCCGCAAAGAGGGGAGTGGACGGACATAATGGTCCTTCTGGTGTTTTTTGTGGTGGACTGCATATTCTTCACCTTCACTTGGTCGTCGCTTATCACAAGGAGGGAAACCGTGTTCGTGCTGTTTCTAAGCGTGTCTCCTATATGTCTTTTCCTTACGGGTTTTTCATGGCCGCAGACATCCATACCTGAGTTCTGGAGGTATGTGAGCTATATTTTCCCGTCCACGTTCGGGTGCCGCGCTTTCATAAACCTCAATACGGCCGGAGGCTCCCTTGCCCTCATTGCTCCTGAAATAAGGGCCATGACAATCCAGACGGCCGTGTACTATGTCCTTTCAAGCGTTTCCGTGTTCATTGAAAACAAGGTAATTGAGAACAAGGAAAAAATTGACAGGCTAAAGGATAAGGCATTGGAACTCCGTGGAATAGACCCCGAAGAAGCCCGTAAAGTCATAGCTGGAAAGTAAAGTGAAGGGGTTTTCTTTAAGAAAAGTTTTGTTTTTTCAGAAAAAGTCCTTACCTTTGCATTCCCAAACCGCGGAGTAGAGCAGTCGGTAGCTCGTCGGGCTCATAACCCGGAGGTCGTTGGTTCGAGTCCAGCCTCCGCTACTACAGCCGGAAAGTCGAAAGATTTTCCGGTTTTTTCTTTTTCTTCGTCCTTGTAAGTGCTTGATAATAAACGGATTACTCGAAGGCCTTCGTTTTCGACATCGGTTCGAGGAATGTCTTTTTCCCTGTCCCACTTTACTCCCTCAGGGAATGCCAAATTCTGTATTTTCTGGCGTATATCGTAATTGCTATTACTCCACAAAGAGCTTAATTGACAGGCGGTTAGGAGTATCTTTTCAACATCAACAGAGAGGTTCGAGGTAGATTTCCTGATTCGGGTCAGTTCAATATCAATTCCTTCGAGCTGGGTATTGATGGAGCGGATAGTCGTTTCATAAACATCATTGGGGATCTCTCCCAGGCCATATCTTATCTTTACTTGTTCTCGTTGATTGCCCAGTTTGGACTCTTTGGATTTAAGTTCACTCTCCAGTTTTCTGTCCGATGTGGATCGATCTCGCAGTATCCCCTCAATTTGCTTCTTGATAATATGTATTATTTCTAGAGGGAATTCATATTGGCCCAACAACTGTGCGTATTTTTCGTGAACCATAGTGGCCGGTCTGTTCAATTTGCAACCGTCAGTATTGCATTTGTAGTACCAGAACGTCCAGACTTTATCCGACGTTCTTGCCTTCTTCGTTCTTTTGTAACCCGTTAGGTGACAACCACATTCTGGGCATATCAGGTGAAGTTTGAGGGGTGTCTCAGGGCACCCCTCACTTTGTTTGTATCCTCTATGTGTCGCGATTCCATTAACCTTATTGAAGGTCTCTTCGTCTGTAATAGGAGGATGATTCCCCTCCACGATTCTATCCCCCAACAGGTTATGTCTGATTTTACCACAGTAGAAGGGATTATGGAATATCTCGGACAGTTTCTGCTTACTAATTTCCATTCCAAGTGCCTTCAGCCTCTCTCGGACTTCCTTGTCTGTGAGATCCTCGTCCGCTTTCCATCTGAAGGCCTTAGCAAGAAGGCGGCCTCGCTCGTCAATTTTCAGAGCATGCTTGTTCGTGCTGCTGTAATCCTTTTCGTACCCGATGGGCGGTCTGGAGTACCAGTCTCCTCTTTCAAGGCATTCCTTCATGCCAGCAGTGCATTTTTCTTTGCGGAGGTTGTTCTCGTATTCGTTAAACAGAAAGGTGATTCCCTCCATAAACTCGCCCGAAGAGCTGTCTGGATCCGTTGGCTGGGTGACACTTACGACGGTCACGCCCTTGGATTTTAGGATCGCCTTCGTGACAATTCCTTCTGCCCCTGCTCTCGAAAACCTATCGAATGAGTAGACTAGAATTGTATTTATGTGTCTGTGCTGAGCGACATATTTAAGCATCTGCTTGAAAAGCTTGCCTTCCACCTCCTTGGCGCTTTCATTCGTCCCACCCAGTAGACAGTCAATTTCAATTCCATTGCGGGCTGCATATTCTCTGCAAGCCTTCTCCTGCGTGTCAAGGCTAAGGTTGTTATCAGCTTGTTCTTTGGTACTGACTCGCGTCCAAATGATCGCGATCTTCTTCCCCTTGGGGGTTGTCCTGTCCGACTTCGATATTTTCTTCATATTGTTTAATTGCTAGTCTTGCGAAGCTGTAGCTGAAATCCAGAACCGCCTTTACCTCAGCCTTGTCGGTTATTCCTAACCGATTGAGCCTGGTCTTGCAGTCCTGTATTTCAGCCTTCGACAGCATCGTAAATTTATGAAATTTAAATTACTTTTGCGTAAAGATTTTTTACAATTAATCCGTTGTGTATCAATTTATTTCGTTACTCGGATTTATTCTGGAACGCCAGAAAAAGTTCGTCCAGCCGCTTATTCACAAGGGCTTCTTTTGTTTCACCGCCACGACTTCCCTTCATCTTGACGATTTCTGCGGCATCCTCGTCTGACAATCTCTCCAAGAACGAGATAACGCTCTCGATGGTTATTATCCTTGGAGTGGTTGAAGGTGTCGCATTCAGGATCTTGAGGAGCCAGTCTGGGAAAGTTCGCGTTGTCAGAAATATCCCTCCGAACTTTTCCGCGGCAAGAGCATAGATTTTTTTCCCGTATTCGAGATTCTCAGCAAATCGTAAGCAACCTTCAATTTCACCGTTCATGGCTTTGACGATTACGCCCTTCGTAATGGAGTCGGTCAGCGTCGCCAATTCGCATGCGGCACGTAGAGAGCAACCTTTCTTGGCTAGCTCGGTGATAAAACTTAGAACGGGTAGGTCCTCGTTGACCATCATGGAAGCCCCGATGGCGTAATCTCCTCCTTTCCAAGGTGTAGTACAGGTGTTAATCTCGGCAAGTAGTTGACCGATATTTAGCGTCTGCTTCTCGTTGAGTGGGAACATGAAGTAAAAATCGTCGGAGTACTCGCCCTCTTTCGCTTCCTTGAGAAGGTTGAGATGAGCGTCAAAGCGATGAGCCCCGTCCACTATCACCACATAGTTTTCGACTTCTTCAGCTGGGATTGGAGCGCCCGTTTTGAAATCTAGAATCCCAAAACCCTGATCCACAACTGCCTTTGCATCAACGATGATAGCAGGAATGGCTTGCCCGGATTTGCGGAGGCTTCTTTTCTTTGCCGCCTGAATCGCTCTTTTGATTTGACGGTTCGCAACAAGTTTCGCGGGTTTTAGGCCCATGGCCTCGAGATCCGTGTAGGAAATTATTTCTTTGTTCATATAAAAAAAATTAAAATTGTATTTGGTCCCTCCCCGATGGATTCGCTCCATCATCGGGAACCCAAGGCAAAGATGGAACAAAAGATTTGATGCGCAAGCGATTGTTAATCAATGGAATAGGGGGTTATTAAAGGGTTTATTTTCCCCCAACAGAATGAATAAAAAAGAGGCCATCAAATGATGTCCTCTAGTAAGCGAAGTATGTCTTCGGTATGTATCTAGAACAGATAGTCGAAACTGTAGTGCTCGTTCAATCCATAAATATTAATATCAAGATAGTCCTTAACATAATCACGAAGGTAGTTTCGGTAATCAGCATCAAGGAATGGATCCAAACCATCCTTGGATTTTGTAGGAGGCGTTAACCCTATCATTTGGGCTACACGTGAGGTAAAAAACACTTTGTCTTTGGATATTGTTTTTGTTACCCCTTTATTGGGTACCTGGGGCTTGAGAAAGGACATCATTATTATATAAAAACATGCAAGCCGCTCTACTGGTTGCACTGTCAAACGATCCATGGTGCCTCCAACAGACTGATGGAATAAGGGATTACTCTTATCTGCCTTTCTATATAACTCCGCCAAAAGCCCAAGGGCATTTGGGGTCTTAATATCAACAACTGTACTCCGCTTTCTTCCAGGTTTCTTGACGGTCAGGGTCAGTTTCATGTTGGGATCATCCATGAAGAGATATCCTCCTTCTGTAGGGAATGGGTGAGGCTGTAGATTCGCGGCTATGAGATTGAAAGCTAGATCCAACTCTTCTATTGGAGAAGGATTAGGTGTATAAAATGAGCCAAGGCCATTAGCATAGTCGGCAGCGAATAAAACAAGGTACCAAAACCGTTCAGGATCAAGCGAATATGCTTTGAGCGTATCCTGTATGGGAGTGATTCCATTATATTCCCTCACTTTGTCTTGCTGTTTAACATGCCCGTTATTATAGCGGTCAATGAACTGCTGGACAATCGCAGGATCCCAGTCTTTTTTGATATAATCAAGCTGGGGACAGAGATAGTTTTCTATTTTGGCTAAAGGCTCCATTATAAACCTTACTTGTCATTAATGAGAACAAAGTGTCCGTTCTTCTGATGCTTGTATATAAAATCTGTACGCTCAGATGCTCCATCCTCATAGTAATATCGTGTGATGGTCTTATTCTTGGCGTCGAATTCAACATGTTCATCAAACTCCTCGAAGGGGCCATCCTTCCGTTGTGTGCCGTCTTTCTCGAAAATGAGATATGAGTTAACGCCATGAGCCCCTCCACAAAACTCCAAAACAAGGATCTCGTCCACTCCATCATAGTCTATATCTGATAAGCAGAAAGGCTCCTTGTCATAGAGCATTACTCCCTTGGGCTTGGGCACATACTGAAGCACAATCTCTTCAGAGGCATCATAGCCCTTCAAACTGAATCCTTCTTTGGTGAAAGAGTCGACGTAGACACTGAAGAATATATCTCCCTTAGTAAAGGTTAGTACAGTAGGGCCCCAGTCCGCATCTTCGTAAGGCTCTATTACGGCTGTAACAGTGTAGCCGTTTATCGGCCTATCATAACGGACATGATATTCCTTTGATGTGATAGGCGTTTCGGTTTCGTTAACTGACTCAGCGGGGCTAGCTTCACTGGAAGCCTTATTCGTGCGATGCTGGAAACAGCAGCTCGACAAAAGACATATAAGGATGGGAAGAATTGCGACCTTGTAATTCATATCTTCAGTGCAAAAAAAGAGAAACAACCGTTGTGGGGAAATCGACGAACACCCGCTGAATTGCCAGCATCACCCCACTCGAGGGAGTCATGGCAACCAAACAGAAGTTTATGATCTGGAACAGGACTATGCAGAGGACAGATTTCACTTTGCCTGGGCCGATAAGATCTGTCTGGGTAAGACGGATCTGTTTTGCCCAGCAGCAGATATGGAAGGCATAAGTGAAACCAATCAGCGCATCAATTCCTATTAAATAAACGAACGAACGGGCTCCCGTCGTAAAGCGCCAAGGAAGCAGGGCTAATGTAAAAATGGGGATGCAATAGGGAGATAGCGTTATGGCGTGATATCCAAACCAGCCGCTGCTATAGGAAACGTAGCTGTCCGTATCATCTACCTTGAAGCGGTTAATCTTCCTGAAGAAGAGTATCGCAAAAAGAAGATGCGTGAACTCGTGGCTGAATTTCATCAACCAGCGGACATTGGATCGGACACGCGGAATGAGAAAGAGTGCAAAGAAGGCGACAAAGCCCAGTAAAAGATTCCTATGGAGAAGGATTCTTTCTGGAGATATAGTCTCCAGTTTAATGGTCTCAATCAGGACTCCTATTGAAATCGCTACCAAAACGGCAAGGATAAGACAGGCAAGGACGTATCCGATAACGCCCAGTGTTTTCTTTATGCCTCCTTCTGATTTCATTGCTATTGCAAATTTAACCTTTCGTTTGAATATCTCCAACTAATTGTTTACCTTTGAAATAGTAAAAGCATTAGTATTCAGATGACCGACAGAGACATCATTCAGGGTATCGAGTCTGGACAGACTAGTATCCGTCAACATATCCAACCCATCCTTAGTGGGGTTAGAGATGTCACGTTCGATGATGTGTACCAGGAGGCCTGCATTATCCTGATGGAGAATATCAAGGCTGGGAAACTGGATACCGAGAGTGAGATGAATCTATCAGGTTACCTGTATGTGATATGTAAACGTGTTGCCCTTAGGTATGCCGCCAAGAAAAGGCCGTTTCGAATAGTCGAGAAACCTACCAGTAAGGACGAAGTGGTTATCAAGGAGGAAGGAGAGGAGCAGGAATCTGAATCGGCAGAATGGATGGAGATGGAGGAGGAAGAAGCCATGCGCTTTCTTGATAGGGTTCTGGATTCTATCCCTCCTACCTGTAAGTCCATCTTGAAGCGCTTTTATTGGGATAAGATGTCGATGAAGGATATAGCAACCCTTACCGGTCTTAAGAACGAGGATACCGCCAAGAGCACAAAGAAAAGATGTATGGATAAGTTCAGAAGCATAGCCAAAGCCATGTTGGAGGACGACGAGAAGGCCGATGCCGCCATCCGTCGCACCATCGAACGTGCAGCCCTTCGGGATCAACTGGACGAATGCCGCCAGCTTGAATCAGGGACTCTTGCCAGAGCCGCTCACACGGAAGGCAGCGCCAAGCTCACGGACAAGGATATCATCGAAGGCATCAAGAGCAATTCTCCCGTGGCTTGGAGAGCACTCTTTGAAAAAACGCACGATTAACTGTTTACCTTTTTCAGAATGCTGCATTAGTAATCAAACAACAAACAAATGCAGTTATGAAAAAGACCATCCTGATTGTAATCGCAGCTGTCGCTGCTTCCTTCATTCTCTGTTCCGCAGCCTCTGCTGTCAGCGAAAATGCTTCATCTGGAAATGTTTCGTTTGAATCCACCCAGATGCCTGCTCTTAACTGTTCCATGCAAATGGCAACAGCCAGCCAGATCTTCCATCTTCTCCCTGGGAATATAGCCGATATGTGCAGGGATGAGTATAAGGCCGTTCGCGGGAAATGTGCCAAGTCCAGCAACTTTACCCATGAAGGCGTAAGAGTACGGGTGACCGAGAACGATGGCACAACAGTATCTGTGGTATTCTCTGTTCCCAACTATAAGGTCATTGCACAGGATGTCTCCTGGGTAGAGCTTGACCGACTCTTTGGATTAAGCGAATAGATTATTATTTTTTGCCGTTTTATTAAGCCATAGGTGAAACGATTTTACGTCTACGAAAAAGAGGAGTTAAACGCCGCTCCTCTTTTTCTTTCCAAGTAAAAAGTTGTAAATTTGGATATCGTCAAGAATCAAGGCATAATGGACTCAGCAATAACCAAAATATGGGACGGCACCAAGAAGGGCCTCAAATGGATTGTAATTCAATTCCTCGTCATCATAGTGATAGGGTTGCTGTACTATCTTGGATTATTCTGCTATTCCCTCTTTACTGATATGGGGCTCCGCGAGGCTATTATGGCTTACCCTTTATTTGGAAGAGTCGGACCTTATGATTGGCAAATAGGATTATGTATGTCCATTCCTATCTACACTTTGCTATTTGGCTGGTGGCATGCTTTCTTTCCTAAAAGAGAGCAGAGATGGACTATTGTCTTCCCCTGGCTATTATTACTGGTTTTGTTTTATCTTCATGTGGCGCAAGAAAGAGATTGGTATTTCCAGATCATCACGGTAGATGAGTATATGCTTGCAGGATGGTTAGCGCCCGTTATGGGTATCATTCTTCACGTTCTTTGTAAGCGCACAAAATGAGATCCTTTCTGCTCATCGTTTTATCCCTACTCTCTTTTAACAGTGGCCCGATTAAGATAATGGAGCTGCCAGAGGGAGAGTTAGCGTGGACGACAGAAAGGCCGAAGAACGCAAAGATGTGTGTTCCTGCCGCTTTTACCGATTTAGAAGGGAACGTCGAAGGAGAATATCGCTTAAATGGCGTTATTCACAACCCCAATAAGAGGCTCAAGGTTTCTATTTGCAAAGACATATTCTATGTCGATAGGCAGTGGCATTCTGCCTCTGGTTTCCAGCAGTTAGTCTTGGTGTATAACGGTAAGGCCAGAACCTTTAGAGACAGCAGAAAGTTTGTTAGACGCGCCCTATGTAAGATGGGCGAGCACGTCTTTTTGGTGGAATCCCATCATAGAATGACTCTGACCGACTTTGCCGCGGAATGTGTCAAGGTTTCCTCAAATGCAGTTTATCTGGATATGGGAAAATATGGTTATGGGTATATTGGAAATAGAATCCTTTCTCCTTGGGCGCTTTATAGCAGATGTAAGCAGACCAATTGGATCTTTATCAAATAAAACAAATCCCTCATTTGCCCATTAGCATTAATTGGATTTTGTTGGACGTGAAAAAAGAATTATCTTTGTGTGAATCAATAACTGAATGATGGAAAAGGATTTAGAAAAGAATCAAAATAGACGCTCTTTCATAAGGAATGTCGCTTTATTAATTCTGCCAATTATTGGCGGCATTTCTGCGACCTCTTTCCCTCTTAGTGCGAAGATTACACCTCTAGAATCTAATTCCTGTGGAGGGAGTTGCTCTGGTAGTTGCTCTGGTGATTGTTCTGGCAGTTGCAGATCAGATTGCTCTGGCGAATGTGGGGGTGGTTGCTCTGGCGGTTGCGGTGGTTATTGCTCGTCATCTTGTTCTAGTAGTTGCAGAAAGCAGTGCACGGGGTGTGGTTCGGGTTGTGCTTCAAGATGTCAAGGCACCTGCTCAAATCGGTGTGATGCAAAATGTCAGAGCGACTGTTTTAGCGGCTGTAGCTCTGGATGTTATCTCCAATGCGGATCTGGATGCCAGTATTCATGTTCAGCCACCTGTGGAAATAATTGTGGAAATGCTTGTAGCACTGGCTGCACCAATAATTGCCAATCATATTGCATGGGTACTTGTTCCCGAAACTGTACCGGTGGAAATGTATTCAATTAATATGGAATGGAATTCAGGTTTATCGAAAACAATAACCTTTATTGTTACAAAGGATTGCCAACTAGCATGTAGATATTGTTATTTGGTTGGGAAGAATGCTGGTGAAAGAATGTCTTTATCTACAGCGAAAAATGCTGTAGATTTTTTCTTGAATCAGTCTTTTAAAGAGAATAGTGTCGTCTGGGAGTTCATCGGAGGTGAACCTTTTATAGAAATTGAATTAATTGACGAGGTTTCAGATTATATCAAGCAGAGGATGTTTGAAACTAATCATAAATGGTTCAATTCCTATAGATTCAATTTTTCCACAAATGGCATTAATTATCATGATTCGAGGGTTCAATCATATATTAAAAAAAACCTCAACCATCTGAGTATAGGCATCACTATAGATGGGACGAAGAGAAAGCATGATTTGAATCGTATTTACAAAGGAAGTGGCAAGGGGTCTTATGATGATGTAATTAAGAATATCCCACTATGGTTATCTCAATTCCCCCATGTTGGGACTAAGGTCACAATCAGTAGTGATGATATCCCTTTTATTTGCGAAAGCGTTCTTCATCTTTTTTCTCTTGGTATAGAAGACGTGAATATAAATGTCGTCTTTGAAAATGTATGGAAGGAAGGAGATGATGTTCTTTTCGAGAACCAGTTGGTTTTACTTGCAGATAAAATAATTGACGAAGGACTGTTCCCCCAATATAAATGCTCTTTCTTTTCAGAGCACATCGGGAAGCCTCTTGACAAAGTGAATGACAATCAAAACTGGTGTGGGGCGGGGATTATGGTTTCTGTTGATGCAAATGGCATACTATATCCTTGCACTAGATTTGCACAGTATTCCTTGCGATCAAAAAAAGCCTTGACGATTGGTAGTATTTATGATGGTATTAATTACAATCGACTCAGACCATTTTTATCCCTTGACCGAATAACTCAATCTAAGCAAGAGTGTATTGAATGTGAAGTCGCAAGTGGATGCGCATGGTGTCAAGGAGAAAACTATGATGCAGCTGAGACTGATACTATCTTTCAAAGATCGACGGCAATTTGCAAAATGCACAAAGCCAGGGTTCGAGCCAATAATTATTTTTGGAATAAATTGAGGATAACAACCGGCATGTAATGATTGAGTTTTTGATAGTCCAACTTAGTTCTTCGTCCACTTCTTTCTGTCATTATAAGCCAGGGCAGGTCACCGAAGAACTTATTAGCATAGATTATTTACGGAGTGCGATTCTCTTCTCAATGAAGGAGAATCTAAAACTGCAGGTTCTGTATCCAGATAGGGCTCTTCCAGATGGATACGATAATCTATTATCAGATTTCAGTATTATCAGGATTGCCTCATGGTCTTCTTATTATGCTAATAATGCTGATGTACTGGTCTTTGATTCAGCGACTGCTTTTAATCAATGTGGGATAAAAAATAATCGGATTTGTATCTATTTATTATCCGCTCATAATATTAGCGATTTAAATAATATTGACACAAGTCAATTAGCTCAGATTACTCGACTAAACATTGTCCTGCAAGGTATTGAGAATATCAATAGCGATGAACAGAATCAGTACAATGAGTCGTTGCGCGATCTTTTACCCAAGCTTGAGTCGTTGTACGTTAATCAGTCACTTCCGCCAGTGAATGTTTTGTCTGATATTCTGTTCACCAACTCCATGAATAATTGTGACGCTGGCGTAAAGAGTATTTCCATATCTCCTAATGGTAAATTCTATTTATGCCCCGCATTCTATTATAGCGATCGGGATTCTCACATCGGTGATCCTAACAGCGGAATATGTTTAAAGAATCGGTACTTATTAGATTTAGAGCATGCCCCAATTTGCAGAATATGCGATGCATATCAATGTAAAAGATGCATATGGCTTAATCATCTCATGACGGGAGAACTTAACACACCTTCAAAGGAGCAATGTGTATTATCGCATTATGAAAGGAATCAAAGCAAAGAATTATTAGAACGGCTTCGTAGCTTTGACAAGTCTTTCATAGCGAATAAGACTATTCCCGAAATAGACTATTTGGATCCATTTGACTTAATTTCGAGATAATATGGCGAAGATTGTTGGTAAAGTCTCGGAAACAGAACGAGACACAATTAAAGCACTATTTGAAAGGAAGAACGGCTTGGCCGAATTGGCAAAAGTTCTTAGTCCAGACGATGCTTTATATGAACGAATTGTTATAGACATGGGAGAAACTGTTACTAAGTTTCAGAAATGGTGGGATGATATGAGTATGAAATATGGGTGGGAATCATCTCCCTCTGGGAAATGGTTGATAGATTTCGAGTCCTGTGAAATTTCTCTTGAATAGAGAAGAGATTCTTTTAAACAATATCGACGACTTTCACGCCTTCTGCCCTTTTACCGTTGGCGCTGATTATTGACCGCTTTGTGATAAAGCCATAGAGAGATAGATCTGTGGCTTTGGCTCTTCTTCCAAGATTGTGGCGGTCATAATGGATCTGAAGTATTCGTCTTATATCGGTATTAGATAGTCTATCCCCAATGTGAATTAACTGTTGTAGTTCTTGTTGTATCATAGTATAAACGGTGTAGTAAGCAATGAATAATCCCGTAATGGGCATTTTCTTAATTGCGCTGTTGTGTCATAATGTTCCCCCAATAAGCCTTGAGTGAAGTATGCAATATTGACTTGAGGAGGAAGTGTTATGAATTTTTCGTTCAAGCCCCTCTGCAAAGAGTCTCGATCCATGTATTTTTTTGTGATCAATCTCAAATTCTTTTTCCCAACCACATTCTTTCTTGGCGGGACAGTCTCTTTTTCAACACAGAATTCGTAGATGACTGAATAAACCCAATTAGCGGAGATTCGCATATCTATCGCATGTTTGATATAGGGATTAAGCAAAACAAGGGTATCTCCGATCATCTTGGCTTGACCGAGGTCAATCAACTCCCGTATTTTCTTTTTTAGTGATTTGTCCCCTATTCCAAGTAGTTCGCCAATTTTATTATCGGAGGGATATGATAAATGATTCGTTCCATAGTAACAATGGGATTTCAGTAGCATTATTAGTCCTTTTTGTTCTGAAGTCAGACTTGGATCCGTAAAGAAGTATGGATCATAAATTGCGTAATCGGTTTCTAGTTTCCCAAACTGGTAAACATTATATCTGTGGTCGCCATTTTTGCACTTCTCAGAATCGCCTTGTGCGATAAGTCCGAGTTTGATTAAATCTCTAATATAGTTGGCAACCGTAGACTTGCCCCATCCTCCTAAAGATGCAAGTTCGTCTTGAGAAATGCTAGCCGTATAACTGTCATCCGTAATCTGGCTTCGAATAAGTCCATAGGCACATATCTCGTCCAGTTTACTCTTTTTATCTATCTGCTGAATTGATTTTGGAATAAGGATAAAATTACTCATTGAAACATGAAAAAAGAATTAAAGACAGGAGCCGAAGGCGAACTGTCTAGATAGTAATAGTTATATTATATCTTATAAGGGCACTAAGTAACCCATAAAATAGCACTTGGTAATTTGGAAATTAGCACTAAGTTGTCTGAATGGAATAGAGTGATGATTATAATTGAAGATTGGTGGGTTATCCCACATAGCACATAAAAAAGAGGAGAGTAATGAAACTCTCCGTTAAGATATATAATGATGAGCTGTCAGCTCTAAGTTCTAAGTAATAATACCCGTTTCTGAAGCCTTTTCCAAGTCTATTTGAGAAAAATGGCTGAATCAACCAGTAAAGGTCAATCCAGCCACTCTGCATCTATAGGAACTTGTTCTTTATCTTCTGGATGGTCGTAGGGCTCACGCCTTCCAGTTTCGCCACAGCCCGAACCGAGTAGCCCTTGCGTAGAAGAGCAATGGCATTCTTGTATTCCTCCTTGAGCTGGTCGTCTGGCTTCCTATAGCCTTCCTTGCGGCCCAGTTTCCCGCCATTGGCAATGTACTGGGCACGTCCGCTATTAAGGCGGTACTGGATGTTAGACCGTTCGATGTTGCTCATCTCGGCCAGCACAGTGATGAGGATAGAAGCGACAGGGTTGACTTTACCGTCAGCCTGTAAGGAATAGAGCCCCAGATTCTGGATGAAGACTGAGACACCGGCTTCGTGGAGCCTCTCTAAAGAGCGCAGCACCTGAAGGGTTGACCTGCCCAGTCGAGATAACTCTGACAGAAGAAGGAATCGCACAGAGTTGGCGACACAGAAATCCAGGCACTCATTCAGAATGGCCCTTTCCTCGTTCTTCTTGGCTCCAGAGATGTGCTCCTCGAAGACTTTCACGACTTGAATATCCTGTGCTTGTGCGTATTTGAGCAGGTCTTGAACCTGCCTCTGGGTGTCTTGCCTGTCCGTCACTGACGAAACTCGCGCGTAAATAACTGCTATTTGTTTCATGCTATTGGAGTTTGATGATTCGTTCATCCGCGAAGGAGAAATAGCTCTTTCCCGCAAAGATGATATGGTCAATAAGTTTCAAGTCAAGCACTTTGAGCATTGATTCGAGCTTCCCTGTCTCGTTAATATCGGCAATAGAAGGCCGTGGGTTGCAGGATGGGTGATTGTGTGATAGGATAAGCCCGTCCCCATCATTAAGAAGCATCTCTTTAGCAATTCTTTTTCTGTCGATGGCTACGGATGCTTGATTCCCTGTGCATATCCTCATGCTGGTTACTGGTTGCTTACCTTTTACGATGAGAATCCAGACCTCTTCATGGTCGAGACCCTTAAAGAAGGGTTGAAGGATGGTCGCAGCCTCCTTCGATGTTGTTAGAGTGTTCATTATTAATCAAAGTATTAGAGTTAAACAAAAAAAGCCCTCCACTCGCCACAGTTAAAAACTTAAACTGTTACAAGTGGAGGACTGGTACGAGAGAGTACGGCCTTAGCTGAGGAACCAAGCGTATTTGTCGTTGACTCCGCGAAGGGCGTTGTTGATGCCAACGCTTAATTCAGTAGCATTGACGGCCCTTTGCAGGTAAGAGTCAATGTAGCTGCTCTTATTGGATTCTGTAAGCAGGTTGTGGAAATCCCAGAGGCTTAGCTGGTTGTCCTTTGCTCCAAAATCGGGATTGGCAAAGTAGCCTCGACAGCAGCTGTTAATCTGGCTGTCAGTAATGAGCAAGCGCGGGATAGCCCTTTGCTCCTTAGGAGGCAATGCCTGATAGAGTCGGCAGCGTCCCACGATGGTGGCGAACTGGGATTCGGTCAGGTAGGTGTCCGTCAGGCTCTTCATAAGGTGGATGTCTCTGGAAGGAGCGTAGGCACGGAACAGGTCGATGCACTGCAAATAGAGCTCGTCCAGATTAGAGACTTCCATCTGGAATTTGAGCCCGTCTCCCGTAAGAATCTGGTTGGAGCAGATGTTGACTCTCCATCCGATGAAGACGGAGAACTTCTCGAAACTGCGGGAAGCCCTGTAGAGATTGAGGTCATTGTAATTCCTCACTCCACCGATGCACAGCTCCATCCTTTGGCCATCGATGCTCTCAAAGATGGTGGGAATGGTGAAGGCAAAGGCCAAACGCTGGAAGAACTTGGTCTTGTCAGACGGGAGTAATTCGCTGGGCTTCTTGTAAAGAGCAGCAGGAATGCGTCCTTTAACCTCGTGAGAAACACGGATAGCAGGAGCGTTTACGGATTCCCCACAGAAGTAGTTCTTAGCAGCGTCATAGACGGTGTTGATGAAATCTTGGTGGGAAATGGTCAGTTCCTGATTGCCCCAAGTAGGGACGATGCAGTCACTGGTAAGAGCGTCCATAGTGATGGAATCCGTGTTGGCTTCCAAGAAATGGATGTTGGAGGGAGTCTCGACTGGCTTGTAGTCGACGATGGTTGCCTCAGGGATGTCATCGAGGTTGATGAACGGGAACTGAGGACTTGGCACGGTCTGAGGCCATGCAGGTCTAACAATGAGATTGTTCATGGTGATGGTATTTAGGGAACATAATATGCTACAGCATACCAATAGACCTACGTTTCACTACTTTTAACGATTGCTAGTTTTTCTGAAAAAATAGAAATCGCCAAACCAGGAGTCCCTTTTTCACCTGGTTGTCCGTTTCGATTTTGAAAAGCATTCTTTTTTTCCAGATTAGGACTGGGGCGCAGAAACAGTCATGTCCTCTAATGGGCGGGGGGCTTCAAAACTGGGTACCCTATTATTTGCGTGCGTTAATGTGGATAAATTGAGAACATGTGTTTTTTGAAATAAGAATGAATCTGTGGCGACGAAAACTGTCTTGGCCTATAAATTAGTGCCCTTTTTAGATTGGTGTTTTTGACCAAATGAATCGGAAATGAGAGCCGTCCTGCTGTGCTCCAATTACGAAAAAGCTCTTATGGGAAAGAATCCCACAAGAGCCAATTTCAAACAAAAACTATATTTTGCCTAAATCTCTATAATCTAGGTAAAGACTTATAGTCAATCTCGCTTAGGAGGTATTTCGCGACACGGTTATAGAGCGTTCTAAAATTAACGCGTGTACAATTAGTCCGAAACAGCCCGCAACCAATAGTAGGGAATGTTCGTGCCTTTTGGAAAACTTCATAATCAAGAATCGCATTCAGATTCAGAGCATCAATAAGATTCGTTCTTTGCTCTGGGGTTAGCAAAACAAAAACCTTACGTGCAACGTTTTCCTCAAATATCTCAGAATAAAAAGTATCATCAATCTTTTCAAAGGGAGTTTCCCCCATTACTGATGATAAATGGTCTTCAATTCCTTGTTGCTGACCTATTGAAGATATCTTGATGGTGCCAACGAGAATCTCACCCCCACCAGTAATTGACGACTCTGCAAAAAGACGATATCGCGTAAAATAGCCATAGTCATTCCAATTCTTTGGGTTATAGTACTCAATTCGAAAATCAGCATCCGATGTTGCATGCTTTGAGCAGACAAATTTTAACGATCCCATAGTATGTTAGTTCCAATAAGTTACGACTTGGTAAAGGTACGAATAATCCAAGAGAAAAAAAAGGGGCGCCAATCAGCGCCCCCATGGCGCGAGCAACCATTGAAAAAAGTGAGTGAATTAAAAATCAAACTAAAATTCCTATGACTAGCTCGCGAGTATTCTCGTTATTCTCATGCAAAGATAAGTCATTAATTGCCAATTTGCAAGGAATATTATAGCAGTGATTCTAACTCAGTTATCAGTTTCTGGATCTCCAACAGCCCTTCAAGGAACCGGAGGTTCGAGGATTTGAGTGTTTGGTCTACTACAGAGGATAAATCGAAAGATTTGTCCTCTTTTTTTTGTTTTTTCAATTATTCTATCTACTTTTGTACATTATAATGTACTTGTGTTATGGTTGTCATCAGTTCGGCGGAACTCCGCAACAATATGAAGAAGTATCTGGACTTGGCCCGTACGGAGCGGGTTATAATCCAGCGTGGCCGCGATGAGTCTTTTGTACTTGTCGCACAAAACAATGCATCGGATGCCGATTTAGCACGTGCCATCACTGTCGATGACGTGATTGAACGCGTTCGTGAGGGCCTTACGCAGATGTTTGAGAAGAAAGAGGCAGAGAGAAGTGCGTAGTTTATGAAGGTCCTATTTCTTCCAGAAGTCGTCAATCAATTCCTTGAACTTGCCCAAGTACTCTATGATGAAGGGTATCTTGGCTTTAAAGATGCGGCCATCGCGTATTCGGAGCAACTGTTTCGAGATATTCAGACAAATCTTCCTTTAAAGGTACGGAAGGGAGCGCCCGCTTATTTCGAGCGTTATGGGACCGACCTATTTTACTCTGCCTTTAAACACAATAAACAAACCGTTTGGTATGTTTTCTACAGTGTTCACGACATAGACGGCGAAACGACCTTCCTTGTCAGGTATCTAACCAACAACCACGTTGCTGCCCAGCACTTGGAAATAGATGCTTAATTGCAAAGATTAATCCTTATTCCGCGACGCTCCAAGTACTCCGTAAGCCTAACCAGGCGTGCGTAGAAGGCATAATAGTTAGATAATTCGGTATGGTAGTCTACCAAGAAAACAGAACGGCAAATGCTGTTCTGTTTTCTTTTGTGTTTCGAGGGTACTGAGCGTACACGTTTTGGGGCGTTTTTGTGTATGGCAAGTACCCGCTGGTACTGAGCGTACACGTTTTGGGGCGTTTTTGTGTATGGCGAGTACCCTGCGGGGATTATTTTGCCAACCTGAAGATTCCATCCCTGTCCCATTCCCGGGCATAGCGGATGGCCAGGTCTTCCACGTATTTCCAATATTCGGGGCCGTGGGCGTATAACTCTACACCGCGGCGGATATCGGCCTCAATCTGGGCCTCATATTCCGGCTTAAGGGCTACTGTAATGCACTTTTCCCCGCAGGTGAAGGTGGCTGCAGCGCGCGGTGGGGCAGAGGTTCCTGCAACCTTTATGAGCCCATGCCCAAGGGTTGAGCCGGTGCTTGCCTGTAGGCCGTCCAGCAGGCAGCTCACAGGCGGGACGCTGCCTGTATACGCAACAATGCCGATATGCCCATTGAGGCCATCGGCACTGAATATATCTTTTACGTAGAGCCCCATTTTGACACCCAGCATTGAATAGATGCCGATGTGCCCGTGGAAGCGGTTGACAAGCTCTACAAGCTGTCTTTCCCTTTCATCTACCACTTTTCAATGGCTTTGAGAAGTGCCCAACCTCCAACAATCTGGATGGCGATGCCGGGCCAGCCTATACGGACGTCCTGGAGGGCGTATAAGAAGTCTCCGGTCATGATAAACTCAAAGGTCATGCCGATTACCTGATATGTAAGGACTGCAAGAGCCACAGACAGGATGGAGAAACGCATGCGGCGGGCAATGAATGCGGCGGCAACGGCAAGGGAGATGCTCTTCACCAGAATAGCTGGGAGTGATGCCACGGGAGGCATTCCAAACAGCGCACAGTTTACAAGAGGTGAGAGTACGGCAGTGAGAAGGCCTACTTTCCAGCCGCATTTATATGCGCCGATTAACGTGAAGAAATAGATGGGCAGGAACATAAGGCCGCCGGAAGGGATAAGGTGGCAAAGCTGCGGGACAACTATATTGCCGATGATGAAAAGCCCGGCGGCGATGTATGTGCGGTAGGATGAAAAACCGTACTTGCTGTGCTCTAGTGCTAGTGTTGATGTCATAGTTAGTAAGTTTGTAGCTACAAAAGTAATAAAAAACGGTGAAAAAATATAAAAATTATATATAACTTTGTGAATTACTAAACCTTAACCATAATGACCCAAAGAAAGAAACGCTGGGGAGACAGGTGGGATGCATACCGCCTCAGAGGCCTGGACCCCATGCATGTGATGATGCCTTATTTGTTTGGTGAAAGAACCGCAAACGAGGCCGTTCTTGGAGAAACCCTCGACCTCACAGAGGTTGACAAGTACCTTGCAAAGAAAAATGCAGAGAACCCGGAATTCAAATACACCTGGTTCCATTTCATAACCGCCGCAATAGCCAAAACCATCCTCCTTCGGCCCAAGATGAACTATTTCATCGCGGGAGGCCACTACTATGAGCACGACTCCATTTCGGTTGCCTTCAACATGAAGCGGAAGTTCGCCGATGACGCAGAGGAGGCAATGGCAAAGTTCGTGCTTCGGCCGGAAGGCGATTCACCCCTGGAGCAGGTTCATACCTATGTGCACAAGATGGTTACAAAGGTGCGCGGAGAAAACCAGAAGCACGGGGTGGACGACATCCTGAAGGTGGTAAGCTACCTTCCCAGGTTCGCGTGGCGCATCCTTGCCTGGTCTCTCAGGAAAATGGAGTACTACGGCATCTATCCCAAAGCCCTTGCCGTAGACGACCCTACTTACTCCAGTGCATACCTTACAAATCTTGGCTCCATCAAGATGAACGCGGACTACCACCATCTTTTCAACTGCGGTACGGTGTCTTTCTTCGCAACAATCGGCGAGGTAAAAAAGATTCCCTTCTTCAATGAAGACGGCACTTATGAGCTCAGGAATTCCATCAAGCTGGGCCTTACCATAGACGAGCGCGTTGCCGACGGCTATTACTTTTCCAAGACAATAAGGGTTCTCCGCAAAATCTTCCAGAAACCGGAACTTCTTGACCTTCCGGCTTCCACCCCCATTGAAATAGACTAAAACCATGAAATATCAGATTGACAACATTGCCGCACCGTGGACAGACAGTTACGGTGGCGTTGCACCTAAACTTGACTACAGCGAAAAAACAATGTCCGGCGCCGTCCTTGACACGGCAGCCCGCGAAAAAGACTTCCCGGCCCTTACTTTCATGGGCAAAGCCACCAGCTATACGCGCCTGGCTCAGGAAATAGAGAAAGTTGCAAAGAGTTTCTACGCCCTTGGCGTAAAGCCCGGACAGAGAGTGCTGGTATGCCTTCCCAACGTGCCTCAGGCGGTATTTTGCCTTTACGCCCTCAACCGCATAGGAGCCATCCCCACAATGGTGCATCCGCTTTCGGCAGTGTCTGAACTTTCCTTCTACATGAACGAGGCCGGCTGCGAGATTGCAGTTACCCTTGACCAGTTCTACGCAAAGTTCCTTGAGGTTAAGAAACTTCGCACCATCAAAAAGCTCATCGTGTGCAGGGTCTCCGACGAACTCAAGTTCCCCCTCAATCTGGGTCAGAAACTCCTCACGGAAAGGAAGTTCCCTAAGCTCCAGAAAAACGGCTGCGACACCTCCTGGGCCGAATTCATGGCAATGGGGGAGAGCGTCTCCACCAATGACTATGTGGCCGATAAAGATTATCGCACAGAGGCCGTTGTCCTCTTCTCCGGCGGCACCACCGGCACCACCAAGGGTATAATGCTGAGTGACCTTAACTTCAACGCCCTTGCATGGCAGACCGCCAACATGGCCTCCGAGAAAGTCCATCACGCCAAGATGCTGGCCGCCATGCCGGTTTTCCACGGATTCGGCCTTGGCGTGTGCATCCACACCATGATGTACATGGGCGGAACATCTATCCTGGTGCCCCGTTTCAACGTGAAGAGTTACGCAAACCTCATACGCAAAACCAAGCCCAACTTCATTGCAGGCGTTCCCACCCTGTTTGAGGCCATTACCCGCAACCGTTACCTTGACGGGGCCGATCTAAGCTGCCTTAGGGGCGTATTCTCCGGCGGAGACTCCCTTACAATTGAGCTCAAGAAGAAATTCGACGCCTTCCTGAAGGAGCATAACGCCCGCGTCCGCGTTCGTGAGGGCTACGGCACCACGGAGTGCGTCACCGCCTGCTGCCTTACTCCCCACGACAAAGAGAAGGAAGGCTCTATCGGCATCCCGTTCCCTGATACTTATTTCAAGATCTGTAAGCCTGGAACCCAGGAGGAGGTCCCTTACGGCGAGGAAGGCGAAATCTGCCTCACAGGCCCTTCCCGGATGCTTGGATATATCGGCCATGAAGAGGAGAACCGCCAGACTCTCCAGACCCACCCGGATGGCCATGTTTGGCTGCACACCGGTGACCTTGGAAAGATGGACTCCGAGGGCTTCGTGTACTTCCGCCAGAGGATCAAGAGAATGATTGTGACAAGCGGCTACAATGTGTATCCTTCCCAGCTTGAGAATATCATTGAAGGTCACCCTGCAGTCCAGCGCAGCTGTGTCATTGGAATCAAGGACACCCTTAAAATGCAGAGGGTCAAGGCCTTCATCGTGCTCAAGGACGGATATACTCCCAGCCCGGAAATTGAGGAAGAACTCAAGGCTTACTGCAAGAAGCACATTGCAAAATACGCCCTTCCTTCAGAGTACGAATTCCGTGACAGCCTCCCCACAACCCTTGTTGGAAAGGTGGCCTACACAAAACTTGAGGCCGAAGAAGCCGCTAAGGCATCTTAAAGGGGCTGGATTTTACACATTGACAGTTTGTCGGCGTGTTCACTTGAGAGCACGCCGGCTTTTTTTAGCCCTTCCAAGGTGCATTCGGAGGGCGAATGATGCTGCCGGAAAAGCACAATGCCGTGGGCTTCCTGACGGGAAATATGAGGGTGCTTGGAAAGCTCTTCCTCGGATAGGCTCCACAGCGGATAAGGCTCTGGGGAAGAGCAGGTTATGAGGTCTTCAAGGGCATTGTACTTCTCCTTGTCAAAGTTGTATATCTCCATTAGCTGCTCCTTCCGGGAATACCCCCGGAGGCTGGCCCTGTAGCTCACCATTTTCCCGGCAAAATAGGGGCCGATACCGGGAAGATCGTCAAAGGCGGCGCTGTCGGCCTTATTGATGTCCAGTTTGGGGATGTTGATGAAGGGCTCAAGGCGGTCAAAAACGGAATCGGCGACAACGTAGGACTTTCCAAAGTCCGACGCCCTGCGGAACCTCCCGCCCTTTTTGCGGTAGTTATCTATGGCCTGGGCCTGTTTTTCACTGAAACCCAGCCGCCGGAGGTCTTCCACGCTCACGGTGTTGGGGTTGAAGCTGAAGGATTCCACCTTGCGGGTTGCCTCCCGCACCGCCTCCACCGCCGGAGAGTGTTTTGCATTGCGACGGATAACCGATGTGGCCGGAGACACCCTTTCTGGAGCATTTGCCCGGATAGGGTTGCGAAGCAACGCGGAAGAAAGGGTGTCTTCGGCCGCATCCAAATTGGCCGGAACATATACGTAAACGGTATCCGGCTTATCCCTTGCGGCCTCAATGCGAAGCACGGCGGCCTTGTGAACAAACACGGCCACCTCATAACCTATTATGAGAAAGACAAGGGCGACAGCCCCGGTGACAAAGCTGGCGCTAAGAGTCTTCTTCGATTTCTTCCCCTCTTCCATAACGCTTTTGTTTAGACGGTTTTTCCGGCTGGGCGCCGGCAACTATGATTACAATCTCTCCCTTGGGCTCGTGCTCACGGAACCACTCTGCAACTTCACTCAGGGTGCCGCGGCGGTGCTCCTCAAACTTTTTGGAGATTTCACGGGCAACGGAGCAGCGGCGCTCCTCTCCGAAGTATTCGGCAAACTGTTCCAGGGTTTTGACAAGACGGTAAGGAGATTCGTAGAAAACCATGGTCCTGGTCTCTTCTGAAAGTGCCTTGAGATGGGTTTGGCGGCCTTTTTTCTGGGGCAGGAAGCCCTCGAAGGCAAAGCGGTCGCAGGGGAGACCTGACGACACCAGGGCCGGAATGCACGCCGTGGGGCCGGGGAGGGTTTCCACCACAATTCCTTCTTCGGCACATGCACGCGCAAGCAGGAAACCGGGATCCGATATGCCGGGGGTGCCGGCGTCTGAGACCAGCGCCACGTTGAGCCCGCCAAGGATGCGCTCCTTTACGGCCTCCACGGTCTGGTGCTCGTTCCACTTGTGGTGGCTCTGGCAGGGCACGTGGATGTCGTAGTGCTTAAGGAGGACGGAAGTGGTACGTGTGTCTTCGGCGAGTATTAGGTCGGCCTCCTTCAGGACCCTGACAGCCCTGAAGGTCATATCTTCCAGATTTCCAACGGGAGTTGGAACAATGATGAGTTTTCCTGTTTGACTTTTCTCCATAATTGACTAACTTTGCATAAAGTCAACACTAACAAAGTACGGAAATGTTTTTGGAAAATGCAAAAAAATCGGGCTGCATTGAGGTTATTTGCGGCTCCATGTTCTCAGGGAAGACGGAAGAACTCATAAGGAGGCTCAAAAGGGCGCAGTTCGCAAAGCAGAAAATAGCCACTTTCAAGCCCACCATAGATAAAAGATACTCAGACCTTGACGTGGTGTCTCATGACTCCCACAGCATTTCCTGTACCCCCATCAAGTCCCCCTCCCGCATGCTCCAGATAGAGCCCGACGTCCAGGTTGTGGGCATTGACGAGGCCCAGTTCTTCGACGACAGCATAATTGATGTAGTCCAGGAACTCGCCAACAAGAGGGGAGTGCGCGTAATTATCGCCGGCCTTGATACAGACTTCATGGACAAGCCTTTCGGCCCCATGCCCGGTCTTATGGCCATTGCCGAAGATGTCCAGAAGGTCCATGCCATCTGCGTGCGCTGCGGCGCCCTGGCAAACCACTCCCACCGTCTTTCGGCCTCCAAGAAACTGGTGGTACTCGGCGAGAAAGATACCTACGAGCCCCTGTGCCGGGAATGCTATCAGAAGGCTCTGAAGGAAGACGCCGAATAAGGATGGACGCAAGACTTCTTTGGGGATTCCTAACGGCCCTCGGGGTATTCAGCTGCGGAGCCTCCGGAAAGCAGGCCGGGGGGCAGGACGGCGGCCCCATAAAGTCCGTGAACCTGGAATTCAAGGTGCCGGGGAAGTTGAAGGCCACGGCCGTTGAACTCCATTCCCTTGAGAACAGGCCCGCCCTCCTTTCAAAGAGCCTCCCCGCCGTGTCCGGCAAGGTTGAACTCAAGGACACCCTTACCGCAGAGGACACCTGGCCCATAGTGGCGTTTGTCCAGATGGACGACGGCTCCCTTTGGAGCGCCAGGGTGGAAAAAGACGGCCCGCTGGAGCTTGTAAAGTATGAGGAAACCCCTCCGGAGGCCGATATCAGGGCCGAATACCTTCGGCAGCACCGCATGCCCATAGCTTCCGGTGAGTACTCCGGAATCACCCTTGTGAAAGGCGATGTCTACGCCCTGGTCCACGACAAAAGCACCGGCGGCGGCATTCACCTTTTCAACATTCCCATAGACAGCACCGGCGTAATAGGAACCATCCAGGAAAAGGAAGTCCCCGGGAACTCCGGCAAGGCGGGCGGCCGTGACAATGAAGACGTTGTGTTTGTGCCATCCTCCGGAACCCTTTTTGTGAGTGCCGAATCCGACCAATCCGTGTGGGAGTACACCGTGGAGGGCGAGCCCACCGGCCGAAGCCTGGAGGTTCCGGAAGACCTCAAGGCCATCCAGCCAAACTCCGGTTTCGAGGCCCTGGCTTATGATTCGGCCCGGGACTATTTCTGGGCCGCCACGGAAAAATCCCTGCAGAACGAAGGCCTTCATTCCAGCATAATAAGGCTCCAGCGCTTCTCCGGCACCACTCCTGATGCCCGGTACATCTATATGCTTGGCCGAAATATGGCCTCCGACGACCAAATTGCTTCGGCCCAGGCCTATGTCCACGGCCTTTCGGCCATGACAGCCCTTGCGGACGGCCGCCTCCTAACGCTTGAAAGGGAAGTGTACGTTCCGGGCGGCAGCGTCATTGAGAAGGCTCTGGGGGCATTCACGCTTTGCACCTTGTATGTGGTGGATCCGCTTTCCGACAAAAGCGGCATCCTAGAGAAAAAGATAGTTGCGCGCATAGTCACTTCGGCCCTCAACCTTGCCAACTACGAGGGCATGTGCCTAGGTCCCGCTCTCTCCGGCGGCCGCCAGTCCCTCCTTCTTGTCGCCGATTCCCAAAACGGCCAGGGCGGCCTCACCGGTGAGTATCTGCAGATAATGGCCATAAAGTAGTTTGCCAACCGGGCCTCTCCCATCCTGGTACTCACCGCGCACGTTTTCGGCCCCAAGTGCGTATGTTCAGTACCGTATGGTACTCACCGTGCACGTTTTCGGCCCTAAGTGCGTATGTTCAGTAGCAGGTCCGGTGACAATACGTTGCAGGTCTGCGTTTTTCGGCCGAACTGCGACGGAAATTGGCCTCAGAAGCAAAATAGCGTCGCAGTTCATGCGTTTTTTGCAGACCTGCGGCATTCTATGTTACCACCTGCGACGCTTTGTGCTGCCACCTGCAACGCCCCCTTATTGCTAACGATACGGCGAATGCGCAAAAAAGTGAATATTTTTCACTTGCGCAATGGTTTGGCGCAAGATTGCGATAAATTTGCAACCAGAAAAAAGATTTGGTAATCGAAGAGATTTTCATAACTTTGTATTTGCGGAGCAGGATAACCGCAAATAAACTAAAATAAGTACAGAAATGGCAAAAGAAGCAGACGGAGCCCAAGTGAATGCAGCCAAACTCAAGGCGCTTCAGGCAACTCTAGACAAAATTGAGAAAGATTACGGTAAAGGGACCATCATGAAACTTGGTGACCAACCTGAGTGGGACGCATCCCAGGTAATTCCAAGCGGTTCCATTGCCCTAGACCATGCCCTTGGCATCGGCGGTTATCCCAAAGGCCGAATTGTGGAAATCTACGGTCCGGAGTCTTCCGGTAAAACCACCCTGGCCATCCATGCAATCGCCCAGGCCCAGAAAACCGGTGGCATTGCCGCCATCATAGACGCCGAACACGCATTCGACCGCGCCTATGCAAAGGCCCTTGGCGTGAATCTGGACACCCTCCTCATTTCACAACCGGACAACGGTGAGCAGGCCCTTGAAATCGCAGACAACCTTATCCGCAGCGGCGCCGTGGACATTGTTGTCATAGACTCTGTGGCCGCCCTTACTCCCCGCGCGGAAATTGAGGGTGAGATGGGAGACAACAAGGTTGGCCTTCAGGCCCGCCTCATGAGCCAGGCTCTCCGTAAACTCACGGCAAACATCTCAAAAACAGGCACATGCTGCATTTTCATCAACCAGCTTCGTGAGAAAATCGGCATCATGTTTGGCAATCCTGAAACCACAACCGGCGGCAACGCCCTCAAGTTCTATGCTTCCGTGCGCCTGGACATCCGTCGCACCACCCAGATCAAGGACGGAGACGACGCCCTTGGCAACCACGTGAAGGTAAAGGTTGTGAAAAACAAGATGGCCCCGCCTTTCCGCAAGGCCGAATTCGACATCGTGTTCGGTGAGGGTATCTCCCGCAGCGGAGAAATAGTGGACCTTGGCGTAGAGCTTGGCATCATCCAGAAGTCCGGCTCATGGTTCAGCTACAATGAATCCAAACTTGCCCAGGGCCGTGAGGCAGTGAAGAACCTCATGACAGACAATCCGGAACTCTCAGAAGAGATTGAGGCCAAGATCCGCGAGGCCCTCTCCAAGGTTCAGGACTAGTATCCGGTATCACTCTTACAGTCTTAGTCACGTTTGGCAATTACCATTCGTGACTAAGATTGTTTTGTTCCCGTAACTCAATGCGTGCAAAAACACGCTCAAACGCGCATGGGTGGGCAAAAGGGTTGACAGTTTTGGCGGAAATGATTATTTTTGCAGTATGAAAGTACGTCTTCTGGGAAAAACACCCGATGAACTGAGGAAAATAGCCCTGAGTGCAGGCCTTCCGGCGTTTGCCGGGAAGCAGATTGCCCAGTGGCTGTATGTGAAGAGGGTGCGCTCAATAGGGGAGATGACCAACCTGTCAAAAACCGGCAGGGCGGCCCTTGAAGAGATTGCCGAAGTTGGGATGACGGAACCTGTGGATGTGCAGGTGTCCTCAGATGGCACAAAGAAGTATCTGTTCCCGGTAAGATGCCCGGTCGGGGCCGGGCATGACGCAGTCGGGCATGACGCAGCCGAAGTCCGCTACGAAGACTCGTGCGTGGAAGCAGTAATGATACCGGAAGGGGACCGCAAAACTCTCTGCGTGAGTTCCCAGGCCGGGTGCAAGATGGGCTGCAAGTTCTGCATGACAGGAAGGCAGGGTTTTCATGGCAACCTCAGCGCTGCGGACATCCTGTCCCAGTATTTTGCCATTGAGGAGGCCGGGGAACTTACCAACACCGTATTCATGGGTATGGGAGAACCCCTTGACAACTGGGAAGAAGTGAAGAGGGTTATAACGGTACTCACCGCAGACTGGGGCCTCGCTTGGAGTCCCAAACGCATTACCCTCAGCACAATAGGCGTCATCCCCAATCTCAGGAAATTCCTCTCCGAAAGTAAATGCCACCTTGCCGTAAGTCTTCACAATCCGTTCCCGGAAGAACGCCTTGAGATGATGCCCGTCCAGAAAGCCTGGAGCGCTGCGGAGGTTATCCGCCTTATAAAAAGCTATGATTTCACCGGCCAGCGCCGCGTAAGTTTTGAATACACCGTCTTTGACGGCTGGAACAACACTCCCCGTCATGCCGAAGCCCTCCGGAAACTCCTTCGGGGCCTGGAGTGCAGGGTAAACCTCATCCGGTTCCACCGTATCCCGGATTTCCCGTTCGGCCCGGCCCCGGACAAAGTCATGGAAGAGTTCCGTGACATGCTCTCTGAGGGCGGCATAACCGCAACTATCAGGGCTTCAAGGGGAGAGGACATATACGCAGCCTGCGGCCTCCTTGCCGGTAAACACGGCTCAAAGTCATGAGAAAGATTCTGGGCATACTGGTTCTGGCCTTGTCCATGGCCCTTACCCTTAGGGCTCAGGAAACCCGTGTGGCCGAACCCACCTCATCCACCTTCGGCCTCAGCAGCTCCGACGAAGCATTTGTAAAAAAGATGCGTCATCGCATGGACAGCATCCGGAAGCACCGCCCCACGGTGGCGCTGGTCCTCTCCGGCGGCGGCGCAAAGGGTGCAGCCACAATCGGGGCACTTGAGTACCTTAAAAAATATGATTTCCCCATTGACGTTGTTGCCGGAACCAGCATCGGCGGCCTTATTGGCGGCCTTTATGCCCTGGGATATACCCCAGCGTCCATTGACACCATGGTCCGGAACATGGACTGGGATATGGCGCTCTCCGACAAAGTGGACAAGTCCTACGTCCCGTATTCCCGCATCCGCTACAAGGAAAAATACCTGCTCTCAATCCCGTTCTACTACAGACAGGACGATTACCGGCGCTTCATAACCGGAGACGCGTCCCTATCGGACGGCCTTTCCAGGAAGTTCGACCTCGGCGCCACCAAAGACGTGAAAAACAACCTCATGGGCAGCCTGCCGTCCGGTTTCGTGTATGGCCAAAACGTGAATCAGGTGTTCACCTCGCGCTCCGTTGGTTACTCGGACTCCCTTGACTTTGCCAACCTTCCCATCCCGTTTGTGTGCGTGGCCACGGACATGGTTTCATCCAAGGCCAAGATCTGGCACAGCGGCTCCATCAACACCGCACTTCGCTCCACCATGTCCATCCCCGGGTTGTTTGTGCCCGTCAGGACGGAGGGAATGATCCTGGTAGACGGCGGCATGCGAAACAACTATCCCGCCAACCTCGTGAAAAGCATGGGTGCCGATATCATCATCGGCATTGACCTCTCAGGCGCAAACCCTTCGGCCGAAAAAATCCAGAACCTTGGGGATATCCTCATGCAGTCCATGGACCTTTTCTCCAACGACGCCAGGGAGTACAACCTGCCTCTTTTCGACGTCTCCATCCACCCGGACCTCACCGGATACAACATGCTCAGTTTCAATGCCGAAGCCATAGATGTGATGTACTGGAAAGGTTACCGCGCGGCGGCAGAGAAAACCCGTCAGCTGGATTCTCTCCGCGCCGTCCTTGGGAAAAGCCGCTTCTCCCTTCAGGCGGCTCCAGCTACGGATATCGGCGTAAAGGCCGTGGTGATAGAAGGCATTGACATTGTGGGCGTCCCCCAGAAGGAGGCCGATTATATCCGCTCCAGGATGTACATAAAGCCCGGTTCCATTGTGAACAAGCGGGTGATAGAGGAAGACATAGCCAAAATCTTCGGCAGGGGAGCCTACGACTACGTGAACTATGAGCTTCGCGGCTCATCGGAGCCATACCGGCTCAGGATCATCTGCAAGAGGGGGCCGATGCACCAGTTCGGCCTGGGAGTGAGGATGGATTCCCGTGACCTTGTGAGCATCCTCCTCAACGTTGGCCTCAACACCAACGCCATGAGCGGCCATTCCCTGGATTTCACTTCCCGAATTAGTACTAACCCATATGCCGAACTAAGGTATTCCTACAACGCTCCCGTCTTTGCAACCTTCAACGCAAGGGCGTTTGTGCGCTACACGGATTCCAACCGCTTCCTTTCCGGCAGTGGCCGCTTCAACATTTCCTTCATACAGGGCACCCAGGAGCTGTTCATGTCCAACATGCGCTGGTCTGCCATGGATATCAAGGTGGGCCTTCAGAACCACTTCTACAAGGTTATCAATGTCCTTTCCAGCGCCGATGTCGGAGACTACGACTATCCCGCAGACCTCAAGGATTACCCCGGGGCCTTCATAACCGGGCGCGTGGAAACCCTTGACAACGGCTATTTCCCCACAAAGGGCGTGTCGGCCGGATTCAGGTCAGAGATACTTACAAGGGCGCTGTATCCCTCAGAGCCCCTGTTTTTTGGCGCGGCTTCCGCAGATTTCACGGTGCCGGTGACCTTCGGCCGGTTTACCCTTATCCCGCAGGGTAGCATAAGGCTCCTGTTTGGAGACGACATCCCCATCCAGTACGCAAACGTCATGGGCGGTGACCTCTGGGGCCAGTACGTAGACCAGCAAATCCCGTTTGTGGGCGTGAGCAACTCCGCATTTCGGCGTAACTGCCTTGCCGTGGCCCGCCTGGATGCCAGGGTGCGTCTCTGGGACAACCATTATGTTTCCCTCATGGGCAACGTTGCCTACGACTTCGTGGACTTCGATAGCATAGTGAGCGGAGAGATGGTGGGCGGCGCAGGCCTCAGCTATGCGTACAACTCCGTTTTCGGCCCGCTGAAACTCCAGCTTCACTGGTCCAGCCTTACCCAAAGGGTGGGAGCATACCTCTCCATTGGCTATAATTTCTAGGAGCATGGAGTATTCCCGAAGCCTTTCCCGTTTGCAGCGCCTCACCTCCAAGGCCGAATATTGCCGCCAGGATATTTACAGGAAAGCCCTGAAAGACCTTGACGGAGATGCCTCCGAGGCCGCCCGGCTTGTGGAGGAACTGGTGCGTGAGCGGTATGTAGATGATGCCCGGTATGCTTCGGCCTATGCCCGCGAAAAGGCCTCCCTGCAGGGATGGGGGCCGGTGAAAATACGCTTCCAGCTGCGCGCAAAGGGCGTTTCAGATGCCGATATCACGGCCGCCCTCGCCGAAATTGATGCGGACTCTGCGGATGTCCGCTTGCAACGGTTGCTTTCGGCCAAGGCCAAATCCCTTTCCGGAGACCCTCAGATACGGCTTAAACTCATCCGCTTCGGCCTTTCACGCGGGTACGACTACTCCCAGGTTGAGGCCGCCCTTGCTTTTCTCGCTGATAACGATTAATTTTGCAGTCCAAAATAATGGCAGGACGATCTGTCGCGGCAAATCCCGCCCATAGGCGGTGATGATGCTGAGGAAAGTCCGCACAGGACAGGGCACCCGTCTGTGGAAAGCACAGTGGGGAGTAATCTTCAACGGGCGTAACAGAAAACAACCGCCGGAGTTTTTCTTTTTTTTCTCCGGTAAGGGTGAAAACGCGGGGTAAGAGCCCACGACGCCGTATGGCAACATCCGGCGGGTACGCAGTACGGGCCTGCAAGACCAAATATACCGGCAGCTGAGGGCTGCCCGCCTGATGCCGGGGGGTAGGTTGCGAAGATAAATGACAGATTTAAAAACAGAAAGCGGCTTACGGCCCTGCCATTTTTTTATTGCTGGCGCATAACTGTTTGATTGCCAGCGAATTCATAAAAGTCGGGTGCACCTGTAGGTGCACCCGACTTTCTGTAAATTGCTGTGTGTGAGCGATTTGTGCGCCAGGCTAAATGCGGGCCTGGATTGCTTTGGTCGCTTCTTCGTAGCCGGGCTTTTCAAGAAGGGCGAACATGTTCTTCTTGTAGGCCTCTACGCCGGGCTGGTTGAAGGGGTTCACGCCAAGGATGTAGGCGCTGATGCCGCAAGCGAACTCAAAGAAGTACAGGAGGCCGCCAAGGTTGAAGGCATCCACCTTTTCCATGTTTACGGAAATCTGGGGAACGCCGCCGTCTATGTGGGCCAGGCGTGTGCCGAGTTCGGCCATGTGGTTGCAGTGCTCCACGTGCTTGCCGGCAAGGAAGTTGAGCTGGTCAAGGTTCTGGGAGTCTGACTCGATGACAACGCTCCTTTGTGCACGCTCTACGTGAAGGACGGTTTCGAACATGATGCGGGAACCTTCCTGAATGAACTGACCCATGGAGTGGAGGTCTGCGGTGTTGTTGACGCTGGCGGGATAGATGCCCTTGCCGTCCTTGCCTTCGGATTCACCGTAAAGTTGTTTCCACCATTCGGCCACGTAGGTGAGCTTGGGGTTGTAGTTTACAAGGATTTCCGTGCCGAAACCAAGTTCCGAGTGAAGGAGGTTACGCATTGCGGCGTAGATGATGGCGGGGTTTTTCTCGCTCTTGATCTCCAGGCCTTTCATGGCATCCAGGGCACCCTGGACGAGGGCGCGGATATCGAAGCCGGCTACGCAAATGGGCAGAAGACCCACGGGAGTGAGGACGCTGAAACGGCCGCCTACATTGTCAGGGACCACAAAAGTGCGGTAGTTTTCCTGGGTGGAGAGGGTTTTGAGTGCGCCTTTTTTGGCATCCGTGATGGCTACAATACGGTCTGAGGCTTCTTCCTTGCCGTACTGGCTCTCCAGGAACTGCTTTACAATGCGGAAGGCCACAGCGGGCTCCGTGGTGGTGCCGCTCTTGGAGATCACGATACAAGCTACGTTGCGCTCTGCGGCAAGGTCCATGAGCTCTGCCAGGTATTCCTCAGAGAGGTTGTTGCCTGCAAATACAACTTCAGGGGCATCCTTGCGCTTAAGCTGTTTTGCGAAGTTGTGGCTGAGGGCCTCAATTACGCATTTTGCGCCAAGATATGAACCTCCAATGCCGATGGCAATGACAAGGTTGATGCCTTTTTTGACCCATTTGTCGCGGATGGCTTCGTACTCTCCAAGTTCGCGGTCAGTAATCTGGCGGGGGAGTTTCTTCCATCCAAGGAAGTCATTGCCGGCGCCGGTTTCTTCCTTGAGGGTATCAAATGCATCCATGGCCTTTGCTACATAGGCCTCAAACTTTGCTGCATCTGCAAAAGAGGAGCAGCCTTTTACATCTACTTTAATCATATACTGTTGTTATAATTATATTCCGAGGATGCGAATTTACGCAAAAATCCCGGAATAATCATTATCTTTGCAAATGAATATGAGACTCTCAAGAGTTATACTTACCATAGCGCTTATATGCCTTGGCTCCTGCTCCGGGGCCCAGGTCAAGCATTATGTGGCAAAACCCGTGAAGGAATACCCCCACGACAGAGGGGCGTATACTCAGGGACTCTTCTTCCATAACGGCACCCTATATGAAACTACTGGCGGCTGGGGAGAAAGCTCCATCCGTACCGTAGACCTTGAGTCCGGGAAGCCCATTGTTACCAAACGCCTTAACCAGAAATACTTCGGGGAAGGCTCGTGTGTCTTCAACGGAGAACTGTACGTCCTCACCTGGACAAGCCGCGTGGCGTTCCGCTACAACCCCGAAACCCTTGAGTACATAAAAACCGTGGGCTACTCCCGTGAAGGCTGGGGACTTACCACAAACGGAAAAAGCCTCATAGCCTCTGACGGCACCTCAAACCTGTTTTTCCTCAATCCCAACCTGACCCTGGAAAAGAAGATTCAGGTTACCCTCAACGGCCACCCGCTCCGGAACCTCAACGAACTTGAGTGGATAGATGGCAAAATCTGGGCAAACGTGTACCTCACGGACACTATTGTGATCATTAATCCAATAAGTGGCAAGGTTACCGCCACCATAGACTGCAAAGGCCTTCTCCCGGATAAGGAAAGAAGACGCGACACCGATGTCCTCAACGGCATCGCACTGGACTCTAAAGGCCGAATTTACCTCACCGGTAAAAACTGGCCCCATGTGTACCAGATAGAGTTGATAGAAAAATAATATTTGGGGTATCCGGAAAGTCCGGATTGAGAAACACCCATTGAACTTGATACGGTTGATACCGTCGTAAGGAAATGAAAAAATTACTGTTTGCAGCAGCACTGACTGTGCTGCCTCTATGCGCAGGCGCGCAAGAAGAAAATACGGAGCGTCTGGACTCCGTTGTCATTTCGGCCTCAAGGGCCGGCGAAAAAACTCCGGTAAGTTTTACAAATGTGGGAAAAGAGGCGTTAAGGGCCTCCAATCCGTCGTTTTCGCTGCCAATGGCGCTGGATCTTCTGCCGTCCGTGGTCACCTACAACGAGGGTGGCACGGGGCTTGGAAATTCGGCCATGACAATACGCGGCAGCAAAGGCTCCCAGATCAATGTTACCCTAAACGGCATCACGCTCAATGATGCCGAATCCCAGGAGGTTTTCTGGGTGAACATCCCTTCGCTTACGGGGCTTGTGTCCGGAGTGCAGGTGCAAAGGGGACTTGGCACCACAATGAGCGGGGCAGGGGATTTCGGCGCATCCATAAACATGAACACCGCCCTGGTGAAGCCGGACCCTTCCGGAAACGTCTCTTTTTCGGCAGGCTCATTCGGCACCAGGATGTTCCAGGGAAGGGTGTCCACGGGCCTTCTTCCCGGAAGGTGGTACATGGACATTTTCTTCTCCCAGGGCCACACGGACGGCTATATCCGTAACGCGCAGGTGGAAAGCGCTTCGGTGTTTGGGGTGCTTGGATGGCTTGGAAAGCGTAATTCCCTTAGGCTCACCGTCCTTCACGGGCAGCAGAAAAGCGGCATCACCTGGGATGGGATAGACCTTGAGCAGTACAATAAAGACCGCCGTTACAACGGCGCCGGGGAGTACTACGACGAAGATGGCAACGTGCACTATTACCCCAACCAGACGGACAACTATGTCCAGACGCACCTTCAGCTCAATTACACCCACTCCTTCCTCCCGTTCCTTACCTGGACTTCCACCGTCAATTATACGCGCGGAGACGGCTACGACGAGTATTACAAGATGAACCGGAAACTCCCTTCTTACGGCTTCCCGGGCGTTACGGAGGTCCCCGCCAAAAGCGACATGATTTACCGCAAGATGATGGGTAACGATCTCTTTGTCCTCAATTCTTCTCTGAGATATACCGCCGGCACCCTCAAGGCAACGGCGGGCGTCAACATGTCGCATTATACCGGCGGCCACTGGGGAGATGTCCTTTGGGTGAAAAGTTTGGAGGCAGCAGGAATCAACCTCCAAGATAAATTCAATGGCTGGTACGACAATACCGGAATAAAGGCCGATGCAAGCGTGTTCGCCCGTGCCGAATGGAGCCCGGCCGAATGGGTCACGGCCCACGCAGACCTTCAGTACAGGGCCATCAGGTACACCCTTGATGGCGTGGATGACGACTTCCTGGACTATGGCGCCAACCCTGCGGACCGCTTCGACTACAGGAGAATTTGGAGGTTTTTCAACCCCAGGCTCGGCGTTACCTTCGAAAAAGGCCCCAGCAGGTGGTTTATATCGGCCTCCATTGGCCAGAGAGAGCCCGGCAGGGGAGACATAAAGGAGAACGTGAAGGGACAGATGAGCGCCATTGAGCCGGAGAAGATGCTGGACGTGGAGCTTGGCTACAGGCTTTCTCTTGAGAAGTTTACTCTCCATGCCAACCTATATGCAATGGAGTACAAGGACATGCTTCTTGAAACCGGGCGCCTGTCTTCTTCAGGCTACGCCATAAAGGAGAACGTGCCCAGGGCATGGAGAAGGGGAGTGGAACTTCAGGCCGGATGGCAGCCTGTGACCTGGCTTATCCTTGACGGAAACGCCACGCTTTCAATGAACCAGATTGAGAATTATACGTCCTATGTCCCCTACGACGACGATTCCGGCCGAATGCACGAGGTTAACTACGGCCGCGTGACCATGCTCATGAGCCCTTCGGCCCTTGGAATGGCAAGGGTGCGCGTAATGCCGTGGAAAGGCGGCGAACTCCAGGCCAACGCGAAGTTCGTGGGAAAGCAGTACCTTGACAATTCAATGCGCGAGGACATGGCCGTGCCCTTCTACTGGACCGCCGGCGCCTCCGTCTCCCACAGCTTCGGATTCGGCCTTACGCTTAGCGCCTATGTCAACAATATCTTTAACAGAATGTATTATGCGGCAGGTTGGCGCTGGGAAAGCTACAGTGAGGCCGAAGATAAGGTGTACGGCGGAATAGGGGTGTATCCTCAGCCACCGGTAAACTTCATGATAAAGGCCGAATATTATTTTTAAAATATTTTATTAATGAAAAAGTAGTTTGAAAAATTTTGCAGTTTCAAATAATTGATTTATATTTGCATCAGCAAACGGGTGAAAACTCCTTTGCAGGCAATAAACGCTTCTTCTAACCAACAAATTAACCTTCTAAGGTAAGAATACACTACTAACTAACCAAGAAAAAGCTCGCTGTGAAGCGAGCTTTTTTCGATTTCTATTTCAGCAGGCCGGGCCGGCGTTCTTTTGTGCGCAGGACTGATTGTTCGTCCTGCCAGGCTTGGATCAGTTTTGGGTTGCCGGAGAGAAGGACGTCCGGGACCTTCCAGCCGTTGAATTCGGCGGGCCGGGTGTACACGGGAGGGGATACAAGACCGTCCTGGAAGGAGTCGCTGAGGGCCGAAGTTTCATCTGTGAGAACGCCCGGGATAAGGCGGATGATGGAATCGGCCAGAAGTGCCGCGGGAATTTCTCCGCCGCTCACCACAAAATCCCCCACGGAGATTTCACGGGTGATAAGGTGCTCACGGATGCGCTCGTCTATGCCCTTGTAGTGGCCGCAGAGGATGATTATGTTCTCCTTGAGGGAGAGTTCGTTGGCTATGCCTTGGGTGAGGATTTCGCCGTCCGGGGCCATGTATATGACTTCGTCGTAGTGGCGTTCCGCTTTAAGATCGGCGATGCAGTTGAACACCGGCTCCACCATCATCACCATGCCGGCGTCACCGCCGTATGAGTAGTCGTCAACGGTCTGGCGGCTGCCAAGGCCGTATTTGCGGAGGTCGTGTATGTGGATTTCGGCCAGTCCCTTTTTCACTGCGCGCCCCGGGATGGAGTAGCTCAGGGGGCTGTCAAGGAGTTCCGGCACAACCGATATGATGTCTATTCTTAGCATGCATGTAGTGTTTACTGTGCAAAGATAGTTAGTTTCTTCGGAAAAATTCTTATATTTGTGAGTTAGACTTAATGTTAAATTTTCAAAAAGCTAAACTTTACAATGAGTGAAGAAATTAAGCCTGTGGAACTCCAGGAACAGGAAACCGCAGATGTAGTTGCAGAAGTAACCGTAAATTACTCTGAAAAAACCCTCGCAGAGCTCTCTGAGCTTATGCAAAGCCTCACGGAAAGCGAAGACCGCATGAAGCGTTACAAAGAGGCGGAGGCCATTAAATCGGCCTTTTACAAGAAGCTTTCCAAAGAAAAAGCCGAAGCCGGGGAAGACACTCCGGTAGAGGAACCGGACGAATCTACAGTTGCAGAGGAAGAGAGCACCGTCCCCATGCAAAGCGGCCCCGTAAGCCCCTTCGCAGCCATTGAGGCGGGCTTCAAGTCCCTGTATGTACAATATAAGAAAGAGCGCGCCGAATACAACCGTGAGCAGGATGCCGCCCGCGAGGAAAACCTCAAGGTTAAGCAGGGCATCATAGAGGAGCTCAAGGCCCTTGTGGAAGAGCCCTCAGACATGAAGGAAGCCTTCCCCAAGTTCCGCGACATCCAGAACCGCTGGCGCGAAACCGGCCCCGTCCCTCAGCAGAGCTTCCGTGACGTCAACGACACCTACCAGCTCTTCGTCACTAAGTTCTATGACCTTGTAGACATCAACCGTGAACTCCGTGACCTTGACTTCAAGAAAAACCTGGAAGCCAAAACCGCTCTCTGCGAGCGCGCAGAGGCCCTCTCCAAGGATCAAGACGTAGTTGAGGCCTTCAAGGAACTCCAGAAACTCCACGAGCAGTGGAAAGACCTCGGCCCCGTTGCCAAGGAGTACCGCGACGAAATCTGGGAGCGTTTCCGCGCCGCCACAACCGTCATCAACAAGCTCTACCAGGGCCACTTTGAGCAGATAAAGGCCCGCCAGGAGGAAAACCTCAAGGCAAAGCAGGCCCTCTGTGAGAAAGTGGAGGAAATAGCCTCCCGCGAAATCACCTCCTCCACCCAGTGGAACAACCTGAGCAAGGAGATTGAGGCCATCCAGGCCGATTGGCGCAAAATCGGCTATGCCACCCGCAAGGAAAACCAGAAGGTCTACGACCGCTTCCGCGCCGCCTGCGACTCCTTCTTCGAGCGCAAGAGGGCATCTTTCGCGGAGTTCAAGGACGCCATGAACGAGAACCTTGAAAAGAAGATGGCTATCATCGAAGAGGCCGAATCCCTTGCCTCCAGCACAGACTGGAAAGCTACGTCGGACCGCCTGATTGAACTCCAGAAGCAGTGGAAGGAAATTGGCGCAGTGCCCCGCAAGAAGAGCGAGCAGCTCTGGAAGCGGTTCCGCACCGCCTGCGACTCCTTCTTCGAGGCCCGTGAGGCAGCCCGCAAGGAAGCTCACGCAAGGAGGGAAGCCCAGCCCCGCGGCGCAGACCGCCGTCGTCCTCAGGCCAGCCCCAAGGACCGTCTCAAGGAGCAGTATGCCGCCCTCCAGCAGGAAATCCAGACCTATGAGAACAATATCGGCTTCTTCGGCCTTTCTAAGGGCGCAGAGAAACTGAAAGCCCAGATGCAGGAGAGGATAGATGCCGCCAAGGCAAAGCTTGAGGATCTGAAAGCCCAGATCCGCGCAAAGGAGCAGGAAGAATCAGTGGAGGAGTAAGGAAGAGCGCGTATGGACAAGAATTCAATCATAGGATTTGTAATTATAGCCCTCATCATGATGGGCTTCTTCGGGTATCAGAGCGTTCAGGTAAAAAAGCAGCAGGCGTATCAGGCCCAGCTGGATTCAATTGCGGCCGCAGAGGCTTATGCCCAGTGGCAACTTGACAGCGCCTGGAAGGCCGAACACCCTGAGGAGGCCGCAGCGCTTGAGGCCCAGCCGGTAATTGCAGATGCCCCTCAGGCACCTGCCGCCGCCCAGTACTCGGACTCCCTCCTCAACGCAGCCGCTCACTCTGAGGCTTCTTTCGTAACCCTTGAGAATGAGAAGCTTAAAGTGGTCTTCTCCACTAAGGGTGCCCAGCCATACTCCGTTATGGTAAAGGATTACCTCACCTATAGCAAGGATCCCGTTTACCTTCTCCAGGAAGGGAAGTCGGATCTTGGCTACATTGTTTACGCCCCCACCGCGGTGGATACCCGCAAGTTCAACTTTGAGGTGTCGGAGGTAACCGACAGCTCGGTTGTAATGCGTCTTCCATTTGCCGGAGGCGGTTTCATCGAGCAGAAGTATACCCTTAAAAAGGATTCGTACTCAGTGGACCAGGCAATGTCCCTGGTGGGCATGGGCCACCTCATTCCCCGCAACGTTACGGGAATTGACGTAGACTTCAGCGCCACCCTTCCCCGCATGGAGAAAGGCTACAAGAACGAAACCCAGTACTCCCGCCTCAACTATTATTTCCCCGACGACAACAAGCCTGCAAATATCGGCAATGGCCGAAAGGGAGAGAAGCGCTTCAACAACAACATTGAGTGGTTCGCCTTCCAGCAGCAGTTTTTCAGCGCCATCATGAGGGCTCCAGGCAATTTCAGCTACGGAGAGTTCAAGATTGACTTTGTGCCCAAGGACTCTGAGTCCCATGACCTCATGAACTGCAGCGCAAAGCTCAGGACGGACATTACGCCTTCTGATAAGATAGAGATTCCCTTCGAGTTCTACTTCGGCCCCAACGACTACAAGGGCCTGAAGGCATACGGACACGCCTATGAGAAGGTTATCCCGCTGGGCGGCAAGATCATAGGCTACTTCACAAAGTGGGTCATTATTCCGCTGTTCGACTTCCTGAGCAAGTACATCTTCAACTACGGTATCATCATTCTCCTCATGACCATCTTCATTAAGATTGTGGTGCTGCCGTTTGCATACAAGAGCTACTCTTCAAGTGCCAAGATGCAGGCCCTGAAGCCCTACATGGACAAGATCAACGCCAAGTATCCCAAGCAGGAGGATGCAATGAAAAAGCAGCAGGAGACAATGGACCTTTACCGCAAGGCCGGAGTTTCCCCTATGGGAGGTTGCCTTCCCATGCTGCTTCAGATGCCTATCCTGTGGGCCATGTTCCGCTTCTTCCCGGCTTCCATTGAGCTGCGTCAGCAGCCTTTCCTGTGGGCCCAGGACCTCAGCGCATATGACGACATTATCCACTGGAGTCCCAGCATCTTCGGCATGGACCATATTTCCCTGTTTGCCCTCCTTATGGCTCTCTCAATGTTCTTCTACTCCAAGATAACAATGCAGAACCAGAGCACGGGCAACGACCCCAACGCCAAGATGATGCAGGTGATGAGCCTTTACATGATGCCTATCATGATGTTCTTCATCTGTAACAACCTCTCGTCCGGCCTCAGCTACTACTATCTCCTTTCCAACCTCATCACCATGCTTGAAACCTGGATTATCAAGAAATGGATTGTGAAGCCGGAGGCCGTAGTGGCAAAGGTGGAAGCTGCACAGAAAGAGGGCAAGCCCGCTCCCAAGAGCAAATGGCAGCAGCGCCTTGAAGAGGCCCAGAAGATGCAGCGTGAGATGGAAAAACAGAAGAAAGGCCGTAAGTAAATGAGGAAAATCCTTGCGCTGGTTGCCCTTTTGCTGGCCGCTATGCCGCTTAACGCACAGCGCAGAGATTCCGTCTACACCTCATCTGAACAGTTTAAGGTGACCAAACTGATTGCCCCCGTGTCCCTTATGGGCGTGGGGGCAGTCTGTGCATTTACACCGGCCATCCATACCGGTATGGATATGGGGGTAAAGGAATGGGCCCTTGCAAATAACGGGGGAGTGTATAACCTGCCCATCATGGACTGCCCGGAGACATATCTGCAGTATGTGCCGTCTGCAGCCTACGGAATAGCGGCTCTCTGCGGGGCGGGGAAGCACAGCCTCCCGGAGCAATTTGTTGCAGGTGTTACTGCATTTGGGCTTATGCTTGCCAGCTCCCAGGCCATAAAATTTGCTGCAAACGTCACCCGTCCCAATGACAACCCACGTTCCTTCCCTTCAGGCCACACAGCTACGGCCTTCATGGGAGCGGAACTCGTGCGTCTTGAATATGGCATCTGGTGGGGTCTGGCGGCATATTCCGTTGCCGGAGCCACGGCTTTTCTCCGCGTATGGAACAACTGGCACTGGACCTCTGACGTAATAGCAGGCGCAGGGATCGGCATTCTCAGCGCCAACGCAGCGTACTGGCTGCTTCCGCTTGAGAGGAAGCTTTTCCGCATGGACTCAAAACTCTCCGGAGCATCTCACTACAGTTGGCAGGCTTCGCCTTATGTGGCTTCTACGCCCGCTGGAGCTTGTTATGGCTTAACAATGAGTATACAATGGTAGCAAAGGCACTTTCTTCAATCAAGGAAGCCCTGCCCGCAGGGGTAGAGCTTGTTGCCGTCTCCAAGTTTCACCCCGTAGACCGCCTCATGGAGGCCTACAACGCCGGGCAGCGCATCTTTGCCGAAAGCCGCCCTCAGGAGCTTGCCGCAAAGGTCCCTCAGATGCCCTCAGATGTCCGCTGGCATTTTATCGGCCATCTCCAGACCAATAAGCTGAAACTGGTTCTCCCGTATGTGGAACTTGTGCAGTCCGTAGATTCCCTCCATCTCCTTGAGGCCATAAACGCCTGGGGCATGGCCAATAACAAGGTGACCGACGTCCTTCTTGAGCTCCACCTTGGTGCCGAAGAAACCAAGCAAGGCTTCACGGCCGAGGAGATTCTCACAGTTGTCAGTCGGGCGGGTACAGCCCAACTGAAGAATATAAGAATCAGGGGTCTTATGGGAATGGCAACCAATACGGATGATATGGAGGTGGTGGAAAGGGACTTTGAGCGTATTGAGAGGCTGTTTCTGGAACTGCAGGCCGTGAATCCCCAGATCACGGAACTCTCCATCGGCATGTCAGGTGACTGGCCAGTTGCCGTGCGGCATCACGCCACAATGGTTCGTATCGGCACAGATATCTTCGGCCCGCGTGAATATTAACCTGGCGCGTAAACCTTTACTACTCAGCCATATACAATAAATCAGGTGCACCGCCAAGTGCACCCGATTATTAGTAAATCGCTGTGAACCAGCGACTTGTGCGGCAACCTTAGTTGGCCATAATGGCACCAACCAGGCCCAGAATTGCGTAGAATTCAGGGAGAGCGGCGTAGATGAGGGTGTTGGTAAAGACGTCGTGGCCCTGGGAAACGCCTACGATACCGTTGGCGCATACCTGGCCCTGACGGATACCGGAAAGCATGCACACAAGTCCCACAGAGGCGCCGATGCCGAAGCAGAGAGCGCCGGAGACGGTGCCGGAAGTGAATTTTCCAAGCATTAGGAAGAAGGCCACGAAGCCGTAGATACCCTGAGTTGCAGGAAGTGCAGAGAGAACCATGTAGCTTCCTGATGCCTCCGGTTTGCGTTTGAGTGCGCCTTCAGCTGCGTTGCCGGCAATTGTGGTGCCGTAGGAAGAACCGATACCAGCCAGTGCAAGTACAAGTCCAAGTCCGAGATAACCTAAAATTTGTTCCATAGTTGTTTTTATTTATTTGTTTATTGTTTTCTGAGTGGATTGTATACCTGTCCCTTTGCCTCGTAGCCGGAATTCTTGAAGAACTCCAGGAAGTTAAGACGCAGAGGGTGAACAAATGCTCCAAGGGCGCACATTGCAATGTTGAGCGTGTGGCCGATGACTACAAGAAGTACGAACGGAATCCAGAGCACGGCGTTTGAACCGTCTCCGAGCACCATTTTGCCCATGTCGTTGAAAGCCATTCCAAGCATGCCGCCTGCAAGGCCAAGGGCATAGAGCCTGAGGTATGAAAGGACGTCTCCGAGAAGGCCTGTAACCGTGTTGTAGGTGTCCCAGAGGCCAAGTGCCGAATTCACAACCGGGCTTCGGCCCTTTGTGTTGAGAGGGAAGATCCCTATGGCCGAAACTATGCCAAGGACTATGACCACGATTTTTGTGACGGGGGCCGAAAGCACGCCGGCAAGGGCCAGTGCGCCAACAATTACGCCTCCCACAATGAGGGTGGTCCAGCCAAGGGTGCCAAGCGAGGCCGAAAAACCGTTGACCTTCACGGCCTCTATGGCCTTCACGGACATTGCAAGGCAAAGATGGATGATACCTACTATAAGCGAAAGGACCATTCCTCCTGCGTATCCGGCAATCTGGTCCGGGAGGAAGAGGAAGCTCACAGGCTTGAACACCTCCCATTTTGCGATGTCGATGGAGAAGAAGGTGTGAAGGAAGAATCCCACCACAACCGTTCCTATGCCAAGGGTTACCACAAGCGGAGCCAGGCTCTTGAAACTGTCCACTTTCTTCAGGGCCAGTCCTATGAGAATGAGGATGAGGCCATATCCGGCGTCTCCCATGCAAAGTGCGAAGAACAGCAGGAAGAAAACGGAAATGAAGGGAGTGGGGTCGAAGCCGTTGTATGCTGGACGTCCGTACATGTCCGTGAGGACCTCGAACATCTTGACAAACTTGTTGTTCTTGAAGCTGATTGGAGGATTGTCCTGCACCTTTGCATCTTCCTTGATGTAGAAGAACCCGCCCTTGTCAAGTTTGGCCGAAACTTCCTCTTCCTTTTCAGTGGGAGCGTAGCCTACAAGGGTGACAAGGGTGTCTTCTGCGGCGGATGCGGCGGTGCAACCTGCAAGATAGAGGTCCAGCTGTGAAAGGTATTCGGCCTTCCTTTTCTCAAGTTCCGGGATGCGGGACTTGGCTCCGGCTATCCTTTGAAGCACGCGTGCGTAGTGCTTTTCCTTTTCCTCAAGCTCTTTTTCAAGTTTGGAGGCATCTCCTTCGGGGGCGGGAAGTTCTCCGGGAAGGTTGTCTTCTCCTGCCACCACAAACCAGGTGTTGCCTTTTACGGTATTTACCACGGAAAGGGCGTATTCTTCGGCCCAGGAGGCCTTGAACTGCTTTTCCGGGAGGGAGTGGAAGTGGATGGGGACCCCGGCCGCGCCAAGCTTTTCAAGGATATCCTTGTCAAAGGAGCCCCAGATTTTCAACTGCTCAATTTTTCTTCTGAGGGCCGAAATCTCCTCTCTGTCGTCGGTGTAGCGCATGAGCATTCCGCCGGCAAGACGTTCTATGTCTCCGTCTATCTGTTCGGGCCCCGTCCCTTCCGGGACTTCGGCTTTCTGAAGGCCTTTGATGAGGCCGTCAAGAAGCTCAATCTCTGCTACAAGGTTCCTGGAGTGGTCGTCCACGGGCTTTGTGCTGCGGGCGATGTCCACAAGGCCGGTCTCCTGAAGAGTTTCCAGAAGTTCCTCCTGCATTCCGTTAAGCAAAATGAAGGAGTATTTTGTCATGGGGGCTATCATAGGTTGTTCGAGGCCTCCTCTTCCTCTTCTTCATGCCTTGTCTTGACTATCTTGGACGATGCCTTGGAGAGGTTTTCCTCGTCTTCCATATACCGCTTGATCTTGCGGATGGCTTCCTGGTATCCGGGAATCTGGACCTTCTCATAGAGGTTCACCTTCTGGGTGGTCTTCTTGCGGTTGTAATCCAGGATGCGGGCTTTCTCAAGATAGACTTCGCTTTCTATGCCAAGGCGGCTGAGTTCCTGAAGGATGCGTACTCCGTCTGCGTACCAGGCCGGTTTTACGAAGGCGTTGAAAGGCCTCACCTCATAGTGGATTTCCCCAAGGGCGGGGGTTTTCACGCCCGCAACCTTCTTTGTGTAAAGGTCTACGTCCGTGATGGCTATGAGACCTGGCTCAAATTCGTTCCAAAGGGCCGAAAGATATTCGTAGTCCTTCAGGGCCTTCTCCAGGCTTTCCGTGAGACGGGTGCTCTCCTCTTTGGCTTTCCTCACCTCAAGGCGCAGGGCGCTCTCCTTGTTCTGAAGGGTGGGGAGAGCCCTCTGACGGACTTTGAGCTGCTTGCCAAGTTCTGTCAGCGACGTTTTGTTATATTGGAATTTAATTGCCATTATTTAACCCAGTACTTGTCAATAAGTGCCTGTTTGATGCCGGTTTCGGCGGGGGAGAAGTACTTGCCGAAGAGCTTCCATGCGGTGTCCAGCATTTCCGTGATGGTAATGTTGACGTCAATTGCAAGAAGCTCACGGGCGTAGTCTTTTGCGTATGCCAGGCAGCGGTGGTCGTAGTCGGAGAGGTCGAAGCCGTTCTCCAGCTTGGTCTTGGCGTTCTGGGCATCTGCGTAAAGACGCACGGAGGCGTTCATGACCTGGGAGTGGTCTTCGCGGGTTTTCTTGCCCTGCACCAGCTGCTTCAGACGTGAAAGGCTGCGGAAAGGGTCTATGATAACCTTTCCGGTGTCGGAATCGGCCCTGAGGAACAGCTGGCCCTCGGTGATGTAACCGGTGTTGTCCGGGATGGCGTGGGTGATGTCGCCGTCGTTGAGGGTGGTAACTGCGATGATGGTGATGGAACCGTCCGTAGGAAGCTGCACGGCTTTCTCGTAGATCTTTGCAAGGTCACTGTAGAGTGAACCCGGCATGGAATCCTTGGAAGGGATCTGGTCCATACGGTTGGACACAATTGAAAGGGCATCGGCATAAAGGGTCATGTCTGTCAGGAGCACCAGCACTTTCTCGTTTTTGTCCACTGCAAAGTATTCGGCGGCAGTAAGGGCCATATCCGGTACCAGGAGGCGCTCTACGGGAGGATTCTCCGTGGTGTTGATGAAGCAGATGATCTTGTCAAGGGCGCCGGCTTCCTCGAATCTGTGACGGAAATAGAGGTAGTCGTCGTTGGTGAGGCCCATTCCGCCCAGGATGATCTTGTCGACGTCGGCGCGGATGGCGACATCGGCCATGACCTGGTTGTAGGGTTGGTCGGGGTCTGCGAAGAACGGGATCTTCTGGCCGGAGACAAGGGTGTTGTTAAGGTCGATGCCTGCAATGCCGGTGGGGATGAGCTGAGAGGGCTGACGGCGCTTGTAGGGGTTCACGGAAGGACCGCCGATCTGACGTTCCTCGCCTTCGATTTCAGGGCCGCCGTCAATGGGGTGGCCGTAAGCGTCGAAGAACCTTCCGGCAAGGGAGTCGGATACTTTGAGGGTGGGGGGCTCACCAAGGAAGGTGACCTCTGCGTTGGTGGGGATGCCTTCGGTGCCGGAGAATACCTGCAGGGTGATGACCTCTCCCTTGATGCGCACCACCTGGGCCAGGCGGCCGCCCACAACGGCAAGTTCGTCGTTGGAAACGCCCTTGGCCCTAAGGGAAACCGTGGCCTTTGTGATGCCTTCCAGCTTTGTATATACTTTTTGGTATGCTTTGTTCATAATTCTTAAGGAATGAGATTTCTCGACTTCGCTCGAAATGACATGCTGCTATGCAATCATTTTCTGTACGGTGTCGTTGTAGGCCTTGAACTGCTCTGATTCGTAGGCCGAATAGTTCATTTGGCGGAGTTCGTTGATGAGCGTCTTGAAGAATTCGCGGCACTTTTCAAAGTCCTCGAAGTCGTAGTCGCGGGCGCAGATGTCAAGGACGAGGTCCAGCATGTAGCGCTGGCGCTCGATGGGGCACAGGGCGTCAATGGCGTCAAAGGCATCCTGCTGCAGGATTACGAAGTCTACTAGTTCGCTCTTCCAGAAGCTCACGTGGTAGCTCATGGGCACGCCGTCGTCTCCAAGGATGTTGATTTGCTCGGAGGCTTCCTTGCCGCGGCGGATGATGTTCTTTGCGGTAAGCACTTTGTCAACCCAACCGGGCTCAACTGTCTCATCCAGATACTGGCGGATTTCAGGGTAATCCAGATACTTGGAATAGGACTCCAGAGGGCCTACGGCGGGGTAACGCTTTTGGTCGGCGCGGTTCTGCTCCAGCGCATAGAAGCAGCGTGCGGCCTTCTTGGTGCTCTCAGTGACGGGCTCCTTGAGGTTACCGCCGGCGGGAGATACCGTGCCGATGAAAGTGACGGCTCCGGTTTGGCCGTTATTGAGGACCACCATGCCTGCGCGTGCATAGAAGTTGGAAATGATGGCCGAAAGGTCTACGGGGAATGCGTCTGCGCCGGGGAGTTCCTCCATACGGTTACTCATTTCACGGAGGGCCTGTGCCCAGCGGGAAGTGGAGTCTGCGAGAAGGAGGCACTTGAGGCCCATTGCGCGGTAGTATTCGCAGATGGTCATGGCGGTGTAGACGGAGGCCTCACGGGCTGCAACGGGCATGTTGGAGGTGTTGCAGATGATGGTGGTGCGCTCCATGAGGTGGCGGCCGGTGTGGGGGTCTATGAGTTCCGGGAACTCAGTGAAGATTTCCACAACTTCATTGGCGCGCTCACCGCAGGCTGCCATCACAATGACATCGGCGTCTCCCTGCTTTGCAATTGCGTGCTGCAGGACGGTTTTGCCGCAGCCGAAGGGGCCGGGGATAAAGCCTGTGCCGCCTTCTGCTATGGGGTTGAGGGTGTCGATGACGCGGACACCGGTTTCCATTATCTTGTTGGGACGCGGTTTTTCCTTGTAACCCTTGATGGCAACCTTCACGGGCCATTTCTGGGTCATGGTGACGTTAACCTTCTCACCTTCTTCGTTCTTGAGGACTGCAATTACGGTGTCTACGTTATACTGACCTGCCTCCTTGATGGATTCCACAGTGAACGATCCCTTGAAGCTGAAGGGGACCATGATTTTGTGGGGAAGCCATCCTTCCTTCACCTCTCCAAGCCAGTCGGCGGCAATCACTGTGTCTCCGGGCTTTGCAAGGGGAGTGAAGTCCCAAAGTTTTTCACGGTTCAGGGGGTCTGTGTATTCGCCTCTTTTGAGGAAAACGCCTGTCATGGTGGTGAGGTCGTTTTGGAGGCCGTCGTAGGTGCTGGAAAGCAGGCCTGGGCCAAGGGTGACCTCAAGCATTCGGCCCTCAAACTCTACCTCGTTGCCTCCCTTGACGCCGCGGGTGCTCTCAAATACCTGCACGGAGGCCATGTTGCCGTTTACCTTGATGACCTCTGCCATGAGTTTCACGCCTTCGGAGGTGATGTAGCAGATTTCATTTTCGGAAACGGGACCGTCCACCTCTACGGTGACAAGGTTGGAGACGATTCCTTTTACTATTCCTTTAGTTTTCATATATGTTTATTTTTCTTTGTATTCTACTCCTTTGAATGAGCCGCGGACTTCGGCTACAAGCTGCCTGAAGCGCTCCATGCCCCTTTCCTTGTCCAGAGCCAGCCAGCGGTTTACAATGTGGAGCTTTGCCACATATGCAAGCACTGCGGTAAGGTCAAAGTAATGGAAGGTGGCAAGGGAGTCCACGGTTTCCCAGGTGATGTCGTCCAGGGCTTGTTCGCGGTCCAGGAGGCTTGGAAGCGCCAGGGCGCTTTCCACTTTTTCGGCCTGCGGAAATTCTCCGCCCCTGAAGCGGTAGAGGTCTATGTCAAGGCCTTCCACTTCAATTTCATCTCCTTTGCCGTCCATGACATCCTGCTCCTGGGCCCTTCCAAGCTGCCTGTTGAGGTAGCGCACCTTGGCGTTCCTCAGGTTGAGGTCGAAGCGGAAATACTCCCTGATGAATTTCACGGGGTGGGAGAGGGCCGAAGCATAGAAATCCGGCACAAGGTTGTCCGGGCCGAAACCGCGAAGGAGAAAATCCAGGGCCTCCGAGTCTTTTTCCGAGAGGTTGTCCTTGATCTCCTCTATGACGTTTGTCCAGCCGCGGCCTTCCTGATAGCGGAAATCCTGGGTGAGGAAGGGCAGAGACGCAATTATGTACTCGAAATTGCTCATACTCTAGCCGAAGAGGATCTTCTTGGTGGCGGGACGCATGTATTCCCCCACAAGGGCCTTGAAGGAGTCTTCAGTGAGGCTGATGAAATAGCTGCCGTCCTTGGGGCCGATGGAAAAGCCGCCGGCGATCTTCTTGGAGAAAGACGCCTCAATGCCTTTCCCCACTGCCTTGGAAAGTTCTTTGGTTACAAAGGGCTCCAGCTCTTTCTGGAGGGATTCCGGGAGAATTACGGCAAGGTCCTGGGGTTCCTCTGCGCTGAAATGCTTTGCAACCTCTGTGATTATTTCCTTGAGAAAACCTGAATCCTTGAGGTCTTTTGCGGCGGGCTCCACGGCCTTTGCGATTATGAGGGATTCAATGCTGGCCTTTGTAGCCTGAAGGGCCTGTGCCGAAGCGGTTTTGACGTCTCCTTCCACGCGGATGCGGTAGTCTTCGGCCTCTTTGCGGGCCTTTGCTATGATGGCCTCCGCCTCCTCATTGGCTTTTTTTACAATGGCTTGGGCGTCTGCCTTAGCCTTTGAGAGGATGGCCTCTCCTTCTTCTTTTCCTTTTGAAAGACCTTCTTCGTAGAGTTTCTTGGTCAGTTCCTGGAGTTTGTCCATATTAAGATTTTTAGTGTTTTCCATAAGTGTACAAATATAGCGAATAATTCTTATATTTGCGAGGGAAAACCTTATCTAAAATGCGCCGTATCCTTATTTTTGCTTTCATTTTGTGCTCTCTTCTCATTCTGCCGTCGGCCCATGTGCCGGGAAACGGAAACGGTGTGCCGTGGGCTCCTCCGGAATCGGTTGGAATGGATCCCGGGCGCTTGTCATTGATTGACAGCACGGTAAACGCATCTATCTTAAACCACGACATTCCCGGAGCCGTGGTGGGCGTTGTCCATGGAGGCAAGATAGTGTTCGGCAGGGCATACGGCCTCAAAACCGTAGTGCCTTATGAGGAGGACATGACTGTAGAGACTATGTTCGACCTAGCTTCGGTTTCAAAGTGCGTGAGCACCACCGTGGCGGTAATGCAGCTTGTGGAAGAAGGGAAACTTCGGCTTGTAGACCAGGTGCGCCTCTATATCCCGGGTTTCAAGCCCTGGGTGAACCCCGTCAACAAAAAGAAGGTGCACATTACCGTGCAGGACCTTCTCACCCATTCTTCCGGCCTGGAGGCCTTCCTGAAGGATGTGCCCGGTTTTGTGGAAAAGTACGGTGAAGGCAACACTGACGCCCTTATAGAATATATTTCAAACGGCCCCAGGAGCTTTGAGCCCGGCACGGATGTCCTTTACAGCTGCTTCAATTTCATAGTCCTCCAAAGGATAGTGGAGCGTATAACGGGGCAGCGGCTCTGTGACTACGCCAAGGCCAATATCTTTGACAGGCTGGGGCTTCGGCATACCTGCTATTTCCCGCTGGATTCCGTAAGCTTGTTATCCCGTGACACCGCCCTTGTGAGGCTCTGCGCCCCTACGGAGGTCCTCAAGGACGGCCATACCCTCAAGGCCGAAGTCCATGACCCTACGGCCCGCCTTGTGAACCTTGGAAATTCCGGCAACGCCGGGGTGTTTTCAAACATGGAAGACCTTTCCGTAATATGTTCGGCCTTGATGAACGGGGGTTCCTGGAACGGTAAACGGATACTTTCTCCGCTTACGGTAAAGCGCATGTTCACGGTGCCTAAGGACAACGCGCCTAAGGTGGGAAGGGCCCTTGGATGGGATGCCTACGACCTTAGCCCGTATCTTTGCGGAGACGTCTTCAACACTTCCACCACCCGCGGCCATACAGGCTACACGGGCACTTCCGTCCTTCTGGACCTTGAAACCAAGACGGCTGTGATTATCCTTGCCAACAGGGTGCACCCTTCGGACATAGGGTCCCTGTCTCGCATGCGCTCCACAATCGCTTCCATTGTGGGCTCTTCAATCCTGGATTAACCCAGAAAACTCAGAAGGATACCTGCTGCAACCGCAGAGCCAATGACGCCGGCTACGTTTGGAGCCATGGCGTGCATGAGGAGGTGATTTGATGGATCGGCCTCCAGGCCCACGGTTTCGGATACGCGCGCCGCATCGGGCACGGCAGAAACTCCGGCGTTCCCGATGAGGGGGTTGATCTTCTTTTCTTCAGAGAGGAAGAGGTTCATGAATTTCACGAATCCCACGCCGAAGGTTGTGGCAATCACAAAGGAGGCCAGTCCAAGGCCGAAAATGAGCACTGAGCGGCCTGTGAGGAAGACATCGGCCTGGGTTGAAGCGCCCACGGTGAGGCCTATGAGGGTGGTTACGATGTCGATGAGCGGGCCTCCGGCCGTGGCGGCAAGACGCTTTGTGACGCCGCTTTCCTTGAGGAGGTTGCCGAAGAACAGCATACCAAGGAGCGGAAGGCCGCTGGGAACTATGAAGGCCGTGCAGATGAAACCAAGGATGGGGAAGACAATCTTTTCCCTCTGGCTGACCTCGCGGGGCTTTCTCATGCGTATGAGGCGCTCCTTCTTGGTGGTGAGAAGCAGCATAATGGGCTTCTGGATAACGGGTACAAGGGCCATGTAGGAATAAGCCGACACAGCAATTGCGCCCATCAGTTCCGGGGCAAGCTTGGAGCTAAGGAAAATGGCCGTAGGGCCATCTGCGCCGCCGATAATGCCAATTGCACCGGCTTCGTTGGGCGCGAATCCAAGGAGTAGCGCAAGAAGGTATGCGCCGAAGATTCCAAGCTGGGCGGCCGCTCCTATGAGGATGAGCCGGGGCTGTGAGATAAGGGCGCTGAAATCCGTCATTGCGCCTATTCCAAGGAAGATAAGCGGCGGATACCAGCCGTTGCGTACGCCGTGATAGAGGATATTGAGCACGGAACCGTCCTCGTAGATGCCTATTTTGAGGCCTGCACCAGTTGCAGGGTCAAAGAACAGCGGGATGTTTCCCACTATCATTCCAAAGCCGATGGGCACAAGGAGGAGCGGCTCCCATTTTTTTACAATTCCAAGCGTAATGAAAATGAGGCCGATTGCAATCATGGCCAGGTGCTGCCATGTGCAGTTTGCAAATCCGGTGTACTGCCAGAACTGCTGCAGGCTGTCTATAATGGTATCCATCAGCCGATAGTTACAATGTCTGCGCCCTCAAGGACGGAATCTCCTTTGGAGGCATGGATGGCGGTAACCGTGCCGTCGGATTCGGCCAGGATGTCGTTTTCCATCTTCATGGCTTCAATGACGGCAACCTTCTGGCCGCGCTTTACGGCCTGGCCTTCCTTGACATCTATGCTGATTATGATGCCGGGGAGGGGACTCTTCACGGTTTTGCCTGCTCCGGCGGCGGGTTTTGCGGCGGCAGGGTATACCTCTGCCGTTTTTGTCATTTCTGCCGGCGATGAAGGCCCTTTTGTCATTTCGACCGGAGCCGAAGGCGTAGCGGAGAAATCTCCTTCCAACTCCACCTCATAGTCTGCGCCGTTTACGTTTACGCTGAGCATTTTGCCATTGGCTTCACCAATTGCAACTTTATAGTCTTTGCCGTTAATCTTGAAAGAGTATGTTTTCATGGATTTATCTGGGTAATTTTCTGAATGTCAATGCTTTATTGCTCCATGGGGAGTCTTTGCGCGTAATTGTCACAATGCCGGGCTCGGTGTCATGGACGCCGGTGGCAAGGTAAAGGTGAATGGCCGCGGCTATGGCCGCATAGGTGTCTCCATCCTCTTCCATGTCAAGCGCCAGGGCTATGGCTGCGGCAACTTCGGCATCTGGAACCTGGGCATTCTTCTTTGTGGAGGACTTACGTTTGAAGGCCCCGGTGAAGATTTTGCCGGAGAGGTTGTATAGGAAGTACAGCACTATGAGGGCGAGGAACACCACGGTTACGCTTATGATGGTAAGCGTCCAGCCGTGGGGATCCGTCTGGGCCATGCGGTCGGATCCTGCCGTTAGTATGCTAAAGAGGTAGGTTGTCATGTTTCTTGGCCGGTATTTCCTGACGTTTGGACTGGAGCTGCTCCAGGGCGCGGATTACGCGGAAGCGGGTGTTGCGGGGCTCTATTACGTCATCAATGTAACCTTTCTGGGCAGCCTGATAGGGATTTGAGAAGAGGTCTTCGTACTCTTTCTTCTTTTCCTCGAAGATGGCCTTGGCGTTTTCGGGGTCTGCCTTTATTTCCTTTGCATAGAGCACGTTGACGGCTCCGTCTGCACCCATTACGGCAATCTGTGCGCTGGGCCAGGCGTAGTTGATGTCTCCGCGAAGCTGCTTGCAGCTCATGACTATGTGGGCGCCGCCGTAACCTTTGCGGAGTGTTACCGTAACCTTAGGAACGGTGGCTTCTCCGTATGCGTAGAGGAGTTTTGCGCCGTTTGTGATAATGGCTCCGTACTCCTGCTGTGTGCCGGGAAGGAAGCCGGGAACATCCACCAGGGTAACCAGGGGGATGTTGAAGGCGTCGCAGAAGCGCACGAAGCGGGCGGCCTTCCGGCTGGCATTTATATCCAGCACGCCAGCAAGCATCTGGGGCTGGTTGGCCACAATTCCAACGCTTCGGCCTGCAAAGCGGGCAAAACCAACTATTATGTTCTTGGCGAAGTCCTTGTGAATCTCAAAGAATTCTCCGTCATCAACTATGCTGCGGATGACTCCGTACATGTCGTAGGCTTTGTTGGGGTTGTCCGGGACAATTGAGTTGAGGGAGTCGTCCACTCTTCCCACAGGGTCTGAGGTTTCCTTGAGAGGAGCGGTTTCCATGTTGTTCTGGGGAATGTAGCTAAGGAGCTTCTTGATGGTTGCAATGGCATCTTCCTCGGTTTCTGCGGCAAAGTGGGCAACCCCACTTTTTGAGGCATGCACGGATGCGCCGCCAAGCTGTTCCTGGTCCACCACCTCTCCTGTAACGCTTTTTACCACTGCAGGGCCTGTGAGGAACATGTAGGAGGTGTTTTTAACCATTAGGGTGAAGTCCGTGAGGGCGGGGGAGTAAACCGCGCCGCCTGCGCAGGGACCCATTATGCAGCTAATCTGGGGAACAACGCCGCTGGATAGGATGTTGCGCTCGAAAATCTCTCCGTAGCCGGCAAGGGCGTCAATGCCTTCCTGGATACGTGCTCCGCCGCTGTCGTTGAGGCCGATGCACGGCGCTCCGTTACGCAGGGCCATGTCCTGCACCTTGCAAATTTTCTCGCTCATGGTTTTGGAGAGCGAGCCGCCGCTAACTGTGAAATCCTGTGCAAAGACATACACCAGACGGCCGTCAATGGTTCCGCATCCGGTTACTACTCCGTCTCCGTCCGGGTGACTTTTTTCCATGCCGAAATTGGTGCAGCGGTGCTGGACAAACATGTCAAACTCCTCAAAGCTGCCCTTGTCCAGAAGCAGCTCAAGGCGCTCGCGTGCAGTGAGTTTTCCCTTTGCATGCTGCGCCTCAATCCTTTTCTCTCCGCCTCCAAGCCGTGCTTTTGCCCGGCGCTCCACCAGTTTCTCTATGTTTTCTGTCTGTATACTCATATCTCTATAATATAGCGTGCAAATATACTAAATATCCTTCATACAGGCAAACCTTTCGCCGTCTTACCCCTTCCCGGCCACGAAAACGGCCCAAAACGTGGACGAATTATGATATTGGCGGACGTATTGTTGTCATATATTGCTATATTTGTGGTATGAAAAGGACAGCTCTCATCATATCATTCTTGTTTTGGGCCATGTGTGTTTCGGCCCAGACACCGATAGTGGCGCCGGACTTCAGGGAGCCTACCATGGTGTCAACGGAGTACTTCGGCCCCAATGCTTTTCCTGTGCCGGATATGACTGACGGCAGGGTTCGGCCTTATATCTACGCCGAACTTGCGGCGGACTATTACAAAGGCCGGGTGGCGGATGGCAACGACCACACCTGGGACGGGTTCATACGCCTCAATTTCCCCCTATGGTCAAAGCGGGCCAGCCTTGAAATCTGGGGACCTGTGGCAGAGCATTGGTCTTACTCCGGCGCGGTGGCGGATTACCGGCGCGTGGGGGATGCCCGCAATTCCGGAAAGTCCTGGGATTCAGGAGATTTGTATGTCTGTACTAATCTGCAGGTTCTGGTTGGGAAGCCCAATACGCTGAAGCCGGACATACTTCTAAGAGCGGCACTGAAATCCGCCATGGGAAACACCTTTGAGCAGGCCCGCTACTACGACTGCGGCGGCTACTTCTTTGACGGAACCATAGCGTGGTCACGGATGTTCCAGCAGAGCTACGTAATGGAAGTGAGGGCCGGGATCAGCGGCGGCTTCCTCTGCTGGCAGGACGGCCTTGCCCGGCAGAACGACGCCGTCCAGTTCGGCCTGTTTGCAAGCATAGCTACGTGGGGATTCACCTTCATGGCCGATTATTCCGGCTACATCGGGTGGGAAAATGACGGAGACCGTCCGCGCCGCCTGCGTTTGCGTCTGGATGGCAACGCCGGAAGATGGCGCCCGTTTGTCCAGTACACCCACGGATTCAAAAACTACCCGTTTGACGGTGTACGTGCCGGTGTGGGGTACTGCTTCTGATACGGCCTATCTGAAGAACTTATCCACATCCTTCACGGCATCCGGGAGGGCGAAGACCGCAACGCGGTCGTAGGCCTCTATGTGGGTGCTGCCGACAGCGATAAAGCTGTCTCCGCCGCGTATGACGCCGCCTATGATGGCGTTTGCGGGGAACTCGATGTCCTTGAGCTGTTTCTTGGTAATGCGGGAGCCGGGGGCGGCGGTGTACTCAAGGACTTCGGCATCAGTGCCGCTGACATAGCGCACGGAGCGTACTTTGTCTGAGAGAGTGAACTTGAAGATCCGGCTTGCGGTGATGAGTTTCTTGTTGATGACGCTGTCTACGCCCATGTCCTCTGCAAGACGGATGTACTCCAGGTTCTCCACCTGGGCGATAACCCTTGACACGCCCATCTTCTTTGCCACCACGCAGGCTAGGATGTTGGTTTCGTCGGAGCCGGTGAAGGCAAGCACGGCGTGGTAGCCGCGGATGTCTTCCTCCTTTAGGAAATCCGCGTTACGGACATCCCCGCACGCGACGGAAACGCTGTCAGGGAGAACCTCCGACAGATGCCTGCAGTGCTTGGGGTCTATGTCTATTATCTTGATGTCGTCTATCTTGCGTGCGGCAAGGCGGGCTGCTACCATCTGGCCGATTTCGCTGCCTCCCAATATCATGACCTTGCGGATTTCTATCTTGTCGCGGCCAAGGTATTTCATGAGAGCGGGCATGCCGTCTCGGCGGCTGATAATATACAGGTAGTCGTTGTACTTGAAGGTGGAGTCGAACTTAGGGATAATGGTGTCGTTGCCCCTGGAGATAGCTACAATGCGGAATTCGGCCCCGTTTGGAAGTGCCGAAACAACCTGGGAGAACTCCGCCACCGTCATGTCCAGAAGGGGAGAGTCGTCTTCAATCTTGAATACGCCAAGCTGGAGTTTTCCGCGTGCGAAGTCCAGGGTGTCCGTGGATGCCACGGAACGCAGCATGTCGTCCACTTCATCCGAGGCGCTTTTTTCAGGGAAGAACATCATGTCCAGGCCCATGTCCTTGAACAGGAGCTTGTTTTCCGGGGAAAGGAAGTCTTCGTCGTCTACGCGGGCCACAACGCGCCTGGTGCCCATTTTCTTGGCCAGAAGGGCGCTCACTATGTTCACGCTTTGGGGCTGCAGGGGATTGACCGCAATGAAAAGGTCGGCCGAAGAGCACCCGGCTTCCTTGAGGGCCGGGATGGAGGACGGCCCGCCCAGGATGGTGGCTACATCCGCGCTTTGGCTGAGGGAACGGATGCGCTCAGGATCCGGGTCTATGACCGTTATTTCATTGGACTCGTTGGAAAGCATCTTGGCAAGGTGCGCTCCAACCTGTCCGGCTCCTTCAATGATGATTTTCATACCCTTGGGTGCGTTAATTCATTTACAAATATAAGCTTTTTCCATTAATTTTTGTAAATTTGTGGAAATTCATGACCATTATGAAACGCTTACTAGTCCTTGTAGCTGCGTCGGCCCTCATGGTTTCCTGCGCCGCGCTCCAGAATCTCAATTCCCAGAGGCTCCTCCAAAGCGGCGCTTATGCCGCCCAGGCCCTTACCCTTCCTAAGGCCGATGTCCAGGCCTACGTGGCCCAGTATATCGCCCAGCTGGACGCTCAGAGCCAGGTGCTTCCGGCATCGGACCCCTACACCAAGAGGCTTGGCAACCTGGTTGGGAAACTCACCAATATCGGTGAGCAGCCTCTCAATTACAAGGTATACAGGAACAATGAGGTAAACGCCTTTGCCTGCGCAGACGGCTCCGTACGCGTTTACACCGGCATCATGGACCTCATGAATGACGACGAACTCCTTACGGTCATCGGCCACGAAATCGGCCATGTTGCACTTGAGCACACATATCAGCAGATGCGCCGCAGCCTCCTCACAAGCGCCGCCTTCGAGGGCCTGGCATCTACCTCTGACAAAGTTGCCGCCCTCACGGATTCCCAGCTCGGCGCAATTGGCCAGGCCATGATTGAGGCCCACTATTCCAAAAAACAGGAAACTGAGGCCGATGAATTCAGCTACTCCTTCCTTGTTGCCGCAAAACGCAATCCCTGGACCATGGTTCAGGCCTTCGAGAAGCTCCAGACAGTCTCCGGCAGCGCAGTGACCGGCCCGGTGAGTAGTCTCTTCTCCACTCACCCCAATGTTGAAACGCGCATCAAGAATATTTCGGCAAAATGTGAGGCCGACGGCTATAAACGCCCCTAAAACAGGCCTTTAGGCACTATCCAGCCTTTATACAGGCCGGCTGGAACATGGCGCTCCGGGAGGATTTCCCCGGGGCGTCTCATTTTACGGTACTCCCTGTGCGCCTGCACCACCGCCTTGAAAAAGCTCCACTTTCCCTTTAAGAGATATATCATGGCCGATAACCCGTCCAGGCACATCCTGACAAGGATTCGGACCCTGGCGCGAAAACGCGAACCAAGCGTTGCGGGAAGGTTATTCTCGAGCGTTAGCAGGTTGTTGCGGAAGTTGAGCCTCAGTTTGAAGGGAGACTCGTTGGAAAGGGTGCCGCCGCCTATGTGATAGACATAGGACTCCGGGACAACCGTTACCTTCCAGCCCCTAAGCTGCATACGCCAGCAAAGGTCTATTTCCTCCATGTGGGCAAAGAAGCGTTCGTCCAGGCCTCCAAGGGCCTTCCACACGGAAGAGCGTACCATGAGGCAGGCGCCGGAGCACCAGAGGACATCCGTGGGGGAGTCGTACTGGCCGTGGTCCTTTTCAAGCTTCTGCATAATTCGGCCACGGCAAAAAGGATAGCCGAAGCTGTCTATGAGGCCTCCCGCGGCACCGGCGTATTCAAAGGTGTCGCGCTCCTTGAAAGAGAGGAACTTGGGGCCGCAGGCGCCGCACTCCGGATGGGTGTCCATCCAGTCCTGGAGCATCCCCAGCCAGTGAGACGGCACCTCCACGTCTGAGTTTATAAGGACGTAGTACTCTGCTTCAACCTGCCGGAGGGCCCTGTTGTAGCCCCCTGTGAAGCCGAAGTTCTCCGTAAGCGTTATGAGCCGCACCTCCGGGAACTCCTCCTTCATCATTTGGGCCGAACCGTCACTGGAGGCGTTGTCGGCCACAATGACCTCTGCGTCAAGGCCTTTGCAGGATTCAATGAGCCCCGGCAGGAACTGCCGGAGGTAGTTCCTTGTGTTGTAGTTCAGTATGACAACTGCGGTTTTAAGCACTGAAGGAAACGTCTTTGAAGGCAAGGGTGGGGATTAGTTTGGACATGCAGGGGCGGGCGTCGTCGGCGGTTGCAATGAGGCTGTTCCAAAGGGAGATGAAATTACCCGTTATGAGCATTTCCCTCACGGGATGAACCTTCTTTCCGCCGCGGATGAGGAAGCCCTCGATGCCGTAGGAGAAGTTTCCGGTGGCGGCATTTGAGTTGCCTCCGTTGAAGCCGGTGACAAGGATTCCATCCCCGATTCCCTTGAGGAGCTCTTCCTGAGCCTTATAGCCCCCAACCGGCATCAGCTTTACCCTGGTGGCGTCTTCTATGGTGGGCTCCACACCCATCTTTCGGCCGATATAAGTGTTTATGAAATAAGTCTTTACAACGCCGTTTTCTATGATAGGAAGGTCCTTTGTGGCTACGCCTTCGCTGTCAAAGAGGCGGCAGCCGGTTTCTCCGGCAACGCGAGGAAGGTCCGTTATGTTCAGGAATTCCGGGAACAGTTTCTGCCCCAGTTTTCCTTCCAGGAAGGAATTTTTCTGCTGGATGGCAAAGCCGCCGAGGGCGTTCAGAAGGGGAGTGACCAGCTTCCCGGCGCATTCGGAATCCACTATGAGGTTGGTGCGGCAACTATCCGTGTCTACGGGGAAAAGCGCCGCGGCTGCCCTTTCACAGGCCGTGCGGGCGCAGCTGTCAATCTTGAGGTATTTGAGAAGCGGAGCCGCGTCCCACCAGAAATTGGAGTAATGGTTCCCATGGGCGTCTTCCACGGTTGCTTCATATCCAATCTCGAAGGAACTTTCCGTATGGCGGGCAAAAAGGCCCTGGCTGTCAATGGTTATGCTGTCAAAGAGGCTGTCGGAGTATTCTCCTTCTTCGGCAATGAGGGTAAAACCGTTTTCGGCCTCGCTCTTCCTGGGCCAGAAGCAGGATTCCAGCGCCATTTTCCTTCTCATTTCCGACGTAAGCGTCTCATAGGCAGGGTCATAGAGGCCAAGCTCCTTTCCCGTGACGGCGTCTTTGACAAGGCGCTCAGGGGCGGGAAGGCTGCGGAATTCGTCCGGCTCCAGCATGCGGACTGTGTCTATTGAGCTGCGGATAAATGCCTGCAGCTCTTTCTCTTCCAGCCTGTTGGATGAGAATGTGCCGAACCTTCCGTCTACAAACAGTTGCAGCTGCAGGCTCTGGTCCAGGGCATAGGCGGTTTTGTCCACCTCTCCGTTCAGGATCCCTATCAGGTTCATCACGGATTTGCTGTAGGTGAGACGCACCTGCTGCGCACCCTCATCCAGGGCAAATTGAAGCGTTTTATTCAACTCCTTTATATCCATCACTGACCTCCTACTGTAAGATTGCCTATAAGTACCGTGGGGATGCCGCAGCTAACCGGCACGGACTGCTCTTTGCCGCAGGTCCAGGCGCCGGGGTCTATTTCAAGGTCGTCGGCCACGCCGCGGATGTCGGCAAGGGCTTCCGGGCCGTTCCCTATGATGTTGATGTCCTTGACGGGCATTGTAAGGCGCCCGTTTTCTATCAGGTAACCGGACTTTACGTAGAACGTGAAGTCTCCTTCACCAATCTGCACCTGTCCGTTTGAGAATTCATCTACAAAAATGCCTTTGGATACCTCTGCAATGAGGTCCTGGGCCTTTGCTGTGCCGCTTTCCATGTAGGTTGCCCTCATCCTTGGGAGGGGAGCGTAGCGGAAGGATTCGCGGCGGCCGTTTCCGGTGGGTTTTACGCCGTAGTGGGCGGCCGAAATGCGGTCGTGGAGGTAGGAGGTGAGGACGCCGTCCTCCACCATATATGTCTTCTGTCCGGGGATGCCTTCGTCGTCAAAGTTGATGGCGCCGCGGTTGCCGGCAATGGTGCCGTCGTCAATTATGTTTATGCCGGCAGGGCAGATTTTCTGCCCCATCTTTCCGGCAAAGATGGATGTGCCTTTGCGGTTGAAATCGGCCTCAAAGGCATGTCCCATGGCCTCGTGGAGGAGGATTCCGGAGGCTCCGGCACCCATCACAACGCTCATGCGGCCGCCTTCGGGACGGCGGGCATCAAAGCGGGCGTCAATCCCTTTCACGGCTTCTTCGGCCAGCTCCTTTGCAAGGGAGGGGGTGAGCATTTCGGCGCCGCAGCGGAAACTCCGGGAGACGGATTTATTCTCCATTACGCCGTTTTGCTCAAAGACCGCGCTAATGGAGATGCTGCCCATGGGCCTGGTCTCGTATTTCAGTTCCCGGGCCGAATTGTACATGAGGATGTCGCTGACGGAGAATGCCAGGTTCACTATTACCTTGCGGATACGGGTGTCGCGGCTGCGGACATCTTTGTCCAGGGCTTGCAGGAAGGGGAGGAAGCCGTCCATTGGCATCTCCCGCCAGTTGTTCTTCACGGGATAGCGGTCTGCGGAAGGGTTGGGCTCTCCGCGGCTGGGGTTGCGGGTTCCGTATGGGTTCACCTCCGTGGGGCCGTCGGCAATCTGGGCGGCGGCACGGGCGCAGGCCATGATGTCGGCCTGCAGAGTGCTTTCGGAGTATGCGTAGCCGGTTTTTTCTCCGGCAAGGACACGCACTCCTACGCCGAAGTCTATGTGGCTGCCTCCGGAAGTTACGGCGCCGTCACGGAGAAGTAGGGAGCCGTAGCTAGTATTCTCGAAATAGAGGTCCGCGTAGCTTCCTCCGCGGGATAGACCTTCGGCCACAATGGCATCCAGCATGGGAAGGCTAACCCGGAATGTGTCTAGGTAATAGTTCTTGCTTTGAATCATTTATGATCCTCATTTTCCGTATAGGGAACTCCGTCGTGGGCCAGGGGGGCCTTGGAGGAGATTTCCTTCACTATGAATTCTGCGGGGTTGAAATGGTGTTCCTCGGACACCGGGTTGCCGGAAATGATTTCCTTCACTTTCCGGTATTTTTCCATGTCGCGAATGGCGAACCCCTTTTTGCTGCCTTCGGCGATGATAGAAAACGGCGGATGGGAATTGTCGGCCAGGATCCACTTGTCGCAGGTTTGCATGTAACTGTTGAAAAGGTAGTAGATGCCCATGCGGTAGCGCCTGCGGATGGTTTCTTCCGGGACGTCGTGGCCGCCGGCCTTTACCCTTGCCGCCACCCTCTCTACCGCAAGGTCAGGGCTCTCAAGCCAAAGGTAGAGCACGGTCACATAGTATCCCAGTTCCTGGGCCTTGCGGGTTATTTTTATGAGGGCCCTTGTGGCCAGGGTGGTCTCTATGCAAAAGTCGTCGCGGCGGTCAAAGAGGTACTGAACCTTCTTGAGCATAAGGCGGCTTGCCGTAACGTACGCTCCTTCAGGCGCAAACGGCGACAGATGCTTTGCAAACTCGTCCGAGTTCACAAATTCGCTGCAGTCCAAAAGCTCCGGGAGGATGCTGTAGGAAGCAGTTGTTTTCCCGGAGCCGTTTGGGCCTGATATTATGTACATTCTGGGCACGCGCGCAGTTTTATTCCGTAGCGGCCTCCAGTTTCTTCATCATGGCAAACATGAAGATGGCGGAGATTACGCATACTCCAAGGAATACGCTCCAGACAACCCACAGGGGAAGGGGACCCCAGAGGTGACCGCCAACCTGTACAAGGAAGTTGCCAAGGGCGGTGGCAACAAACCACATACCCATCATCATACCCTTGTACTTGGGAGGGGCAACCTTGGAAACGAAGGAGATGCCCATGGGGCTCAGGAGAAGCTCTCCGAAGGTAAGGATAAGGTACACGCTGATAAGCCAGTAGGGGGAAACCAGGGTCTCTTCAACGCCGCCGCGTACAGTTGCCTGATAGGCGGGAGTATTGAGGCCGATGGAAGCAAATGCCATGAGGCCGAAGGCCACGGCCGCAACCAGCATTCCGTATGCGATCTTACGGGGTGCTGAAGGCTCCTTGCCCTTTGCCGCCAGGGCGCCGAAAATGGCCATGGAGACAGGTGTGAGGGCTACCACATAGAACGGGTTGAAGTGCTGGAAGATAGGGGCGCTGATCTCGATGCTGCCGCTGAGTCGGGTGTACTGCCACACAAGGTATGCGCATGCAAGTGCAACTACGCCAACTCCAATCCATTTTCCTTTCTGTGACGCCTCCTTGTCAAAGATGGAGAACAGGGCGTACACAATTGCAATCACTGCAACAAGGTTGAATACGTTGAAGGGCATGGAGGCAATGCCGGAAGCGCTGCGCTCCGTGAATTCATCTGCGAAGTAGGTGAGGGTGAGGCCGTTCTGGTGGAAGCTCATCCAGAAGAAAATCACAACTGCAAACACCAGGAACAGGGCAACCATGCGTTTTTTGGTCTGCTCCGGAGTGAGGGTGTCCACAACCTGGGCCTTCTCTCCTTTGGCATGGCCGCCTTCAACGTGCTTGAACCAGCTGCGGAAGGCATAGTAGATGGCGATAGAAACGATGAGGGACACGCATGCCACTGCAAAAGAGAAGTGGTAGGCGGCGTTCCCGTCAAAGCCAAGTGTCATAGCCCATTCCCTGATCTTGATGGCTGCGGTAGGGGCAAACAGGGCGCCGATATTGATGGCCATATAGAAGAGGGAGAAGCCGGAGTCACGCTTGGCGGCGTACTGGGGGTCGTTGTAGAGGTCTCCAACCATAACCTGGAGGTTGCCTTTGAAAAGACCCGTGCCGAAGCCAATCAGGAGAAGGGCCGCCAGCATGGCCACAAGGGCTACGGTGCCGCTTCCAAGGGGAATGGAAAGAAGCAGGTAACCCGCAAACATGATCATGATGCCGGTGGTGACCATTTTCCCGAAGCCGAATTTATCGGCCATGATACCTCCAATGAGGGGGAAGAAGTACACCAGCATGAGGAATGAGGAGTAGATGGTGCCTGCGGTACCGGCGCTTAGGCCGAAGTTGGCCCTGAGGAAGAGGGCGAATACCGCTATCATTGTATAGTAGCCGAAGCGCTCGCCGGTGTTGGCAAGGGCAAGGGCGAAGAGTCCTTTGGGTTGACCTTTGAACATAATCAGAAACTATTTTACGGGTACATTTTCAAGAACGGCCTTCAGATATTCCCAGGTGCGGGCTACGGAGGCGATGTTCACTTTTTCATCCGGGCTATGGGGATACTTGATGGTGGGGCCTACGGACACCATTTCCCAGTTGGGATATTTGGCTCCTAGGAGGGCGCACTCAAGGCCGCCGTGGGTGGCCATGATTTCCATGTCTTCTCCGGTAACCTTCTTGTACTGCTCCATCATGATCTTGTTCATGGGAGTGTCCAGCTTGGGAGTCCAGCCGCTGTAGCCGCCTGCAAACTCTACGGAGTCTGCGCCTGCGAGCTCGAAGATGCAGCGTACGCGGGTGGCAAGGGCCGCCTTGGCGCTGTTCACGGAGCTTCTCATGAGGCTGTGGATGGTAATCTTGCCCTTTTCTGTGCGCACGATAGCCATGTTGATGGAGGTTTCAGTGAGGCCTTTCATGGTGCGGGACATGCGGATGACCCCTGAAGGGCAGGCCAGCATGGCCTTGACGGCACGTACCATCACTGAAGGCTGGATGTGCTTGGGAGCCGCGGCGCACTCCTCAACTATAAGGGTTGCGGTGGGGTCGGATTCGGCGAATTCGGCCTTGATGCGGCCGAACTCGGACTCTATCATCTGGCGCACGGCGGCAAGGTTTTCCTGAGGGACGGCGATTTCTGCGGTTGCCTCAAACGGGATGGCGTTGCGAAGGGAACCTCCGGTGAAGGAAGCCACCTTTACGCCCAGAAGCTCAATTGTGGGAAGGAGCATGCGGGCCATTGCCTTGTTGGCGTTTGCCCTGTAAAGGGAGATGTCCATGCCGGAGTGGCCGCCCTGAAGGCCCTTCACAATAACCGTGAGGCCTTTGTAACCTGCAGGAGTGTTGTATTTGAGGTATTTGAATGTGGCCGATACATCCAGGCCGCCGGCGCAACCGACGCAAAGTTCGCCTTCCTGCTCTGAGTCAAGGTTCAGGAGGATGTCGCCTTTGAGGACGCCGGGCTCCAGGGTGTTGGCGCCGGTCATGCCGGTTTCTTCGTCGTAGGTGACAAGGATTTCAATGGGACCGTGCTTCACGGAAGGGTCCTCGATTGCAGAGAGGCCAAGGGCCACGCCCATGCCATTATCGGCACCAAGGGTGGTGCGGTCTGCGGTAACCCATTCGCCGTCTACGTATGCGTTGATGGGGTCCTTCAGAAAGTCGTGGTTGGAATCGGAGGTCTTCTGGGGCACCATGTCCATGTGGCCCTGGATGATGATTCCGCGGCGGTTTTCCATGCCGGGAGTGGCGGGAACGCGGATGATGATGTTGCCGCCTTTGTCGCGGATGGTCTCAAATCCGTGGGAAACGCCCCAGTTGTAAAGGTATTCAATCACTTTGCCCTCATGCTTTGAAGGGCGGGGGATACGGGTGAGATTGTAGAAGTTGTTCCATACAATCTTCGGCTCCAAATCTTTGATGCTCATACTTATATGTTATTAATTATTAATTAGTTTTTACGGGGTAGGATGCCTCGCGGCCAAGCTGGTACACCGGAACGCGGGTTTCCACAAGCGGCTGGCCGTCTTCCGACAACGTGAGGCGGCAGATCATGGGAATGCGGTAGCGTATCTGGAGAGTCTTGGCGTTTTTCTTTTTGTCGGCCTCCTTGATTTCTTTTACAAGGGCTTCGGGCTCGAGTTCAATGTAATAGGGGGTGCCGCGGCCGTTGGAAACCAGCCCGCGTTCAGGGTCTGTGCGGAAAGCAAGGTAGCGGTGGTTCTTGAGGCTTGGCTGCGGGATTACGTCAAATGAGGCCGAAATTGTCCTGGTCTCACTATAGCCGCGGAAAAGGGTGAGGTACTCTTCTTCAAGGGCGCGGAGTTCCTTGAGGGCGTCGGCTAGGGCGGAGCCGGAGAAGGTGGCGTCCGTGTTGCCGGAGGCTATGTCCATGCGCTGCTGCCTTAGGCTAAGGACCATGTCGGCGGCTTCGCGGGCCTTGTCTTCAAGGGTTTTGGACTCAGTGAAACGCTGCTCTACGGGCACGCGCACAAAGGAGGTGTCCGTGGGGATGGTCTTGTACACTATGCGCGTAACTTCCTTGGACTCAGAGGAAATGCTCTTATCCGTGAAGTCTCCCTTTATTTTGGGAAGGAAGCGCCAGGAGGCGTTGAGCTCCGGTTTCTCCCCAAAGGAGATGAGCCCCTGGGAACTAAGTGCCATGAGCTCCGGGATGTCCGCGCCTTCAATTGCTTGGGCCGATTTTCTGTCGGCCTCAATCTTGGAGCTGATTGTGGCGCTCAGGACGCGGGAGGTGACTTCGTCGGCTCTTCTGACGTCTATGTTCAGGAGTTTCTTTGCAAAGGCGGCGTAGGGGCCCGCGAAGAAGGTCTCCTGCTCTGCCTCCACTTCCACTGTAATGGTGGTGGAGGGGAGGAAGTACACGTTTTCCTGGGCCGAAAGTACCTGGCAAAGGCAAATGGCCGCGGCTGTCAAAAATCTTTTCATTTCCATCTTTTATGGGTCCAGAGGTAGTTCCAGGGCTGTTTCCTAAGATCTTCCTCAAGGAGGTTATAGTATTTTTTCATTATATCCATGGGAGCCGTTGTCCCGGCGTGCTCAGTGATTGGAACAAATTCCATGCGGTAGCCGCCGTCTTCACGGTAAGCGAACCTGAGGTAGAGGACTGCCATGTCCATTCGGCATGCAAGGGCAGCGCCGCCTGTCATGGTGGGGGTTTCACGGTTCATGAAATGCACCATGTGCTTGTGGCTGTAGCTGTAGGGGAACTGGTCCGTGATGAAGGAGTAGCAGTATTTTTTCCCGGCGTGCTCCTGCACGTGACGCACTATCCTGTGGGAGGGGATGTAGCCGGTGAAGTCCATGTCGGCCACGGGTGCCTGCCTGTTTTCTCCCATGAAAGTGTCCCAGAAGGAGTTGTGAAGGGGAAGGTAGGTGATTGCGAAGGTGTGGGTGGTGATTAGCAGGGGCTCCCCGTATGTATAATTGAGGATGCCGCCTATGAGTTCCCAGTTGCCGGCGTGGCTCTGGAGTATCATCACCTCCCTGTTGTCACGGATGATGCGGTTGAACTCTTCCGGGTTTGCAATCTCTACAATATGGCTGCTTTTAAGGCGCTTCCGGCCGCGGTCTCCCTTGCAGGAGCCGAACCAAAGGGCCTCCGTGAAAATTCGGCCGAAATGGGCGTAGAACTTCTTTTCGATGGATTTAATTTCTGCGGCCGATTTTTCCGGGAAGCTTTTCTCAAGGTTGTCCTTCACTACATCCCGGCGATAACGGACTACTACCCTCACAAACCAGCCTGTCACATGCGCCATGGCGTGATGAAAGGAAAGGGGCAGACGCCCCATGAGGCGGAGCATTCCCCCGGCCAATCCCTGCCATAATGTCTTTCCCTTGGTCATACTTATCCACAAATATAATCATTATTTATGTAATAAAGAATTTGTATTTCAGGAATTTAATTCCTATATTTGCAGTCCTTTTTGGGCCCGTGAAGGCCGCAATAAGGGTAACTTATTTATTAACAATTAATTAACAAACAATGGTTAACCAGTACGAAACCGTTTTCATTGCAACTCCCGTTTTGTCTGATGCCCAGATGAAGGAAGCGGTTGCCAAGTACGTCAAGCTCATCACAGACAACGGTGGTGAGGTTGTGTACCAGGAGGATTGGGGCCTGCGTCAGCTCGCTTATCCCATCCAGCACAAAACCACAGGTTTTTATTACCTGATTGAGTTCAAGGCAGACTCACAGTTCGTTGCCACTCTCGAAACCCAGTATCACCGTGACGAGCGCATCATCCGCTTCCTCACCGTCGCTCTTGACAAGGATGCAGTTGCATACGCCGCAAAGCGTCGCGCCAACAAGGCCGCCAAGGCTGCCGCTCCTGCTGCTGCAGAGGCTCCCGCATTTGAGGCCCCCGAAACTGAAGAATAATTTTAGGAGGACAGAATTATGGCAAACGAAAATAAAGAAATCCGCTATCTGAATCCCCCTACCGTGGAGGTTCGCAAGAAGAAATACTGCCGCTTCAAGAAGGCAGGTATCAAGTATGTTGATTACAAGGACCCTGAGTTCCTCAAGAAGTTCCTCAACGAGCAAGGTAAGATCCTTCCCCGCCGCATCACCGGTACTTCACTCAAGTTCCAGCGCAAGGTTGCCCAGGCTATCAAGCGTGCACGCTCCCTGGCCCTTCTTCCGTATGTTACTGACCTTCTTAAATAATCTGCCTTATGGAAATTTTACTCAAGAAAGATGTAGCCAACCTTGGCTATGCCGGTGAAATTGTAAAGGTAAAGGCCGGTTATGCAATGAACTACCTCATTCCTCAGGGATTCGCAGTTTCCGCAACTGAGTCCGTGAAGAAACAGCACGCTGAAACCATCAAGCAGCGCGCTCACAAAGAGGCCAAGCTTGTCTCAGACGCAGAGGCTCTTGCAGCAACTGTAAACGCACAGGTTCTGGAGATTAAGGTGAAGGTTTCCGAGAGCGGCAAGCTCTACGGCAGCGTTACCACCATGGACCTCGCAGAGGCACTTAACGCCAAAGGCCTTAACATTGACAAGAAGGACATCACCATCCTCGCCGGTGAGGTGAAGGAACTTGGTGAGTACGAAGCCTCCGTAAAGATTTACAAGGCTATCAAGGGCACCTTCAAGTTCAAAGTAGTTGCTGAGTAATCAGCCAGATTGCCGGTCAAGCCGGCAATGACGAATAAAAATCCCGCTCGGTCCAGAGCGGGATTTTTCTTATTCTAATGGTAGAGGAGTTGCGTCAGGGTTGGTATAATTGTCCACATTGTAGTGGAGTTCCCATTTTGCGATGGGGATTTCCTTTGCACTCCTGACTGAAACCAGGCCTATGCCGCCTTTTACGTTTTCCGGATAAATCTGGGGAATTCTCACCAGGGGAAGTTCGGACAGAGTGTTATCCAGATTGTCCCCAAGGGCGAAAGTAGGATTATCGGCCATGTACCTGAGTGTCCAATAATCATCGCGGTTCAGGGCCGATATCCTTGCAGCAAAAAGTAGCGACCCAGTATACGTTTCCGGCTCAATCACCGGTGGATAGTTGGTATTGTCTATGAAGATGTTGCTCATGCCGTGAATACCCAGAAGCCTTTTTTTGCTGTAAAGAGTTATGTCACAGTAATCATTGTCTCCAAATGCATCCGAATCCACCACAAACATCCTCGGGTATTTCTGAAGCGGATAGGGCTCCATGTCTAGTTTCAGAATAGTCAGGCTGTCGTCCATAAGCACCTCCTGGTTGTTGTCTCGTATTGCGTACTGTCTGGTGACAAGTTGCACGATGTAGAAGTTGTCGGTATCCGGATTCCGCCGGATTCTTACTTTTACAGTGCTTCCTGCGGGAGAATACCGCAGGGAATATGTCGCGTCCAATATGCTGCCCTCCGGTTCCGGAAGCCCGGACACTGATACGGATGCAGCACCTGAACTGAGCTTTATTGCGTCTGATGCCTTGATGGCTTTGTCAAAGTAGGCAAATCCGTCACGCCTTACGTGTGCGGTGTCGGAGGGACCTTCCCCAACGGACATTATTACAACGGCATTCTCCATTGGGATTGTCCGGTTCACTTCTGAGCCGGTAATCTGGACCTTGTGCTTGGTCTCGGCAGTATTCAGCCTTGCATTCATGCATATCACGGTATCCTCGCCTCCGGTTGAAGGAAAATAGTCGTGAGTGCAGGATGATGCCAGGGCAAGGATAAGTGGAATATAATGGTATTTTCTCATTATCTGAAGTTTCTTGTAAATGATATTGTGGGGATGAACATGATATATGAGTACGTCCTGAGGAAGGGCGTGCCGGGAAGCATGTCCGGATAATAGGAGTCGGAACCAATGACAAGGTCTGTAGTGGATAGATGCTGGAAGAAGTCCGGATTCTGGGCACCGTAGAAGTTGTAAAGTCCGAATGTCCATACCCTGTCTCCGTTTTTCATGGGCTTCCTGAGGTTTACGCTGATATCGGCCCTATGGACTGGAGGCAGCCTGTAGTTGTTTCTTGAAGAGGCATATTGTATATAGATGACAGAGTCTTCACTTCTTGTTTCGTCGTAAACTGTAGCCGCCCTGAGGGGCAATGTGATTGGACTGCCGGATGCGAAGGTCCAGGCAATGGTAATGTCCACCGCCTCGTTTACAGCCCAGGTAGCGCAGAAGTTTATCCTGTGGCGCCTGTCGGTAGAAGAGGGAAAGGGCATTCCGTTGTTGATGCTCCCGACAGGATAGACTCTGGTACTCCCGGACAGTGTGTATCCAAGCCATCCGGTGAGGGCGCCGGAAGTTTTCCTTGCCATCAGTTCCATTCCCATTCCGCGGCCTTTTCCAGAGGCTACGCTCCTGGCCCAATCGGCCTGGCTGGTGCCAAGGGTGGCGTAGGAGTTCAGATAATCTACAACTCCGTTCTGTAGTTTGTAGAATAGTTCGGCCGAAAATTCCCAACCGGGGATGCCTTCATATCGGCCGCAAAGACTGAACTGGTCGGAAATGAGCGGAGGAACACTTCCGGAAACCGGATGCCAGGAATCAGTGGGGAATGAACTGTATCCTGACGGGATACGGTGGAAGTACTGCACCATGCGGGAATAGCCGGCATCGGCCTCCCAACCGTTTCCGGAAGTCCATTTTACGTAAAACCTTGGCTCCGGACGCACCCATGTAACCCCCATTGAATTGAACAGGCTTAGCCTTAGACCGGGATTGACGGAAAGTCTGTTCCCGATAGGAACTGATGCCCCTGCATACACTGCGGCCTCATTTGCAGGAACGGTTTCAGGTTTTACTACCGTAGAAGGAATGCTGGTACTGACTCCTTCCGGATCTGTTTCGGTTTGAAGTGACGACAAGCCGTCGCTTCCAAGGAAATGCCTTGAAAATTCTCCGCCGAAGGAGAAGATTCCAAGCGACCAGTCTGTCCTAAGCATGATGTCTGTCTGCGAAGTGGCAGCTCCAAATTGGAGTTCCTTTCCGGAGTGGATGCCGTCCTTATTATACTCCCAGCGTGAGTCTGAGTACGTTTTCATCCTTGCATTTGAGAGCGCAAGGGTTGTTCTGCCCGTTTCTGAGTGCATCCAGGTTATACGTGCCATGGATGTGCCCCAGCCATATCGGTTTTTGTCGTATTGGTTTGTCCGGATGTCATACGCAGCATAGTTTTCGTCGTAGGTATGCTCATATTTGTACCAGTTCTCGTGCATGTCAAAAAAGTCGTAGCCGTTGTATCCGGAGAAGGTAATCCTGTCCCTCTCCGTGACATACCAGTCCAGGCGGGCGTTGATGTCATAGAACCAGTAGTTTCCGGCCTGATCCATTTTTGCCGTAACAGGCTGGGCCAGGAAGGTATGAAGTATTCTTCCGCTGGCCTGCAAGGATAGTTTTTTGCCGATAGGGCCGTCGGCGTAGAATTTATCGGCAAGAAGCCCCACGGAGAATCCTCCGCGCCATTTTTCCCTGTTTCCGGATGCCGACTGCAGATCTACCACTCCTGAAGCACGGCCTCCATATTTTGCCGGGAAGTTTCCTTTCCAGAGCGTAGCGTCGCCTACTACTTCGGCCGGGAAGATGGAGAATAGCCCCAGGAAGTGGTCGGGCTGCATTATGGGAACTCCGTCCAGGAGAATCAGACTTTCGTCGGAATAGCCTCCGCGGACGCTGATGCCGGAGTATCCTTCCGCGGCGGCCTGGACTCCGGGAAGCATCTGCAGCGTTTTAAGTACATCCTTTTCTCCAAGCAGCACGGGCGCCTGCTCTACTGTGAGCCTTGTTATCCCAAGTGCACCTGCCTCCGGATGTGTGAGGATGGGCATCCTCCAGTCTACAACTATGGATGAATCCAGCAGTTCCACTTCTGAAAGTATGCTCATCTCCTCAAGAGAAGCCGGCTTTTTCCTTTTCAGTATTACCTGCCGTCCTTTGATGACGTATTCAATCCCGCTGTCTTCAAACAGGCTGCAGAGATCCCCCTGAAGGCCTTTGCCATCTGGTTTCTTCCCCCGGCAGGATTGGTAAACAGGCAGGGAAGAGTCGTAAATATAGCTGATGCCATAGCGTTGCCTTAATATCTCCATCCCTTCTTTGAGTGTGGACTGTGCGTCCAACTGGATACAGACGGCAAGGCTTAGCAATATAAATAAAATTTTTTTCATTGTTTCTGTTTTGTAGAAATGCACCTGTAACGGAATGTTTCCCTGCCTGAGACAGCGGTAAGTGAAATAAAATCAAAGTAATCAGTGTCTCCGCTTATCACAAACAAGTCTCCTTCCAGTCCTGCACTGATATTGTCAAATCTGCAGTAAGTTGCATCATAAGTTGCATCATTATGGCTATCTGGTGTCGTTCCGGATAATATGAAAGAGAAATTCCCTTCAACATTGACGTTGTAATAGAATTGAATCACGTCAAGAGAATAACCTCCCAGATTTTTTTCGTTAAAATCCCCGTAATAGAGGTAGGCATTGATTTGTGTAGGGGTATTGAGCTTGAATGCCGGGTATATTATTACGTGGCTTGATGTCTGAAAACCCATAGGTGTGCCGGAAAGGAGCTCCTCCAAAAACGAGGGATTTGCAATGCCGTCTCCATCAAGGTCCAGTGGCGCCCCGTCCCATTCGGCAGATTCCAGGGCATATACGCCGCAAAACTTGTCTACGGCATTCTGGGCGGTCCAGCCCATTGGCGGCTGGGGATTTCTGTCTTTGGTGCAGGAGATTACGGCAAAGATTAAGGCCGAAATGATAATTGCTCTTTTTCTCATTTCTCTATCTCTATTTCAACGTCCAATGCGGCCTCAATGAGGTCTACAATCTCTTCCAGGCTTTCTGCCGGGAACTCTGCGGTGAGTTTTTTGTGGGTTTTTGCGCAGTTCAGTGAAACTCCGTAGTACTTGGAAAGATCTGCAAGAACCTTCTCAAGGGGAGTGTCGTCATACACAAACCGAACTGTCTTCTCCGGCTTGTCTCCTCTTATGACGGCCTTTTCTCCGGCAGTGACCACTATGCCCTCGGAGTCTTCAGTGAGGGCGAAAAGGACCTTGCCTTCATAGACTTCAAGCGTATTCCCGCTTAACTGAAATACTGTCCCCAGCACTTTTACATAAGCGGCTTCGCTTTTGACCGTGAACGGTTTTCCGTCCATTTTCTCTACAGAGAAGAGCGCTGTGCCGTCAAGGGTTACACCACGCGGATTGAGCCGAGGTTTTAGGCTGAGCCTTGAACCCGGCTGGAGCTCAACCCTGCTCCCGTCGGGGAGGGTGAAAGACTGTGCCACATCGTAGGCAAGATACTCTGTGGTATGGTTCTGGTAACCCCAAAACAGGAATGTCGCAACTGCTATGGCCGCGGCGGCATACAGCCACGGGGCAAACGGGAATCTCTTTTTCCCGCAGACGGCCTTATATCCTTTCTTCCAGTCAAAGATGCCGTCTTTGTAATGAGTCAGTACAAAATCAATGGATTTCATAATTATCAAATTAATCTGATACACTGATGCGGATATACATCAAATGTACTATCAGAAAAACAGCAAAATGAAGGAATAATCGGCAATGGTTCCGTTTTTTCTCAGGCTTTCAATGGCCTTGGAGATATTGTTCCTGACGGTGTTTTGGGATATCCCAAGTTCCTTCGCTATTTCTGCATGGCTCATTGAGTCCCGTTTTGCCATAAGGAGGCATTTACGCCTTTTCTCTGGGAGCCCTTCAACTGCCCGCCATAGCCTTGCGTCTTCCATGCTCCTGTCTACCGCTTCCTCCACGGGCAGGTCTTTTGGGATGGGGACCGACGGTTTTTTGTCCCGAAGCCACATGAGCGAACGGTTCCTCACCGAAGTGTAGAGGTAAGGGACAGGCTTCTCCGCGTTGTGGCTGAGAAGGGCGGTGAAACACTCCTGGACAATGTCTTCGGACGCGTCCGTATCTTGAGTATACCTGAGGGCATAAAGGCACAGCGGGCGATAGTATTCCTTAAACAGTTTTTCCAGTTCCATTATATAGTTTTTCCAGTTCCATTATATATAGGATGCCGAAAACAGAAAAAGTACTATTGCGGGTCACAAAAAAAGGTTGATTTTACTCAACCTTTTCATCTTTTTTCTCTTCCGGCTTCTCTGGTTCGTCGCCGTGGGAATCCTTGTACTTGAAGCGGCGGATCTTCTGGGTGGCGGTTTTTTCAAACGGCTCTTTCATGGCATCCACCTCTCCAATCTTGGAGTTCTTGCCGACGGTTTTGTTTACCCAGTCCAGAACGGCCTTCTTGCGGGCCTCAAGCTCTTCAAAGAACTTGTCTTCACCGGCCTGGTCCCAGTCTAGACGGCCCTTGATGTAGTAGAGGCCGTTTTGTCGGCAGGCTTTCTTGTTTTAAGGCCGATAAGTTACTTTTTCAGGGTTTCCGCCAGGGCGTCGCGGAAGGCGATGGCGGAGTTTTCAATGTCATACTGCTCCATGGACTTGGCATGGCGCAGGCCCATTTCCCAGCGCTCCTGCGGGTGGTCCAGCCAGTAGTCTATGCGCTGGGCCAGCGCTTCCGGATTCTCGGCCGGGAACTTGCAGCGGCGGTCCAGGGCGAACTGCGAGGTGCCGCTGTATTTGCTCACGGCAATGATAGGGCAGGCTCCCTGCTGCATGGCTTCCATGATGGAAAGGCCTTCCACCTCGATGGGGGCGCAGTGCGGGCACAAGTCTGCCTTGGCGGCCAGTTTGCGGATCTGGTCATGGTTATAGAAGCCGAAGTTCGGTTCATATCCAAAAACGCCTTCCTTGAACATTTTGGCCGCTTTCTTCTTGTACCGCTTGCTCTGGGGCCCGTTCCCGGCAAAGTAGAGCTGGATGCGCTTGGCGTATTTGCTGTAGCGCATGGCTTCCATGAGCGTGGGCTGGTCTTTCTCATGGGAAAGCCGGCCGATATACAGGATATTGAAGGGCCGATTCGGGTCCAGGTAATCCTCCGGCGGAGTTTCCGGCCGGGTGCAGGCCTCCTGGATGAGTCCGTTGGAAATGACGCCTAACTTAGCCTTGAAGTGGTAGCGGCGCAGGCGGTCCAAAACGGCTTCCGTGGGGCACTGGACAAAGGCACATTCGTTATAAATGTGTTTTCTCCAGAGCTTGAGGAGCGTCCGGTTAATCCACTTCCAGTTGCGGAGCGGCCCAATCCCCAGGGAGTAGATGAGATTCTCCGGAAACATGTGGAAGGTGGCCGTGACGGGCTTGCCCAGCTTCTTGGCCACCTTGATGGCTTTCCACTGCAGGACGAACATCTCTTCCAGGTGGACTACATCGGCCCAGCGGACGGCTTCTTCAATCACTTTCATGTCGCCGTCGGCATAGGAGAAGCCGCTGGACTCGATGATGGGCTGGAAGATGGGGAACCTGAATTCCTTCAGGGGAAAATCCGGCTGCGGGCCGTTCGGGTCCGGATTGGGCCCGGCCAGGATGCGTACATCCTCGCCAATTTTCTTTAGTTCCGCTACCGTGCGGCGTCCTGATGCTGAAATTCCGTTTCCCCTGATGTAGAAGTTGTTAATTACGAACAGTATCTTCATGGTCGGGTTTAGGTTTATCTTCGGTGGCGGGCTTTTCGGGCTCGTCTCCATGGGAGTTTTTGTACTTGAAGCGGCGAATTTTCTGGGTGGCGGTTTTTTCAAACGGCTCCTTCATGGCATCCACTTCTCCAATCTTAGAGTTCTTGCCGACGGTTTTGTTTACCCAGTCCAGAACGGCCTTCTTGCGGGCCTCAAGCTCTTCAAAGAACTTGTCTTCACCGGCCTGGTCCCAGTCTATTGCGTTGTCCTGGAACTTCACAAGGGCAACCAACTTGCCGTCACGCTCCATCACAAGGGATTCCTCAACTCCCTCGAAGTTATTGATAACCTGCTCGATTTCTTCTGGGTATATGTTTTCTCCGGAAGGCCCCAGGATGGTGTTGTTGAGACGGCCCTTGATGTAGTAGAGGCCGTTTTCGTCCATAGTTGCAACATCGTTGGTGTGGAACCAGCCTTCGTCGTCCATTACCTGGAGGGTGCGTTCAGGGTCTTTGTAGTATCCAAGCATCACATTGTCTCCGCGCACCACAATCTCTCCTTCACCGTTGGCGGGATTTACGTTGTCAAGGCGTATATCCACCCTGTATGAAGCCGGGCCGATGGAACCGATGTGCTTCTTTTTGTTCACCATTACGTTGCACACCAGGGGGGAAGTTTCCGTGAGACCGTAGCCCACTGCGTAAGGGAAGTGGCAGTCTATGAGGAACTTTTCTATTTCAGGGTCCAGTTTGGCGCCTCCAATGCCGAAGAACTCCAGTTTGCCGCCGAAGGTAGAGATGATTCTCTTGCCGATGAACCAGTGAAGCAGTTTGGGGAGGTGTCTGTCGGCCCAGGAGAGCACGCGGCTTTTCTGGATTGTGGGCCACACGCTGTTTCTCACCACTTTTTCTATGATAAGCGGCACGGCACAGATTATGGTGGGCCTTACCTTCTTCATGGCGGGAATGAGGATGGCCGGGGCTGCAGGCTTCTGGAGGGTGTAGCAGGTGGCGCCCACATAGAAGGAGTAAAGGGTGGAAACTCCCATCTCATAGGCGTGAGCCGCAGGAAGGATGCTGAGGAAGCGGTCTTTCTTGAAGGCGGGCTTTGCCTTGAAGGAAGCGGCAAGGTTGGCGCAGATGTTGCGGTGGCTCAGCATCACGCCTTTAGCGTTTCCCGTGGTGCCGGAAGTGTAGATGATGGCTGCAAGGTCATCGGGCAGAGGGTCTTTTACCCAACCGTTGCAGCGGAAGTCTTCGTTGTCCTTCTTGAGGAATTCAAAGGTCTCGATGTCGATGATGAGGGTAAGTTTTTTGCGGCATTCCTCGCTCAGTTTCCCCATCATGCGCTGGGAAATGAACAGCACCTTTGATTCCGAATGCGTGAGGATGTTTGTGACCTCGTTTTCAGATACATCGGCAAGCATTGGGACCACTATGCGTCCGTATGCGGTGGCGGCGAAAAAAGCCACCACCCAGTTGGGCATGTTCTGGGACAGGATGGCCACGCGGTCTCCGTGCCTTATGCCGAAGCGGGACATGCGCTGCGAAAGCCGCTCCACCTTGGTACGGAATTCGGCGTAGGTGTATTTCTGGCCGCCGTCTACATACTGGTAGGCGACCCTTTTTGAGTAGGTTGTTGTGGCGTAGTCAAAAACCTTGTGCAGGGTAGTGCACGTGTTCTCGCGGCCGCGGTACTTACGCCATGCCTTGTAAGGACTCTTGATTTTTTTTGCCATTTTTGGTTCAGGTTTGGTTTGGGTTGGGTTGGGTTTATTTATCCGGGACAGCAAACTGATCCTTGTGGAAGCCCTGGATCCCCATGGGCCGATAGTGGTCGTAGATACGCTGCATGTCGGCTTTAGGGTCATCTGTGATTTCAAAGGGCTCTCCTACGGAAATTTTCTTGCGGCCCCAGTCGTAGTATCCAAGGTATACCGTTGCTCCGGTTTCCTTGGCAATGAGATGGTATCCGCTTTTCCAGCGTTTTACAAGTGAGCGGGAGCCTTCCGGTGCAAGGGCAAGGTGGAATTCATCCACGCCTTCCATTACATCTATAAGGCTCTTGACGGTGGTGGCAGGGCTGGAAAGGTCTGTGGGAACGGCGCCGCAGGCCCTTAGGATAGCGCCCATGGGCCAGAAGAAGAAACTCTTCTTTACCATTATGTGAGCCACTTTCCCATACTGGGTATAGAAGAGATAGCTCACAAGGAAGTCCCACACGGTGGTGTGGGGGACGCCCAGCACTATTGCCTTGGGCTCTTTCATGGGGCCGCCTATGCTTTCCCAGCCCATTTTCCTTAGGAGCCACCCGCAGAAACGTGCCCAGCGGGGGCTCACCTTTGTCTTTATCTTTATTTTTTTCTTTCCCATAGTTTAGATGTTTACGTCTTCGAGTTCTTTTTCACTGCGGAGGTTGTCCATGATGAAGTGCTGGCGCTCATAGGTGTTTACGCCCATGTAGAACTCCATGATGTCCTGGATGGACTCTTCATCGGCCAGCTTTACGGTATCCAGGCGCATGTTTTCTCCAATGAAATCCGCGAATTCGTGGGAGGAGATTTCTCCAAGGCCCTTGAATCGGGTGATTTCCACGCCGGATTTCAGTTTCTTTGCCGCTGCGTCCCTTTCTTCTGGGGTGTAGCAGTAAACCCTGTCTTTCTTGTTGTTTACGCGGAAGAGGGGAGTCTGGAGGATGTACACGTGGCCGCGGCGGATAAGGTCCGGGTAGTATTTCATGAGGAAGGTGAGCACCAGCATGCGGATGTGCATGCCGTCGTCATCGGCATCCGTTGCCACTATTATGTTGTTGTAGCGGAGGTTGTCGAGGTCCTCCTCCACGTCAAGGGCGGCTATGAGGAGGTTGAGTTCCTCGTTTTCGGCCACTTTCTTGCGGCTTTCCTTGAAGCAGTTGATGGGCTTGCCCCTGAGGGAGAACACGGCCTGGGTGTTGGCGTCACGCACCTTTGTGATGGTTCCGGACGCGGAGTCACCCTCCGTGATGAAGATGGAGGTTTTTTCCCTGAGGTCTTCCTTGCCCTTGGCCACTTTGTCGCAGTAGTGGAAGCGGCAGTCGCGGAGCTTGCGGTTGTAGACGGCGGTTTTCTTGGCTCTTTCGCGGGTCTTTTTCTGGACGCCGGCTATTTCTTCGCGTTCGGCCTGGGAGGCCTTTATCTTGTCCTCAATGGTGGGGACTATTTCCATGTGCATGTGGAGATAGTCGTTGAGGTTCTTGGCCACGAAGTCGTTGACGAAGGTTCGGATGGTGGGGCCGCGGTCTGTGGAGGAGGCGCCGTCCGGGCCTTTCACCTGCTTTTCCCACATGTAGGTGCTGCCGAGCTTGGTCTTGGTCTGGCCTTCAAAGATGGGCTCCTGAATCTGGATGGAGATGGCGCCCACTATGCCCTGGCGGATGTCTTCGGGTTTGTAGTCCTTCTTGAAGAAGTCCTTAAAGGTTTTGGCGATGGCTTCACGGTATGCGGCGAGGTGGGTGCCGCCGTCACGGGTGTTCTGGCCGTTCACGAAGCTGGAGATGTTCTCTCCGTAGCTGTTGCCGTGGGTGAGCACTATCTCTATGTCCTCTCCTTCAAGGTGGATGAGGGGGTAGAGGGGAGTCTCGCTCATGTTTTCCGTGACAAGGTCCAGGAGGCCGTTTTCGCTTTTGTAGGCTACTCCGTTGAGACTGAGGGTGAGGCCTTTCTTGAGGTAGGAGTAGTTTTTGACCATGCTTTCCACAAACTCCATGTGGAAGCTGAAGTCCCCGAACATCTCCTGGTCCGGGGTGAAGCGGATGTAGGTGCCGTTCTTTTCATTGGAAGGCACGATGGCGCTTTCCAGCAGTTCTCCGCGGCTGAACTTGGCGTAGGAGCACTGGCCGTCACGGTAGGAGGCCACGTAAAAGTCTATGGACATGGCGTTTACGGCCTTGGTGCCAACTCCGTTCATGCCCACGGACTTCTTGAAGTTGGTGTCGTCGAACTTGCCGCCGGTGTTGAGCTTGGATGTGGCGTCCACCACCTTGTTAAGGGGGATGCCGCGGCCGAAGTCGCGTACGGAAACCACGCGGTCTTCCTCTATGGTGATGTCTATGCGCTTGCCGAAGCCCATGGAGAATTCGTCTATGGAGTTGTCCACGATTTCTTTCAGGAGCACGTAGATGCCGTCTCCCTGGCGGTCTCCGTTTCCAAGGCGGCCGATATACATGCCGGCGCGGCGGCGGATATGCTGATTCCATTCCAGGGTTTGGATGGAATCGTCGTTGTAGGAGTTGTTTGAAAGTACCTCTGCCATTCTGATAGTCTCAATTATGCAAAGATACACTTTTTTGGGCGGAAAACCAATCTTTGCTATTTGGTAGATAATTACTATATTTGCATGTTTTTGCAAGAATTTTAAAAACAAAGAGATATGAAAAAGTATTTGCTTTTTGCAGCTGCCCTCGTCGCAGCGTTCTCATGTGCAAAGAATAATCAGCCTTCCACCCCGGAAGAGCCTTCCAAGAAGCCTTCCATTACCTGGGAGGCATATCCTACGTTTACCGCGGAATACATGCCCACCATGGATGCCGTCATCACTGTTTCGGCCCCGGAAGGCCTTGACGTCCTTACCATCAAGTCTGCGGCCACCAACCCGGATTACGTGAATGTCTTTGCCAAAACCTATATCGGCGTTTCCCAGAATCGCACTAGCAGCAATGTTGTCTTCGACGTCATTGACGACGCAACGGTGGCCTCCAATTTCGTGGATAAAAAGATCTGCACCAGCGCCGGCACAGCCCTTCGCGGCAATACCGGCATCCTCAATCTCAACTTCCTCAAGCTCCTGGAGATTCTCACGGACAGCCAGGACATTGAGAACGACACCAACGTGTCATTTGAAATCAATGTGTCGGATGCTGCAGGCAACGCCCTTAACCAGACTGTAAAATTCCACTTTACGGCTGCTCCTGCCTTCGACTGGGCCAATACTGTTTCCACTACCGTGGTTCCCTTGGACAATTACAAGGATTACGCAACCGTAACGGTAACCGCTCCCGCACTTATCAAGTCGGTTTCACTTCTTGTCTCCAGCGAGTCCGCCGGTTTCAACCAGTGGCTGAATGTCCGTGCAACTAAGGAAGAAGACGGCAGCATCAATGTCCTGAATGAGGAAAACAACACCAATATCAAGCTTTGGAGCACCAATCCTCTGGACCAGAAAGAAGCAGTCCTTAACTTCTCCGAACTCCTGTCAAACCTTCTCATCTATGCCAAGAGCGAGGAATCAAGCGGTATTACCTATGAGTTCCTGATTACCGTGAAGGACGGTCTGGACAAGACATCATCGTTGAGGATGAAGTTCAAAAAGTAAGCTTCAAGAGTATACAAAAATAGAGAGTGGCCTTTGCGGTCACTCTCTATTTTTGCTTTTAAGCTTTGATTAGGCCTCTGAGATGGCTTCGTTGGGGCAGGTGCCTTCGCAGGCGCCGCAGTCGATGCATTCGTCAGCGTTAATCTGGTAAGCGGCCTCACCGGCGGTGATGGCGCCTACGGGGCATACCTCTGCGCAGGAGCCGCAGGATACGCAAATTTCGGGATTGATTTTTCTTGCCATGTTTTTGTTGTTATTTGTAGGTTATTATTTTCGTGAGGGCAAAGGTAGGCATTAAATTTGATTTTGAAAACAGTTGTTGTTAACTTTGTGAATATGAAAATAACGTTTGTCGCAATATTTTCCGCCCTGGCCCTTTCCACCTGCGGGTCCGGCAGGTCTTCGGCCTCAAATACTGAAGCCGCGTTTGTCTCTGCAGTTTCCATGCCAGAGGAGGAGGGCGCGCTTCCAGTAGAGGCCGAACCCCAGGCAATGATTGAATGGGACAAGACAGTACACGACTTTGGAGACGTCAGTGTGTCGGATGGTCCGCTTACCTGCAGCTTTACCTTAAAGAATGTGGGCAGTGAGGCAATTTCCATCTTTGAGGTTGTTTCATCCTGCGGCTGCACCGGGGTGGAATTCCCTAAATCCAGGATAGAGCCCGGGAAATCAGCCACAATTTCGGCCACTTATAAAAACGAAGACGGCCCCACTGCGTTTGACAAGACGCTTACGGTATATATCTCCGGCATAAGGCGCCCGGTTGTCCTGAGGCTTCGCGGCGTGGTACATGACAAAAAGCTGTCCATGAAAGAGCTCTATTCTCCCGGAATGATAGGGGAGCTTGGGCTTAAGACAAGGCGTTTCAAAACCGGAAACCTCAAGCAGGGGCTCTCTGTTACAGAAACCGCAAATGTGGCAAACCTTGGGAAAAAGCCCCTCGCGGTGTCTTTCCGGGACGTTTCTCCAAACCTTTCGGTGAGCGTCAGCCCCAACCCCATTCCTGCAGGCAAAACGGCTCAGATAGTGTTCACGGTATCTTCGGCCCCTTCCGTTTACGGACTCAACGTATACACCGCCACTCCGGTACTTAACGGGGAGGCGGCTTCCGATGTCCTGGAGGTTGCCGCCTGGACTCAGGAGAACTTCGCCCTCTGGAGCAGGGACGCCATTGAAAGAGGCGCCATTCCCGCCTTTGACACCAGCACGCTCACCCTTGGAAGCGTAAAACCCGGGGCAAAGCTAATGGCCGAATTCCCCCTTGCAAACCGCGGAGCTTCCTCTTTCCATGTCCATAAGGCCGATTCCGACTCTGAGGCCCTAAAGGCTGTGAGCCTGCCGGACATCAAAGCCGGCGGAAAGGGAAAACTGCAGTTTGAACTGGACACAAAATCCCTTCCGGCCGGGGATAACGTGATAATGATAAGCCTTACAACCAATTCTCCGCAGCGGCCTCTTGTAAACTTGTTTGTGACCGTGGAGATAACAGATTGACAATAAGCAATATATAAAAAAACGTCTACCCGAATCCGGGTAGACGTTTTTGCTTAATATACTGCTAATGAGCAGTTTGTCTCCACGCGCACGGGACTATTCGGCCTCGGCGGTGGCGGCGGGTTTCATGACAAGCTCAATGAAGTTGTCCTGAGACAGGATTTCTTTGGCAAGGCCCTTGATGGCTTCCTTGGAGAGGGCGTTCACTGCTGCCTCGTAGGCGGCGTCACGGTCTACTCCGTAGGTGATGTAAAGCTCAATGCCGTTGAGCCACCAGTTGTTGCGCTGACGGCTTTCGGGGATGTTCTTCTGGAGGTTGAGCTTGGCGGCTGCCAGTTCTTCGTCAGTGGGGCCTTCTTCGGCCAGCTTCTTGAAGCCTTCGATGGCCAGCTCACGGAGACGGTCACAGAGGGCGGGTTTGCAGTCGAAGTACACCTGGTACACAACACGCTGCTTGGGACGGCGGGTGAGGTTGCCCATGGCGCTGGCGCCGTAGGTGCCGCCTTCCTCTTCACGGAGACTTTCCGTGTAGCGCATGTCCATAATATAGGAGATGGCGTCCATTGCGGCGTCTTTCTCATAGGAGAAGTCGGTGTCTGCGCTGTAAACCTGGAGGACGGTGCTCTTAGGAGTCTGCATGTCTACCTCAAACACGTTCTGGACGCGGCCGGTGACAATGTCTTCACGGGGATCAACCCATTTCAGGGCTTTCCTTCCCTTAGGCAGTGAGCCGATGTATTTCTCTACAAGCGGCTTCAGGGACTCAGGGTTCACGTCACCTACAATCACGAACTTGGCGCCTGCAGCGTCTGCGAAGAGCTTCTTCCAGTTCTTCTCCACCACCTGGAGGCTGGCGCGCTGCACGGTTTCAGCGGAGAGCATGGCCTTACGGGCGTTGCCGCCGTAAAGGGTCTTGTAAAGCTCGGACTGAAGCTTGTAGTTGGGCTGGTTCACGAGGTTGGGGAGGATAGCATTGATCTGGTCGATGCCGTTCTGCCATTCTTCGGGGTCGAAGCGGGGATCCGTTACATAGAGGTAGAGGATCTGGAGGGCTGTCTCAAGGTCCTTGACGGTGCTCTGGCCGTTGATTCCGTGCTCCAGTTGGTCGAAGTAGGGATTTACGGAAAGGTTCTTGCCGGTGAGCATCTTGGTTACCATTGTACCGGAGAAGGATGATACGCCGGAGTTACCCTGGAACAGGCCGAAGATGTTGTCGTCGAAGGAAGCGATGTCGTCTGTGGAAACAAGGCTGAGACCGCCGTCCTTGTAGTAGTTGAACAGGATCTGGTCCTTGGTGAGGTCTGTGGGATACACGTAAACCTCCACGCCGTTCTTGAGGGTCCACTTGGTGGAACCGTAGATGGACGTTGCGGTTTTCTTTACGGCCGAACCCTTGAGCTTTGAGGGATCAAGGAAGGCCTCGGGGATTTCCTCGCCTTCAAGGGGTTCAACCTCTGAAGCGTTGACATCGGCGATGACCTTGAGGAGTTCCTCTGCGGTAGGGGTGGCGATGCCTTCCTTTTCCGGACCGTTGTAGATCATGATGAAGTTGTCCGGGGAGAAGAGCTGGGCCACAACCTGGCTCACAGCGGCTGCGTTGAGCTGGGAGAAGAGCATCTCCGTGAGTTCCTTCTGGTCCTTGGGCTCCATGATGGGCTCCTTGTCAAAGAAGTTCTGGAGGATTTCGCGGACGAATTCAGGGTTCTTGCGGGTAGATGCACGGTTTACGTTGGTTTCCAGCATGGAGAGGAACTCTGTTTTCACGCGGCCGAATTCGGCATCAGTGACACCGTGGCGCTGGAGCCTTACAAGCTCCGTGTAGAAGTCCTTGAGACCGCCAAGGATATTGTCTTCCCTGAGGGTGACGTCTCCCATTACGGCATCAATGTCCTCGTAGATAAGGCTTGATACGTAGAAACCACCATTAAGATAAGGTGAGCCGGGCTTGGAGGTGATGTCCTTGAAGCGCTCACGCATTACCATTGCAACAACACTCTTGATGATGTCGTTGACCTGTCCGTAAACGGTAGCGTTGATGGCTTCGGGGGTAGCGGGGCTGTGCCAAATGAGCTCTACGGAAGGGCTTGTGGTTTCGGGGTCAGTGATTACACCAACGCGGGGAACTGCGTGGCTTTCAATTTCCACGATGCCCTTAGGTGCGGGATTCTCCTTCTTGGGGATTGCGCCGAAGATTTCCTCTATCTTTGCCTTGGTGCGCTCCACGTCAACGTCTCCAACCACAACCACGGCCTGGTTTCCGGGATGATACCACTTTGCGTAGAAGCTGTTGAGGGATTCCGGAACAAAGGTCTCAAGATGCTCCTGCGTGCCGATGAGGGTGTGCAGGGCAGGCTGGGTGCCTTCACCGAAGTAGTAGGGGAGGCTGCGCTCCATGGAACGCCACTGGGCGTTGCGGCGCTGGCGGCGCTCCTCGATGATAACTCCGCGCTCTGCATCGATCTCGGAGGGCTGGTTGAGCACATAGTGTGAGTAATCGGCCAGGATCATGAGGCAGCTGTCCACAACGCTTGCACGCTCTACGGGGATGTTGTTGAGCATGTACTGAGTTTCCTCAAAGCCTGTGGAGGCGTTGATGTTACGGCCGAATTCCGCACCAATGGAGCGGAGGTAGTTGAGGATTGCCTTTCCGGGGAAGTGCTCAGTGCCGTTGAAGCACATGTGCTCCAGGAAGTGTGCAAGGCCGTCCTGGGAAGGATACTCCTCCTGGATGGCGCCTACGTTTGTAGCAAGATAGAACTCCGCACGGCCCTTGGGGAGCTCGTTGTGGCGGATGTAGTAAGTGAGACCATTCTCAAGATGGCCGATGGTGACCTCTTCAGAATTGGGGAGTTGGGGCATCTGTGCAATCATGGCCTCCATCTGCTCGCGGGTGGGTTGACCCTGGGCGAGCAGAGAGAGAGCCATAAATGACAGAGCAACTAAACTAACTAACTTTTTCATTGCTCTATAGGGTTTAGAAACTATTTGCCTGCAAGGCGTTTGTAGGTGTTCAGGCGGACCTTTGCGAATTCCTCGGTCTTCTGGAGGAGTTCATCGGCCTGGTCCGGGAACATCTTGTAAAGGGATGCAAAGCGAACTTCACCCTTGAGGAAGTCCTGGAACTTGGTCCAGTCGGGTTCCTTGGAATCAAGGCTGAACGGGTTCTTGTCTGTGCCTTCCAGTGCAGGGTTGTAACGGTAGAGGTGCCAGTAACCGCATTCAACGGCCAGCTTCTCTTCCTTCTGGCTCAGGCCCATGCCAGCCTTCAGGCCATGGTTGATACAAGGGCTGTAGGCGATGATGAGGGAAGGTCCGTTGTAGGCTTCGGCCTCCTTGATGGCGTTGAAGAACTGCACGGGGCTTGCACCCATGGCTACCTGGGCCACATAGACGTAGCCGTAGGAGATGGCCATCATGCCAAGGTCCTTCTTGCGGATCTTCTTGCCGGAAGCGGCGAACTTGGCGATTGCGCCAATGGGGGTGGACTTGGAGCTCTGGCCGCCGGTGTTGGAGTAAACCTCGGTGTCAAGGACAAGGATGTTCACGTTTTCACCGCTGGCAAGGACGTGGTCCAGACCACCGAAACCGATGTCGTAGGATGCGCCGTCACCGCCGATGATCCACTGGCTGCGTGCGGGGATGAAGTGCTGGTACTCAACGATACCCTTGCAGGTGTCGCAGCTGCAATCCTTGGCAAGCGGGACAATCTTGTCTGCCACCTCGCGGGTGATTGCAGGATCCTCGGGGGCCTCAAGCCACTTGGCGGCGAGGGCCTTGATGTCCTGGCTGCAGCATTCGCACTCAAGAGCCTGCTTCATGAAGCCCTTGACGGTCTGGCGTGCGCGGTCGGAGCCGAGCTTCATGCCAAGGCCGAATTCGCAGAAGTCCTCGAAGAGGGAGTTCTGCCATGCGGGGCCGTGGCCATGGGCGTTGGTGCAGTAAGGGGAGGCGGGGAATGAAGCGCCGTAGATGGAGGAGCAGCCCGTTGCGTTGGCAATCATCATGTGGTCGCCGAACAGCTGGGTGATGTTCTTCACGTAAGGAGTTTCACCGCAACCTGCGCAGGCGCCGCTGAACTCAAACAGAGGCTGTGCAAACTGGGCGTTCTTCATGTTGGCCTTCTTGTCCACGTACTCCTTGTAGCCTACATACTTGTTAAGGTAGTCGAAGCCGGCCTGGTCGTCGTGGTCGGAGATGTAAGGGACCATCTTGAGAGCCTTTTCGGGCTTAGCAAGGCACACATCCACGCAGTTGCCGCAACCGGTGCAGTCGTCTACGGAGATTGCAAGGGCGTACTTGTAGTCCTTGAGGTTGGCCTTGCCCTGGGCGAGTTTCACGCTTGCGGGAACCTTTGCGGCCTCTTCTTCGGTGAGGAGGAACGGGCGGATTGCGGCGTGAGGGCAAACGAATGCGCAGTTGTTGCACTGGATACATTTTTCGGCATCCCAGGTGGGAACGTTAACGGCTACTCCGCGCTTTTCAAAGGCGGCGGTGCCGTTGGGCATGGTGCCGTCTGCGTAAGGCAGGAAGGCGCTTACGGGGAGGGTGTCACCGGCCTGTGCGTTCACGATGTCGGCGATGTCCTTCACGAATGCGGGAGCCAGACGGTCCTTGTTGGGGTTCTCGAACTTGGCGGTAATTTCGGCCCACTCTGCGGGAACCTTGATTTCGGTGTATTCACCGCCACGGTCTACGGCAGCGAAGTTCATGTTCACCACGTTTTCACCCTTCTTGCCGTAGGACTTCACGATGGCGTCCTTCATGTACTTCACGGCGTCTTCGGCGGGGATGATGCCGGTGATGCGGAAGAATGCGCTCTGGAGGATGGTGTTGGTGCGGCCTCCAAGGCCGATTTCAGCGGCAATCTTGGTGGCGTTGATGATGTACACCTTGATGTGCTTGCGGCCGATGGTGGCTTTAACGTTGTCGGGGATGTTCTTGATGGTCTCTTCTTCGTCCCAGAGGGAGTTGAGGAGGAGGGTGCCGCCTTCCTTGATGCCCTTAAGGACATCGTATTTCTTAAGGTAGGAGGGGACGTGGCAGGCCACGAAGTCCGGGGTGTTCACAAGGTACGGGGCCTTGATGGGACTTACGCCGAAGCGGAGGTGCGAGCAGGTGTAGCCGCCGGATTTCTTGGAGTCGTAGTCGAAGTAGGCCTGGCTGTAGAGGTCCGTGTGTGAGCCGATGATCTTGATGGTGTTCTTGTTGGCGCCGACGGTACCGTCAGAGCCAAGGCCGTAGAACTTGCACTCTGTGGTGCCGGGCTTCACGATAGATACCTCTGACTTGATGGGGAGGCTCTTGAAGGTGACGTCGTCCACGATGCCGATGGTGAAATCGGCCTTAGGCTCCTTCATGTCAAGGTTGTCGTAGACGGCCACGATCTGGGCGGGCGTGGTGTCCTTTGAGGACAGGCCATAACGGCCGCCGATGATAAGGACGTTGTCCTTGCCCTGGAAGAGGGCCTTGACGTCTGTGAAGAGGGGTTCGCCCACTGCGCCGGGCTCCTTGGTGCGGTCAAGGACGGCGATTTTGCGAACGCTCTTAGGAAGGACGGAGAAGAAGTATTTCTCAGAGAAGGGCCTGTAGAGGTGGCAGGTGATGAGGCCGTACTTGCGGCCGCGGCCTGCGAGGTAGTCGATGGTTTCCTTGATGGTTTCGGTCACAGAACCCATTGCAACGATGATGTTCTCTGCGGTGGGGTCTCCGTAGTACTCGAAGGGACGGTAGCTGCGGCCGGTGAGTTCCGTGATTTCACCCATGTAGCGGGCTACGATATCCGGAACTGCATCGTAGAACTGGTTGCGGGTTTCAACTGCCTGGAAGTAAACGTCTCCGTTCTGGGCGGTACCGCGGGTGACGGGAGCATCCGGGTTGAGGGCGCGCTCGCGGAAGCGGCGGAGGGCCTTTTCTGATACCATGCTGCGGAGGGCGTCTTCGTCGAGGGCCTCTATCTTCTGGATTTCATGGGAGGTGCGGAAACCGTCGAAGAAATGAAGGAAGGGGAGGGAGGCCTTGATGGAGGCAAGGTGTGCAACTGCGGCCATGTCCTGGGCTTCCTGGACGGAACCGGATGCCAGCATGCAGAAGCCGGTCTGGCGGCAAGCCATGACGTCCTGGTGGTCTCCGAAGATGGAGAGGGCGTGGCTGGCCAGTGCGCGGGCGCTCACGTGGAATACAGTGGGCAGCATTTCACCGGCAATCTTGTACATATTGGGGATCATGAGGAGAAGTCCCTGGGAAGCGGTGAACGTTGATGTGAGGGCACCTGCCTGGAGAGAGCCGTGAACGGCGCCAGCGGCACCGGCCTCGGACTGCATTTCAGTTACCTTTACGGTTTCTCCCCAAAGGTTCTTTTTGCCGTGAGCAGCCCACTCATCAATGTTCTCTGCCATTGTGGATGACGGAGTGATAGGGTAGATGGCTGCATGCTCGCTGAACAGGTAAGCGATGTTGCTGGCGGCATAGTTACCATCACAGGTGATGAATTTCTTTTCGTTTGCCATAATTGTTAGTGTGGTTAATATAGATAATTGTTATTGAATTCCTTCGATTGCTATTTCCTCCGTGGCTATGCGGCCCACAAGGCCCTGCAGGACATCTCCGGGGCCGATTTCCACAAAGCGTGATGCGCCGTCCTGAATCATGTTGAGGACGGTCTCGGTCCAGCGGACGGGGCTTGTGAGCTGCCTCAGGGCGTTTTCCTTGATGACTGCAGGGTCCGTTGTGGGAGCGGCGGTTGCGTTTTGGTAGATGGGGCAGCGGGGTGCATTGAACGGGGTGGCCTCGATGGCCTTTGCAAGTTCCGCGCGGGCCGGCTCCATGAGAGGGGAGTGGAAGGCACCGCTGACGGGAAGGACAAGTGCGCGCTTGGCACCGGCTTCCTTGAGGCGTGCGCAGGCTTCCTCCACGGCCGCCTTTTCTCCGGAGATGACCACCTGCCCGGGGCTGTTGTAGTTGGCGGGAACAACGCCGGGGATGCTGGCGCAGACTTCCTGGATGACACTATCAGGGAGCTTGATGATGGCAGCCATGGTGCCGGGAACGGTTTCGCAGCACTTCTGCATTGCCGCCGCGCGTGCGGCTACAAGCCGAAGGCCGTCTTCAAAACTGAGCGCCCCTGCGGCAACCATTGCGGAGAATTCCCCAAGAGAGTGGCCCGCAACCATATCCGGCTGCTGAGCCTGTTCCATTGCCAAAATGGTTGAATGGATGAAGATGGCGGGCTGGGTAACCCTGGTGGCCTTGAGGTCTTCGGCCTCTCCTTCAAACATTATGTCCGTGATGCGGAAGCCAAGGATGTCATTGGCCCTTTCAAACAGCTCCTTGCGGGAGGGGTAAAGATTTTTGGCCATTCCCGGAAATTGGGAGCCCTGGCCGGGGAAAATATATGCTGTCTTCATTAAATACGTATAAGCGTACAAATATAACAATTATTTTCGTTCGTTGCAAAAAGAAAGCCACTCTCCACCATCCTCCTTCCGGGCCGCCATGCCCGCCACTGCCCAGGGCATCTGCGTCCCCGTCCACGTTTTCGGCCGTTATTCGTGCTCGAACCTGCCGATTTGGTCTCTCCGAGCACGTTTGACCCCTGTTTTTGTGCTCGAACCTGCCGATTTGGTCTCTCCGAGCACGCTTAACCCCTGTTTTTGTGCTCGAATGCGAGTTTGGAGACCGAATACAAGTTTGGCCCGGCATAAGCCAGGCCAAACTTGTACCCTCGCTCGGAATCGAACCGGGACCAACGGAACCGGAATCCGTTATTCTATCCTTTAAACTACGAGGGCAACGGGATGCAAATTTAGCAAATTTTTTTGGAAGCGGGACGGGTTTTTGATATATTTGCAAAGAGATAACGCTAAAACAACTGAGTATGAACCTTTTCAACCCTGAAATCAAATTGGAGAAGCAGCTTCAGGCGCAAATTTACAATGCCCTGGAAGGAGACGTAGTGAATTATATCCTCTCCCATGCAGGAGACACCCAGAACGACATATTCCTCAAAAGCTGGAAGGAGGGCGGCAGCATGAAAGTAACCCCTGACGTGATGAAGGATTTCTACGACCTTTGCATGGGGGTCAAGCGGCGCCTCGCATTCAACGAGCCCGTGGATTTCTTCATTGCGGGAAGCCCGGAAGTGAACGCCAATGCGATTTCGGCCTTCAAAGAGGGTAACCCTCACATAGTTACAATATACTCAGGCCTTTACAACCTCATGACCCAGGACGAGCTTCGTTATGTCGTGGGGCATGAACTTGGGCACCTCATAAACAAGGATGGCAAACTTGGGCGCCTGCTTGGATTTGTGTACCCCAACCCCGCCCAGATGCCCATGGCACTTGCCTTCAAGGTGAGAATCCATGACCAGCTTCAGGAACTTGTGGCCGACCGCTACGGCTACCTAGCCTGCGGCAACCTTGAGGCATGCGTGACCAGCGTTTTCAAGCTCTCTTCAGGGCTGGACCTTCCAAAGCTTGGAGTAAGCATAGACGCCCTTATGGAGCGCAACGACAAATCCCTTGAATTCTTCCTCCACGAAGGAGGAATCAGCGACGACACCCACCCCGTGAACCCCATCCGCGTCCAGGCGCTTAAACTGTTCGCATGCGCCCGCTCCGACAAAGAGCTTGAAGACGGCATGAACGAACTCATCCAGGTTCTCCTCAAAAGCGGCGGAAACCCCATGGACCCTCCCATGTCCATTTTCCTTGCCACAGCGGGTATCATTGCCGGCAGCATCGACGGCCAGCTCACAAAGGCCGAATATGAGAGTATCATAGCAAATCTCAGCGCCTCACACCTTTTCCCGTCAGGCTTTGTGGAAAACATTCATAATGAGGACATTGACAAGCTCTTCACAGAGTCCGTGAACGCCCTTATCAAGATGGATGGCAACATACGCCCGGCGCTTCTGCAGTACATGATTGAAATCGTTCTCTCGGACCACGACATCCATGAGAAGGAGGTGAATTTCATCTACGACATCGGCCAGAAACTGGGTTTTGGCATGGAGGATATCTCCCGCATTTTCGGCGGGGCTATCCAGAGGTACTTCAGCCCCAGCCTCTCGTCCCTGGCATAGAGATTTTCGCATATGACCACACAGGGGCCGACTAAAAAGTAGATTCTTCGGCAGGTTCACCTGCCTCAGAATGACATGAGACTGTCATTCTGAACGAAGTGAAGAATCTATTTAGTCGGCCCCTTTTGTTTTCCGTCCACGAAAACGGGCAAAAACGTGGACGGGCAGAGCGAAAGCGGGGACGGGGGAGTTTCCGCGCAGTTTCAGATTGTAAAAAAATGTGTATATTTGCGTAATTTTTTGACAAAAAAACTAAATCAATAACACTAATTCTTTATTATGAAAAAACTACTTGTATCAGCACTTGTGCTGGCTCTTGGCTTCAGTGCGTTTGCACAGGAAGAGGAGAAAGAAATGAAAAAAGGCTGGAGCTTCGGCCTGCTGCCCACTGCAACTTATTCGGTTGACAACGGTTTCCAGGCAGGTGCCTTTGGTGACGTCTATTATTATGGTGACGGTTCAACTTATCCGGATCCCCTCCACAAGATAAGCTGGGAAGGCTCTTACTTCACCCACAGCCACCGCATGCGTCTCTACCTTGCGTATGACTCCAAGTACCTTATCCCCAACATGCGCGTGAACGCATCGGTCACCTACATGACAGACCCTCTGTACAGCCTGTGGGGATTCAACGGTGCGGCCGCAACCCAGAACTACGACGTATGGTCCAACCGTAACCAGGACCAGGCCATTCACGCCACCCTCACGGATCCCAATTCCACCCTTACCAACATCAACTACTACGGCATGAGCCGCAAGATGCTGCGTGTCCTTGCCAACTTCCAGGGCCAGATTGTCCCTCACCTCAACTGGGCTGCCGGCGTGAACTTCTGGAAGTGGGACCTTGGCGCCATGAAGGATAACGGCGTAAAGGTAGGCGACGAAAAACGCTACTACAACACCAACGCCACCCTGTATAACTTCCTCACCACTAAGGGCGTTATTACAGAGGCCGAAAAGGACGGCGGTCTTGCACTTGAACTCAACGCCGGCCTTGTGTACGACACCCGTGACATCGAGGCTGCCCCCAACAAGGGTATCTGGGCCGAGGCTTACCTCAACGGCAATGTCCTTAACCAGCGCTACCTCAAGGCCTGCGCCTATTTCCGTCACTACATCAGCATCCCCATCCACATTCCTGCAGGTGAGCCCGTGTTTGCATACCGCCTTGCATGGCAGCAGACAATTGCCGGTGAAACCCCGCTGTACATGATCCAGAACAACCCTCTGCTTGTCCAGCGCAACATGATCTCCGAAGGCTTCGGCTCCTCCAACACCATCCGCGGTCTCCGTGAAAACCGTATCCTCGCAGAAGGCATGGCATGGGCAAACCTGGAACTCCGCGTGAAGCTTGTGAACTTCAAGCTCTTCAACCAGTACTTCTACATTGCCGTGAACCCGTTCTTCGATGCCGGTATCATCACCAAGCAGTACAAGGCCGACGCCCTTGCAAAGATTGCTGCCGCGGACGGAAAGGTTTACGACCCCACCTTCAACACCCTTCTTGGTGAAACCGATCCTACCAAATTGACTCCTATCTACGACGCCTCCAAGGCCGGTAACATTGTCTACAGCGGCGGTGCAGGCCTGAAGATTGCCATGAACCAGAACTTCATCGTATCGGCCGATTTCGCAAAGTGCTTCACTCCCGGAATGGACGCAGGCCTTTGGATCGGTATTGGTATCAACTATCAGTTCTAGTGAGCCATGAAGAAGATTTTCAATATCGCAGCCATCGCCCTGATGGCAATTTCGCTTAACAGCTGCCTCGCAGGCAAGTTCATGGCCCATTATGCCCTTACACCTACCCCTCATGGCGTAGATGACATTGAGCGTACACGCCATAAGGCCGATTCCCTCATGCCCGGTTCCACCGCTTGGTACGACTCCTACAAGGCCCAGGGCATCCTAAAAGACGAATGGATCACTAGCGATGAAGGCTACAAGCTTCACGCCTGCTACATCCCCGCAAAGGATCCTGCAAATGCACAGGGTACTGCAATAGTGGTTCACGGCTACGGCGACAACCACTTTGTGTTCCTCTATCTTGTACGCATGTACCGTGACCAATTCAACTACAACGTCCTGTTCCCGGACCTCCAGTATCACGGATACTCTGAAGGCGACGAAATCCAGATGGGCTGGAAAGACCGTCTGGACATAATGAAGTGGATTGAGGTTGCACATGAGAAGTTCAACGATGACTTCATGGTGCTCCACGGCGTATCCATGGGTGCCGCCACGGTTATGTTTACAAGCGGTGAGAAGCTTCCCGACTATGTGAAGTGCTTTGTCGAGGACTGCGGCTACTGCTCTGTGACGGAGCAGTTCGAGAAGAACCTCGACGACATGTCCAAGGCCCTTCCCAACGCTATCATCACTAGCGCCGGTATTGTTTCCGGCAAGGAGTTCGGATGGAAGTTCAAGGAGGCCGATTGCCGCAAGGCTCTTGCCAAATGCGAGCGCCCCATGTTCTTCATCCACGGAGACGCAGACGACTTTGTGCCGTTTGAGCATCTCTGGGAGAACTACAACGCCAAGAAAATCGGCTACAAGGATTACTGGGTAGCCCCCGGCGCCGTTCACGCAAACTCCTATGCCAAATACCCCGAAGTCTACACCAAGAAGGTTGAGAACTTCCTCAAGACCGTCAAGAACATGATTGCCGTCGGCAATTATCCCCTTGGGGCAAACGGCGCTTATGTAGTAAACAAATAATCTTTCATGCAAGCCCCTCCTCACAGAGGGGTTTGGTTTTTTTAGAGTTATGAGTAAAAAGTACATCCTTTCCCTGGACCAGGGGACAAGTTCCTCAAGGGCCATCGTCTTTGACCACGACGGCAAAATCTGCTCAGTTGCCCAGCAGGAGTTCACCCAGCATTTCCCCAAACCGGGCTGGGTGGAGCACGACCCCATGGAAATCTGGTCCTCCGAGGCCGCCGTCATCGCCCAGGCCATCTCCAAGATAGGAATCAACGGGCTGGACATTGCAGGTATCGGCATAACAAACCAGAGGGAAACCACCATTGTATGGGATGCTGAAACCGGCCTTCCCGTGTACAACGCAATTGTGTGGCAGGACAGGCGCACCTCCGAGTTCTGCGACTCCCTCAAGGCCGAAGGACTGGTGGAGAAAATCCGCCGTAAGACAGGCCTTATCATCGATGCCTATTTCTCCGGCACCAAGATCAAGTGGATCCTGGACAACGTCCCCGGCGCCCGCGAGAAGGCGGTTGCAGGAAAACTGCGCTTCGGCACGGTGGATTCCTGGCTTGTGTGGCAGCTCACAAGGGGAGAAGTGCATATCACGGACGTTTCCAACGCCTCCCGTACAATGCTCTTCAACATCAATACCCTTGAGTGGGATGCCGAACTTCTGGACCTTCTAGGAGTGCCCGCATCCATGATGCCGAAGGTGTGCTCCTCGTCTGAGATTTACGGCTACACCAAGACCACCATCTTTGCCCACGAGGTTCCCATTGCCGGAATCGCAGGAGACCAGCAGGCCGCCCTTTTCGGCCAGATGTGCACGGATCCCGGCTCAGTGAAGAACACCTACGGCACCGGCTGCTTCCTTCTTATGAATACCGGCAAGGAGCCCATCCTTTCCATGAACAACCTCCTCACTACGGTTGCCTGGAAGATAGGGGACACCGTGAACTACGCCCTTGAAGGCTCCATCTTTGTTGGCGGCAGCGTTGTGCAGTGGCTTCGTGACGGCCTTGGCGTAATCCGCTCGTCTTCAGAGGTTGAGGCCCTGGCTGCCAGCGTCCCGGACAACGGCGGCGTGTATTTTGTGCCCGCCCTCACCGGCATGGGCGCCCCTTACTGGGACCAGTACGCCCACGGCGTTATCTGCGGCATCACACGCGGCACCACTTCGGCCCATATAGCCCGCGCAGCGCTTGAGGGCATTGCCTTCCAGACCATGGACATAGTCCGCGCTATGGAAAAAGACGCCGGCGTGAAACTCTCAGAGCTCAAGGTAGACGGCGGGGCATCGGCCAACAACCTCATGATGCAGTTCCAGGCCGATATCCTTGACACTTCCGTAATCCGTCCTAAGGTAACCGAAACCACCGCCATGGGCGCCGCCTATCTTGCAGGCCTTGCAGTAGGCTTCTGGGGCTCCCTCGACGAAATCAAGCAGCAGTGGCAGGCCGACCGCACCTTCACCCCTTCCGGTGAAGACATGTCCGCCGCCCGCGCCGGCTGGGCCGATGCCATCAAACGAACAATCAATAGGTAATTATATGGGAGGTATGTATGCCTGAACCGTCGGCTTCGCCGACCCCTCCCACTTCGTGGGCCCCTCCCTCTTACATGGCCGAGGGTGGCCATGGGTTCAGGCATACATACCTCCCATAAAAAACATTTTGAATATGAATCCTCAGTTTATTTTTGAATTTATTGGCACACTGGTGCTGGTTCTGCTGGGCGATGGCGTCTGCGCAGCGTGTTCACTAAATAAGTCCAAGGCAAAAGGTGCCGGATGGGTGGTGATTACACTTGGATGGGGCCTTGCCGTGATGATGGGTGTACTCATTGCCGGGCCTGTTTCCGGAGCGCACCTTAATCCGGCCGTAACGCTTGGCCTTGCCATTGCGGGAACCTTCGACTGGTCACTGGTCCTTGGTTACATTGTGGCCCAGATGCTTGGCGGTTTTGTTGGTGCAGTGCTTGTATGGCTGTTCTACAAAGACCACTACAAGGCAACAGCCTCTGAACCCGACACCATGCTTGGCACTTTCTGCACCATGCCGGCCATTGCAAATCCCTGGCGCAATTTCCTCTCGGAGGTTATCGCCACCTGCGTGCTGGTATTCGTGATCCTGGCCCTTGGAACTCAGGGCAACGCCTTCCAGGTTGGCCCCGTGAGCGCATCTACCGGCTCTCTTGGCGCCTGGCCTGTCACCTGCCTTATCATGTCGCTGGGCATGTCCCTTGGCGCAACCACGGGTTACGCCCTCAACCCCGCCCGTGACCTCAGCCCCCGCTGCGCTCACGCCATCCTTCCCATCGAGGGCAAGGGCTCAAGCGGCTGGTGGTACAGCTGGGTTCCCGTCTGCGGCCCTATGACCGGCGCAGCCGTCGCCGCCGGCCTGTACCTTTTGGTCTTTTAGCCTGGCGCCTATCGGCCTAAGTATCAGCTATTTACTAACAATCGGGTGCACCTCCAGGTGCCCCCGATTATTAGTAATATGTTGGAAGTCAATGTGTTTGGCGGCAGAAATCAGCCTTTGCGCTCTTCCTTAAGGGTGAGTGCCATGAAGAGCATGGCAAGGATGCAGGCGGCAATGAGGAGCACGAAGGTGGAGTTCCAGCCAAGGGACTGGGCCACAAGGCCAAGGATCCAGTTGGCAAGGAGGAACGTGCCGAAGAAGTAGCCGAAAAAGCCTGTAAGGCCTGCGGCGGTACCGGCGGCGTTCTTAGGTGCAAGGTCAAGGGCCTGGACGCCGATGAGCATAACGGGGCCGTAGATGAAGAATCCTATGCCTATGAGGCAGATCATTACCACGGTAATGTTGTCAATGAACTGCCAGTAGAGCACCACAAACACAAGCACCAGCGCCATGAAGATGATGGTGGGAAGGGCGCGGCGTCCGTGGAACACTTTGTCTGACAGCCAGCCGCAGATGATGGTGCCGGGAATGGCGGCAAATTCATAGGCCGAATATGCCCAGCCCATGGACTTGATGTCTATGCCCTTTTCCGTAAGCAGGGTAGGGGCCCAGTCCAGGCAGCCGTAACGCACCATATACACAAAAGCGTTTGCAAGCGCTATGAACCACAGGAACTTGTTATTGAGGACATATTTGAAGAAAATGTCCTTGGCCGAAAGGGTTTCCTCGGATTTCTCGGAGTAGTTCTTGGGGTAGTCGCCTCGCCAAGCCTCCACGCTCTGAAGGCCGCAGGACTGCGGAGTGTCCCTGAGAAGGATGTATGCCAGCACGGCTATCATGAGCGCAACCGCGGCAGGGAAGGCAAAGGTGCCGATGAGGAAGTAAAGCTCCGAGTGGGCGCCGTAGAACCAGCTTCCGAACCAGATGGCGCCGTAGGTGGCCATGAGGCCCACCAGGCCGCCGCCAACGTTATGGGCGCAGTTCCAGATGCTCATCATGGTGCCGCGTTCTCCGGGGGAGAACCAGTGGGTCATGACTCGGCCGCATGGAGGCCATCCCATGCCGTTGAACCACCCCACGCAGGCATTCAGGATACCCATCACCACAATTGCCAGAGCTTTGTTGTCGGCCCCTATATACTTGATGGGAACAATCATGAACGCCATGGAAAGGGCGCTTAGGATAAGCCCCAGCGGCAGGAAGACGCGGGCGTTTGAGCGGTCGCTCACGCTTCCCATAAGGAACTTTGAAAGGGCGTATGCGGCCGCGTTGATACCTAGCACAAAGCCAAGTTCGGCCTTCTGGAATCCAAGCGGAGCCATGAAGGGAATGGCCAGCGAGAGGTTTTTACGCACAAGATAGAATCCGGCGTAGCCTATGAATGCGCCGATGAAAACCTGCCAGCGAAGACGCTTGTACTTGGCATCGGCCTCAGGACCTGTCTGGGCCGGCAGATAAGCGGGTTGTCTTAGGAAACTGAGCATTGCTATCTTACAACTTCAATGAGGCGGTTGGGGTAGTTTGAAATGATGGCGTCTACACCGCATTTGACCATGCGTTTCATCTCCGGCTTGCTGTCTACGGTCCAGGGAACCACGCCAATTCCGTGTTCGTGGCACCACGCAACGTTTGTGCGGGTTACGACGTGGGATTCAGGGCTCCACCACTGAGGGACAAAATCAAGCCTTTCAAGGAGGCTCTCGATGTCCCCGCCCTCTTCAAACTCCGTGAGGTAGGAAAGGGTGACATCCGGCCATTTCTCATGGATGTAGTTGAGCGCACGGACATCGAAGCTCTGGACAATGAGGCGGTCTCCGAGATTCTTGGAGAGAAGGAGGGGAATGCATACGTCGCAGAATGTCTTATAATCCGGCCAAAGGGTGCCTTCGCCTTCGGCATCCACGGACTTAATCTCAATATTGTAGTTCACGGGTGTTTTGGCATAGCTCTCCGTGAAATCTATGAGCTCCGATGCCAGAGGCTTCACCGCGGCCATCTTCTCTTGGTCGGGCCAGCGGTCTACGTGCCGAAGACCAACGTCGTACTTTGCAACGCTGTCGTAGGGCATTGTGAAGATGTATTCCTTGGGGTCTCCCTTCTTCACGAGGGAACCGTCCGGGCGGGTGGAGTAGCGCTCGTGGAAGTAAGGGTCGTGGGACACCACAACCTGCATGTCGGAGGTGAGGTGGAGGTCGAACTCAAGGGTGTTCACGCCAAGGTCCAGGGCGTTTTTCATGGCGGGAATGGTGTTCTCCGGGTACAGGCCCGCGCCGCCGCGGTGAGCCTGGACGTCAATGGGAGTTTTGGGGGCCGATGTCCCGCAGGATACCGCGGCGACAATGGCTAAAGGTAGAAGTATGCGTTTCATTACAAGTTTGGTTTATATTCAATTTGAGATTCTTCGACTTCGCCCTTCGGGCTTCGCTCAGAATGACAAGAGGGCTACTCCAGGGATTCGGCAAGGATTGATATGGGGTTCATGACGGTGTAGCCGGTGCTCATCTCTATCTGCCATTTGCAGGTTTCGCAGTCGCAGGCCACAACGTCCGGGTTCACGGTTTTGATTTGGTCGAAAAGGGCGGTCCCGATGGCCTGTGAGGCTTCGTAGTTCTCTTTCTTGAAGCCGTAGGTTCCGGCAATTCCGCAGCAGGCCGAATCCAGAAGGGTGAATTCCACCCCGGGAATCATCTTGAGGAGTTTCTCCGAGAAGACGCCCCATCCCAGTTTTTCCATGTGGCAGGGGACGTGGTAGGCCACTTTTTTGTGATAACCGGCCTTGAACTTGAGCGTGGCGCCCTTTTCCAGTTTCTCGAAGATAAAGCGCACGGCCATGAGGATGGAGTCGCGTACGGCCGAATTGTCCACTCCAAGAAGGTTGGGGTATTCGTCCCTGAGGGTGAGCGTACATGTGGAAGACGATGTCACTACCTTGAGCCCGCCGTCCACAACCGCCTTTTTAAGGACTTCCACATTGTGCCCGGCCTGTTTAGTGGCCTGCTTGGAAAGTCCGTTTGTGATGAGGGCAATGCCGCAGCACTTTTCCTTTTCAAGGAGCTGTACTCCTACTCCCAGGGCGTTGAGAACCTTCACAAGGTCTTTTCCAAGCTGGGGGTAGTTGTAGTTCACATAGCAGCCGTGGAAATATGCCACCTGCTCAGGGAAGGCCGCCTGCTCTTTACGATGGCGTTTGAGCCAGCCCTCGAAGCTGCGGGCGCTGTATTTGGGGAAGGTGCGGTGCCTGTCTATTGCAAGGGTCCAGTCCAGGGCCTGCTTGGCAATTCCAAGGCCCGTGACGCCGTTCACAATAGGTGCGAACGGCCTTGCCATGGTTCCCATGAAATCTGTGTTGGCAAGCATTACGTCCCTGAGTTTGGGGGCCGATTTCTCATACTTTATGCGGGCGCTCTGGATAAGGTCCGCAACGTCCACGCCTGAAGGGCAGGCTACCTCGCAGCGCTTGCAGTTGAGGCAGTACTTGAGCGCATAGTTAAAGAAGTAAGGGTCTTTCAGGCGAAGCCTTTCACCGTCCGGGCCGGCCTGTTTGGGGCCGGGGTAAAGCGGATTCACCTGCAGCACGGGGCAGTAAGCGGTGCACACCGTGCACTTCATGCATTCCTCGAAATTGTGGGAACTCTGTGTATATTCCTGAAGTTTCATACTACATTTCCTTTTGAGATTCTTCGACTCCGCCCTTCGGGCTCCGCTCAGAATGACAGTCGGTGTCATCCTGCTTCGGGCTCCGCTCAGAATGACAGTCGGTGTCATCCTGCTTCGGGCTCCGCTCAGAATGACAGTCGGTGTCATCCTGAGGAGCATGGCGACGAAGGATCTCGTCGCATGCGGCAAAGGCGCTGTTGATGGCAAGGCCCGCGGCGCTACCGAATTCCGGGTGGGTGGAGCCAAGCACGGAACCTGCTACAAATAGGTTTTCAAGCGGGGCGCCCTCACGGATGCCGTGAAGGGAAGAGTCGGCCTTGACGCCGTATCCCATGTAGGGCTGGTCTGCTTGGAAGGAAGGATTGTACCACTGATTGCGGTCCTCTGAGGCTTCAACATCCAGGCCGAAGACTGGCTCCGAGATTTCAAACGGATTGCTCCTGAGGCCTTTGGAGAAGTAGCCGCCGGTTGCAAGGATAAACCACTGAGCCTCAATGTAATGGGAGTCCAGGTTACGGGTGACTACGCTGTGGACCCTGCCACCGTGGATATGGGCCGAAACGGCTTCGTCTCCGCCAAGGAAAGTGCCTCCAAGGACTTCGTAGCGGCGTTTGAGAAGCATCTGGGTGCGGATTCCGGGAACAGACGGCGGCATGGTTCCGGCAAATACAACCTGGGCCGGTATGCCCTGACGGATTCGGCCGGGAACTGAAGGGTCCAGAAGGCCGAAAACCTGGGGCAGGATTACAGTGTCTTCGTCTTTGAGGAGCACGCGGACTTCCTGCACCACTTTCTCCCAAACCCTGTCCATCTTGCGGGCAATCTGGACCGAGCGCATTTCCGAGGGGGAGAGCTGGAGCTGCTCCAGTTCCGGGAGGGAAATGAAGCGGATTCGGCACTCGAGGCCCTCTTTTTCAAGGCCTTCGGCAAGGAAGGAGGAGAAGAAGTCGTGGTAGCCGAGGAAGTTCACCACAAGGACCCTTCGGCCTATCTTGGGAGTCTCGAAGAGGCTTATGTCTTCAAGGGAAAGGGCGCTGGGGCGGAAGGTGCCAAGGGGCATCAGGCGCACGCCCTCCTTGTAATGTACATGTATGCCAGCCTCCTGGAAAAGGGTGGCAAGACGGGGCTCCGGGGCCGAAAGTGACTCGAACGTGCCGGAGAAGAAGTGAAGGGCGTTTTGGCCGCCGGATATTATGGCCGTGGAAAGGCCTTCTTTCTGGAGGCTGATTCCGGCCGTCATGCCGGCAAGGCCGCCTCCTACAATTACAACATCGAATTTCATAACCCAAGCACGTGTTTATAAACCCACTGAGTGTATTCGGCTTCACGGAGAGTGTCTCCCCAGCCAATAGGGAAATTGCCTTTCCAGCGCTCCTGGAGGAAGTTCCGGATGTCCTCACGTTCACGGTCTACGCAGCCGTGGGCCTTGGCAAGAAGGCCGGCGGCCCTTACCGCGCAGAATTCACCCTGGCAGGTTCCCATGCCCACCCTGGTGCGGCGGCGAAGGTCTGTGAGGGTGCTTACCTCCAGACGGTCTATGGCTGCGTTGATTTCGGCCACGGAAACTTCCTCGCATTCGCAGATGAGGGTGTCGTCACGGCGGTCTCCGGTGCGTATGCGGGAAGCGCGGGTGCCCATGCGGGATGCGGCGGCTTTCTGGGCCATGGTGGGGGATTCCCATATCTTCTGGGCCACTTCCTCGTAGGATTTTTCCTCCGATCCGGGAAGGGGAGTGGTGGCGGTTTCACAGGGTTTGTCAATGCCAAGTTTCCGGCACACGGCGTTGGTGGCTATTTCGGCCATGAGCCTGTAGGTCATGAGCTTGCCGCCGGTGATGGTGATGAAGCCTTTGATGCCGTCACGTTCCTCGTGGTCCAGGCACACAATGCCGCGGGAGATGTTTCGGCCTGTGGGGTCGTTGTCGGCGGAAACAAGAGGCCGAACCCCGGCATAAGCACGCAGGATACGTGTTGACGACAGCGACGGGGCAAGCTTTGCGCCTTCCGTGATGAGGAGGTTCACTTCATCCGGGGTAACCGCAACGTTGTCGCATTCCTCGAACGGGATGCGGGTAGAAGTGGTGCCGATTACGCACACGGTGTCTCCGGGCACAAGGATATCGGCGTTGGAGGGCTTTCGGCAACGGTTGATGACCATGTTGTTTACCCTGTGGGCAAAGATGAGGAGGGCTCCCTTTGCGGGATACATCCCTACATTTACCCCGGCCATTGCGGCAATGCCGTGGCCCCAGATGCCGCAGGCGTTTACGGTGACAGGGGCGTAGTAGTCCTGCTCCTCACCGGAAATGTTGCGGGTGTGGACTCCTATGATTGTATCTCCTTCCTTGATGAATCCGGTTACCTCTGTCTGGAGACGCACCTGCCCGCCGTGGAGCTTTGCGTCCAGCATGTTGGCTGCGCAAAGGCGGAAAGGGTCTACGCTGCCGTCCGGTACGCGGACCGCACCTATGAGTTCAGGGTTCACCGACGGCTCCAGGCGCTTTGCAAGGTCCGGGTCTATAATTTCGGCATTGATTCCCGCGCTCTGGCAGGCCTCAACGAAGGTTTTCTGGTAAGAGAGGTCGTCTTCCGGGAGGGTGATGAAAAGGCCGTCGGTTTCGTCTATGCAGTGAGCGGCTATGCGCCGAAGGATCATATTTTCCTCAATGCATTCGCGGGCGCTTTCAGCGTCATTTACGGCATAACGGGCACCGCTGTGAAGAAGACCGTGATTGCGGCCGGTGGCGCCCGTTGCAATGTCTGAGCGCTCTATCAGGAGTGTCCTGAGGCCTCTCATGGCGCAGTCCCGCTGCGTTCCGGCCCCGGTGATACCGCCGCCTATGATTATTACGTCAAATTCGTTGGGTTTCATAGTCTCAGTGTAACAATAAGGCAAATTTACTCATTTTCCCTCACCCTTGCAACCTTTTTTTCGGGGTACTTCCCGGCCCGTCCACGTTTTGGGGCGTTTTCGTGGCCGAACCACCGTTTTCGGCCGCAGGGGACTCGCTGCAAAGCCGTGAAATGACGAGCGGCCGAGTTTTAGGGACGAACGGAACACACCGAAACCCCATACTTACTAACTTTGTAAAGCATAAATTTATGACACTAAAAAAATTTGCCAGATGAGAATCTGTTTTGACACATTTCGCGGCATAACTGCCGCTGTTTTGGCATTGACCTTGACTTTCATTGGAACATCCTGCAAGCGGGAAGACCCTCAGCCAGTGGAAACCCCGCTCCTGAAAGTCTCAGGTACATCCCTCAGCTTTGCCGGGGCAGGTGGAAGCAAGGAACTTACCATTGAAGCCGGCGGCGCCTGGAAGGCCGAATCTTCCCAAAGTTGGATCAAAATCACTCCTGCCAACGCTGGCGGCAACAAGACCGTCACCGTAACCGCGGAAGCAAATGGCAGCACCGTCAAGCGCACCGGCAAGATCCAGTTCAGCCTTACCGCTTATCCGGATATCACTCAGTCTGTGGATGTTACCCAGGCCGAAAAAGACGGTGAGGATCCCGGTCCTGAGAAACCCGAAAATCCTGAGGAAGAGGACGACGGCCCGGATACCTCCACTCTTGTAATCCCCAGGGAGGATTTCACGGTGGAAAGCGTCTGGAGCCTTACTGGCGGAATCATGGGCCTGGAATGGACCAAGGATCATCCCATGTACGAGGAACCCTCCCACGGCTGGATTGCCGCATTTGACGTAACCATAGCCCCCGAAGAAGTGGGCGCAGGTGGCGGCAGCGGAGAATTCAAGTTCCGCAAGGACGCCTCCTGGACCACCAACCTTGGCGGCACAAACAAGCCCCTGGAGATAGACAAGCGTTACAAGCTTGCCGACGACGGCTCAAACTTCAAGCTTCCCGCCGGCACCTACGACCTCTACATCCAGCCAACGTTCATGCTCCTGTATGCCCTTGAGGCAGGTTCCACCTTCACCCACGGAGACGCCGTCGCAGAGGCCGAACAAGGGGAGAACGTGAGGATATACCTCCTCAATAACTCCACCTGGACCAAGCCTTACTTCTATGCCTATGCTGCCGGCGGGGCTCTTCAGCCTTACGGCGCGTGGCCCGGAACATACGCCAGCGGAACCAAGCAGTATGGAGACTACACCTGGACTTACTGGGAGGCATCCGGCTTCAACGGTATCAACGGAATTAACCTGATACTGAACAATAACGGCGTGGAGCAGTATCCCGCTACAGACGAAACAGACCCTCTCTGGAGCAATCTCACTATCCTTAACACTCTCTACTTCACCTGGGACGGTAAAAAGCTGACGCAGGTAGAGGACCCCAACAATCCCGGAGTTACCGGAAAGGGCATCACCCCGGACGAAGTCAAGTTCGGCTCTAGTTCCTGGACTATTATCGGAACGGTTGGCGGCACAAACTGGGACACCGATTTCCCTATGGACACAGAAGGCTACTGGGAGGTTGCCAGGGAGGTTGAAATAGGCTCGGGTGAGATGTTCAAGTTCCGCCAGAACCGCTCCTGGACAATCAACTTCGGCTATGGTGAAAACGCCGGAGACACTCCCAGGCAGGCTGCTGCAGGCGAAAAACTTGACATGGTTCAGGGCGGCGCCAACATAACGGTTTCGGCCGGAACCTATGACATTTACCTTGCCGCCGAAAACCAGATTGCCTACATCCTTCCGGCAGGAAGCGCCTGGACCCATGAAGATGAAGGAAAGCCGGAATACGGCGGGCAAGGGGAGTACGACCCTAACCTTGACCCTTCCAAGAAGCTCAGCGGCATCACCTACCAGATCAACGTCTTCTCCTTCAAGGACTCCGACGGCGACGGCTGGGGAGACCTTAACGGTATTACGGAGAGCCTGGACTACTTTGACAAGTTGGGCGTCACGGGCCTCTGGCTGTCGCCTATCCATCCCGCCCAGAGCTATCACGGCTACGACGTTAAGGACTACGAGGCCATAAACACCAAATTCGGCACGGAAGCAGACTTCCAGAACCTCATCGACAAGGCCCATGAGCACAATATCCGTATCTACATGGACTATGTGATCAACCACGCCGGAGACCAGAGCGTATGGTTCTCGGATGTCCGGGACAACGGAGAAAAGAGCGAGTACTGGGATTACTTCTCCCTGTCCAAAGACCCTGAAAAAGACATCAAGGCCGGAAAGATTGCGCAGGTGAACCCCTCCGACGGCTACGACAAGTACAAGTGGTATCCGGTCCTCATCGGAGGCACCGGCAAGAAGCGCTATAAGATAGACCTTGACTGGACAAATGCCAGCGCCCCTACCATCACCGTCAATGAGACAACCGAAGCCCCCACAACGTCGGGTACGTACAACAACCCTGAGCGCTATCTCTATTGGGGATCAGGTACTTATACACAATTTGCCGATAACGGTACCAATAAATACACCCTTACCCTTGACTACAACAGCGACTGGGGCTGCCTTGTGAGGACAACCAAGGAAGACAAGTGGGACGCCAACACCAAGTGGGGCTTCAACAAGACCGGAGACCAGCTGAAGGCCGGAGTCGCCCACACGCTTTACTCCGACAACAACCCGGACAACGTCCAGTCCATCGTGATGCCCGGCGGCGAACTCTACTATTATTACACGGAGTTCGGCACAGGCATGTTTGTGGATTTCAATTACGGAAAGGCCGATAACTGTCAGAACTCCAAGGCTTTCAAGGCTATTGTCAAGACTGCCGAAAAATGGCTGAACATGGGTGTTGACGGCTTCCGCCTTGATGCCGTGAAGCATATCTACCACAACGAGACCGGCCCCGAGAACAAGGCGTTCTGGAAGGCCTTCTACAATGCCTGCAACACCATTTACAAGGCAAACGCAGATAAGCGCGCAGGCCTTAAGGGCATAGTGGACCAGAACATATTCATGGTTGGCGAGGTCCTTTCCGGAGACGGAGACTGCACCCCGTTCTACGAGGGCCTGCCCGCCCTGTTCGAGTTCCAGTTCTTCTGGGATCTCCGCAATTGCCTCAACAGTGAGAATATCTTCCAGGCAGGTTATGGCCAGAATTTCCCGGGCTCCCTGAGTTATCGTTGGAACAACCACAGGGGAGTGAGGACCGATGCCATCTCAACTCCTAAGCTTGCGAACCACGACGAAGATCGCACGGCCTCCCAGCTTGGAAACTATAAGCCGAAGATAAGGCTTGCCGCCGCAGTGCTTCTCACCAGCGCCGGAAGGCCTTATATATATCAAGGTGAGGAACTGGGCTACTGGGGCACTAAGGCTGGCGGCGACGAATATGTGCGTACGCCTATCCTCTGGACCTCCAGCCAGGCCAGCGCTGCCACTAAGGGCATTTCCAACAAGGTGGACTGGAACATGCTGCAGCCGGGAATCAGCGTCGAGAGCCAGGCAAAGGACGAGGCGTCTCTCCTTTCGCTTTACCGCCGTTTCGCCTATGCCAGGAGCGTGAATCCTGCAATGGCCAACGGTTGGCCTGAGGCCGATGAACGCACTATGGGCAGCTACGACGGCCACGTTGCCGGCTGGTACCTCCATGAGGAAGGCGGTGAGAAAGTTGTGCTAGTATTGCACAATTTCTCCGGCTACACCATAGACGTTTCCCGCTGGCCCGGCGAGAATGCCACCAATGACAGCATCCTCATCTCCAACGGCAACGTCACCGTTAGCGGAAATGTGGCCGATGGCACCACCGTGTCCATGCCCGGCTACAGCTCCGTGGTATTTGCACTGAACTAAGCCACTTCGCGGGCCGTCACCCCCGACCTGATTGGGGGTCTTAGCCGCCCGAGCACAAAAATGGCCCCCAAACGTGCCCGAAGCCTGCAAAACCGCCCGTCCGAGCACAAAAATGGACCCCAGACGTGCTCGAAAAATGATTAAGACACTATAACAACTATAACTTTTAATTATTAACACAATGAAAAAAGCATTTGTAACCATTTTAGGCCTTGCTGCATGTCTGGTGGCATGTAACAAGGCAGAAAAGGTGGCACCTGCGGCACTGGATCCTAACCGTCCGGTGCAGTTCACGGTTTCCAACATCTACACGTTGGATACCAAGGCGGATGCCATTGCAAATGGCAAGGCTGTTGCTATTTACGCCGGCAGTCCCATCAATGCTGACAATGTATCAGCTACTGTTACGATGGAAGCCGGTGCAACCAGCGGCACTCTTGCTCCTACTGTGACTAACTCCCTGCTCTGGGGTGTAGGCCAGACTACGGAGGCTACAAAGTTCCTGGCTGTGTATCCGTACGAGAGTACACGTCCGCTTGTAGGGGAGACGGAGGATGCCAAGTACATTGAGTACAGCATTACCGATGCTGCCTCTGTAGAGTATGCCGACAAGTTCCTTGCAGCTGCTGCTTCGCAGGCTCCTGGTACTGGAGAGACTCCGGCCAAGGTTGCCCTGGCTTTCAAGCACCCGTTTGCAAAGCTTGTGTACAACATTAACAACACTTCTGATGATTTTGTGTCTAAGCTCGAGATCAGCGGTATCCGTCGTACGGGTAATCTTATGTTTACAACAGGTGAAGTAACCACAACCGGCGAAGCCAATGGCACCGATGCTCTTGTTGAGCTTAATGCAAATGGTGAAAACTCATTCATGACCGTGGTAATGCCTGAAACAACTGCCGTTAATCCTGTTGTGAAGGTTACCATGGTTTCCGGTGCCACCTACACTTTCCAGCTTGCTGCAGCTACAGCTTTGGCTGCGGGTAAGGTTTACACTGCAAGCATAGCTATATCCGGATCTCACGGTACCACGGAAAGCAACCGCACTGTCCTTGGTACTTTTACCGTTACAGATTGGCAGAATGTTGATTCCGGAAGTCTGACGGAAGATACTGAAAGTTCAGTTGCTGCATCCAAGTGGTGGTATCTGGAGGGTAACATCGATACTGTGGACGGAACTACTGACGGCAACTGGTCGAAGCACATTCCTTTCAAATGTGTTGGCCCAGTTACTTGGCAGGTTGATTTCTATTATGCCGGAACTGCGGATAATGCTACTAATGGTTTCAAGATCCGCTATGCCGCAGATGCTGCCGACTGGTCTGAGTCTTATGGCATGAGCACTGGTAATATTTGGGTTATTAATGTAGATGATGTCAAGGCGGAAGGCGCTGAAGGAGATCCTTATCTAGTGCATGACCTGACATCTGACAATGGTACCAATATTGCCATGTCTGCTCATGGCAAGTTCCGTATCAAGTTCTACACCGATACACATAATTTCCATATTTATAAACTTGACTAATAACTAATTACATTATGAAAAAGATATTATTTGTTCTTTGCGCTGCTGCCGCAACACTGGTAGCTTGCAATAAGGCTGAAGTTGTTACACCGGTTGCAAATGATGATGCAAGGGTAGTGAAGTTTGAGACACAGAATCTCTACTCGTTTGATACCAAGGCTCCAATTGCTGCAGGTTTACATGTAGGTATATATGCAACATCTCCGGCTACTGGTGGTGCAAATGCCGACTATGAGGTAGAAGCGATGCCTGTGGCTGATCCTGTTGCAAGTGGAACTCTTTCTGGCTCTGCCATTAAGTGGGGCCTTACTCAGGTTGGTACGAGTACTACCTCAAAGTTTTTTGCAATGTATCCCTACGAGAATTCTTCGGAAAGAAATTCATTCAACGAATCTACAAGTATCACTTACAGAATTGCCAATGATGGAGACGAGGCTTATGCCAAAGACTTTCTTGTAGATGTTGTTGATGCAGCACCTGGCGACGATGTGGAAAATCCTGCTGCTGTTTCTTTTTCTTTAGAGCATCCTTTTGCTCTTCTTCGTGTTGCGATTACAAATACCTCGGACGATGCAATCCAGAAAGTTGAAATATCTGGTGTAAAGAAGGAAGGAACTCTTGCTTACAATACTGCTGCAATCACCGCTACAGAAACGGCTGCTGTTACTCTTCGTAACATGCCTAAGGAAAGCGAGGTTGGGAACGTTATTACTTTCTACAGTGTAATTGTTCCGCAGACAGCCTCTCCCGTGATTAAAGTTACAACCTGGACAAATGCAACTTCTACATATAATCTTGCCACAAGTCAGGCATTCGTTGCTGGCAACCAATATACTGCAAACATTGCTTATAGTCATACACATGCAGTGGCAACGTCAAATCTGAGTACGACATTGAACTTTAACGTCGAAGATTGGACGGCCAATAACCTTAATAGCGGAAATAACATTGCTAATAATGATGACTATAGTTCTTCCACAACTACATGGCCCATTCTCAAGGGGGTCGGATTTGGCTCTACATGGGAATCTGGAATCAGAATGAAGTGCGTCGCCAATAATTCATACCGTCTGGTAATAACAAAAAGCGGTGATGTAGCATGCAAGGTTTATACGGAGGATGGAACTTGGTATGGTTTCTCATCAAATGAAACAGTAGACGGTTGGACAAAAATCAGCACATCAAAAGATGGAGGAGCAGCTAACCTTACTCTGACGACAGATAATGGTACCTATACAGTGTATTTTTATTCTGATACTGAGGAAGTGTGGATTAAAGCTGGTGATGTAACTCGCTAAAACTATGAAAAAAGTATTAGTAATATCCCTTGCCGCACTTAGCCTTCTGGCATGCCAGAAGAATGCGGCCCCGGTGGCGGAGACTACCGGTAATGCGGTGCGCTTCCGTGCCGAGATTCCTAACACATACGTGCTCAAATCAACTGCCCTGGAGGGCAAGAAGGTGCGTATTGCTGCTGATGCCACACTTGACAATGCAACCGTAGTTGCACTTGTGGAAGGCAATAAACTCACCCCGGAAACAGATATCTTCTGGAAACCGGAACAGACTGCAAAGACCACTTTCGTGGGCCTTTATCAGGATCTTGAGAGCGGTGACGCCCCCGCGGCCCCCACAAACCTCAAGCAGGAATACATTATGGTGAGCGGCGAAGGCGCACATGACTACGCCTATCACTCAACCTACCTTACCGCCACTGCAAAGGACGTTACCCCTAAAACCACTGTGAACCTTGCCTTCAAGCACCCCTTCTCGAAGCTTGGCGTAACCGTGACCAACGACCTCACTGACGGATTTAACGTCAAGAGCGTAGTCCTCAAGGACATCGTGACCAAGGGAACCCTTGACCTTGCCGCCGAGACAGTTGAACTTGGAACCGAGAAACTGCCCGTCCCGGCAGCCCTTGTTGAAGGAAAGTACAGCGCAATCATCCTCCCTCAGACTGCTAAACTTGCAATCTACGTAACCGTTGGCAAGGAAGGTGCCGAAGACCGTGAGTACGCGTTCACCCTCACCGCCGCCAACGCCTTCGCAGCCAACAAAGCCTACAGCGCGAACGTAAAGCTTACCGATGAAACCGTTGTTGGCGAGGCCGTCGGCTTCGCTTTCACCGTGGCCGATTGGGAAGATGCAGGCACCCTTGAAACAGAGGAGCTTGTTGAGACCCACGTCTGGAGCGCAATCGGCTCCTGGGATGAATGGAATGCCGATATTGACCTTACCGAGACCTCTGACGGCGTATGGGAAGGTGATATCGAATATACCGCAGGTGACACGTTCAAACTCCGTCAGGATCACGCCTGGGACAAGAGCGCCGGCCTCAAGAGCGGCTGGTCCTTCTATGGACTTGGCGAATTTGCTGACGGTTATCTTGAAGAAAACAGCAGCGTCAACATCGTCCTCAAGGCCGATGCCGACACCGACGTTGATGACGGCACCTACCACATTGAGTTCCATTCTGCCGACTATCGTTTCATAGTTACCGCAGTTACCCCTGAACCCTAATTAGATTTAAGCAATGAAAAAAGCATTATTTATAGCACTTACCGCTGCATTGGCACTGGCCTCCTGCGCAAAGCAGGAAACTGCCGTTCGCAGCGCACAGCCCGGTGAGGTACGGTTTACAACCAATATCCAGACCTACACCGTAAAGGCCACTGACACCGCATTCGAGAACAACGACAAGGTTGGTATCTTTGCCGGAGCTCCCATTAATAAGAACAACGTGGAAGCCGTTGTGAGCGGTACAAGCCTTCTTCCCGTAACCCCCATCAAGTGGGTTGAGGGAAATAACAGCGTTGTCAAGTTCTTCGCTTACTACCCCTACGATGCAGCCGCAACCGCATCCTACAACTTCGCCGTCCAGAGCAACCAGAGCGCCCTTGACTTCTACAAGAAGAGCGACCTCATGCTGGCAAGCGCATCTTCGGCACCCGTAGAGACCGCAGTGGCTCTGCCCTTCTCGCACGTGCTGTCAAAGGTTGTCATCGGCCTTACCAACAACGTCCCCGAGACCACTGTGACCAAGGTTGAATTCGAAGGCGTGGCCCTCAGCGCAACCGTGAACCTTGAAACCGGCGTCCTCAGCGGCCTTGCAACCGAGCTTGGCACCATCACCGCCAATCCGGTTTCGGCCACGTCCTATCAGCTTATCACCATGCCTCAGACCGCATCCCCGAAGATCCGCGTAACCCTCTCCAACGGCAAGGCATACCTCTATGAACTGGCATCGGCATTCACCTTCAAGGCCGGAAAGAAAGCCACCGCAGCCCTCACGCTTAACCCTCAGCAGGAAGCCGGCTCCGTGGAATTCACCCTGGAAGTGAACGACTGGGACACCGACACCGACGCCCTTGGCTTTGGCGACCCTTCAGTTGAGGATGCCGAAGAAGGCTGGGCCGTCATGGGCCTTGGCGGAGACTGGGAGAACGGTGTAGCCATGACCGAAGACGAGTACCACAACTGGAGCGCCGATATCACCTATGCCGAAGGCGACGAGTTCAAGCTCAAACTTGGTGACACCTGGGTTGGCATGCAGCCTACATGGTCATATTACGGCCTTGGAGACTTCGGAAACGACACCAACTACCTCCAGGAAGGCGACGAAGCCATCAACATCGTCCTTCAGGCAGCAGGTGAGTACCACCTCTTCTTCGCCCCCGACACCAAGTGGTTTGTTGTGACCAAGAAGGGAACCACCCCTGATCCGGAACCCGACCCTGAAACAGCCACCCTTACCCTCAATGTCCTTAACACCATCGGCTGGGAGACCATGAACGTTTACTGCTGGACCGACACCGATCCCTGGCCTTGCTATACCGCTGCATGGCCCGGAGATGCCGCTGCCGCAGAAGACGTGGTTGTAGAAAGCGTAACCTACAAGAGCTTTACAATCACCGGCATTCCCCAGAATGCAACCGACGTGAAGTTCATCCTCAATAACGGCACTGAACAGACCGCAAATCTGGACCTTCCCGCCCTTACATCCGCAAACGTTACCCTCTTTGCAGAGCTCAAGGCCGACAAGACCGTTGAATTCGCCCAGTAATCCGTTCTTCACCCTATGAGAAAATATATTGTAATACTCACAATAGGTATTCTCGCCTTGGGTGTATGCTCTTCGTGCCGAAGGGGCAGGGAGAACCCGGAGGAGGCGATGTTTGCCCTTAGGGAAGATGTGGTGTTCACCGCATCGGCCAGCGGGTACGCATCGTCTACCAAAGCTTCGGATTCGGCCCTTGAAGACGGTGACGAGATAGGAATCTTTGCCCTGGATCCCATTGACGCGCTTAACGTCAAGGGGACCCTGGGGCAGGGGAAAGTGAAAACCGAGGTTCCCGTGAAATGGGGACTGGACCAGAAGGAGATTTCGCGCTTTGCGGCCTACCTGCCCTACATGGCAGCTACGGAAGGCGCCGACCTTTCGTTCAGCGTGAAGGCCGACCAAAGCTCCTACGCGGGCTATTCGGCCTCTGACCTCAGGTACGCCGTGACTGACGCCGTTCCCGGAACGCCGGTGGACTTCCTCTTCCAGCACTCGCTCTCCAAGCTTGTGGTGGTGATGGAATCCCCGGACGTTGAAGTGGAAAGCGTTGTAACCGGCGAACTTGTGACCGGGGTAAAGCTCAACATTGTGGACGGAAACGTGGAGGGAACCGCCCTTAAGGGCACCGTGACCATGGGCAAGGCCGTAGCCGCAAACGGCGGCGAAGGCCACGTGGCCATCCTGGTGCCCCAGAAGGGAGTTTTCCCCCTTACCGTAACCCTCAAGGGCGGCACCACCATAAACGCCGTCATGCCATCCACCGTAACCCTCATGCCCGGCATGGCCTACAAGGCAGTTGTGGGCCTTACCGGCACATTCAAGCTTACGGTTACGGACTGGGCCGACGACGGGGAAATGCCTTATATTAATAAAGGAGCATAGCGTATGAAAGCACGTATACTGACACTCATCATAGCGGCTTTCGTAGGTATTGGATCCTTGGGGGCCCAGAACCGATGGGCCCTCAAGACCAACCTCCTTCACGATGCCACCGCTTCCGTGAACCTTGCCCTTGAATACGGTTTTTCCCCTCACTGGAGTGCCGAAGTCTCTGCAAGCGTGAACATGTGGGACCTGCCGGACCAGCTCAGGCTGAAGCATGCCATAGTGCAGCCTGAGCTCCGGTACTGGCTCTGCGACCGATTCGGCGGCTGGTTCTTTGACGCCCATGTCATTGGAGGCTACACCCCCGGCGTGGGCGGGTTCTGGGATTTCAGCCAGTACTACCACAAGTTCCCCAACCTCAAGACCTTCCTCCTCAAGGACGCCATAATGCTTGGCATGGGCGGCGGTGTGGGCTACGACGTAGTCCTCTCCCGCCACTGGAACCTTGAGTTCGAGCTTGGGCTCGGGTACATGTACGTACGCGGAGACGAGTTCTGGAACGACACCCTTGTCCTGAAGGCTTCCGAATTCGACTATCTGGGCCCTACAAGGCTAGGTTTAACCATCTCTTATATCTTCTAGGCCATGAAAAAGACATTAAGCACAATAGCACTTCTTCTTGCTCTTATTTCTTCGGCCCGGGGACAGGAGTTCTCCAACCTTGTAGCGGTGTCGGACGTCAGGTTCCAGCTTGAGGGAGAGAACCTCCTCATGGATATGGACCTTGACTTCACCGGTATCAAGCCGGAGGCCGAAGAGAGGCAGGACTACTATCTCACCGTCTATTCCGGGGAGAACTACGTGACCATGCCAGTAGCCAGCCTTCTTGGCAGATCGTGGTACTACCACTACGCCAGGGAGCGCAGGACTTCCACCCCTTTCGAGCCCGAAGAGCACACCTGGTACTGGAAAAAGGCGCCTTCGCCCTATCACTATTCGGCCGTAATCCCTTACCGCGAATGGATGGGGGAGGGCAAGATCCGTATAGACGCCTCCGTTGGCGGCTGCTGCGGAAAACCAGGCCGCGAAGTCCAGGGCGCACCCGTCATGAGCGCCGTGCTTCCCATTGTGGAGCCGGAGCCCGTGAAGCCGGTCTACAGGCCGGAATTCATCTACGTTCTCCCGCCTGCCGAAACCACCGTGAAGCAGAGGGATATCTCCGGTGAAGCCTACGTGGTGTTCGCTTCCGGGAAAACCGCCGTGGACCCCGCCTACAGGGACAACGCCGCGGAGCTTGAGAAGATAAAGGCCACCATAGACTCCGTGAGGGCCGACGCCGACGTCACCATCACCGAGGTCCTCCTGCGGGGCTACTCCTCTCCGGACGGAAAATACTCTGCCAACGAGCGCCTCTCCCTTGCCCGCACCAAGGCCATCAAGGACTACGTAAGTTCCCTCGATTCCCTTTCAGAGAGCGTTTTCAAGGCCGAATCCGTCCCTGAGAACTGGGACGGGCTGAGGGCTGCCGTTGAAGGGGGGGAACTTTCGGCAAAGGAGAAGATCCTGGAGCTTATTGACTCCGACCTTGCCCCTGACCGCAAGGAAGCCCGCCTGAAGGCTAATTTCCCCAAGCAGTGGGCCGCCTTGGTGAAGGAAGTGTTCCCGCTTCTCAGAAGGACCGACTACCGCGTGAGCTACACCGTGAGAAGCTACACCACCACGGAGGATGCCCGCCGCATTCTCCGGACTGCACCAGACAAACTGTCAATCACCGAATTCTTCCTTGCTGCGCAGGGCTACGAAATGGGCACCTACGAGTTTGACGAGGTATTCAAGATTGCCGCCAGGATTTACCCGGACAACGAGGTTGTGAACATAAACGCCGCCAATGCCGCAATGAGCCTTGGAAGCCTCTCCGCCGCTGAAGGATATCTTCAGAGGTCGGGGGACAGCCCCGTAGCCCGCTACACCAAGGGCGTTCTTTGCGCCCTCCAGGAAGACTGGGAAGGTGCGGTCATGTTCTTTACTTCGGCAAAGGCTTCCGGCGTATCCGAGGCCGATGCTGCGCTGACTGTTGCGAAAGAGCTTCTGGAATTTGGTAAATAGCGCATTTTTGCGTAATTTTACACGTATTTCAGAAGCTAACCACAACAGTAATGGATTCGGTAAAAATTATCGAAATAAAGAAAAGCGTCTTTGAGGACAACAACCTTGATGCAGATTCCCTGCGCAAGGAGTTGAGGCTCAAGGGCGTTTTTCTGTTAAACCTCATGTCGTCGCCCGGAAGCGGCAAAACCACCACCCTCATCCGCACCATAAATCTCCTGAAGGACAAGCTCCGCATTGCCGTCATGGAGGCCGATATCGACTCCGACGTAGATGCAGTGAAGATAAAGGAAGCCACCGGCATTCCTTCCATTCAGCTTCACACCGGCGGCATGTGCCACCTGGACGCCGAAATGACCCGCCAGGGCCTTGATAACGTAGACCTTGAGGGCCTGGACCTTGTGATCCTGGAGAATGTGGGTAACCTTGTGTGCCCCGCGGAGTTCGATACCGGCAGTTCCTGCAACGCCATGATCCTCTCCGTTCCGGAAGGCCACGACAAACCCCTCAAGTACCCGCTCATGTTCTCCATCTGCGACGTAGTCGTGGTGAACAAGATGGACGTCCAGCCTTACTTCGACTTCGATCTTGAGAAGTGCACGGAGTACGTCCACATGAGAAACCCCAAAGCCCGCATCATTCCCATTTCGGCCAAAACCGGGGAAGGCGTGGAAGAATTCGCCGCCTGGCTCCTTGATGCCGTCAAATCCTGGAAAAATCAATAATAAAATCTATACTTTCTATGCCTGAGATGTCAAAAAAGTTTGTCCCCAAGCATTTTGGAGACAAAAATCCCAATCCCAAGCTCATCAAATTCGTGCGACACGTCACGGACCGCATTCCCGGCAAAATCAAGATGACAACTGAAGCCCCGGAGTACTGGGGCCTTGCCTGCATCTTCGAGGATGAGATGGATCCCATAACCCGTGAAGCCTCCCTGGACCTCCTTCTGGACATGCTTCCCGCAAATCCGTTCAAGGTTCGCAAGCACTGGACCCGCACCCAGCTGCATGAGATGAATGCCCAAAAGCATTACGCTTCGTCAGAGGCGGATTTCGACGCCCTCCTTGACAAGCTCTCTTACTTCGGCATGCTGGAGTACGACTACGGAGACCACTACAAGAACGGTCAGGGCCCGGATCCCGGCACCACCTTCAACCGCGAAGACCGCATTTACTGGGTTCCCATGTTCGTTCCCGGCAGCGCAGAATACACCAACATGAACGTGGAGCTGATGGACAAGCACCCGGAGCTTGCCATGTTCTTTGAGCGCATGACCTTCCTCCCTCTGGAGAAGATCACCCCCATGGTGCCCATGGGCGGCTCGGGCATCGGCATGCATGTTATTCCCGTGGAAAAGGCTATTTCCATGGAAAACCAGTCCATTGACATAGAGCACATCTCATACTGGCTCAAGAAGTATGAAGGCCACCTTGGCGTGGGCATCTGCTCCTGCCGTTATGGCCGAAAGAAACTGGACGAAGGCTGCGCAGACGACTACCGTGACTGGTGTATCGGCGTTGGCGACATGGCCGATTACCTCCGTGAAACCGGCCGCGGCCACGACATCACCTACGATGAGGCCATGGCTATCCTCAAGAAGGCCGAAGACCACGGATTCGTGCATCAGGTGACTAACATCGACGGCGACGGAAAGATCTTTGCCATCTGCAACTGTAACGTCAAGATCTGTAACGCCCTCAGGACTTCCCAGCTCTTCAACACCCCTAACATGAGCCGTAGCGCCTATGTGGCGGAGGTGGAGAAGGAAAAGTGCGTTGCCTGCGGCCGCTGCGTGGAGTATTGCCCCGCCGGCGCCGTGAAGCTAGGCCAGAAACTTTGCACCCACAGCGGTCCCATCAAGTATCCTAAGCACGAGCTTCCGGATGCCGCCAAGTGGGGAGAGCACAAGTGGACTGAGGACTACCGCGACAAGAACCGCATCAACTGCTACGAAACCGGTACCTCCCCCTGTAAGACAGCCTGCCCCGCCCACATTGCGGTTCAGGGCTATCTCAAGAAGGCCGCCGAAGGCAAGTTCACGGAGGCCCTTGAGCTCATCAAGCGTGAAAACCCGTTCCCGGCAGTCTGCGGCCGCGTTTGCAACCGCCGCTGCGAGGACGCCTGCACCCGCGGAACCATTGACCAGCCCATCGCTATAGATGCCGTCAAGAAGTTCATCGCAGAGCAGGACCTCAATGCCGAAACCCGCTTTGTGCCGGAAGTGAATATCTGCTCCAATGTCCAGGACCGCTGGGAGGAGAAGATAGCCATCATCGGCGGCGGCCCCGCCGGCATGAGCTGCGCAAACTACCTTGCCACAATGGGTTACAAGCCCACCGTGTTTGAAAAGAACGAAGAACCCGGCGGTATGCTCCGCTACGGCATTCCTTCCTACAAGCTTTCCAAGGACGTCCTCAAGGCCGAAATCGACATCATGAAGGAGATCGGCGTAGAGGTCCGTACCGGTGTGGAAGTTGGCAAGGACGTCACCATCGCCCAGCTCCGCGCGGAAGGTTACAAGGCATTCTATGTTGCTATCGGCTGCCAGGGCGGCCGTCTCCCCGGAGTTCCCGGAGAAACCCTCCCCGGCACCACTACCGCCATTGACTTCCTCCACGAAGCCAACTGCGGCGCCAAGAAGGTCTCCGGCAAGGTGGTCGTGGTTGGCGGCGGCAACGTTGCCATAGATGCAGCCCGCGTTGCAATGCGCAGCGGCGCCTCTGAGGTAACCATGCTTTCCCTCGAGACCGAGGACATTATGCCCGCATCCCTTGAGGAGCGCACGGAAGCCCGCGAGGACGGTGTGGTCATCAATCCCGGCTGGGGTCCTAAGGAAGTGCTTGGCACTGACAAGGTTACCGGCATCGTGTTCAAGAAGTGCACCTCCGTATTCAACGCAGAGCACAAGTTCGCTCCTGAGTACGACGAGAACGAGCTCATCACCCTGGACGCCGACATGGTCATCTTCGCTATCGGCCAAACCGTTATCCTGAAGGACCTCCTGAAGGACACCAAGGTTGAATTCTTCCGCGGAGTATATCCCGTGGCCGACAAACTCACTTACCAGACCGCAGAACCCGACATCTTTGTTGGCGGAGACTGCTTCACCGGTCCTAAGTTTGCCATCGACGCCATTGCCGCCGGTAAGGAAGCAGCAGAGTCCCTGCACCGCTTTGTGCAGCACGGCCACATGACCATCGGCCGCAACCGCAGGGATTTCATAGAGCTCAACAAGCAGGATATCGTGGTGGAAAGCTACGACAATTCTTCCCGTCAGGCCCCCGAGGACATGAGGCCCGCCAACAAGTTTGCCGAATATCACGGCACCCTTACCGCTGAGCAGGTGAAGAAGGAAACCGCCCGCTGCCTTGGCTGCGGCGCCTCCGTGGTAGACGAGAACAAGTGTATCGGCTGCGGCGTCTGCACCACTAAGTGCGGCTTCGACGCCATCCACCTCCACCGTGTACACCCCGAAGCCTCAATCATGCGCACCTCCGAAGACAAGTTCGGCGGTATTCTCCCTTACATGATCAAACGCACCGGAAAGATCCTGTTTTCCAAAAAGTAGTTTAGCCTCCGCGGAATAAAACTTTTTCTCCCCAAAAAGGTCGAAAAAGTTTTTTCCGCTTCGGCTCGATACTTTTTGTCATTTCGACCGAGCGAAGCGAGTGGAGAAATCTCATATGCACGAACTAGGAATTGTTTTCTACATAATCAGGGACGTCAAGAAGGCGGCCCTGGAGAATGCCGTGGATAAGATTTCGGCGGTTGTGATGAATATAGGGGAGGTGAGTACCATCATTCCCGATTATCTTCAGGACTGCTGGAGATGGGCCGCGGACAAGGAGGACATCCTGAGGGGGGCGGAACTTAAATGCAATATAATTCCCGCGGTGACTTACTGCGAAGACTGCGGGATGGAGTTCGAGACCGTCCGTTTTGGGAAAAAATGCCCTCACTGCGGCAGCGAGAGTACCTATCTTCTTCGCGGCAATGAAGTGGAAATAAAAGAGATTGAAGTTCCAAATCAATAACCAAAATTTTTTAACTTAAACCTTTAATTATGTTTTTTCAAGTTTACGGAGAGCATGCCCTTTCTCAGTGGGGAATGCTGATTGTGGTCCTTCTGGGCCTCATCCTCTTCAACGAGTTTGCCCGTAGGACAAAACTTGGCGGTATCATCACCTTCCTGGCCATTCCTCTGGCCCTCACAGCCTACTTCGTGGCTATCTGGGTTGGTGTGAAGACCGGAGCACAGTGGGCACTTGAGAACCAGACTCACGTCTACATGCAGGGCTGGTTCCACTATGCCAAACTGTATGCTGCAACGGCCGGCTGTATCGGCTTCATGATGATCAAGTACAAATGGGGTATCGGTGCAAAGCACTGGTTCAAGCCCTTCCCGTTCATCATCGTTGCAATCAACATCCTCATTGCCTGTGTCTCCGACTTCGAGAGCGCTGTAATGGGCTGGAACAAGTGGTGGCTCACCTCCGAAGGTGTTTGGCAGTATGGCGGCTGGCACAATGTCATGAACGGTGTCGCTGGTCTTCTGAACATCTTCTGCATGACCGCATGGTGGAACGTGTATCCTTCCAAGGACAAGAAGGACATGATCTGGGCCGACATGACCTGGGTTTACATCCTTGTCTATGACATCTGGAACTTTGCATACACCTACAACTGCCTGCCTACACACAGCTGGTACTGCGGTATTGCACTTCTTCTTGCTCCCACCATCGCCGCTCTCCTTTGGAACCGTGGCGGCTGGATCCAGAACCGTGCCAACACCCTTGCTATCTGGTGCATGTTTGCACAGGTGTTCCCTCTGTTCCAGGAGACCTTCAAGAACGGTCAGCAGTGGTTCAGCTGGGCAACCCTTCCCGTGCTCTATCCCCAGGGAACTGCAACCATCGAGCAGCTTTATGCCGCTGCAGGCGGTGAGGCCGCAGTTGTGGGCACTACCGTAGATCCTTCAGTTGTGGCTGCAAATCCTACAATGATGATTGTGATCAGCGCCCTTGCACTCATCACCAACGCTGTTGCACTCGGCTACATCTTTGTACAGTCCAAGAAGCGTCACATCAATCCTTACAAGGAAGACGTGTTTGTGGACCAGAAGTACTACAAGGATGCAATGGCCCGTGCCGTTGTGGACTAATTGCCGTATGACCACGCATGTTTGGGCGTGGAGCTAATCGGCTGATTAGCATCTATTTAAAAGAAAACGTCTACCTGAAATCAGGTAGACGTTTTTGTGTAAGTTGCTCATGCTCAGTGTTTTACCTCCACGGGCGGAAGCTTCTTTATTTTACGTACGGGGTCGCAGGTGAGGCCTATTCCAAGCTTGTTGAAGGTTTTGCGGTCTACCTCTGAAAGCATCACCGTGGAATGGACCTGGGCGCCCTTGAGGGCCGGGAGCTGGTCCAGGGCCAGTTTGCAGTTTTCGTCTATGAGGCTCATCATGGAGATTGCTACCAGAACTTCGTCGGTGTGAAGGCGGGGATTGTGGCCATGCAGGTACGTTACCTTGGTTTTCTGGATAGGGGCAATCATCTGCTGGGGGATGAGTTTCACGTTGTGCGCAATGCCAGCAAGATGCTTTATGGCGTTGAGAAGCAGTGCGCTGCAGGGGCCAAGAAGCGGGGACGTTTCTCCGGTGAGGATGGTTCCGTCTTCAAGTTCAATTGCAGCAGTTGCAACTCCGGCTTTTTCCAGGCGCTCTTTTGCCGCCAGGGTGGTTTTACGGTCTGCGGTAGTAATCCTGGCCTTTTTCATTACAAGGGCGTTCTTGTTAACTTCGGCCTCAGTGGCTTTGCCGTCTGCGAAGTTGCAAAGGGCTGTGTAGTAACGCCTTATGATTTCCTGCTTGGAGGCTTCCTGGCATACGTCGTCGTCACTTATGCAGTAGCCTATCATGTTCACGCCCATGTCTGTGGGAGACTTGTAGGGGGATTCTCCGTAGATGTCCTCGAAGAGTGTGTTCATAACTGGGAATATCTCTATGTCCCTGTTGTAGTTGACGGCGGTTTCACCGTAGGCTTCCAGGTGGAAGGGGTCTATCATGTTTACGTCGTCAAGGTCTGCGGTGGCGCTTTCGTAGGCCATGTTTACAGGGTGGCTCAGAGGGAGGTTCCAAACGGGGAAGGTCTCGAACTTGGCGTAACCGGCCTTTATCCCGCGCTTGTTCTCCTGATACAGCTGGCTAAGGCACACTGCCATCTTGCCGCTTCCGGGGCCGGGGGCTGTAACAACAACAAGGGGCTTTGAGGTTACCACATAGTCGTTTTTGCCGAATCCTTCATCTGAGTCAATGAGGGAAACGTTGTTGGGATAGCCTTCAATTGTGTGGTGGAAATACACCGTAATGCCCATGTTCTCAAGGCGCTTGCGGTAGGCTTCGGCACTGGCCTGACCGTTGAAATGGGTTATGACAACGCTGTTTACGGCAAGTTCACGGGCCAGGAATTCGTCCCTGAGGCGCAGGACATCCATATCGTAGGTGATCCCGAGGTCTGTGCGGACCTTGTTTTTCTCAATGTCCACTGCGCTGATAACAATCACAATCTCAAGGTCTTCCTTGAGCTGCATGAGCATCTGGAGCTTGGAGTCAGGTTCAAAGCCGGGAAGGACGCGGCTGGCGTGGTAGTCGTCGAAGAGCTTGCCGCCGAACTCCATGTACAGTTTGTCCCCAAAGCGCTGGATGCGCTCCTTGATGTGCTCGGATTGGATTTTAAGGTATTTGCTGTTGTCGAACCCGTATTTCATAATGCCGATTGCTTTTTTCAATACGGGGTGCAAAATTAACTCTTTTGGCCGAAATCCGCAAAAAAAATTGTTTTTCTGTGGCATTGAGAATAAATTTGTATCATGATTTCGTTTACCTCAGATTATACGGAAGGCGCACATCCGGAAATACTTAAGCGCCTGCAGGATACAAACTTTTGTCAAGAGCCCGGTTACGGGGAAGATTCTTTCAGCGAAGACGCCAGAAGGCTTATCCGTGAAGCCCTGGGCCGCCCGGAAGCCAGCGTCTTTTTTCTGGTGGGTGGCACTCAGACAAATTCTACGGTGATAGATGCCGTCATTCCCCATTACGGTGCCGTGATTGCCGCAGAAACAGGGCACATTGCCGTTCATGAGTCCGGAGCCGTGGAACTTAGCGGCCACAAGGTTATAACTCTTCCTTCCCATGAGGGAAAAATGGCCGCCAAGGACCTTCAGGACTATCTTGAGACTTTCTACGGAGATGCAGCCTGGCCTCATATGGCTCACCCGGATATGGTGTACATCTCATTCCCCACGGAATACGGAACCATTTATTCCAAGGCCGAACTTGAAGCCATCAGGAAGGTGTGCAAGGAGTACAAACTGAAACTCTTCATAGACGGAGCGCGCCTTGGATACGGCCTTGAGAGTCCTTCGGCCGATGTTACTCTTAAGGATATTGCCGATCTTTGCGATGTCTTCTACATTGGCGGAACCAAGGTTGGAGCCCTTTGCGGAGAAGCAGTGGTTTTCCCCGCCGGAGATGCTCCTGAGCACTTTTTCACCATTGTGAAGCAGCACGGGGCCCTTCTTGCCAAGGGAAGGCTCCTGGGCCTTCAGTTCCAGGCTCTTTTTACTGGCGGACTGTACTTTGAGATAAGCCGTCATGCAATTGAGATGGCCGCGCTCCTTAAAGAGGTGTTCCAGCGCCGCGGCATTCCGTTTTACATTGATTCTCCAACCAACCAGCAGTTCCCCATTCTTACAAAGGAGCAGATGGATGCGCTGGATGGGAAAGTGCTGTATGAGATATGGGGTAAACTTCCGGACGGCCGGTTCATTACCCGTTTTTGCACCAGCTGGTGCACGGCTCCCCGTCAGATAGAGGAGCTTGACTCCCTGCTTTAAACCATGAAAGATTTTTTACAATCACTTCTTAACGTAGTATGCGAGATGGCCCCGTACCTTCTGCTGGGTTTTCTCATTGCAGGCATACTTCATGTATTTGTCCCTAAAGGCTTCTATAACAAATATTTGTCAAAGAACAACCGTTGGGCGGTTCTGTGGGCTGCGCTTCTTGGCATCCCGCTGCCGCTTTGCTCCTGCGGGGTAATCCCCACGGCGGTTGGCCTTAGGAGGGAAAAGGCGTCAAAAGGCGCGGTGGCATCTTTCCTCATTGCTACTCCACAAACCGGAATAGATTCCATCCTGGCCACGTTCTCCCTTATGGGGCTTGGCTTTGCCATTATCCGTCCCGTTGCGGCGCTTGTAACCGGCGTTTGCGGCGGGCTGCTTGTAAACAGGTTTGTCCCGGAGGATGATGATGCCGATGTTTCGGCCTCCGGTTCCTGCGAGGTTGAAAGCGGAAACCGCATCTGGAGGGTCCTTAGGTACGCATACTACCAGATGATTCAGGACATCGGCGGGCGCCTGGTTATAGGCCTTGTGGTTGCCGCGCTCATCCAGGTGGCGGTGCCGGACGAGTTTTTCCTGAGCTTCGGCTCCGAGCCCCTTCTCCAGATGCTTGTGATCCTGGTTGTGGCAGTTCCCATGTACATTTGCTCCACGGGCAGCATTCCCGTTGCCGCAGCCCTTATCATGAAGGGCCTCTCTCCGGGAGCGGCGCTTGTGATGCTTATGGCGGGGCCTGCCGTGAACCTTGCATCTATCCTTGTGATAAGAAAGTCCATGGGGCGGCGTTTCACCTGGATTTACCTTCTTACGATAGTCGTGTTCTCTGTCCTCTTCGGCCTTCTTGTAAATGCCGTCGGCCTTGAGGTGCCCATTAACATGACTCATTCGGCCCATATGCACGGAGTGGCGGGGCCGAGCGTTTTCAAACTTGTCTGCGCAATCATATTAACCTTACTTATAACTTTTGCACTTGCTATGAATCTTTTTGAGAGATTTTCAAAAAAAACTGTAGACCCCAATACCACCGTATACACTGTTGAAGGGATGCACTGCAGCCACTGCGAAGCCGCCGTCGTACGCGCCGTGGAAGAGATTCCCGGGGTAGAGGAGGCTAAGGCAAGCGCCGGTCGCAAGACCCTTACCATTAAGGGTCCCGCAAAGGCGGAAGACATTAGAGCCGCAGTTGAAAAAGCCGGATACACATTTAAGGGATAGCTCTCTATTCCGGTAAATCCGACTGTTTCAGGAATCCGGCACGGAGGGTTCTTGTAGAGCCGGTGTCGAATTCCACCTCAAAGCTGGTGTAATCCTTGTTGGCCCCCACAATCCGGCCTTCCCCGAAGACGGGGTGGGTGACGGTGTCTCCAAGATGGAAAGGGGAGCTGTTGTAGTCGGCGCGCTCATCCTCGAAATCCTCGTCCAGCACATGTGAGAGGTTCTTTGTCCCTTTCCAGAGTTCGGGGGACACCACGCCTTCAGTCACCAGCAGGTCCCGTTTTATTTCGGCAAGGAAACGGGAAGGGTACTTGTTTGTCTTTGATGAGATGTTGAAGCCCTCGGATTCCGTGAGGAAAAGCGCCTGCTGAGCCCTTGTGACGGCAACATACATGAGTCTCCGCTCCTCTTCCTCGCCTTCTGTTTTGCCCTCGCGGATTGTGCGCATGTTGGGGAAGATGCCCTCGCTTAGGCCGAAGATAAACACGTAGGGGAACTCCAGGCCCTTTGCCTGATGGATGGTCATGAGTTTAATGGTAGGGGTGTCCTTGCGGTGGTCCTCATTGGTGTAGAGGGCTATGTCCTGAAGGTAGTCGGCCAGGGTGCTTTCCTCAGGGGTACGGACGCTTTCGTAGAAGCGGATGGAGCTGAGGAGCTCGTCAAGGTTCTCAAGTCTGTCTTCGTCCTGGTCTTCGCGGATCATCTGCTTGTAGCCGGAGCGGTCCAGGAGGCGGTTCAGAAGGTCACTGACCCTGTGCTCCCTGGCGTACTGCTTTGCATCTTCAATAAGGCCGATGAACCCCGCCGCCTTGACGTCACCCTGTATCTGGAGGGCGCTGTAAAGGGAGATGCCCCTGGATTCTGAGAGGGCTCTGACGGAGTCAAGGAATTTTCGGCCTAGTTTCCTTGAGGGAACGTTGATGATGCGCTCGAAGGAGAGGTCGTCGTCCTGGTTGTTCACAAGGTGCAGATAGGCAAGCGCATCCTTTATTTCCTTCCTCTCAAAAAAGCGCGTGCCTCCCCAAATGGCATATTCCAGGTGGGCATTAAGGAGTTCTTGCTCCAGGGCCCGGGATTGGTAGCTACTGCGGTACAGGATGGCAATCTCATTGGGCCTGGCCCCGCTAGAAAGGAGGGTTTTTATCTGGGAAACAATCCATTCCGTTTCCTCTTTCTCGCTTTTGCCGTGGAAGTGGATTACGGCCCTGCCTTCCGGCTTCCGAGTGAAGAGGTCTTTGGGAATGCGGTTTTTGTTGTTGGATATCACGCAGTTGGCAATGTCAAGGATGCGCGGGGTGGAGCGGTAGTTTTCGTCCAGGATGATAGTCTTGTCGGCGGCAAAATGTACAAAGAGATCCGGGCGTGCGCCCCTCCACTGGTAAATGGCCTGGTCGGGGTCTCCCACCACAAAGAGGTTGCGGTGCTTGGCGCTGAGGCGCTCCAGAAGGTCCCAGTCGTCAAGGTTGCAGTCCTGGGCTTCGTCCACCATTATGTAATTGAGGGCGTTCTGCCAGTGCTCACAGGCATCCGGGAAGTGGTCCAGGATGTACTTTGTGACATTCATGAGGTCGTCGAAGTCCAGCGCATAGTGCTTCATCTGGCGGCTCACGTAGCCGCAGAGGCGGGAGGTTCGGCGCATTTCGTCGGAGATCTTTGAGCCCGGCAGCATATAGGTCTGGATATAGCCGTTAAGGGCTTTTTCGGCCCCTATGGCCTCCAGGAACTGTTTCACGGTCTTTTCCGTGCGCTTGATGCCCATCTCGTCCATGGTCTGCTTGGCTATGGCCTTGGAGTCTTCCTCGTCCAGAACGGTGAAGCTTTTTGGAAAGCCAAGGCGGTATATTTCCTGCCGAAGGAACTTGACGCAGAAACCGTGCAAGGTGCAGACGAAGTCGTTGTAGTCTCCGCTTTGGACCATGGCGGAGATACGGCTGCGCATCTCTGCGGCCGCCTTGTTGGTGAAGGTGAGGCACAGGATGTTGGCGGGGTCTATGCCCAGCACGTTTACTATGTAGGCGTAGCGGTGGGTGAGTGCCTTGGTCTTGCCGGTCCCGGCTCCCGCAACCACGCGGATTCGGCCCTCTGTGGCCTCTACGGCCTCCCTCTGGCGGGTGTTCAGTCCTTGGAAGATATCGTTCATGTTACGCTTTTGGTTATACGAAAACCTGAGGATTATATCATGCCCATAAGAATGGTCCACACAAGGAAACGGAGTGTTCTGCCAACCAGAAAGAGAAGGGAGGTAAGCCAGGGATTGGTCTTGTAGAAACCAAGAGCGATGGAGAAGACGTCTCCCACAAATGGGAACCAACTCACCAGGGCCAGCCAGATGCCGTATTTGTCAAAATAGCCTTTCTGCTTTTCCAGTTTTTCTCGGTTAACTTTGAAGAGTTTCTCTATCCAATCCCATCGGCCAATCCATCCCAGGCCGAAAGTGGTGAGGTTGCCAAGCCAGTTTCCCGCCACTGCCACAGCCAGGCAAGCCCAAGGGTTGGATGTCATTTGGAGCATAGTGATATACAGGACATCGGCACTGAAGGGGACAACCGTGGCGGACAGAAAAGTCCCGATGAACAGGCCCCACAGGCCCCAGGCACCCAGATCCGGCAGGCGCTCCAAAAGGTCTGTTATGACTATGTCAAAATACATGGGGGCCGATTGTTCTCCACTAATTTCTCAATAGGAACGGGATAATGCCTGAGGGTCTGTGTCTTTGGGAAGGTTGGCGATATCCACAAGGCCGCGGCAGCCAAGGAACGCGTGTTTTTCCACTTTCTTCAGTTTCTTTGGAAGGACAACCTTCCTCAGGCTTATGCAGCCCGAAAAAAGGTAGGAGGGAACGGTGTCTTCCTTTGTGCCGTGCTTTATGAGAACAGTGCCTTCCTGGAGGTCCAGGTTGTACATCTTGGTAAGGCCCAGCCTCTCCATTTCGGCCCAGTCTTTCTTGGAGATTCCCGTGAGGCGGAAGTGATAGTCAAACGGAGGAGCGTTCAGGGGCGTTACGGTGCCTTTTATTTCCTCGATGGGGGCTTTTGTGTGGAAGGGGCCCGTGGCAACAATCTTTGCTTCCGATAGGTCCAGTTCCGTGAGGGCGCCGAATTCGTTGGTGTAGTCCGAGGGCAGGGTTATTGCTCCCGCCATTTTCCTTATGAGGTCGAAGTCGGTTCCGTTTATCTGCCCTTTGACAGTGAGCTTTCTGATGAGGTGTCTCTTGTTTTTGGGCAGTTTCTTTTCAAGGGTTCCGGCCTTGGAGAGCTTGACGGAGATTTCCTCGTATTTGTTCTGGGTGTCTGGCTCGATGCCTACCAGGGCATCTGTGAAGGGGAGTTGCCAACCGTCTTTTTCCGGGAGGATGAGCATGCGGAACCAGCCGTTGCCAAAGCCCCTCCAGCCAAAGTCAAAGTGGAGGAAGTCCGCCAGGAGACCATCGGCCACATAAAGATGATGACCGCCGGCAAGGATGACGGGACGTTTTGCCGAAATGTCATTCTGGACCATTTGCAGCATGGTGGTTTCCTTTATGTCCTGATTGAGGATCTTGCACCTGGGGCTGTAGGACCAGGCGTCAAAGAGGGCGGCCTTGTACTGGGAGATGAGGGTGAGGGAATATCCAACGCCAAGTTTTGTTCCAAGAGACATGGCGCAGTCCAGAAGCAGAACTTCAGGTTTAAGGTTGTTCCAGTCTATGGGATAATCACTTAGGTTGTAAGTGTAAGGGTTTCCGGACATGGTTTCTCCGGAGTATATTCCTTTAGGCTGAGCGGGAGATTTGTAGTAGGTGAGGACCTGGCCCAGGGCTATGGGACCGCACCCAACTACGCTGTACCATTCGTTTTTCCCTTTGCCGTCCTTTGGGAAAAGGCTGTTGAAGGGGAGGTGCTGGCCGTAGTTGATATCGGCGCAAAGGGGGCCGATTTCCTTTTTGCCCATGGGAGTCATGGGGCTTTGACCGGTTTCCTCCATTGCCGTGAGGGCGGATTCGTATAGCTTTATGAGCCCAAGGAAGAAGCCGTCTTGTTCGGCCTGGTCTTCCTCATTGGGGCTTTTAACCCATATTTCGTTTCCTGTGCCGAAAGCCAGGATGCTATTGCCGCCCAGGGCGTTTTTGTAGCGGCTGGCGGCCGTAAGGACAAAGGCCGAATCCTCCGGAGCCGCAAAGTAGACGCACTGGGGGCTGCGGTAAACTACCGTGACATTTTGGGCCTCAACGCCCTTGGTTTTTAGGAAAGAGTCGGCTTCGGCCCATTCTGGAGGGAGTGCCGCTGCTGCGTTCAGTGAAGTGGTCGCAAGGACTATTAGTGTGGTAAAAATCTTAGTGAAGTGGTTCATGTAACAAAGGTACGAAAAATAATGTTTCCTGCTACAATGAACAGTATTGCCTGCAAGATTTATCAGGGCGATTATACCTTTACTGGAAGAAGATAGAATCATAGCGTATTCTTTGTCTCACAATATTTCTTATTATTTGTGATAAAATAATCTAAAATTGATTATCTTTGCAACAAAAGTAAGAAAATGAGTATTCGTGAATGGGTACATAATCGCGAAATTGACGGTCGTCCATCATTTTCATATGCTGACGTGAAAGATGCATTTCCTTCTTTCACGCAACAGCATATTCTTAATGACCTATATCGTCTTCGCAAAAGCGGAGCCATTGCCCAGCCCTACAAGGGATATTATGTTGTAATACCGCCTCATTATGCGGCAAAGGGGAAGGTCCCTCCTGTGTATTATATTGACCAACTAATGAGATATCTTAGTCGGCCATACTATATTTGTTTGCTCAGTGCAGCTGAGCTGCTCGGTGCGGCGCACCAACGGCCACAGCAATTTTCAATAATGACTGTGCTCCCTGAAGTGAGAATGCAAAGACAAACGAGCTTAGATTGGAATTATCGATCCTCCATCCCATGCGGCTTTCTAAAGGAAAGAAATTCTGAGACAGGCACTGTTCTCATATCAAGTCCAGAACTTACGGCTTTTGATCTGGTTCAATATGAACATCACATAGGTGGCCTTTCAAGAGCAGCGACTGTGATTGAAGAACTATCTGAACAGACGGTTTGGAGGGGTTCAGCAGAGAGCGGACTCCTGTCTCTCCCTACTGTGGCGACCGTTCAACGGCTCGGCTACATTATGGAGAATGTCCTGATGAATCAATCGCAGGCTAATGATCTTTACCATGAATTGAAGATAGTTTCTCCCAAGCTTAACCGGTTCAGGCTCTCAACCCGCAAGAACGTTGACGGCGCAATCCTGGATAAGCGCTGGAATATTATTGTCAATACCGAAATAGAGATAGACGACCTATGATCCCACGATCAGCTATTACACATTGGAACAAGCAGGTTCCTTGGGAAGATATCGCGAATGTTGAACAAGATCTCATTATAACGCGAGCACTGACAGACATTTTCTCTGATGATTTCCTTGCCTCAGAGCTTGCTTTCAGGGGAGGAACTGCCCTTCATAAACTCTATCTTTCCCCTCAGCCCAGGTATTCTGAGGATATCGACCTTGTCCAAATCAATTCCGGCCCCATCAAACCTATCCTTTTTCGGCTTGGTGAGGTCCTCAGTTACCTTCCTGACAAAGTAATAAAGCCCAAGCGCTTTAACAATACCATGCTCTTCCGGATTCAATCAGAAGTCCCTCCTGTTGTTCAGATTCGTCTCAAGGTTGAGATTAATTGCTATGAGCATTTCAATGAATTGGGCTTGGTTAAGGTTCCATTCTCTTATGAGAGCCTCTGGGCTTCTGGTTCATGCAATCTTACCACATATAAACTAGAAGAACTGCTTGGAACAAAGATGCGCGCACTTTATCAACGCAAGAAAGGTCGCGATCTTTTCGACCTTGCGTATGCACTTCAGAATGCTGAAGTGAATCCGGAAGATATTGTCCGGTGCTATAAACGTTATATCGGTTTCGTGGTGGAGACCCCTCCGACATATAAGCAGTTTGTAGCCAATATGGAGGAGAAGATGATGGATCCAGATTTTATTGGAGATACAGAAAAACTGCTTCGCCCCGGAGTATCATACGATCCATATCAGGCCTGGGAGTTGGTAAAGGCTAGTCTTGTGGATATTATTCGGTAAAACTGTATATAGAATAAAAAAAAAGACCCGCCTATTTAAGCATTGTTAAGAGGCTCGGCGAGTTCTAGTGATGCAAAGATACAACTTTTTTGATTCTTGCAAAAATTTTTCTGAGAATCAGCGCTTTGTTCCGAACAGGCAGAAGAAAGTAAGGAGAAAAATCAGGAGAAAAGTAAGGAGAAAACGGAGGAGAAAGTCCTTCGTCTCATTACTGCCAACCCGCGTATTACGACAGCCGAACTTGCTGCAGAGTGCAGTCTGAACGAAAATACAATATACAAGGCTGTCCGAAAACTTCGTGAGAGCGGTAGAATTCAACGCAAAGGAGGATATAAGGGAGGGGAATGGATCGTGCTGAAACCATAAACCCAACTACCGAATGAGAGTACTGGACAATCTTGAGAACTATGACATCCCGTCGGGATAATAATAATATTCGCGGATTTGGGGCACCGACGCTCGCGCCGGCACTACGGATCCCGGGCGATTATGGCCCCTGGGAGCGGTGGGGGATAAACCAGCAAGAGTCTGTGGCCGGCTTGTCCGGTCACAGTCTCTTGACCTTATTTCCTTTTATCGCGCGGAGCGCGGGCGCGGAACGACCGCAAGTCTCTGACCGGAGCGCCCGGCGCGTAGGGAAGAGTCTTGCAGTGGAGCTGCCACAAGTGGAGTTCGTAGGGGCGCACCGTGCCCCGGAGGACGGAACCAAAGCGAGTGATCGCAGCTTTAGCGTAGCGAACTGGCTTTGACCGCTTTATATCTTATTCGTATGGACTTATCGGCGGAAATGGTTAAATTTGTGCATTATAATTTCGCTTATGAATATGGCAGATAAGAATGATTACATATTTCCCGGATGGGACTTTACTCCTTTGTACGACTATATTGACAAGTGCAAGGCTCTGTATAAAAATGTTCCGGAAGTGTATCAATATACAGATGTAGATGCGCTATTTAATGGGATTGTGCGACCGCAGGATGACGGCTCCGTTGATCTGTGTTTACGGAGCACCAATTGCCAGTACCTCAATGATGCCAATGAAGTACAGTACGGCAAAGACGTTGTAGATACTGTGGTTTTTGGTCATCTGAAAGAAGGAAGCGAGGTTTTCAGGAGCTTGGTTAATCTCGACCATATCTATCTTTCGAGTTTCTCAACAGAGGTCAATCACTTACCGATGTGGAGCATGTACGGAAAAGAAGGAAAAGGAATCGCACTTGGGTTCGACGTGCAGAGTATCCAGAATAGTAATCATCCATTATATCGCTGTATCTACGATTTCATCGAGTTTAGGTATGAAATACAGCAAGCAGTAATGGCTTCCAGAAAAAAGGAGAACACAGACGGGAACGACCCAATTGTATTCTCCCACTATATTTCTGTTCTTCACGAACTGATTAAGCACCATTGCTATGAGTATGAGCAGGAATACCGACTTATCGTAGATACTGATGCTCAACCAAAGTATAGAAACAGCAACGGTGTCCTTGTGCCGTATGTGGAGAATCATTTCCCGGCCAAGGCCCTCAGGACGATTATTGTCGGTCCTCGAAACGATTATGAATTGGTCGTAAAATCAATCAAGGACTGGCTCCAATCCATCGGGATGAATAGTGTCAACGTGGTGCCTTCTGGGTTGCCTTTCAGATAGGCAATTTTTTGAATAAACCTGGCCAGTCGAAATAGAGGGGAAGGTCTTCCCAGTCGATATTATCGGCCGAAATAAGGGGCTCTCCCTGGTCTTTCTTGACCGCGTTGATGCCTTCGACGATGGCGTGCTGGTGGGCTTCCATCATTTTGTCGAACAGGTCGGGGTAGTCGTAATCCATTGCCCAGAATGGGAGGTCGGGATTATCTTGGATAAAGCGCTTGATGTCGGCAATTTCTTGAGTGGAGAGATCCAGGAAGAAACTTGCGGCGTATAATTCGTCTGTATCGAAGCGGAATGTGTAGGGAAAAGTGATTACCATTCTGGGTGGGGCTTATTGTTGATTGATATACAGGAGGATAAGCACTCCGGTTCGAGGAGAGCCGGAGTGCGAAAGTGTTATGGGCCTACTGCTTGGAGAAGGTATCAGTCCAGGACGACCAGTCGCCCTTGTCAATATCAAAGGTCTTCTGACCCCTGGTTGAGAGTAAAGACCCGTTGATACTGCCGGACTCAAGCTTGTAGTAGGCATAAATCCAGCGATAGGTAAGGCCCGAGAAGGTGACAGAGTTGCCGGAGACCTTATAGGTGCCGTTGGTTTGACCGGAGTAGTAAACACCGTTGGGCTTGGCGAAGAAGCCAGTTACGTCGGTGTCGGATGTGAATTCGAGGACCATCAGGTAGTCGGAGTAAGAGGCGTACCACTTGGTGCCAACAAGCGGATTTGACTCCTTGGTGTCAGGAGTGGCCTTCTCGCAGGAGGTGAGGCTGAGGACGCCAATTACAATGGCGAAGACGAGTGAAAGAAATTTCCTCATAGAGAATGGAAAATTAGGGTTAAACATTGGTTAGTTATCGCTTTTCGTTGAAAAGCTCAGGGATGAAAGCAAGGCCGCAGAGGATGTAAATAAGGATAGACATAAGAGAAAAGGATTAAAGGTTACGTTTAGAAGAGAATCCGTTGATTGGAGTAGCAGACAGTTTCCGTA